>Ga0182738_1008117_pt1 | contig 10491 bp, 7 predicted proteins | sample eDN5th30CBELigMG_FD_128876 | JGI IMG/M metagenome (GOLD analysis project Ga0182738, IMG submission 128876) | Enriched Miracle-Growth compost microbial communities from Emeryville, California, USA - eDNA 5th pass 30_C BE-Lig MG (version 2)... ... | reverse complement strand
GGCGTTGGGAGCGAGGGCTCGCGCGAGGATGGCGAGCGTGTCGATCGATTGTCCGCCCGAGACCTGGGCGTCCAATGTTTGGAATGCGCCAAGGGTCAGGGCGACGTACTGAGTTAACTCCGGGTTGTCCTTTTGCTCCAGGTCATGAGCCAGGAGGTCGGTCAGCTCCCCCAGCAGCTTGGGGTCGGAGGCAAGCTTGGGGTCGTTCTGGATGAGACTTGCCAGCTCATACGCCGCTCGCCAGTGCGCGCTGGGCGATCGGAGCATTCGGACGTACTCCATCGCGTCCCGCTCGCCTCCCGCGAGCTTTCCGAACAGGAGCCAGACGACGATGACGACGGCCACGACCACCGCGGGAATGACGAAGAGTTGGACGATGAAGCCGGCCGAAGGGGCCTCGACGGGGGGAAGGTCGGTCAGTGCCGGGTCACGCGCGGGGTCGTGGGGATTCGGTCGTTCGTTCTGGCTCATGGAGTTTTATCGATCTACCCAAGTGGGGTGGCGTTGATCAGGAAAACGGACCGCTCGGCGAACCAACCGGGTTTGGATGTTGGACGCGTTCCACGCAACCGACCATGAGCATCCAGTTTAGAGTTTCTCCGCGCGTCGTCAAGCAACCGAATCCGGGGAGTGGCGTTGTGTTTGATCCCTCGCGTCTCCCCTTCGAAGACGAGCGGATTCCAGAGGATTAACCCCGGAGAACGCCAACCTCACGGCGAGGGAATCTCAGTCGCCGTCTCACCTTCTCGCGCGGTTGCGTTCGTCGGTTCGGATTGGGGCTGGAGGTTCCTTGATGTTATCCATTTCCACGCATAATAAAGGGGAATGCCCAAGAGAATGCTGAGGATCGAGATGGTCGAAACGACCCTTTGCTTCGAGAAGGCCGCACCCGTGAGGATCGAGGTGAAGAGCAGGTAGATCGCGGGGGTGACGGGATATCCGGGGGTCTTGAATGGCCGGGGGAGGTTTGGCTGACGGACGCGGAGAACATAGACCGAGGAGACGGTGAGCATCGAGAAAAGGGCCAGGCCGACGCTGGCATAGACCACCAAGCTATCAAACGAGCCGGTCCAGAGAAGCGTCAGGGTGCAGAGGACTTGCAAGACGGTGGCAATCAAGGGGGTCGCCGCTCGGGATGAGAGTCGGCCGGCGAGGGCGGGGAAATGCCCTGCCCTGGCCATGGCGAAGACGACCCGAGGGCCGGTCAGCAAGTACGCGCTCAGCGTCGAGAGGAGCGTCAGGCCGATCGAGAGTGAAAACAGGCGTGCGGCTCGCGCGCCGAACAGTCGCTCTGCCGCGAGTTGAGCAATCGGAACGATCACCTCGAGTTTCTTATCCGGTGGAAAGGGATTCTCAGGCCCATCGACAAGCTTGCGGACATCGTCGATCGACAGGGCCAACGCATAGACGATATTGATACCCAGGTAGATCACGACCACGATACCCGTACCGAGCAGGATCGCGCGCGGAAGCTTTTTTTGGGGCTCGGTAATCTCTCCCGCCAGGTATGAGGCGGCGTTCCATCCGACGTAGGCATAAGAAATGTAGACGAGTGAAAACATCATGGCCGTGAGCCGTGGCCGGGTCAGCGGCAAGGGGTCGGTGAGATTCGGATAATGAGACCAGCCGACCGCGAGCCCCGCCACGACGAATACGCCGAGGATCGTGATATTGATGGAGGTGAACCAGGTCTGAAGCCGTGCCGTGACGCGTCGGCTGGTGACATGGATGACTGCGAAGGTAAGGATTGAGAACGTGGCGAGCCCGCGCTGGGCGACCACGGCCGTCGCCCCTTCGAGCGCCAAGGGGCCGAGCAGGAACTTGGCCGACGCGATGGCCGCCGCGGCGCAAGGGGCGGAGAACCCTATCAGGAACGACACCCAGCCGGAGAGGAACGCCGCCAGCGGCCCATAGGCTTCGTGCAAGTAGACATAGTCCCCCCCGGTCCGAGGCATTGACGCCGAGAGTTCGCACAGGCTAAGCGCGCCCGACGCGGCGATCACACCGCCGAGCACCCAAAGGCCCAGCATCAAGGCATTGCTCTCCACGAAGTACATCGTGAAGCCCGACATCGTCAGGATTCCAACCCCCACCATGCTGGCCACGACGATAAATGTGGCCATGGGTAGGCCGAACTCGGCGGGCATACCGGCCGTGCCCGGCTTCACCGGTTGATCCCCCTGCCCTGTCGTATCCATCGCCGGTCGCTCCAGTGACTCTCGTGCATGACGCGATCGAGAACGCACCGGATCATAGGCTTAGTACCTCTTATTCTCAATGGACGATCGCCACCTGACGTGGTTGTGGTGATTTTATGGAATGGAGTTTTGAAAAAATGAAAATGACCAGATTATTGGATTTAGTGGAGTGGCGTGATTTTGCAATTCCACGGATGAGGCAATGTCGGGACTCAAGCGTTGGGTGGAATGGTAATGCTGAACCAATGAGGAAAGGGAGAAGGGACCTGGTCCCTTCTCCCTTCTTGGTGATCATGTACGTTCCCAATCGCGGTCGTCACCTCCGCGAGCCATTTCGAGCAGTGCGGCAGTGACGTTATCAACGCCCTGTCGAGGGGGAAACGAGCGGCCTTGGCGGGGGCGGAGGCGTTTGAATCACATCCTTGAACTGGGCACTCGTGGGGGAATACTGACTTGACTCCCGAGGAATCTCCGAGACCCCAGAGGTGTCGTCCGTCAGGGGAGCGTTGAGGTCGGGCTCGCTCTGGACGGGAACGGTCGGCTCGGTAGCTTGAACGGCCGGCTGACTCGTGACGGCCAGGCGGCTCAGGGCCATGCCGGCGGCGTCGCGAACCACCTGCCGATTGTCGAGCGCGGAGGCCTGACGCAGCGGCTCCGAAGCTCTGGGGTCGCCAATCTCTCCCAGCGCGTTGGCCGCGGCGACTCTGACGTCCTTGTCCCAGTCGTTCCGGAGTCGATCCGCCAGCGGGGCAACCGCTCGAGGGTCTCGAAGCCGTCCCAGCGTATAGGCCCCTTCGATCCGGCTGTTGTCGTGATTACTCGAGAGCCGTCCAATCGCGTTGGCAACCGGGTCAACCACAACCGTTTCCGCGGGGGCCTGGGCCACCGGCACGTACGGTTGCGGTGGGGTGTAAACGACCGTGGGCGGAGCCACCGGCGCGACATAAACCGGGGCCGGCTGGGCGACGTAGACCGGCGGAGGGGGGGAGGCCAGCGCCGAGCCCGCGAACATCCCCAGGCCGAACAGACCGCCGCCAACCGCCAGGGCCGTTCCCCAACCCGGGCCGCGATCGACCACGATGTTTCGTTCGACGACGACCGGGCCTCGCGGACCAAAGCCGCCGCGATGTCCCGTGGGGACATACCCACGCGCTGAGTAAGGAACGGGTCCGCGCGGACTTCGAATGGCCGTCGCATGCGTCTGGAACGACCCGCCGGGGCGTTGGATTGACACCTGTCGGTCCACGAATCCAGGTCCGCGCTGACGGGAGATGCTCCGTTGAAGTGTACGCCCTCCCGGGCCGGTCACGCTGATATCCCGCGACCGCGAAATCTGCGCCCAGCACGGTAATTGGCAAGTTCCAAGGGCCAGTGCCAGCCCGGCGCTGAACCAGAGTTTCTTCATGATGGTCGAGCTCCCTTCCACTCCGTCGGAGAGGTTTTGCGTCCGAATCCGGCGATCGTCGATTGGGCCGGCGCGGCGAGATTCTCATGCTCCGCGCCTTTTTTGTGAAGCCCAATTCTTATTGAGGTGGTTCGAGAGTCCCAAGGTATCGGTTCGTTCGCCCTCTCATGATCTGCCTTGTGATCACGGGATCGAGCCAAGCTCTGCTCTCTTTCTCTCGGGCGAATCGTCCTGCAGGGTCCCTGATCTGCTTGGAACGACTCCAATTCATGCGGCATGCTCGAATTTCGAACTTACTTTGGAAATATTTGACGAATATGTTTGATCGCTCTACAATGCTTTGTTCGATAGCCACATGGAACAGGCCGATCTCGGAAAAGCCGTTTCGGGGACAATCAACCAGAACTCGCACGTTGTTATCCAGTTACGCCAAAAAGTGTCCGCCTAGAAGACGGCGATGTATCGCGTGAAGAATGCAATGAGTTAAGAGCCTCGCTTCGAGGACGATTACAAGCGCAAGGGGAACATCGTGTCGCTTACCCCAACGACCTTGGGAAGGAGACTTCGAGAAGCTCGCGATAACCGTCGGCTTACACAGGACCAGGCCGCCCAAGCTGTCGGGCTTTCGCGGACCGCGTTGGGCCATATCGAGAGCGGGAAGCGGTCGCTTTCGACCTTGGAACTCGCGGAACTCGCGAAGCTCTACCACCGATCGGTCGCTGACTTCTTCGTAGAGGGCGAGATTGATCCACAGCAGGAAGAGGATCCGCTTCTCATCATCCACCGGCTCCTTCCCGAACTCGTCCGCGATCCCCAGGTGAGTTGCCAGGTGTCTCGATGCGTGGAGCTTTGCTCGATCGGCGCGGACCTGGAGTCGACACTCGGCATTGAAGAACCAAGGAATCTCCCCGTCTACGAAACGAAAGCACCGGCCCGACCTGCCGAGGCGATTCGCCAGGGTGAGCGGGTCGCGGAGGCGGAACGAAGGCGACTGGGGCTAGGATACGGCCCGATCGCCGATATGGTGGACCTCCTCTGCGCTCAGGGAATCTGGACTTCGGGCATACGTGGGCTGCCTAACGAGTTGTCCGGTATTTTCTTCCGACATTCCTCGTGCGGGCTCGTCATTCTCGTAAACGACGACCATCTTCGCTGTCGCAAGCGGTTCTCCTACGCTCACGAATACGCTCATGTTCTTCTCGACCGGAAGTCGACGAGTACCATCGTGAGCAGCAAGGAGAATGCGCGGGAGTTCGTTGAGCGTCGGTCGAACGCCTTCGCCGCCGCGTTCCTGCTTCCCGCCGAAGGGATTCGATGGTTCCTCGACCTTTTGGAGAAGGGTAGGCCGAGCCGCCGCTATCGCGTGACTTCGACCTCGGTAGGCGATGAGCCATTCGAAGCCGAGGAGCGTCTCGCACCTGGCTCGCAGCAGATTACCTATCAGGATGTCGTGGCCCTCGCCCGCCATTTTGACGTGAGCTATCCTGTTGCCGTTTACCGATTGAGTGACCTCGCATTCATCAACACGGAAGAGAAGGCACGCCTCCTTGACAGGGCGATTCTCAGCGCTCGGCTTCTTAGCTCGCAGGATCGGTTTGATGACGAACGGCGCTCCGCGTGGAGGCCCGAGCAAAATCTGGTCAACCAAATCGTTCGGCTTGCAATCGAAGCATACCGCCGCGAGGAAGTTTCCCAGGGATGGCTTCGAAGCCTAAGTGATAAGCTGGAGATTCCCGCCGAGGAACTTGTCGAACTGGCCGAGGCAGCGATCGAGAGTTGAAAGCAATTACAAGGACGAGCGCTCTTGGCAACGGCTGGCCGATCGGACGCCATCATCGACTCCTCGACCCTGGTCAACTTTCTGAAGATTGACCGGTCCGACCTCCTGGCAAGCCACTTGGACTATCGCTTTATCGTCGTCGATGCCGTCCGGGCGGAGGTAACGAAGTACTACGCGGCCCAAGTATCGAGGCTCGAGGCCGCGCTCGCTGCTGGACAGCTTTACCCGGACCTACCCGCGGCGGCAACCTCCATTGCCGAACTCGCAGCGTACGCCGCAATGGCTTCCATCAAAATCGGAGTCGGCGAGCGCGCCTCCATCGCCGCGGCGAGGACTCGCGGGATCCCACTCGCGATGGACGACGAACGGGCCTGGAAACGGGCAGGCCGTGGCATCGTGCGATTGGATACCGTAAGCGTGATGGTGACTCTCATTAAGTCGGGGATCATTGATGTGGCCACGGCCGATGCCATCAAGCTCGATTGGGAATGCAATCACAAATTCATAAAGAAGCACTTCTCTAGCTTTGCTGAGTTAATACGCTAATCAACTCACGGGTCGGCCCATGACTGCAACTGCTAAACGCACTGGCTGGCTCGAGAGAGCGTCGACGCCAGGTCAACCGGCCGAGCCTGGTCGTTCCGACCGAAACATGGCCTTTAACGCTTACGTCGCTTGGCCTTTTTCTTTCCGAGCTTTTTCGGTCGCTCCGGACGCTGTGAGTTCGTTTTGGCTTCCTTGGCCCGAGGAAGTTCTAGATTCGGGCGTGGGGCGCGACGGATGGGAAGGTTCCCTTCCACTTGCAAGCTGCTGTCCGCCGGAACCATGTCGAGCTCGCGGCGATCGATGTCAATCCGCGCGATTCGAACCTCGATCCGGTCGCCGAGCCGATAGCGTCGGCCCGACCGTCGGCCGATCAGGGTGTGTGTTTCGGACTCGAGGTAATAGTGGTCATCGGCGAGGCTCGAGACATGCAAGAGCCCTTCCACCGGCAGCGGAATGATCCGACAGAACACGCCGAAGTCTTCGACCGCGATGATTGTAGCGTCGAATCGTTCTCCGATCTTCTCCAGGAGATAGGTGAGAAGCTTGATTTTGACCAGCTCGCGTTCGGCCGCCTCGGCCCGCCGCTCGGTGTGAGTGCAGTGCTGGGCCAGGGTGGTCAGCTCATCGAAGTCGGTCTTGGGCTTCTTGCCGGAGAGGAGCGCGGTTAACTGACGATGGACCTGGAGGTCGGGATAGCGCCGAATCGGCGAAGTGAAGTGGCAGTAATTCTCGCTCGCCAGAGCGAAATGCCCTTCGGCTTCGGGGGTATAGGCCGCCTGCTTGAGGCTCCGTAGGAGGCCATAGTGAACGGCGGGTTCCTCCGGTTTGCCCGCGGTTTCGGCCAGGACGCGTTGGAGCTCGAACCGGCTCAAGGGGTTCTCGATCCGCAGGCCCAGGCTACGGGCGAACTCGGCGAATGCCATGAGTTTGGTTGGTTCTGGGTCGGCATGGGCCCGGCGCAGGAATCCGACGCTCTGCTCGGTCAAGTGGGTGGCGACCGCCTCGTTGGCGGCGAGCATGAAGTCTTCGATTACCTGGTGGCTCTCATCGTTGGAGGCCAGGTGGGCTCCGACCACTTCCCCCTGGTCGCCAAGGTCGACCTCGACCGAGGGCATGTTCAACTCGAGGCCGCCTCGTTCTTTCCGCCGCTTGCGCAGGATTTGAGAGAGCTCGAGCATCTGGCCGAGCATGCGAACGACGTCGGGGTGAACGCCTTCGTGCGTTTCGTTGGGAGCCATCATGACCGCGAAGGCTTGCTCATACGTGAAACGCTGGTCCACCTGGATCGCGGAGCGGGCGAAGCTCATTCCGGTGCGGACCCCGTCGCTGTTGAACTCCATGAAGGCGCTAAGGGTGTAACGCACTTTCCCCGCCTGGAGGCTGGCCAGGCTATTGGAGAGGATCTCGGGGAGCATGGGGAGGACGCGGTCGGGCAGATAGACGCTGGTCCCGCGCTTGCGGGCGGTTCGGTCGAGCTCCGATCCGGGGGCGACGAAGTGGGAGACGTCGGCGATGTGGACTCCCAGGCTCCAGTAGCCTCGATCGTCGCGTGAGAGGGTAATCGCGTCGTCGAAGTCGCGAGCCGTGACCGGGTCGATCGTGATGGTCAAGGTGTCGCGCAGGTCGAGCCGATCACCGATCTGATCCTCGGAGAACGCCTTCGCAACCTGCCTGGCTTCGAGGAGTGTTTCTTCGTCGAAGGTGTCTGGAAGGTTGTAGGCCCGAATGATGGAGATGGTATCGACACCGGGGTTGCCTCGTGGCCCGAGGACCTCGGTGATGACCCCCTCCCCCTCGATGTAGGGAGTGGGATAGCGGACCATCTCGATGACGACCTTGTCGCCTGGCTTCGCTCCTTTCGCGCCGGGATCGCCCACGTGAACGGGTTCGCGAAAGGTGGTGCCATCAATGCGGACGAACCCCCAGCCCGCGTCTTCGAAGTAGGTGCCGACGAAGACTCCCGATGCGCGGGTGATGACCTGGGTAATCCGCCCTTCCCGGTTCATGCCGGGAGACTTGGGGCGTTTGGTAATTTTGACTGCGACCTCATCTCCGCTCGAGGCGTCGCGACTGGCATCACCTGGGATGAAAATCTGTTCCGACTTCTCCGTGGTGTTGTGCGGTCGGACGAAGCCGAAGCCCTTGCTCGAGCGGCGGAACAGGCCGACGATCGCCTTCTTGGTCTCGGGTTTGGACAGCCGTCGGTCCTTGGCGATCTCGAGCCGGCCCTCTTTCACCAGCGCCTTGACCGCCGAGCGAAAGGCGCCATAGTCCTCGGCTTCGATTTTGAGCCGGCGCGCCATGGCTTTGAGCGTCAGGGGTCTGTAGTCGGGTTCCGATACGAGCGACATTACCTGATCGGTGGGCGCGGTCATGGCATTTGGGTCTCTGGGCTCACCCATTGAGTGTCGAATTCAAGGGAGTCCGAGACTCATGCTCTTTTGAAATCGACGAGGTCAAAGGGGATTGAGAGCGGCGAGGTCGGTTGCGAAGCCTCCGCGACCACGAAGCTCCTGAAGCGCGGGACAGGTTTAGCTTAGTGGATCGGGAGTCCCGCGTCCAACGCGATATGACCAGATAGATGGGGTGGCACGCTCCGGGGTTCGGGCCGGGAGGAGACGATCGGACGCACCGGCCGAAGTGAAACCCGTCGGGACCGATGCGGGTTCCACTGGCCATTCGTCATTGCTTTCAGACTTCTTCCTCGTCAGGCGGAGTTCCGTTCACCGGGGCGCCTCCCTTGAACAGGCGACGGCCCAGGTTCTGCTGAAACGGTGTCCAAGTCGACTCTCGGCACGGGTCGTCGCGGATCTCCCGGCTAAATGTATGGATCTTGGCGTCGAGGTTATCGAGGTAGTGTAAGGCAATGGCTTCGAGCGTCATCGGGACCTTTGGGCTGCCGAACTCATGCGTTCCGTGATGGCTCACGATCATGTGTTTGAGCCGGAGCAGGAGTTCCTCGGGGAAAGGTTCGCCGGTCAGGTCGGTGGTTTGTTCCACCTTGTCGCGAAGCATCTCCACGCCCATGACGAGGTGACCGATCAATTGCCCTTCATCGCTATACGCGAAGGCTCGGTCGTAACTGAGCTCGCGCACCTTGCCAATGTCGTGGAGGAAGATCCCCGCGAGAAGCAGGTCGCGGTCGAGGTCGGGGTACAGGTCCACGATGCGGTCGGCGATGGTCAAGATGGTGACCACATGCTCGAGCAGCCCGGCATGATAGGCATGGTGATTCTTGATTCCCGCCGGCGCGGTGGTGAACTGACGGACGAACTCCTCGTCGATCAGGAAGCACTCGACCAGGGCGCGCAGATGAGGGTTGCCGATGCTGAGCAAGATTTCGCGCAACCGGGCGGTCAGGCGGGCAACGTTCTGGGAGCTCTGTGGGAGATAGTCCTCCGGCTCAATGCGCGAAGAATCGACGACTTCAATATGCGAGAGGATGAGTTGCAACGCACCCTGGAAGACCTGGGTTTTTCCGCGAACGCGCAGGTAATCTCCTGGCTCGAACGTTCGAGCCAGCCCCTCGCTCGCGTTCCAGAGCCGCGCGCCGACACTTCCTGTTTTGTCCCGGAGCTCGAGATGCAGGTAGAGGTTTCCCTGCCGGTTGGCGCGAAGCTGCTTGTCGGCGACCAGGTAGGACTCGTCGACCGCGTCCCCATTGCTCAACTGATTGACATAACGTCGGCTGCTCATGCGTCAAATTGACCGTGGGTGCGGAACCGGGTGGTTCGTTGATGGAGATTCGACGACGCGGTATGTGAAAGGGCAGATTGTAGGGAGCGGGCATGGCCGTGGTCAAGTGACCTCGACCATGCCGCCGGCAAGAGACAGGTCGACCCTTGGCTGAAAGCATCAAGAGCCGAATGTGTTTGAAAGTATGGGCTTGATCGTATCTTGAACCGCGAGCAGGCTGATCGAGTGGCCTGCTCGGGGCCCAGTCGAGGGTCAGACACGCGAGGCGTTCGTGGTGAACTCGCGGCGTGGTCCGATCAGATCAAGAATTGTGTAAGATGATATCGGACGGTGGCTCCGAGGACCCATCGTCAGTGCTTCCGGTCCCCTGGTTAATCCGGTAGGGGAACGGAAGTCCGCCGGTATCGGTGTTGAAGTCGAGGACTCCAGCGGGGGGGAGCCCCTCGACTGGCGGGCCGACCTTATGCACCAGGCTGAGCGTGGCGCCATGCCGTCGGGCACGGCCGAGCCGATTCGACTGAGCGAGCGAATTAGTGGGGTCGACCACCACGCCGATGTAGTAGCTTCTCAGCCTGTCGGTCAGTTGAACCGGAGATCCCACGATCGTGACGACGTTGTTTCGGGGAAAGATCGTATCCGGAAGAACGCTGCCGTCCTTCGAGGGGACCGTTTCGACGCCCGAGATGTTGTCGAGGGTATAGCTTGCGATCGTGGCGCTTCCAGGACCAAAAGTCTGATCGACCGAGGCCACTAACGCCACCGTGACAGGACCTTGGACCGCGGTATCCACCGGGCCGAAGTTGGCGACCCGAATATTCGGGCTGATCACATCGCCGGGCTGGATGGTCGCGGGCAAGTCAATGCCG
>Ga0182738_1008116_pt1 | contig 10491 bp, 12 predicted proteins | sample eDN5th30CBELigMG_FD_128876 | JGI IMG/M metagenome (GOLD analysis project Ga0182738, IMG submission 128876) | Enriched Miracle-Growth compost microbial communities from Emeryville, California, USA - eDNA 5th pass 30_C BE-Lig MG (version 2)... ... | reverse complement strand
CATCAGAGGTGATGGGGGGGATAAAAGGATGGAGCAAATCAAACTAGATCCTAATGGACGAAAAAAAGTCTGCCATCCCCCCCCTTGCTCTTAACAGAAAAAAGAAAGACCACTTTACAAAACCCCCCATCATATCCCCTTCGTCAAGGACTACAAACATCTTGGTATAATCTTGATTACACTCTGGAATTTGAAGCCTCACTTAAAAAAGCCAGCAAGCTAGTGCGATCAATGGGGCACTGTGGGATCTTAAACCAAAGCAACCTGTCCCTGGACTAAAAACTGAAAATTAGGGGGGCTTACATTGGGGCAAAAATGCTTTGCCTCTCTCTGTCTTATGGGCAAATTCGCACTGCGGGGAATCTCCTCTCAACTTTCAATGGCTTTCAAGAAATGCCTTAATCTGCACAGAGGCCTAGCAAGAGAAAAGATGTACGCATGGATATACAAATTATCGCCAGAAGAAAGAGCTGAACTTTTCATCCTCAGAACATTAAAAAAACTCAATGAAAATAATCTAGAACTAAAAACCATGTAATTTTTAATCAGCGAACTTGGGGGGGGGCATATGCTCTCATACAACTTGGATACAACATCAATTTTTTTCATAAAGCGATAAATATTCACTTTAATCCCCCACGGGACGTACGAACAAAAAAAGCAGGGGTGGTTATGTCCAACAATGTTGGTCAGCGTATTATTGAGAGAGTTTGTAATGGTATCCACATACGCAGTTATGCCGGTCATATAGACATCTTGATTTGTTTGAACCACCGCATATGCAACCCCCCCGGGGGCCCATACATTGCCGGGGGTTAGGGGGGGGGGAAGGTGGATTTGAGCCGCTTGGGGGGCGACTTGACTCGCGATGGTATTTTGGGGTATTGCCATCCAAAGTGCATCTACACATAAACGTGGGGGTTGCCTATAGAAAGCTGGACATAGTTTATATTCCCAACTTGGGCAAAACCAGTTATCTGGCCCATCCCAGTAACTCCAGACACATCATTAGCATTATTCATAAGAATTTTTTTGGTAATTTTTTTTAATGTTAAAGAGGAAATTATTATTTTTTGGCGAGTTCCTTGCATTTACTGTATTACCCAGAAAAGTTGGAGTTGGCATTACACTACCCCTTAAGGGAGGTTTGTGCCAATATTTCGAGGTCGGAATTTTTCTAAAAAATCTTTTGGGGGTAATGTAAACTTTTCAAATCATTCATTTTGTGACAATTTTTTATAGATTTATCGATATTTTCTTTTATGAGTAGTTTTCATTGGTTTTAACTGATTGTATTAATCAAAAAGAAATTATTTTTCCTGAAATTCCTGACCTGATGTCTTTCTTAATATTTCTGAATCTTTCACAAATATTTCCTAATTTTCCATAGATTTCATTAATAATAATAATAATAATATGATTATTATTTCTGAGTCCTCAGACTCGACAATCCGTACACAACTTACATTATATGAACGCTCATGAGGAGATAGAGGAAATAATAATATTAAAAAAAAATTCATATTTTCTTCAACACTCAAAGGAAAATTCATTTATTACACTATCTCAAAAGATTTAAGGTCGACGGACGGCCAAGATTTAGAGGTCATGGAGGGATTTTCGAAATATTTGTCCAACATTCTGGGTGCCATTCTTTAGGGGTAAGACAGTAAATTCAAAAGGATTGGTTGCTTATGAAAGAGCATGGTCCGTCAATTAAAGTAAAAAATTTAATTCAAAAATTAGACGTAAATGATAGACTGATAAATTTATAAATTGGATCAAGAGCTTCTAAATTTATAATACATTTATTGAAAGTTGCTTAATGAAACGTCAATCACCCTGTGACTCCCACGATAAATGGACCAAAAAGGGCTGCCAAGCTCAAGCTAAATCAGGCCAAAATGAAGAACTCTTATCCCTTGGACCCAACCTGCCTCCTTATTTCGTGAAAGATGACCAAGTATTTTTGGTGATCATTGACTCAAATGGGTTTTCCAAGCCTGTTCGGGCAAAAGAGTATCTTGAAATGTTGAATGTTGTTGTCACGAAAAATCCAAACAATCCTTAGTTGTATTTGTTGATATTTTGGGTATCTTGTTACCAACCTGATTCCTTCGTAAAAGTTGTTGTATGTTATGTGAAAGCTAAAGAAACTATCAACTTCAAAGAACTTTCTCTTGATAACTTTTGAACTTTTCAATGAAATTCCCTAGTCGAAGTAGTTAAACATGCTTATGACTCACTAGAATACATATTTCACAAAGTGAATTGCGAATTTCAATTTGGACAGGACTTTGATATTTTGGATAAAAAGATTCTACGTTTGATTTTTTTCAGACAAATAGTCAATTACTAAAGTGGATTCTAATTAATTTAGTTTCCTGAACTTTTTATCCTGATGAAAAATGAACTAAATTATGAAAAATAGATATTTGAGCAATTTGAATAAATTTAGTAAAATCTCTTGAAGAGAAATTATATTACATAGTAGCTTAGATTGCACAGATTCATATAGCATAAATCGTGAGTGGATAATCACCGTTTGCTTTTTCTTCTCTTGAAGGAAAATATCATCATTAGGTGATAAAAACATATGAAATTAAATATCAGCAAGGATAAGTAAAGTATTTTTCTAGGATCAAACTTTTTCTACAAATTCCTGTTTTTCGATGTCTATAATATCGAGACCTATCGACCTTAACTCAAGTCATCTTTTTCAGAGTTTTTCAATCCAATCAACTCAAATAAATTTGCCCTCTCAAAATGGTCTCATTGAAATTCATAAATTTTAAATTATTTGGAAATCAGGTTTGATTAATTTTTTCTATGACGTCTGAGAGGAGAATATTCTCAATCTTCTTGATTGAGATTCATTTTCTAAACATGGGACTTAGGACTAAATTCTTCAAACAATTGATTATTAATTTGAGAGTTTTGAGGAAGATAGATATTCAAGACGCACTTAAGAGCCTCCTTCATTCTTCAATAATAAATTCTCCTTCAAAGGTAACCTCCAATAACTGGAAAATCGATATGAGCATGATTAACCTCCTCATTTTTCACTCCCAAAATTGAAATATATTTTGGCAGGGAAAAAGACATGCCTTTTTCTTTGACAATAATTACCATTTGAGAGCTCCAAATTCCAATACCCAAAGATTCAAGATAGAGAAAAAATATTTTTTGAAAATTCAATTTTTATAAAAATATTTCAATGGTTTTGTTATGAAAAATAGTTATGAAAGAAAGTTGCCCAAAAGGCCTTATAAAAATATACAAAACTATTCAGTTTAACGTACATACTATTCCAAAATTCATCGATTCCTTCTCTCCTCCAATTTTAATTCACACTTAAGAAATCAACGAGTCCATCTTTAGCTCCTTCTGGTGAAAATGCACCTCTGACTTCAGGTTCTGTGACCAAACCGAGAATCACAACAGCAGCCTAAACATTTATTATCTCTTTATTTTCAAAAATCTATACCTTCAAGCCAAGATTGATCCAGCTCAAAATAATCACCATAGAGTGAAGACCATTTTCCCAGTAACCTTCAACAAAGGCTGAGTTTTCATAGAAAGGAGTCCAGTACAGAAGCCAGCAGACGTCAAAGAAAGCGGTAATAACGAGCATCCAAGCAATACGGGGCTTTTGAGTCTAGAAAAATATTGAAAAGATTGAAAAATGAAATAATTCAAACTCTTTGAAGACCCCAAGCCATGTAAGCAAAGATAAAGAGAGGTAAGTTGTAGTCAGCTCTAATGAAACAGTTTAATGCAGCAATAAAAGCTCCAGTGAGGATAATTCGTTGAACCCAAGGTCTCAAACCAGGCATATTTTTCTTTGTTTTTTTAAATTGAGCTCCAAAGTTTAAAATTAACTATCATCAATTCGTTTAAGAAAACTTCAAAACAAAAGATTCCTTTCAAATTCTTGAGATTATTACCGTATTCTATGAAAAATCAACTTGAATTTTTATTCAAAATAATCGTCATCAACCAAAAGTTTCATTTCCTCGAGACAATTTTGATGGGAATTTCTTTAGATAATAAATTCAAAAAAAAAATGTTTATTCTAATCTCTTGAGAGATTTTCTTTTAAAAAAATATAAGTATGCATTTACAATAAAGATAGTCTTTTCAGTACTAAATGCATCATAAATATCAATGTAATTTTCCAAAGGAAGAAAAAAAAAACTTATTTAGCAGGGGCACAATCACTCAACAATTTGGGGATTCTGTTCATCATGGCGCCATAAGTGCCCACGACCAAAACATAAGTAGTGATAGTATTCTTGCTGGTATCAATAGCTTTGACTCTTTCAACCAAACCTTTGATTTTTTCGAGATCCTTGACACAGTCATCAGGGTTGCTAATGGTTCTAAAATGCGAAACAAATGGCTTAATATTGCACTGTGAAGCAAGTTCTTTGACTTCAGGGCCCATTGCTTGAAAAGCCTTGACAATTTCAGCTTTATTATCAGTTTGAAGGACATCTAATAATTGCACAACAGAGGTTTGAGCAGTTTTGAAAGCATTAATGCAGTTGGTGATAAAAGGTTGGTCGGGAGCTCTGCTTTTTTGAGCATTGAGGACTGGGAAGACGGCTAATAAAAAGAAAAGAGCGAGATAAAGCTTGGACATCATGGAGTTTTTACTAAGGTTTTCTCAAAATAAAAAGAATTAATATATTTTTTTCTTGTTGTTATCGGATTGTAAGGGGAAAAATTGTTGATGCGTTATCTTGTCTTGCACAAAGATTCAAGTTTTAAAAAGCCCCTTGAGAGTGAGTTGAAGTTATTGCATTCTGTTGGTCTCAAATGTTTTGGGGATAGAAGAAAACCCTGAAAAATGACAAAAGCCAAAAAAAATTTCAACCAACTTTTGAGAAAAGAGGTGACAATGAGAGCGGAAATGAATTTCTCTGAATGGAAAAGAAGCAAAGCTTGGGAAAAGATTTTTGATTTGAATGAGAAAAATTTTTTGGAAAGGAGAAAAAAAAGGATTGAGAAAAATGTTCAGGAAAAAAATTTATTAAAAAATTCTTCTTTTTAAAAAATTGTCAAAAAAATTTCCAGGAAAATTATTATTTTTACCATTTTTCAAGATCACCATGATGATGATGAGAACTCTTGGTTGATGAGTGAACTTATAATGTAATATAATAAGACTTATGCATTTTATATATAGACGAGCTAGCAATCCATTAAAAAATAAAATAAAAAAATAAAAATAAGAGGAAAATAGCCACGAAAAAAGTGAATAAAATGTATTACTGTATAAAACAACAATAAATCTTCATATCCACTCATACATTTCTTTCCTTAAAAATTATTATTTAAAATTCACAAAACCAGTAAATGTGCCATCGAATTATTCAAATATTCCAACTCTCAAAAAAAAGGCATCGTTGAATCCTCAATTAAAAATACAGCAAACTCTTTTCTACTTTTACAAAATTTGAAGGATATTCTCTTTGTAAAACTCTTTTTATTGGTCTGGCTTCTTTGCATAAAGCTGCTCCACTGTTTTATTAATTATTTCTACCCACTTCTCTGCTGAATGTTCCATCTCCTATAATTAAATTTGTCAGAATCTCCCATGCATAACAACTTTTTCTACCTTGAAAACGAACTTCTTATTTGGGCAATTGACAATAAATTTAGTCTTTGATTCAAGTTCAGCTTTTGTTGTTGGAGCAAGAGGAATTTCACCCTATTAATTCAAAATTTAGTCTCTTTCTCAACTCATAAATCAAACCTTTAATTGATTAGAGTCAGGATCATAATAAACAAGACGTGGCTTATTATTCAAAATTAACTGTCTAGGCTTATAGAATAGCCATCCACACTTCTTCAACACAAGACCAGAAAGAATCACTTTCACTTGGTTCTCAACTTGGAAATTAAAGGCCTGGCCTGTCTTGGCAGGTGAAGGCTTGGTAAGATCTTCTGAATTGACCTTTCTGCTATTCTGCATACCGACACCGACATTGCTATTTCCGGTTGGCTGTAAATCATGGCTCTTCTTTTTATGAGGTGAGGCTATTTCAATAACTGGAGGCTTTTGATCATTAATTGTGCTGAAATCAACATTCTTGAATAATGGATGTCCCTTCAATGTTTCATATCCATTTCCTGATTCTACATGAAGTTGTTATGAGATGATTCCCTTTCGTTCAGAAAATACCTTTTTCACCAGCTCCGAGTCTTTCGCTTGGTTCTTTCACCAACAATTTTTGGATAATATCCTTAATTTCTTCATCCATACCCTAAATTATTCGCTTCATAAAGAGACCTCATAGCATTAAGTCTTACTTCAGGGTATTTGACAGAGGCAGCCTTAATCTTTTGGAAGATCAAATATTCATTCATATCAATAAAAGGGAATTGTCCAACTGCCATCAAATATATCATACAACCTTGTTAAATATCAATATTCTGACCCTCAAACAATCTTACCGAGAGCCCAGAGATCAGCGGGAGCACCACAGTCAGATCCTTCAAGCATTTCTGGGGAAACATATTGAGCAGTACCGACGAAAGTAGAACGATGATTCTTCTTTTGAGCAGAAGTGGCCATTTCCAAAGTATCTTCTCCTTTCTTGATATTGTAGAGATCAGCGGTTCTCTTGTCATTTCCCAAGAAACGAGCAGTACCGAAATCAATACACTTAATATGACCTTCTTGAGTCAACAATAAATTCTCAGGCTTCATATCTCTATGTGCAATGCCAAATGTATGAAGATATTCCAGAATGTTGATGATTTCGGCTGAGAAGAAAATAATCTGTTCTTTTGATAATTTTCCTACAGGCTTTATTAAGAGATCCAAGACCGCAAGTTTTTACCTTGAACTCTGAGATAATCAGAGAATTCACCACCGCTGACATACTCAAGGACAAAATACAATTTAGTCTTGTCTTGGAAAGAGGAGACGAGTTTGATGATATTGGGATGGTTCAATTTCATCAAAACTTCTCTTTCAACATACACTTGATGTTCTTTCTTTTCCTATTGAAATCAAAGGTTAACAAAGATATGTTCCCTGTTATGAATTCAACCTTTTTCATGAAATTTTTATCTATTGACTTCAATGCATAGAGTTTATTGTTGGCAATCTTCTTCACCAAAAAGACTTCACCATAAGATCCTCTTCCTAAACTTGTAATCTTTTGGAAATCGTCCATTGTTAATCTAGTCTTTGTTGTGCTTTGAATCATTGCAGAAGCTGGTTGTTGGGCTTCTTTTGCTTCTTCTTTGTTTTCTTCTTGAGTAGGATTGCCAAGGCAAGTTGTTGATGTGGCATTTCTTTTGATAACTGGGGAAGCTTGTGGTTCTTCCATATTGATTGGCTTAAGAAGATCAGTCAAACTTTGATTGTTATCATAATGTTTTTTGACTTCAGAAGAACCTTCAGAAGTTACAGAAGGGTCACTTGGGATTTTTTCACCAGAGTTTTCTGTATTTTTCTCATCTTCAGCAACGCTAGCATCAGGAAGGGGTTCACCAGTTTCGGCACAATAATTAATAATACGAGTGACAACATTGTTTTGTTGAGTGTCAATTCTGAGATTTTTAAGCTTGGGGCTTCTAGTTTCTTTGAGAACTTCTTCTTTCTTTTCTTCCACTGTCACAGTAGAATGCTCATTTTCTGAAGAAGAATTTGCAGGAACTTCTTGCTTATTGCTTTCTTCAGTTTTAACTCCTTCTTCTTGAACAGGGAAATCAAAAACGCCTTTTTGTTGTTCCACAACTGGTTCAGCGTTTTGTTCTGCTTCCGCTGCTTCCTCTGCTTCAACTGGTTTGGCTTCTTCTTCTCCTTGGACAGGGAAATCGAAAACACCTTTTTGTTGTTCCACAACTGGTTCAGCTTTTTGTTCTGCTCCTTGAACTGGTTCTGACTCCTTAATTTCTTCGGTCTTCACAACTTCCTCTTCTTGCTCTTCTTGAGGAGGAGCTTGAATGACTTCATTATTATTCTGCTCTTCAAGCTTGGTTTCAGGGACTTCTTCAACTGGCTTAACTTCTTCATTCACTTGGACAGCTTCATTATTATTCTGTTCTTCGGCTTTATTTTCAACTACTGGTTCAGTATTGTTATTCTGTTCTTCAACATTATTTTCAGTCACTTGTTCAACAGGCTTAATTTCTTCCATAGGAGCTTCAGGCTCTTTAGCAGGTTCTTGGACCTCAATATTTTCAACCTTTGGCTCAGAGACTTGCTCTTCATTTTGAGGTTCTTCAGCAGGTTGACTTTCGACAACAGGTTGTTCTTCGGGTTTTTCCTCATTTTTAACTTCAGTATTCACTACATTTTGCTCCTCCTGCACTTCATTGTCTCTTTGTTCAACTTCGGCTACAACATTTTCTGATTGGGGAACTTCATTATTTTCCTCAACAACAATATTATTGGCTTCTTGAATTTGTTCTTCATCTTTTTCTCCCACTTCAACCTCTGGGATCTCTTGTTCTTGAACTTTTTCTTCAGCTTCTTTTAATTCAGGTTCAGATTTATTATTTTCTTTGTTTTCAACATTTTCTTGAGAAATATTCTCTTGGGATTCAGAAGATTGATGGGCCTCTTGAGGAACCTCTTCTGCCTCTCTACTCTCTGGAAGATTTTCTGCAGCTTGATTATCTGAGCTTTTTGCTCCTTCTCCATTATCTTCCTCTGATTTTACTTGCTGAGCTTGTTGAGATTGTGTCTCTTCTGCTTCTCCAGTGCTTTTTCGGTCAGATTTTGTTGTTTCACTGAGATCTTGAGCTTCGACAGAAGCCTCAGGGAGAATTCTGGAATTCTCATGATTGATAGCTTTTGCATTATTAATTTCAGGATCTTGAGAGATTTTTGAAGCGTCAACAGTAGGAATTTCAGAGACTAAATTAGTGGTTTGGTCAGAAGTGTCTGTAGGAATATCTACTGGAACGTCTTGATTGAGTCTAGGGCTTTCCATAAAGAATGAAAAGTAAAATGGTTTGTTTAATTATAATTAATTCTTAACTAAATAACCTAAGATTAATCGGGAAACAAAGCAAAAAAACAAGAAAAAAATATTTCCCTTGACAAACTTCAATTAAAGAAACAAAAAAACTTGAACTCCTTCTTTATTTTTTCAACCTACATGTCCTATTAGAATATCAACATTTACAGCAGGATCCTGGTAGTTTGTCACCTAGAACCGATGGGTTTAGAAAGGAATGTGAAGATTATTGATGTGATCCGAAGATCTGAGAGGACCTGGAGAACCATTAATTATTAAATTAATTAAATATAGATAAAGCGTATTATGTTGTGAAAAAAAAATTTCCACATGAAAAAAATCGGGAAAATTTTTTAGGTTAATTTCTAAAACTCTATTGATTGTATGAGGTGAGTAATATTTAAAAAGAAATAAAATTCGTATCTTACAGTTTATTAAAACTTGGAAGGCGTGTTTTTCTCAATAAAAATTTACAAGAGAATCAATATAAATCTTTGAAAAATGACTGATAGGAAAAAATAGCAAAAAATAAAAAAATTAATTAAATCTCAAATTGTTAAAAAAGACTGAATATTTCCATACCTTATTAATAAAAGACTAATTCCTTTTCTCACATTTCCGTATTATGGGCTTCTAGAAATCAAGCGAGATCTCGAGAAAAACCTCTCCCCACAATCAACTCTGTCTCTACTTAATCTCGATAGCTGACTCCTCTTCACAATCTCTAAAACTTTCAGGGCTTTTCTGAACCATCTCAAAGTTCTTTTTCATGGGAGTCATAGCTTTTGATTAGCCAGAGATAAGTGGGTTTATAATTAAAAAGGAGCAAAATAAACTCATATATGCCCTTTAAAATCAAGGTGTGCCCACTCGATTTTCATAGCTATCTTTAATTCTTTCTTCCAAAGAAAGTGAAAAAAGGTAGTAAGGCATCCCATAGAAGCGTTCAAATAAAAGGCTTTATTTATTCAAAATATTCGACCTAACCATTTTTTAAACTTTCCTCAGTCATCTCGATTCTATTCAATATCCTTGCCTCATTCTGTCCATTAGTTATAATATTATGAATCTGCTATCCATTAGACCACATCGATCCATCTCCCTTAACGCCACCCCACAAATTAGACAAATATACCGTCTCTCCCACTCTGAAACTCTTTTCCTTTTTTTAACTTCCCAGGGTGCAATCTTTATTTGCATCCTCCGAGGACCTTGATGCGTTTGTAGGCCCCTCAATTTCTGCTGCCAGAAATGACAGTCTCTGAAGAGGAAGACAAAAGAAGAGAAGAATATAGCGTTATTTATTCAAAGTCTAGGAGATAAAAAATCGAGTTTTTTTATACGGACGCAAGGACTAAACAGAGCAGACATATGTTCTTTCTCAATGAAGGTACCTCAGCTTTATTTTAAAGGAAAATTGGCACCTTAAGAATTGATTAAATTTTGAGTGCGAAAAGGTGGAATTTGAGTGGTTTAATATAATATTATACATTATTTGTCAGGAGAT
>Ga0182738_1008115_pt1 | contig 10491 bp, 6 predicted proteins | sample eDN5th30CBELigMG_FD_128876 | JGI IMG/M metagenome (GOLD analysis project Ga0182738, IMG submission 128876) | Enriched Miracle-Growth compost microbial communities from Emeryville, California, USA - eDNA 5th pass 30_C BE-Lig MG (version 2)... ... | reverse complement strand
GATGACGCGCACCGCGATCTCGCCGCGGTTGGCCACCAGTATGCGCCGGATCGTCATGCGGTCAGGCTTTCGGGCGCACGAGCATCAGCACCTGGCCATGCTCCACCAGCTCGCCGTTGGGGGCCATGATCTCGACGATCTCGCCGGCCACGCCGGCCCGGATGGAATTCATCAGCTTCATCACCTCGACGATGCCGATCACCGTGTCCTCGCCCACCGTGTCGCCCACCTCGACAAAGGCCGGCTCGCCCGGCTTGGGCGCGCGGTAATAGGTGCCGAGGAGCGGGGAGGTGACCTCCAGCAGGCCGGGCTCGCGGTTCTGGGCCGGCTTGGCCTGGGGCTCCGGCGCCGGCTGTCTGGCCGGCCCGGGCGCCGGTGCGGCGGCGGGAGCGGGGGCCGGACGGCGCACGGCCGTGCCGCGTTCCAGTTCCAGCTTCACACCGTCCATCTCCAGCGACAGGCGGTCGAAGCGGGACTCCTCCAGAAGGCGCATGATCTCCGTTACGTCCTTTGCACTCAAACTCATTTGCGGCCTCCGAAAATACCCATGACATGCTGAAGGGGATCGCTGGTCGTAGGCGCCACCGGCGCCTGCTGCCTGGCGGACCAGACGGTTTCCGGCCGGCTTTGCAGGAGCAGGATGCGGCCTTCCTTGTCCAGCGCCCATTCGATGTCCTGCGGGCGGCCGTAATGGCGCTCCACCTTGCGGCCGATGGCGCGCAGCGCCTGCAACTGGTCGTCGCAGAGGCAGGCTTCGGTGCGCTTCTCAGAAGGGAGCGCCACCTCGACGATGCCGCCGCCTTCGGCCGGGATCTGCTGGGCGTGCTTGTCCGATATGTCGCGCACCGTGATGTCGCCGGTGATCTTGCCGATGACCCAGCGGTCGGGCGTGACCTCTCCCGAGACGACGGCGGAACCCAGACCCCAGGCACCCTCGATGGTGATGACGGATTTGTCGCCGGTTGTCGGGCTGCGCGTGAACATGACGCCGGCGCACAGCGCGTCCACCATCCTCTGCACCACGACGGCCATGGCCACCCCGGCTTCCGGAATATTGTGCTTGCGGCGATAGGTGATGGACTCCACCGAATAGAGGCTGCCCCAGCATTCGCGCACGCGGTGCACCGTTTCCTCGGCCTCGGTGATCCACAGGAACGTGTCCTGCAGGCCGGCGAAGGAAGCATCCTCGGCATCCTCCGTGGTGGCGGAGGAGCGCACGGCCACCGCCGTGCCATCGCCGGCGAGCCGCTGATGGGCCTCCAGGATGGCCGCCTGCACGTCGGCGGGCATGGCTTCCTCCATCACCCGGGCACGCAGGGTGACCGAGAGCTGCGTCACGGCGGCGAGGTCGGTCGCCTCCACGGCCTCGATGAGGGCGCGCACGGGTGAGCGGGCCTCCAGCGCCTGCAGGAAGCGTTCGAAAGCATGGGTGGTCACCACGAAGCCGGGCGGAACATCGATGCCGGCCCGGGTCAGCTCGCCCAGGCTGGCGCCCTTGCCGCCCACGGTGGGCCTGTCGTTCAGGGTCAGATCGGCGAACCAGCCGATCACGTCTTGATCGTTCACAATCGTCTCCAGGGGCCTTAGGGGGCCGTTTCGTCGAGCAATGTCACAACGCCGCGCCCGCCATCCACGCGGATGCGCTGGCCGTCCTTGATGCGCACGGTGGCCGAGCCGGTGCCGACCACGGCGGGCAGGCCGTATTCGCGGGCGACGATGGCCATGTGGCTCATGGAGCCGCCGATGTCGGACACCGCCGCCGATATCTTCTGGAAGATGGGCGCCCAGGTGGGATTGGTGACCTGGCAGACCAGGATGTCGCCGTTCTGCAGGCGGTTGATCTCCTCCACCGACTTGACCACGCGGGCGGTACCCTCCACCACGCCGCTGGAGGCGGCGAAGCCCTTGAGGTCGCCCGAGGGGCCGTCGCCCTCGGACAGCCAGGCATCCAGGCTTTCGCGGGTGATGCCCCAGAGCATGACGATGGCCGGATCGTCGATGACATCCGGCACCACGCCCAGGGCCGGGGGCACCGTGTGCTCCGCCCACAGCTTGATGGCGGCCTTGCGCTCGGCCACCTTCGCGGGCCAGTGGCCGGCGCCACGCGGCTCGGAGCCGCTGGACCAGCTCAGCATCAGGTCGATGATGGCCTGTTCCAGCTCGTAATGGGTGAGGTTGAAGACGTCGCCCGGCTCCGGGAAGAAGCCGTAGGAGCAAAGCAGCTCGCCATACTCCCTGATCTTGTTGAAGAACAGGTTGGTGTACCAGTGCTCGCAGTAGAACTTGTGGCCCTCCACATAGGGGAACACGCGGTGCGCCAGGGTGATGAGTTGGTCATAGGTGGCGCGGTCCTGGTCGGTATCGAGCAGGTCGCGATAATCCTCGATGAGCTGCTGGCGCTCCTGGATGAGCTGCTCCATGGGGCGCTCGATATTGTCGCCGGCCTTCACCTTGGCGATATAGCCGGGCAGCGCCGCGAAGGGCATGGAGAGATCGTCGTTCCATGAGCGGTGATAATGGTAGAAGCCGTCACCGACATTGACGTTGAACCAGGGGTTGCGGCTGGTCTCCAGCTCGGCGAGCCAGTCCTTGCCCGGCTGGCCCATCTGCTCCAGGGAGGCCAGCACGTCCGCGGCGCTGACGCCGTCCTGGAACTTGCCGTCGACGCCCAGTTCGACGGCGCGGCGGGCCAGGCGCTTCACTTCCTCGTCGGGGCGGAAGATTTCCGCCTCCATGCCGGCCACCATGCGGGAGATGGCCTGATCGGTGATCTCCGGGAAGGCCTTCTTACAGAAGTCGAAGAAGGTGAGATAGGCGCCATATCCGAGCAGCAGGAACTCGAAATGGTGGTGCCACATGCGGAAATAGCCCTCGATGGTCTTCCTGTAGGTGTCGAGAAGCTGCTGGTTGGCGGCAATGCCCCTGCCGGTATGAACGGTCTCGATGGGCTCGATCTCCGGCAGGGCCGGCTTCGGCAGGGCCTGCGCCTCGGCGATGAGGGCGCGCATCTTGTCCTTCCAGGCGGCGTAGAGGTCTTCCCAATGTTCGTAGTAATAGAAGGCGCGCTGCTGGAAATGTGTCGTGCGCTCGGCGATCTCGTCCGGGTCGGTGACCGCCACGCCGCCGATGAAGACGCGCCCGTTGATGACCCGGTGGTCGATGCCCTTGGTGGTCGGCAGGCAATGCACGCGGGTGTTGAACGAGCCCAGCGCGCAATAGGCGCCTTCCGCCGTGATCATGTCGAAGGCGTGCATGGGCTCGGGGAAGTGCATGGAGTTGTAGAACCAGAAGCGCTCGTCGTCTTCTGCCGAGAATTGCGCGTAATAGGGATAGGCCGCCTGCGCGGCTTCCGTGCCCGGCACCACCTTGAGCGAGCTGGGCAGCGGAAACTGTTTGCGGTCTTCGACCATGACTTGACCCCTTCATCAAATGGCCGGACTGCTCCCATGCCGTCCGGTCCGTTGAAAAACCTCCCACCTGACCGCCCCGTATTGTTGCTCTTGCGGCCGGGCGGCCGGATTCGACTCCGATGGATGCTAAATCGTCCTGGCGACGATGGTAAGGATTTGCGCGCAAGTCAAATGGGACAATAGCGCAGAATGGCCCAAGCATGGGCGGGAGCGGCGGCAGGCTCTTCACGCAACTGTGAAATCCGCCGCCCGGCCAATTGTTTATCCGATTTACTTGCTTGGAATCCGTGGGCTAGGGTCTGTGTACAAAAACGCGGTTCCCGATCGGAATGGAACCGGAATTGGTCGATGCGTCCAACGAGGCGCCAGGGGTTTGAGGGACGTAGCCGTGTCTCTTTTGATCAATTCAGATAAGTGAGGGAAGTTTTTCATGAAACGGGGATTTATCGACCGCGCGGCGTGCCGCGTGCATGGGGAATCTGTCGCGGGCTTCCGGCTCGTCAAGACCAGCACCGTATGCGGGCTGGCCTTGTTCGCCGGGCTGGCTGTGGCCGGTTCTCCCGCCTGGGCGGCGGAACCGCTCGCCCAGGGGCCGGCTCCCACCGCGTCGGATGACGCGGGGAACGCTTCGGGGCAGGTCGGCGGTGCCGCCTCCCTCGACGAAATCCAGGTTACGGGCTCGCGCATCCGCCGCACGGGGATGAACACGCCGACACCGGTGACCGTCATGTCCGCCGACCAACTCGGCACCATGGCGCCGGGCAATATGATCGACGCCCTGGACCAGGTGCCGCAGTTCTTCAATAACAACAGCCCGAACACGGCGGCCAGCAAGGCGGATTCCGCCGGCGCCTCCAATGCCAATCTGCGTGGCCTGGGGGCCAAGCGCACGCTGGTGCTCTTGAACGGCAACCGCGTGGTGCCCTCCAACCGCCTGGGCAATATCGATATCAACCTCTTCCCCGATGACCTGATATCCCGGGTCGAGGTGGTGACGGGCGGCGCCTCCGCCGCCTACGGTACGGATGCCGTGGCCGGTGTGGTGAACTTCATCCTCGATACCGATTTCACCGGCGTCAAAGGTCATGCCCAGGGCGGCATGACGAGCCGCAGCGACAACGAGAATTTCGAAGTCGGCCTGACCGCCGGCTCGGATATTGGCGACCGCATGCATTTCACGGTCTCCGGCGGCCATTCGGAGGCCAACCGAATCGACAATCTGGCCGGGCGCGACTGGTATCAGGGCTGGGGTCTTGTCACCAACCCGGAATGGACGGCCTCTGGCGGCGCCACGGGTCCGCGCCTTCTGGTGCGGCCGCATGTGAACTCCACGCAATATACCAATGGGGGCCTGATCGACGCACCGGGCACCTCCATCGACCGGTTGCAGTTCCTCTCCGACGGCACGGCGACGCCCTTCAAGCTGGGCGATCCTTACGTCATCGGCACGGGCACGCGGTCGCAGTCCGGCGGCAGCGGCTACAACGCCTATGACTACGACACCAATGTCCACACGGATGCCTATCCGCAGGGCACACGCTCCGGCTCCTTCGTGCCGGCCACCCGGCGCACCAATGCCTTCGCCTATCTGGACTATGACGTCACGGACGATATCAACGTCTATGTCCAGGGCCTGTGGGGCTACAACTACGCCAACAGCGTGGGCACGCTGCCCCTGGGCCACGGCTCCTGGGCGCTGACCGCCTTCCAGGGCAATCCATATCTGCCGGATGATATCGCGCAGGCCATGGCGGACGAAGGCATCGATTCCTTCAAGCTGCAGCGCTACCACACGGCAGCGGATATCGCGCAGGATCGCCTCATCCTGAAGAACAACACCTACTCTCTCGCCACCGGCTTCAAGGCCGACCTGCATGGCGACATGCTGGATGGCTGGCAGCTCACCGGCCATTACCAGATCGGCTGGAACCACAACCATCTGGACTTCGAGAACTTCCTGCGGAACGACCGGCTACCGCTGGCGATGGATGCGGTGGTGGACCCGGTGACCGGTGGCACCGTCTGTAACATCACGGTGATGAACCCCGGCAGCGGTTTCGACGATTGCGTGCCCATCGACCTGTTCGGCGTTGGCCGCGCCTCGCAGGAGGCTATCGACTGGGTGCAGGGCAGCATGTTCGTGCAGGCCAACACGAAGCAGGACAATGTGGAGTTCGCCGCCAACGGCAATATCTTCGAAGGCTGGGGCGCCGGGCCGGTGTCCATGGCGGTGGGCGCCTCTTACCGCAAGCAGTCGATCACGCATCGCCTGGGGCCGGACGATCTGATGGCGCTGGACAGCCTGGTCAACGATCCGGCCAACGGCATCCGCGGCATTCCGCCGTCCTTCGCCGCCCAGGACGAGGTGCTGGAATTCGTCAATCTGGAGGAATACGAAGGCAGCTTCAACGTCAAGGAGCTGTTTGTCGAAACCCTCGTTCCGCTGGTTGCCAATACCGGCTTCGCCCAGCGTCTCGACCTGAACCTGGCTGCCCGCTGGGCCGACTATTCGGGCTCCGGCGGCATCTGGGCCTGGAAGGCTGGCCTCGACTGGCAGGTGATCGACGACGTGCGCCTGCGCGGCACGCTGTCGCGCGACGTGCGCGCCGGCAGCCTGGAGGAGCGCTTCGACCGCCAGGGCCAGGGTGCGGCTGTCGAGGATCCAGAATTCAACGATCTGAACTACACCACCACCCAGATCCGGGGCGGCAATCCCAATGTGAACCCGGAAAAGAGCGATACCATCACCCTGGGTGCGGTGTACCAGCCGTCCTTCATCGACGGCCTGTCGGTTTCGGTCGACTGGTATGACATCAAGGTGAAGGGCGCCATCGACCTTCTGGGCGTGCAGCGCATCGTGGATGACTGCAACGACTTCGGTGGTGCGATCTGCGACCGTGTCCACCGTGATCCCGGCACCAACCGTATCTCGCTCGTCGAGAACACCTTCATCAACCTGGGCAAGGTGACGGCGCGCGGTGTCGACGTCGAGCTGACCTACAGCAAGGCGATGACCCTCTTCGGCGGCGGGGCGGAAAGCCTGACCGGCCGGATGCTGGCCTCGTGGCTTGACGAATATTCGACGACGGATGTGGATGGCAACAAGGTGGACCATACCGATGAGCTGGGCGTGGCCGGCGCCGCCTATCCCGACCTCCGGGTGACGGCGAACCTGACCTATGCCAACGGTCCGTTCAGCATCTTCGTGCAGGAACGCTTCATCGGCGGCGGTATCATCGACGTCGATTACGTCGAGGGTGTGGACATCGCCGACAATTCGGTGGGCTCCGTCTTCTATACCGACCTGAACCTGAGCTACAGGCCAGGCGGGGCGGATTCCGCATGGAAGGTCTACTTCAACATCACCAACCTGTTCGACCGCGATCCGCCGCTGATCCCGAGCTGGTCCGACTTCAGCGGCACCGGCGCCGGCACCAACGATACGCTCTACGATGCGTTGGGCCGTCGGTTCGTACTAGGAGCCAGCTTCCAGTACTGATACCGCCATACCCGCCATACAAGGCAGGAAAAGGCCGTCACGGTTCGCCGTGGCGGCCTTTTTCGTTGGGGACGGGAAAGGTAGCCCGCTTCGGGCCGGCGAAGGCAGGAAGGCCACCATCGTCATCGCGAGACCGCATGGCGGTCGTGGCAATCCAGCAAGTATGAGCGTTTGCCGCCATCCATTCCCCCGAAGGGAGAAAGGATCAGTCGGCCATGGCCGTCTTGTCGGCGTTCTTGTGGTCGGGGAGGTGGCAGTCGGGCCTGGCGGCGCAGGCCTTGCGCAGCAGGTCCGCGGTTTCCTCGAAGACGCGGACGCTCTGGCCGCGGCCATGGCCGCCGGCGCGGCCCATGGCGCTGTCGACCGGCGTCATGCCGTTCTTGTCCTGGATGTCGATCCGGGCGCCGTGGTCGATGAGGAACTGCGCCACCTTGTTCCAGCCCCAGAAGGCGGCGCCGTGCAGAGCCGTCTGCTCGCGGTAGTAGGAATACTGGCCGCGCGGCAGGCTGTCCTGGTGGTTGATGTCGGCACCGGCATCGAGAAGCAACGTCAGGGCGGCGATGGATTTCTCCTGCACACCGGGCAGGAGGTAGCTGGGCCCGCCCCGGACATCGCATTCCACCGAATGGCTGCCCGCCGCCACCATGACCGGGGTGACGCCGTCCACGTTGGAACGCTCGACGTCGGCGCCGTGCTCCAGCAGCAGTTTGATGGCCGCCGTATCGAAGGTCTTGGCGGCGCGGAGCAGCGGCGTGGAGCCGATGTTGAGCACCAGGTCGCAGCCGCGGTCGGCGCCCACATGGCGGTAGGGCGGGAAGAGCTTGAGCTGCGAATTGGGGTTGGCGCCCTTCTCGAGGAGCAGGCGGATGATGTCGGTGCTGCTGGTGACATCCAGCGACGGCCGTTCCTCGCGCCCGCCCTGGGGGATGGTGTTCACGTCCACCGCCACATAGAGGGGGGAGCGGCCCCACCAGTCCCAACGGTCGAGGCTGGCGCCGGCCTCGATGAGATATTTGGCCAGGTCGAAATGGTAATTGTTGATGGCCATGATGAGCGGGGTGACGCCCTCGGGGTCCGACATGTCGATGTCGGCGCCGCCATCCACCAGGTTGCGGGCGCATTCCACGCAGCCCTCGCGCGCCGCATAGAGCAGGGGTGTCAGGCCCCCCGCTTCCCGGTACTGGGCTCGGGGCTCGCCGCTCACCTGGCGCTCCCAATGGTTGATGGCGCTGCGGACATCGGCCTCGGCGCCGTGCTCCATCAGCAGTTTCACCATCTCCGGCCGCTTCTTGGCCGCCGCCCACATGAGCGCCGTCTGGTCGCGCCACTGCTCGCGGGCGTTCACGTCCGCTCCTTGCGCGATGAGCTCGCGGGCGGCCGCCACATTGCCGGCCCGGGCGACGACCATGAGCGCGGTCTGCCCGTCCTGGTTGGGGGAGTCGGGATCGGCGCCGGCCTTCAGCAGCAGGCGGATGACATCGGCATCGGCGGCCAGGGCGGCCGTGGAGAGGGGGCTGGCGCCGTAATCGTTGCTGGCATTGGGATCGGCTCCCGTCTTGAGGAGGCGTTTCACCATGTCGGCGTCGCGGTTGTAGGCGGCCCACATGAGGGCGGTGGTGCCATCGGGCCCTGGCTCGGAGACGTCGGCGCCCGCCTTCAGCAACTCCAGCGCGGCATCACGGTCGCGCATCTGGATGGCGGACGCCAGATCGCCCTCGGCCCAGGCGGGGGTGGAGAGGGCGAGAAGGACGGCGAACGCGGCTGTGGCGGTGCGCATCATGGTCAGATCTCTTCGATGGTGCCGGAGCTGTCGCCGAACTCGGTGACCGGCACGCCGACGCGCTGCAACAGGGTGAGGTGCACGTTGGCGAGCGGCGTGTGATCCTCGCACCGGACGTGCAAATTGCCCTTGAGCTTGCCGCAGCCGCCGCCCGCCACGGTGATGGGCAGGGGGAAATGGTCGTGCCGGTTGCTGCTGCTCATGTTGCCGCCGTAGAGCAGCATGGCCTGGTCGAGGAGCGTGCTGTCGCCGTCCGGCGTTTCCGACAGTTTCTTCAGGAATTTGGCGTAGGCATCGGTGAAATAGGCCTGGAGCTTGATGAGCTTCTTGGCGGCATCCATCTCGCCCGTGCGGTGGGAGAGGGGATGGAAGGCCTCGGGAATGCCGAGCTCGGGGAAGGTGCGGCTGCTCACCTCGGCGGCCAGCATGAAGGTGGCGATGCGCGTCACGTCCGCCTGGTAAGCCAGGGCGATCATGTCGAACATCAGGTTGAGCTGCTCGTTGAAATCCATGACCACGGGGATTTCCGGCAGGTCCAGATGGTCCGACGTCTGGCCCTGCATCTTCTGCATGCGGCGTTCGATCTCGCGGACATTGTCCATATAATCGTCGAGCACCACGCGGTCCTCGGCGCCGACTTCGCCCTTGAGGCGGGCGGCGTCCTCGGCCACCATGTCGAGGAGGCTGCCCATGTCGCGGGAGATGGCCTCACGCTCGGCCTCGGACTTCCCGCGGCCGAACAGTTTCTCGAACACCTTGCGGGTGTCCGTCTCCATGGGCAGCGGCGTCGTCGCGTTGGCGAAGGAGATGGTCTTGCCGAAGCTGCAGCCATAGGTGCCGTCGCACTGGCCGCCGCCGCCTTCCGTCTCCGTCGCCAGCTCGATGGAGGGCAGGGGCGTATCCTGGCCGATATGCCGGGCGGCGAGCTGGTCGATGGTGATGCCGCCATGCGGCTGCTGGCTCTTGGCGGGCGCCACGCAGTTCAACCAGGTGCCGGGGGTGATGGCGTGCACGGCGGAGCTTTCCGCCGGCTTGTTGTGCAGGCCGCTCACCACGGAGACATATTGGCGCATCGGCTCCAGCGGCTGCAGGATGGCCTTCAGGTCGTAATCGGCGCCGTCCTTGTCCGGTGTCCAGCCGTTCATCTGGGGTCCGAGACTGGTATTGCCCATGATGGCGCCGTGCGGCAGGTAGATGAAGCCCATGCGCATCTTCGGCGCTGCCGCCGTGTCGGCCAGCGCGGTGGCGGCGGGCACCATGGCGTCGAGGAGTGGCAGGCTCAGGGCGACGCCCGCCCCCTTGAGGACGGTGCGGCGGGAGAGATGCTTCTTGCGGATATACATGGCCTTGTCTCCTCATGCACGCCGGCTCATTGAGCCAGCGCGGCTTCCTTTACCGGGGCTTGTCCGTCCTTCGCCATCACCGGCACCCGTTCCATCTGGAAGGCGGGGCTTTCCACGATCCCCTGAACGATGGCGGAGAGACGGTAATCCGATTTCGCTGCATTGGCGACGATGTGGCGGACCGTCGGCATGTCTTCGGCATCGAGGGTGCGGCCGAGCGCATAGGCGAGCAGCTTCTGGGTGAATGTCGAGGCGAAGCGGGACGAGTCGCTGACCAGCGCCTTGCGCAGATCGTCCGGGCCGCCGAGAGCGCCGCCGGTGGCGAGCTTGCCGGCCGCGTCAATGGTGGTGCCGGTCCAGCGATCCATGGCGCGCCATTCGCCGATGGCGTTGAAATTCTCCAGCGCCAGGCCGAGCGGATCGATCACCCCGTGGCACATGTTGCAGGAGGGCTCGGCG
>Ga0182738_1008113_pt1 | contig 10492 bp, 9 predicted proteins | sample eDN5th30CBELigMG_FD_128876 | JGI IMG/M metagenome (GOLD analysis project Ga0182738, IMG submission 128876) | Enriched Miracle-Growth compost microbial communities from Emeryville, California, USA - eDNA 5th pass 30_C BE-Lig MG (version 2)... ... | reverse complement strand
CTTGAACAACAACAGGCGGTATTTCGTCAGCTAAATACGAAGCTAGTTACATTTAACCTAGCAGCTTCGGAAATGCGCTATGAATCTACTTTTAATAAGAACACGACAAGTACATCAAAAAGCGGTGTGTTAACTGCAACTGTTAATGAAGCGGCTTCTAAAGGTTCGTATGAGATCGAGGTTACAAAGCTTGCTAAGAATCAGGTTACTTCCTTAACAGGAATTAAATTTAGCAGTGAAGATGGCGTAAAACAATTTAATAGTGCAGTTTTTGAGGTTAATGGAAAAACTATTGATTTATCTAAATATGAAAACAATGAAAAAGCATTAAAAGGCTTAGTAGCAGAAATCAATGCAGATACTGCAAAATATGGTGGGAAGGCTAGCCTTATTAACGCTGATGGTAAGGGTACCTATACGTTTAGTATGACTTCACTTGATGGAGATGCTTCAAAATCAGTTAATTTCACGTTTTCTGGTGTAAAAACAAATACTACGACTGCTGTAGATGACCCAAATACAGTGGAAGATGAAACAACTGTGTCAACTACTGTTGAAACACTGAGTAGCACGCAGTTGCAAGCAGCCCAGTCAGCAGTATTGAAAGTTAACGGTGTAACAGTTACTCGTTCCTCCAATGAAATAAAGGATCTTATTGCAGGCGTAACGCTTAATCTTTCATCAGAAGATAAAACTACATTAACTGTTAAACGTGATACTGATGCAGCTGTAACATCAGTTGAAAATTTCGTTAATGCGTTCAATGATGTTATCGAATTGATTAACAAAAATTTGGCTAAGCCCGATGATGAAGATTTAACGAATCCTTTGCAAGGCGATTCTTTGCTTCGTACAATCAAGGACTCGCTTTATAATTCATTTAATGCGGTTATTTCTGCTGCCACCATTAATGATGGAACTGGAAGAGCGGGAGTATTGGAGCAGATCGGTCTTAGCATCGATAAAAATGTTACGTCTAGCAGCCAACGTACTGGTAAAATTACGTTCGATAAAGCGACGTTTACAGCAGCACTAAATGAAAATGCTGATCGAGTAGCGAAAATGTTTATCAATCGAGCAGACGAAATTTATGAGACGGTTCGAAAGGGCTTCTCAGGTACAAACGGAATGATTGGTTCACGAATTTCAGGCTACGATAATCAGATTAAAATGGTTGATGATCGCTTGGAAACAATGGAACGGTCCCTTCAAGCTAAAGAGGAGCGTTTAAAATCGCAATTCAATAGTATGGAAGTTATGATGTCCTCGCTTAATAGCACATCTAGCTGGTTATCTTCTCAGTTGAATTCATTATACACTTCGCAATAAATTGAAAGAATTGTGATAGAGAGGGGATGAGATCGTGATTGCCAATGTAAATGGTTATCAAGCATACCAAAAAAATAAATACTCAACAGCATCGCCTCATAAGCTAATTACGATGCTGTATGATGGTGCAATTCGTTTTGCTAATCAAGCAATAGGCTTTATTGAGCAGCGGGATATACAGGGTAAAGCCTCAGCAATCCATCGATTCCAAGAAATTATTTATGAATTAATTTCCTGTCTTAACTTTAAAGAAGGGAAGCAATTAGCGGATAACTTATATTCTTTATATAACTATATTATTGAGTTATCCAATAAAAGCAGCGTAGAGATGTCAATCGAGCCTTTGAAAGAAGCGATTGGAATTATTACTGAGATTAAGTCTGCATGGGAGCAAATCGGCAAGGAAGTGCAAATTAATGGATAGTGCTGCAAAGATGCTAATGGATAGTTATGCTAAGCTAGCAGCATTGTTTGAAAAACAGTTAGAAATTGTAGCATTGGAACGTTATGATAACCAATTGTCTCAATTACAAGAGTTAGAGCAGGAAAAGAGACAGTATCAGTCCATGATTGAGCAGATAAGCATCGATACCGTAACGTATAGGCTTATCGTGGAGAATTACCGTGAAGATATAGAAGCATGTATTAAGGGGCTGCAACAGCTAAATAATGCGCTTCAGCTTGCTATTACAAGCTGGTATAACGAGGATTCGAAGGCGATGAAGCAAGTGTCAATTCATCGTAAAACACTGCATAGCTATGGCGGTGTTAACGATGTTGATGTGATCTCCTATTATTTTGATGAAAAACGATAATTTTTTTATTTTTACTATAAACAATTGGGAGTATAGTTCCGATAATATAGCTATGACCACATGGATGTGGGACTAATAACCTATCACGGAGGATGATAATTATGTTTATTAACACTAACGTTGGTGCAATGAATGCACACCGTAACTTGGGTGCAAATAACACTCAATTGAACAAAACTATGGAAAAACTATCTTCAGGTTTCCGTATTAACCGTGCGGCTGACGATGCTGCTGGTCTTGCAATCTCTGAAAATATGCGTTTCCAAATCAATGGTATGAAGCAAGCTCAACGTAACGCTAACGATGGTATCTCTTTGATCCAAACAGCTGAGGGTGCGCTTACTGAAGTTCACGCTATGCTACAACGTATTAACGTACTAGCTAACCAATCTCGCAACGGTATCTACACTTCTGGTGGTACTGGCGTAACTAGTAACGACCGTGAAAAAATCCAACTTGAAGTTAAACAATTGTTGGATGAAATCAGTGCGATCGCTAAATCAACTAAATTTAACGGAATTAGCCTACTAGCTTCTTCTAAAACGCTAACATTCCAAACAGGTGTTAATGCTGATAACACAATCACTGTTCAAACTCGTGGATTCAGCGCATCTTCAACGGATGGTACTCTAGGTCTTTCTCTTAACGGCCTATCTGTATCTTCTCAATCAGGTGCACAAGAAGCAATCGCTAAAATCCAAACAGCTATTGAAGCTGTTTCAACTCAACGCGCTACGTTCGGTGCTGTTCAAAACCGTCTTGAGCACACTATTAACAACCTAGGCGTTAACATTGAAAACTTGTCTGCTGCACATTCTCGTATCCGTGACGCAGATATGGCTTCTGAAATGACAACTTTCACGAAAAACCAAATTCTAGTACAAGCTGGTACTGCTATGCTTTCTCAAGCAAACTCTGTACCACAAAACGTACTAAGACTTCTAGGTTAATATTTGGAAGTAAAAAAAGCTGCCCTCGGGCAGCTTTTTTTGTTAACTATATGTTGTTATATGTCGATATATATAGTGGTAGTATAATTGCAGGTTAGATCAATGGAGGCTGGCTATGGAAGATTTGCTGCAACAGAACTTATTATATTTATTTCAGCACCATAAAGATACATTTAATAAAATCCAACAATATATGGATAATCATCAAGAGAAAAACAGTAAAATTGTATACAATGACAATGGAAGCGTAAATTTGACCTATTCTTTTGAAGATGGGGTTAAGCTACTATATGATGAAAATGAGGAAGATTTAAATAATTGGCTTCTGGAAAATAGTGATCTCTCACATGGCAGCTACGACGTAGTCATGTATGGTTTAGGGCTAAGTCATCATCTTGCAAAGTTAATTCAACTTAATCCTAATTTGAATTATTATATATATGAACCAGAAATAGATATCTTTCTTGAAGCATTAAAGGTATTACAGATTGATCAATTGTTAGAGCATCCGCAAATTAAAATATTTTATTTAGGATCTGATATAGAAGATGCTGCAGTGTTTTATACACTACTGCATACGTATTCTGAATTTCCGAAAATTGATGTGTTTATTCCGTATTATGCGGAAATTAATATACAAGCTATTCGAGAATATTTTCGATATAATTACTCATTCCGAGAAACAGAGGCAAGAGAGTATGGTTTTGAGGGGTTGTTTCATACACTCCCTTATCGAAACAGTATTCGCAATCTTGAGATGATGACTCAGTCTCACTCACTTAGAGCTCTAAAGCAGAAGTTTAAAGGATATACAGCCTTAATTGTTGGTGCAGGACCTTCGCTTGAGCCTGATGTGGAGTATATAAAGCAAAATAGAGATAAGCTACTTATTATATCGGCGGGATCAAGCATTCAATCTATGCTTCACTTTGGCATCATTCCGCATATGAGTGTGTCCATGGACCCTGGGGTATCCAACGGTAGAGTATATAAGGACAAAGATTTAAGCGGTGTTTCGCTTGTCTATGTACCACAAATCTATCATGAAATTACTAAAAAAACCTTTGCCAATAAATTTTATGCTTATTTTAATAGTGATCCTATTATTAACTATATGCTTCCTGATCTAGATCAGGAATTAGTGTTGATTGCTAATAACTCTGTGTCCGGTACTGCTATTCAAGTAGCAGCATATTTAGGAGTAGAGCGAATTATGCTAGCAGGTCAGGACTTTTCGTTCCCGAATGATCAATATTATGCTTCTGGGGCAAGTCATTCGAATGCGGAGCGTCGCAAGCAAAAGGTTCGTTCAAGCTTTCTAGAGGTTGACAATGTGAGTGGTGGTGTAAACTCGACAAATATTTCAATGCGCTCCGCACTTGAAGATATCGAAAGACTAATTGAAATAATTAAGTATAAGCAGGATATAGAATTTATTAATACATCCTCACTAGGAGCTGTCATTAAGGGAACTGAGTTTCTTCCATTCGTGGAAGCGATTAAGAAGGTTGAGAAATGGTGTGACTTCCAATCTATATTGAGTTTAACTGAATCTTTAGGAGATAGAGCTCAAGCTATTGATTCTGTTGATCTAGTAGAGCTTGTAAGTCGTATAGAAGGCATGATTCTCGACTGTGATAAGCTAGTGGATTATACTAAGGCTTCTCTGCGTTTGGTTGAAAAAATTGAGCAGCAGGCAAGAACGAATCCAGACAAAGCAATGAATGGGCTGGCAAAGCTAGAACAGCAGTTTGCACAAGTTACAGAGCATCGTTTATTTAAAGATATTATTCCGTCTTGGAATCGTAGTGAGATGAAGCGATATGATCAGCAGGTCATAAAAATACAAGCTGAACCAACGATGATTGGAAAAGCGAAATTATTGAATACAATTGTTGTACCTTTTATGAAAACCATTAACACTTCGTTCCTGGAAATGAAGCAGGAGTTTCAGCAGGTGCGAGATAATCTTAATACTAAGAAAGCTTAGAGAGAAAAGGTGATAGTATTGTCTAATCCACTAAAGGATAAAACGGTCTTAGTTACAGGAGGAACAGGCTCCTTTGGTCATAAATTTGTAAAGCGTGCTCTTGAACTAGAGGCAAAAAAAATAATTGTGTTTAGTAGAGATGAGCTAAAGCAATATGAGATGAGCAAGCAGTTTGCTGGACAAAAACGCTTGCGTTTTTTTATCGGTGATGTAAGAGACAAAGAGAGACTGTATAGAGCGTTTAATGATGTCGATATCGTTATTCATGCCGCTGCAATGAAGCATGTTGATGCGTGTGAATATAATCCGTTTGAAGCAATTAAAACCAATATTCATGGTGCACAAAATATTGTTGAAGCTGCAATTGATTGTGGAGTAGAGAAGGTTATTGCACTATCTACGGACAAAGCTTGTAGTCCAGTTAATCTATACGGTGCAACCAAGCTAGCTTCCGACAAGTTATTTGTTGCAGCGAATTCGTATGTTGGTGATAAACCAACAAGCTTTTCGGTGGTTCGATACGGTAATGTTGTAGGTAGCAGAGGTAGTGTTGTTCCTTTTTTCAAAAGCATTAAGCATACGGGTGTATTGCCAATCACTGATGATAGAATGACACGTTTTTGGATTACATTAGATCAAGGTGTCCAGTTTGTGTTAGACAGCTTAGAAAGAATGTACGGCGGTGAAATTTTTGTTCCTAAAATCCCTAGCATGAAGGTGATTGATTTAGCAAAGGCAATTGCTCCTGAGTGTAAGACCGAAATTATCGGCATTCGTCCTGGTGAAAAGCTGCATGAAGCAATGATTATGGAAGATGATGCAAGGCATACAGTAGAGTTTGATACCTATTATGTTATACAGCCAGAGTTTCCATGGTGGTCTAAAAAGTTTGCTGATGGTGGCAAAGAGTTGCCTGATGGTTTTTCATATACAAGTGATAAAAATACGGAGTGGTTGAGTGTGGAGGAGTTGAGGAGTTTGGTAGGTGAATAGCGAAACAGAAAAAAATAATAAATGGTTGCTCCATACCAAGAGGGGATGATATAAATGTTAGGTAAAAATATATATATTTATGGATTAGGATCATATAGTAATAGACTGACAGAGGAATTGAATAAAAATGGTGTTGAAATTATAGGATATATTGATTCGTATGTAGAACAAGGAGAACATAACGGAAGAAAAATTTTCAAAATTAGTGAAATAAAAGAAAATTCTATTATTGTAGTCGGTTCAAGTTACTATTCTGAAATAAGTAACACACTATCGAAATTCGGATTAATTGAATATAAAGATTATTGTAGTGGAGATTATTTTATAACCGATATGTATGCTCGTACATCCTACTCACAGTATTGTGAGGATTTACTGATAGAAGATGTACTATACAAAATTAATTTTAGAAACAAAGGGTATTATATTGATGTAGGTGCATATCACCCTTCACGGTTTTCGAATACATTCAAGTTTTATCTTAAGGGGTGGACTGGAATAAATATAGAGCCTACCCCTAATAAGACATTTCTATTCGACTTGTTAAGACCTAATGATATTAACCTTAATGTAGGCATATCCTCAACTGAATCTCTTAAAGATTTTTATGTTTACACTGAGGGAGGTTATAATACTACTAATTATGAATTAGTACAAAAAAGAATACAAAAACATCAGATTTATTATGCTGAGAAAAAAGAGATATACTTTTGTACTTTACAGCAAATAGTAGATAAATATGTTGGAGAAAATGACATTCATATATTAAATATTGACGTTGAAGGACATGAAATAGATGTATTAAATTCATATAAGTGGAAGAAAAAGCCATTTATTATTGCTATAGAAATATCTAATAGTGATAATGATATAATAAGTGATTTTTTAGAATCATTGGGATATCAATTGATATCTAGTAGTCTTATTACTGGAATATATGTATTAGAAGAGTTAGTGAATAATTAGAAATTGTTGCTATCTAATTATTTTCAACTCAAAAATTACATTCAAGTCCGTGCGTGCCTTAGGAGGATTATATGAACAAGAAACCAGTTGTATTAATTATTTTTAATCGCCCCAACACAACAAAAATAGTTTTCGAAAAAATAAGACAGTATGCACCAAAAACTTTGTATATAATCGCAGATGGACCTAGAAAGAATAACAAAACTGATGAGGTATTGTGTAGAGAAACAAGAGCGGTTATTAATGTAGATTGGGAATGTAATGTTGCTTATATATATTCTGTGGACAATCTTGGATGTAAAAAACGCATCTATTCAGGGCTTAATGAAGTATTTAATCAAGTAGAGGAAGCTATTATACTAGAAGATGATAGTGTGCCCTCAGAAGATTTTTTTAAGTTTACGGAAGAGTTGCTTGATAAATATAAAGATGATGATTTTATAAGTGGGATTTCAGGGAATAATTTTCAACAAAGAAATTCAAACTATAAATTGGACGATAGTTATTATTTTTCGATGTTTATACATTGTGCTGGCTGGGCTACTTGGAAAAGAGCATGGACGAGAATGGATATAGAAATGAAAAAATGGTTGGCATATAAAGAATCTGTTCAATTTGATGAGTTATCATATGACAAATTTTTTAAGTTTTATTGGACAGAAATCTTTGATGCAACTTATAAAGGGGAAATAGATAGTTGGGCATATCCATTTTTATTTACATCTTGGCTATTTAATTCATACGGAATAATTCCTGCTGTGAATTTAGTGAGTAACATAGGTTATGATGCTAACGCAACACATACTACTCAATATGATCCTTTGATAGCAAACTTAAAAACTTTACCATTAGATTTCCCTTTAAAACATCCAGCTTCAGTAAGACAAAATAAAGAGTTTGACTATTATACTTGTGAGAATATTTTTAGAATAGGAAAAATGAAAGAAAAAGCATTAATAAATCAAAAAAAAATGTTGTTCGTACAACATATATTAGATCGAAAACTTCCTATAAGTTTTTATAATCAGGACATTTATGTGTTCGGTTATGGTCAATTTGGTGTGTTAATAAAAAAAATATTGGAATCAGTTAACATTAAAGTGAAAGCTTTTTTAGCGACGCAAAAAGTCGTAGATGTTATTGATGAAATCAATGTAATTGATATTGATGAAGTGACTTTTAACTCATATCCATCTACTATTATTGTTTCTATTGAAGGTATTCATGACCTTGAGGTTATTAACGGTCTAAATTCAAAATTTTATGACAAAGATATTAGAATTACTAGTTGGAAAGATATTATCGAGAGATAAAGGAAGATTAAATTGAAAATTGGTATTTTTGGTTCATCTGGTCAAGCAAGGGAAACGGTTGATATTTGCTTAGAAATAGGATATACAAATATTTTTTTTGTAGACCTGGAGGAAGGCATCGAACCTATAACAGGATTTAACATAATAAAAGAAGCCGAACTCGATAAGTATGCGAATGATCAATGTAGATTTGTTATAGGTATTGGAGATAGTCGTAAAAGAAAAGAAATTTATAAAAAATTTAGCAATCTTATTTATATTAATGTTATTCATCCAAGTGTCACTTTAAGGAAATCGCAATTGTATGAACTACAAAAAAAATTCGGAAATATAATATATGAGGGTGCAAGATTTTCAAATAATATTAAATTTGGAAATTTTGGTTTATATAACTTTAATGTAACGGTTTCCCATGATTGTGTTATTGAAGATTACGTAACAATTTCACCGGGTGTAAATATTGCCGGAAACGTCCATCTTCACGAAGAAGTATTCCTAGGTATAGGGGCTTCAGTAATAAATGGTAAGAATATTGACGAAAAATTGCATATTAATAAATGTGCCTATGTAGCAGCAGGTGCCGTCGTTACAAAGGATATAGATCCTTTTGTGAGAGTAAAAGGAGTGCCTGCTAAGTGATTACTTTAACACCTAACTGTTTGGGAGTGAAAAAGATGATTCAAATACCAGTGTACGAGCCGTTACTAGGTGGTAATGAAAAAAAATATGTGCTAGATTGTTTGGAGTCAAATTGGATATCTTCGAAGGGGCAGTATGTTCAAAAATTTGAAGAAGAATTTCTTAAATATATTGGTACAAAATACGCAGTTTCCACGACTAATGGAACTACTGCATTACATTTAGCTATGCTCGCTTTAGGAATAAGTGAGGGCGATGAGGTGATCGTTCCTACTTTGACGTATATTTCCTCGGTTAACTGTATACGTTACGTAGGAGCTAAACCAGTTTTTGTAGATAGTGATCCTTATAACTGGCAATTAGATTTAGAACAAGTAAAAAAGAAAATTAATTCAAAAACTAAAGCCGTTATTGCCGTACACTTGTATGGTAATGCGTGTAACTTAGAAGAATTAAAATCTATATGCGTTGAAAATAAAATATTTTTAGTGGAAGATTGTGCAGAAGCACTGGGTACTTATTTTAATAATGTGCATGTGGGTACATTTGGAGATATCTCAACATTTAGTTTTTTTGGAAACAAAAGTATTACCACTGGAGAAGGAGGAATGGTTTGTACTAGTAACAAAGAGATAGATGAAAAAGTTAGATTGTTTAAAGGCCAGGGAGTATCTCAAATTAAAGAGTATTGGCATGAAGTAATTGGATACAATTATCGCATGACTAATATTTGTGCTGCTATTGGTCTTGCGCAACTAGAAAATATAGATACTATATTGGAAAAGAAACTAAGGATAGCGAATTACTACAAAGAGTTTCTAGATGGCCTCCCTTTAAGATTTGTAAAAGAAAATGGGGTAATTAACTCACACTGGATGGTTTCAATAGTGTTAGATGATGAAGCTGATCGTGATACATTAAGAAAGTTTTTGATTGAATTAGGTATTGAAACTCGTCCGTTTTTTTATCCCATTCATCAAATGAGTATGTATTTGGAGTATGGGCAAAACGAAGAATATCCGATCGCTATTGATTTAAGTCGAAAAGGTATCAACTTACCAAGTTCTCCGGTACTTACAAAAGAAAAAATAATGTTAATAACCAATAAAATAAGAGATTTTTTTGAAATAAAGAGGGTTAAATGAAAAAAATAATAGTTGGATTAATACCAAATACAATGTTGTCTTGGAATGGTGGAAGAGATTTTGTCAATTATTTATTAGCGGGCATATTCGAAAGTGCCGCATCTAAAAAGATACAAATAATAATAATTGGTCTACAAGCAGATCTTGATACACTAAAGGATATTGTTTTTCATAAAAATATAAAATGTATCCAAGTCGATGAAATTGATAAAGATGTAATTTATTCTATTGTAAAAGAATCCTCGATTGATTTGATTTTCTCGTTTCAAACTAACATGGGAAAATTTTTGGGAGTTCCTTGGATAGGATATATCCCTGACTTTCAACATAAATATTTGACAAATTTCTTTAG
>Ga0182738_1008112_pt1 | contig 10492 bp, 10 predicted proteins | sample eDN5th30CBELigMG_FD_128876 | JGI IMG/M metagenome (GOLD analysis project Ga0182738, IMG submission 128876) | Enriched Miracle-Growth compost microbial communities from Emeryville, California, USA - eDNA 5th pass 30_C BE-Lig MG (version 2)... ... | reverse complement strand
CCGGATGGCCCGCAGATGACGATGCGCTCGCCGCGCATCACCTTCAGGTTGATGTCCTTCAGCACATGGAATTCGCCGTACCATTTGTGCATGCCGATGATCTCGATGGCGACCTCGGTATTTGCCGGGACTTTCATCCCGGGACGGCCACGGTAAACTGAATTTCGACCCGGATGTCAGGCAGGCCCAGGGCGGCTTGCACGGTCGCGCGCGCAGGTGGCGCATCCCTGTCGATCCAGTCCACCCAGGCGGCATTCATCTCGTCGAAATCGGCGATGTCGCGAAGCCAGATCGTTGCACTGATGATGGACGACCGGTCGGAACCAACAGCCTCGAGATAGGTATCGGCTTTTGCGAGGATCTGGGCCGTTTGTCCAAGTGTGCCCTGGTGCCGATGGTCCGCCGTCAATCCCGAGAAGTAGGCGACTTTCTCATGCACGACAATGCGGCTCAGGCGTTCGTTCTTTCCAATGCGCTGCAATGTCATGGCCCAAGCCTCAGTGAGCCTGCCCGGCAAAAAACCGGCCTGGACGGAAGTCGCGCAAGCTCTCATGCGTGCGTCCGCGCACCACCTCGTCGGCTACGGCTTTCCCCAGATAGGGAGCCATCGTCGCCCCGCTGTGCGTTACCGCGACGTAGTAGCCGTCCAGTCCCGGCACCCATCCGCTGCAGGTCAGCCCGTCGCCAGGTATAGGCCTAGTCGTTGTTCTAACCGCTTCGAGATCGTGTGCCTGCACAGAGGGCAGAATTTCCCTCACGGCCGCCAGCAGGAGTGAGCCTTCCTTCCCGTCGGGGTCGAGTGTTTTCACTTGCGACACCAGCGAATCGACCGAGATCTTGTGGATCATCAGGCGTCCGGCGCCGTCCGGTCGGACATCAAGGTCGTCCCTGTGAAACTGGCGCTGAAGGGTCGATGCCACAGGATAGGTGAAGCCGAGCACACCGATGTTCGACGCCATCGGAATGGCAGGCACGCCTTCCAGGCGGCGATCGGCCCAGCTTCCGGTACAGTTGATGACTGCGTCCGCTTCAAAAACACGACCGTCTTTCGTGCGGACGCTCTTGGCCGCGCCGCCATGTACATCGATCGCCGCGGCCGGCGAGAAAGGGTGTACCGCAAGGTTCCAACGCTCCTTGCCGACCCTCAGAAGCCAGGCGGAATAGAGGACGGGATCGACCCAGCCCTCTTCCGGGTAGTAAACGACAGGGGAATCCTTGACTGCGGAAAGATCGATCTCGGGTTCGAGTTCGGCCAGCCTGTCCCTGCTGATCCATTCCACGCCGTAGCCCCAATCACGCATCTGGTCGGCGTTCTGCTGCTGTGCCGGCCAGTCATCTTGCCTGGAATACCATTCGAGGCTGCCGGTCTGCTTGAACCAGGAGCAGTTGCCGAATTCGCGGGCGAGGTCGAGATGCGCCCGCATGCCGGCGACGTTGAGGGCAAAGTAGCCATACGGCCTTTTGCCGGTGGCGTTTGTCCAGGCGAAGCTGACTGCCGAGGCGCCTCCGGCAACCTTGCCGGCCTCGAGCACCGTGACCTGTGCGCCGGCCCGCGCTGCTTCATATGCAACAGAACTCCCGATGATCCCTGCGCCAAGCACGATGACACGCATGTTTTTCTCCAGCGGATATTTCGACAGAATGGTGGTCTTGATGGGAGGTGCCGCTATCCGGCGGCCCGTCGCCCTGTTTTGGCGACGGGGAGAGGCGGGGTCAAACAACCCCAACGCGGCAGCTTATAAGCAATTGTTATGAAGGAAGGGTCCGAGTGGTGTCGCGCTGCCGTCGGCGCGCCACCTATAAGAAAACCGGGAAAAGTGGTTGCCGCCGGTTATCAAGTTTTCCGGCCACGGCCTTCCCGCAGATGGTATTCACCTGACCATCCCGAGTTTGTCAGAGGTGAGGATGGATCGCCCTGCTTTGCGAACAGGAACGTCGGCGGGCGAACTACTCGTCATCGACGGTGCCACGGTCGAGGCGCTGGTTTCCACCGACGAGGCCATCGACTTGGCCGAGGCGGCGCTGAGGAAAACATCCAGCGGTGTCGCCGATCAGGACATCCGCCGGACGCTCGCCATGCCGGGCATGGCAGGCTCCTGCCTTTCGCTGATGTATGCATCGCTTTCCGACGGGGATTGCTTTGGCGCGAAGGTGCTGTCGGTCTTTCCGCAGAATTTCGAATATGGCCTGCCGTCGCATCAAGGTGGCGTCCTGCTTTTTGAGAGGAGCAGGGGCCACCCGGTTGCGTTGATCAACGGACACACGATCACGGGCCTGCGGACGCCGGCCGCCACGGCGGTCGCGACGAGAGCGCTGTCCCGCCCCGAAGCCTGCGAACTGGCCGTCATCGGCTACGGCGAACAAGCGGACCGGCACATTGAAACCATTGCTCGGGTTCGGTCCCTGTCCAGCATCCGGGTCTGGGGACGCGATTTGCGCAAGGCGTCTGCCTTCGCCGAGGCTCAGCGCAGTAAAGGCTTCACCGCTCATTCGTTTTCGACAGCGAGGGAGGCTATAGAAGGTGCCGGCATCGTCTGCACCGTCACGTCGGCGAAGGATCCGGTTCTTGAAGGCAAGTGGCTTTCTCCCGGTACGCATGTCAACGCCGTGGGAGCAAGCGTCCCAGGCTTGCGGGAACTGGATTTCGACTGTGTCGTCCGCTCAAGAATTTTCGTCGACTACATGCGCATGGCCATGACTTCCGCGACCGACCTGATCGAGCCGCTGTCAGAAGGCCTTATCGACCGCTCTCGGATCGTTGGCGAGATTGGAGCCGTTCTCAACGGCGATATCAGCGGTCGCCGCGACGCTTCGGAGATTACTTTGTACCGGTCGCTCGGCGTCCCGGCGCAGGACCTCGAATTGGCGAACTTCGTCTATCGAAGGGCGCAGGACCGTGAGCTTGGCACCAGGGTCCCATTGTAAGGAAGAACCGAATGCTTTCCTGCCAGCGACACCTGTTCGCGATTCCTCAAGACGTCGTCTATCTCGATGCAGCCTATATGACGCCGATCCCGCGTAGCGCCGTGGCGGCTGGCGAGAGAGGCGTGCGGGTCAAAGCCGCGCCGTGGGACATGACGATCGCTTCCTACTATGACGAGGTCGAGAGAGCGAGGGAGCTTGCCGCCTCCTTCATCGGTGCCGAAGCCGACGATATCGCCGTGATACCCGCGACCAGCTACGGCATTGCCGTCGCAGCCGCCAACGCTGCTGTGCCGGCCAGCTCCGTCATCCTGATGATGGACAACGAGCACACCTCACACCGCTATGCCTGGTATGAGCTTGCAACGAGGACCGGCGCCCGCATCATCACGGTCAAACGGCGGCCAGACGAGCAGTGGACGTCGGCGATCGTCTCGGCGATCCGCACGTCTCAGGCTCCCGTGTCTGTCGTCGCGGGAACGATCGTCCATTGGTACGAGGGTATGAAAGTCGACATCGAAGCCGTGTCGGAGGCGGCGCGCGCCGCCGGCGCCAGCCTGGTGATGGACGGAACGCAGTGGGTGGGCGCCGTACCGTTCGACGTATCGCGCGTTCGCCCGGATTTCCTCGCCTTCGCGACCTACAAGTTCCTGCTGGGACCGTACCGCCTTGCCTTCCTGTACGCCGACAAGACCTGGCAGCGGGATGGGCGGCCGATCGAATTCCATTCGTGGAATCGCAAAGGCGGCGAGCGTCCCGATTTCCATCTGGAGACGATGCCCGATTATCAGTCCGGAGCCCGCCGTTTCGACATGGGAGAGCGCTCCGACTTCGCGGTTCTGCCCGTGGCAATCGATACGATGGAATTGCTCCGCAGTTGGGGCGTATCAGCCGTCCACGAGCGACTCTTGGGTCTGAACAGGCTGATCTGGCAGCAGGCGGAGGCGCGGGGTTTGACCGGACCCGACGCGGAAATGCGCGCCGGCCACATTGCCGTGGTAGAGCTAAGCGACAGATATCGCGACGATCTCGCCAGCCGGCTCAGAGAAAGGGGCGCCCACGTGACGGTTCGCGGCACGAAGATGCGGATCACGCCTCACGTCTATAACAACGAAGACGACATATTCAGGTTCTTCGATATCCTCGACGCGGTGACGGCATAGTTTCACCAAGACGGCAATGTCGTTCCGCCAAAACACCATTCTTTGCTTCTGCTGCCTTTACAGGGCAACGACGAACCGCGTGCAACAGAGCGATTCCGGCCGATCATAACTATAGGTGATGAACCGCGCGCGGCAGGGAATTAGGAAGCGTGCAAACGACCTGTTAGCGTTCTTTTCACGAGCCCGTTCAACCCAACGCGAACCGACCCTAATGGCGGAATTTGTTCCCCGGACGATCGCCAAGCTGCAGCGTGATTTCGCTGAGGGCCTGTCCCCCGTGGACGTGATCGAGACATGTCTGGCCCGCATCGAAAAAGACAATCCTCTGAACAGGGCGATGATTTTCGTTGCCCATGAGCAAGCGCTCGAGGAAGCGCGTCGGGCTGAAGTCGAGTTGCGCGCCGACAAGCGACGCGGTCCGCTTCACGGAGTGCCGATGGCGGTCAAGGATGTGATCGATGTCCGCGGATGGCCAACGACTTCGGGTTCGAAGCTTTTCGACGGTCACGTTGCAGAAAACGACGCCGCCTGTGTCGCGAACCTGCGCGCGGCCGGCGCCATCATTATCGGCAAGACCAACCTTCATGAACTGACGGCCGGCGGCCACGACAATCCGTGGTTCGGAAAAGTCGTCAATCCGCTCGACCACTCCCGAGGCACGGGTGGGACGAGCAGTGGCTCGGCGGCCGCGGTGGCTGCCGGCTTCTGTGTCGCCGCGGTAGGCACCGACACCGGCGGCTCGAACCGGTCGCCCGCCGCGGCAACGGGGCTGGTCGGTTTCAAGCCGACGAACGGCGTCATCGATCATGCCGGCGTCCGGCCGACGGCACCAACCCTCGATGCGATCGGACCAATAACGACGAATGTCGAAGACGCCAGGCTCATCCACTTTGCCATGCAGGGGATCAAGGAGCCAGAGCGTCAGGAAATCGGGATTGCGGGCTTTGTCGTCGGCCTTTGCCCGAGTTTTTCCGACGCCGCGGTCGACCCGACCGTGGCGCGCGCTCACGATGCGTGGCTGGGTTGCCTTTCGGATGCGGGTGCCGTCGTCCGAGTGGTTGCGTTTCCACTCGCGGCCGAGGTCAGGGAAGCTGGAGGAATCATTCTGACCTACGAATTCGCGAAGCATTACGGCCGGCTGGTCGGCCAACATCCGCAAAGCGTCGGCAAGGCAGTCGCCGACTTCGTTTCGAACGGCTTGTCGATCGACGAAAAGAGCTACCGCTCGGCGCTGGCCTTCCGTACCCGGGCGCGCAACGAGTTCGTGCGGCTTCTGTCGACCGTGGATGCGCTGGCGACGCCGGTCGCGCCGGGGCTGGCGCCGCGGCTTATCGACGAGATGACGAAAGTCGGACCGGATTTGGTCTCGTACGGCCTTGCGGGCGGCAGCTTCCGGCGTTGGGCGAATTTCCTTGGCGTTCCGGCTCTGGCGATGCCGCTGCCATCCGACGATGGCCTGCCGGCGTCGATCCAGATTTCGACGATACCTAATACGGATTCCGCGCTGTTTTCGATATGCGCGGCGCTTCGGTAGGACCATCCGGTAGGGGCGCGAATCCTTGAACTTGTGCAACAAAAAAGGGGAATAAGCATGAAGAAGTTAGCAATAGTCCTGTCGACGATAATGGCGACGCTTGGCATGGCCAGGTCGTCCATGGCCGCCGACGACGTCATACGGTTCGGCGTCGCCGCCGAGCCCTATGCACCGTTCTCGGTCAAGGACGCCAGCGGCAAGTGGCAGGGCTGGGAAATCGACCTCATGGACGCCGTCTGCAAGCAGATGAAAGCCAAATGCGAGATCGTGGACATTGCCTGGGATGGCATCATACCGGCCCTGCTGGAGAAGAAATTCGACGTGATCTGGAGCTCGATGTCGATCACGGACGAACGCAAGAAGGTAATCGACTTCACCGACAAATATTACTACTCACCCAATGTCCTGGTCGGCGCCAAGGTGGACAGCCGGCAGTTCGACGTCTCCAAGCCTGAGACGTTCCAGGGCGTTGCGGTCGCGGCCCAGACCGCGAGCTTGCAGGCGACCTATCTGCAGCAGAAGTTCGGCGGCGTCGTCGATCTGAAGATCTACCCGACGTTGGACGACGAAATCGCCGATCTGCTGGCGGGCCGTGTCGACCTGATGGCGGCGGCAGGCATTCAGATCCAGGATTTCTTGAAGAAGCCAGAGGGACAGGCCTATGAGGTGAAGGTGACCCTGCCGCATGAAAAGATGTTCGGCTATGGCGACGGCGCCGGTGTGCGCAAGGAGGACACGGCTCTCAGGGACAGGCTGAACGACGCCATCAAGGCCGTGCGGGCAAGTGGAGAATACGACGCCATCACGAAGCGCTACTTCGACTTTGACATCTACGGCGATTGATTGCCGGACTCCAAATCAGGTGCCGGCACACGCAGCCGGCACCTGATTTGTCTTGTTGCCTGGATAAAACTGCATGGATTCGACATCAACCTGGCTCTCCTTGCTGAGTTTCGGCGATCAAGGCTGGGGCGACGAGCTCTTTCGAGGCGCATGTCTCAGCTTCGCCATTGCGGCTGTCGCCTATTTCATAGGCCTGGTCATTGGCCTTGTCGGCGCCGTGGCCAAACTGTCGGGCAACAGGGTCGCTATCGCCTTGGCCAGCGCCTACACAACGATCATCCGCTCGATCCCCGACATTCTCATCATTTTCCTGGTCTACTACTCGGCCACGGACGCATTCCGCTCGCTGATAAACCTCAGCGGCTTCTCGACCGAGTTCCAATTGAATGGATTTGTGGCAGCAGCCTTTTCACTGGGGATCGTTCAGGGTGGCTACAGCACAGAGGTGTTGAGGGGCGCCATCGTTGCGATCTCCCGTGGGCAATCGGAAGCCGCCAGCGCGCTCGGCCTGACACGCGGCCAGACCTTCTTCCTGATCATCCTGCCGCAGATGTTTCCGCTGGCCTTGCCGGGATTGGGAAATCTGTGGCTCGTGGTACTCAAGGAAAGCTCGCTCGTCAGCCTCATCGGCTTCACCGAACTCGTCCTCGTGGGGAAGATGGCCGCCGGCGCTTCGCGGCACTACCTGCTCTTCTACGCCTCCGTCGGGGCGATATTTCTATTCATGTCCGGAATATCCGCAGCTCTGATCAATCTCATTGAGGACAAGACATACAGAGCATGGAGGCACGGCTAGCGTGGATGACTTCGGAGTATATCTGCTGCATCAGATATTAGCTGGGCTGCGGACCACTGTTTTCCTTTTTATTGCCTGCGCGGTGACGGGAAACCTGCTTGCGCTTCCCGTCGGAATGGCCCTTCTCTCGAAGGGAAGATGGGTCAAATATCCTGCCGTCGTCTTCGCCCTGCTTTTCCGGGGAACGCCGCTCCTGGTCCAGCTGTACATCGCCTATTTCGGGGTCGGGCAGATTCTCGCCAGCGTTCCCTCAATCCGATACAGCCCGCTGTGGCCCCTGTTCCGCGATGCCTACACCTATGCCTATGTAACGCTGTCCCTGAACACGGCCGCATATTGCGGCGAGATATGGCGGGGGGCGATTCTGGGCGTCCCGAAAGGGCAGACCGAAGCGGGCAAATCACTCGGGCTTTCGAGATCGCGGAACATGCTGTCGATCGTCTTGCCGCAGGCTTTGCGCATTGCTCTTCCTTCGCTTGGCGGACAGAACATCCTGCTTCTGAAGGGGACGGCTCTCGCGGCAATGATTGCCGTCTTCGAGTTGATGGGGGCGGCAAACCTGGTCCGAGCTCAAACCTTTCGGGTCTATGAGCCGCTGCTGGCGGCCGCACTGGCCTATTTTGTGCTTGCAGTTATCATCACCTCCGGGTTCAGTTTTGTGGAAAAGCGGATAGCCCTGCACTATCGATAACACTTGGTTGGACCTGCCGCTGATCGATATGGATGCTGAGTTTACCCCCCGTGAGATCGAGGTATTCGCCGCCGTCATGTCCCACGGGACGACGACCAAGGCGGCCCACGCCCTCAACATAACGCAGCCGGCAGTCAGCAAGACGCTTCTGCAGCTGACAAGCAAGGCCGGCTTCCCGCTTTTTCGCAACAATCGGCAAAGGCTGGTGCCGACACCAGAGGCGCACATGTTGTACGCTGAAGTTCGGCGAATCTTTGAATCGGTCCGAGGGATAGGCAGGGCAGCGAAAGAGATCAGGGAACTGAGAAGCGGCCGCCTGAACGTCTCGTCGTTGCCCGCATTCGGTCTCACATTGCTGCCTTCGATTGTCGCCAGCTTCTCGAAGGAATATCCGAAAGTCGCAATCACCCTCGACATCCGAAGCTCGGCAACGATCGTCCAGCGGGCCAGTCGAAGTCAACTGGACATCGGTATCGCGGCGGAGGTTAATGACGAGACGCTCTCTGTTGTCCGTCGATCGCTGGTAGCCACGCCCCCGGTCTGCATCCTGCCCAAGGGCCATCCGCTCGGTAGGCTCTCGGTCATCCAGGCCGACGACCTCGATGGGTTGAGCTTCATATCGCTGGGTGTGGGCGACCCGATGCGCCGCCAACTCGATGCCCTTTGTGAAGAGCGCGGCATCAGCCGCTCCCTGAAAGTCGAGGCTGCCCTGTCCCATACATGCGTAAACCTCGTCGCCAACGGGGAAGGGGTGGCGGTGGTCGACCGACTGTCAGCTTGGATGGCACGAGACCTTCCGATCGAGATAAGAGATTTCCAACCGCATCTCGATGTGAACTTGAGCGTCTATAGGCCGTGGGGAACGATTGCCTCGTCCGTTGCGGATACATTTATCGAACATCTCATTCAGTCGACGCGGGAATATATGAATGTGGTCGACCGGGAGATAAATGCATTGGGGGAAGCTAGCCTCTCGTGATATTTGTCTGGAAGGTACCGGGGCGCGCATCGTCTTCCCGATAGTCCGAGGATTCCCGCAGCGCGACAAGAATCTCGCCACGCGCAATCAACCCCTGCTGGATCGCGACTTCGATAAACGGACGCTGCTGGTCTCGAGCGGCATGAACGAGTTCGGAGGTCTTCGCGTATCCCAATTTCGGCACAAAGGTGGTCGCAAGCGCGGGTGAATGCATCAGGTTCTTCAGCGACTGATCCGCGTCCGCCTCAATTCCGGCAATGCAACGCTCAGCAAATATCCGGGTCGATCTGGCGAGTATCCCGATCGAATCGAGCAGCCTTGAAGCGATGATCGGCTCGAAGTGGTTGATTTCGAGCTGTCCGTTGAGCGACGCCAGGGACACCGCCGTGTCGTTCCCGATCACCGCAAAGGCTACCTGCTGCATCATCATGGGCAGAACCGGGTTGACCTTTCCGGGCATGATGGATGATCCCACCTGGACCGACGGTAGCCGCAGTTCTCCAATGCCGGAGTTCGGGCCAGACGACAGGATCACGAGGTCCGAAGCGATTTTGCCGACGACCTCGGCGCAGATTCGAATCTCCGACGAGATTCGCGCGAAGCTGTCGGCGTTCTGCATGGCGTCGAACATGTTTTCAGCGGGCCGCAGATCAACTCCAACGATATCGGCCAGGTGCCGATAGACGGCGCTGCGATAGCCGGACGTGGATCCAAGACCGGTGCCGATCGCGGTTCCGCCAAGGGGCAGGGACAGCATCCCGCCCCGTGCTGCCGTGAGATTGGCTATTTGTCTGCGGATTGCAGCCGCATATCCTCCAAATGCCTGCCCAAGACGCATAGGCTGAGCTGCTTGCAGGCAGGTTCGACCCACCCTCAAAATATCATCGAAGCATCTGGAGCGATCTTCGAGCGACACAGCCAGACTCGACAAGGAATCGATGAGCGCGCACGACATCTCGTAGATAGCGAGCTTGACCGCGGTCGGTACAACGTCGTTGGTCGACTGGCCGAGGTTGACATGATCGTTCGGGTGGATTCGTTCGTACCTTCCAGGATGATCTCCAAGGATTTCGAGAGCACGGTTAGCGATGACGTCATTGACGTTCATGTTGATAGACGTGCCGCCTGAACCTTCCAGCACGTCGACGATGAACTGGTCGGCGTGAAGTCCCTTCGCCACTTCCACCGATGCGGCGATGATCGCTTCCGCGATGTTGGCAGGCAGTACGCCGACGTCGCGGTTGGCCGCCGCGGCCGCATGTTTTATCTGCGCGAGCGCGGTAACAAGTTCCGGAATATTCCCCAGTTTTTGGAACGATATGTCGAAATTCTCCTGGCCGCGCAGCGTGGCTATTCCATAGAGCGCTGCCGAAGGGAGGGCTCGCGAGCCCAGACTGTCGGTTTCGGTCCGCATGCTTGTCATGGATGCTCCACCCAGGATGGGACAATCGGCGACAGGCGCTACGGCTTCTGTGTTTGCCGTCTATACCGATCGTCCTGATGACGATGATTTTTGCGTTCAAGCGTCTGTAAATTCGAGAAGTCTTGCCGGGTAAGAACGGGG
>Ga0182738_1008111_pt1 | contig 10492 bp, 11 predicted proteins | sample eDN5th30CBELigMG_FD_128876 | JGI IMG/M metagenome (GOLD analysis project Ga0182738, IMG submission 128876) | Enriched Miracle-Growth compost microbial communities from Emeryville, California, USA - eDNA 5th pass 30_C BE-Lig MG (version 2)... ... | reverse complement strand
TAAAAGAAGATATATTTTTTCTAGACCTTCCATGCTCAAATTACAAGAACCAAGAGAGATTTGTATACGGCTCATTTTTAGCTGCCATTATTACTTTACTTCACCATAAACTAAATTAAAAAAGGTTCCACTCATCAACGTTCAATGAGTGAAACCTTTTTTTTGATTATCTGCTGCTAGCTGTGCCTCTGCTTTTTTGCAGATGAGCTTTGTGCCGTAGAGCTAACAGGCTACTTTGTTACAGAAATACTGCCGTTATGAGTGGCTAGTTTAATAATATTCTTTCCTTTTCCAATAACAGCGTCCCCATCATATTTATTTAGAATATCGACTTTTCCATTGTCCACGGAAACATTAAATTGAACGTTACTTGGTTCTTTTTCCGTCTTAATTTTAATCTTTCCATTGTTCGTTTTAAGGTCAATATCTCGATCAAGTTCTTCTGTTTCTAAAGCGATACTTCCATTATGCGTTTCGCCTTCTAAACTACCTTCCACGTTACTGAGCGTTATTTTCCCGTTATTTCCTTTTGCTTGAACCGTTTTTGCTGCAGCATTTTTTATGCTTGTAAATCCATTGTGTACGCTGGTGTTCAAGTTTTGTGAATCAATGTTCTCTAATTCTACACGTCCGTTGTTTGCACGAATGGAAACATCTGCTGCGCGTAATTTTTCAACAGACACATACCCATTGTTGCTGGAAATCCCCAATGAATTATACTGTTTTTCAGGCAGATAAACGTTGATAGATAGCGGTTTTAATACACTAACAATGTCAAAATTGACCCAGCTGCGCTGTTCTTCACTATAAAAGACAAAAAGCGTTGAATTTCTAACGTCAGTAGTGAAGTCTCTTTTTATATTAGGAGATGTTTCGCCTTTTAATGTTACTTTGATATTATCGCCTTTGATAGGGTATACATGAACACGAGTATTATCCGTATCGATGTTTACCTTTGATACTTGATTGCTTTTAATAACTTTTTCTTTTGAAATAGGTTCAGGATCAATAGCACGATACGTAAGGAGGCCTCCTATAATCCCAATAAGGATGAGAATACCTGCAAGAATGGAGAGTTTCTTTTTATTCAGCACGTTTTAAACCGCCTTTCACAAGTGATACATTGTATTTTAGATAACGTACAAAGCCTTTTATAGCTAGCTTCGTTACAACTAACATACCTAACATAATAAAATAGCCAATTCCGCAAAATGCTAAAGACATAAATAAATTAAAGAGAAAAAAGCCGCTCGAATGTACAATAGCCTCACCAAGAACTAGAATCGGAGATAGCAAGAAACATAGACCTATGGCCCAAGCTGACAAAATGAAGCCAGCTAATGCGACGGCGGGTCCAAGAACAATCACTACATTAAAAAAAGCTAAACCAATTACGGCCCACGTGGCTCTTAAGATATTTTGAGTTGTTGCCTTAGCTGTTGCTTGCTCAACATGGTAATCCGCCAGCAATTCTTTAGCTATTTGATTCGGAGAACCTAGCGACGCTACAATTTCTTCTTCTGTTTTTCCTTCTTCTAAGCCAATGGAAAAATGTTCTTCATAATCTTGTAAAATATCTGCCCGTTCTTTTGCGGATAATGGTTTTAAGGATTCATTTAATTGCTGTAAAAATTTACTCTTCGACATTGTTCACACCTTCTTTAATTAATTGATTAACACCTCTTGAAAACTCGTGCCATTCATCGACAAGTTTGTATAAATAATCTCTTCCTTTATCGGTAAGCTGATAATATTTCCTTGAGGGACCTTCTGTAGATTCTTTTAGGTACGTTGTGAAGTATTCTTCTTTTGTTAATCGGCGCAGAAGAGGATATACTGACCCTTCTGATATTTCAATTTGATCGGAGATTTTTTGAACTAATTCATATCCATAGCGGTCTTTTTTATCAAGCAACACAAGGACACAAAGCTCTAAAACTCCTTTTTTAAATTGTACGTTCACTGTTCTTCACCCTTTTCACAGCCCACTACTGTTTATTGTATAGTACTGATTTATAATTTCTTCCTAATAATTACAATATATCACCAACTATTGTTTATTGCAAGGTACTGTTTAATATTTTTTAAATTTTAGCCATTTTTACAGTCGTAAGGTGTTTTTTATAAAGCAAGGTTCAACCTTCTTTTCTAATTAGCTTGTAGATAAAATTATTTTAACGTACCCAAAAGAAAAAGCAGCCTATAGCTATAGACTACACAGCAGCGATCATGCCAGGCTATTTTTCTTTTGCTTGTTGGATAAATAAAAAGAAAACCGTTATTTTACATTTTTAAATCATAAAAAACAGTCAATTTTATGACTGTTTTAAAGTAGAATGCTACAAAACATTTAAATCTCTAGGTGATGCATTACCTGTATAAACGATATTTTTTTATACATTAGTTTTTCATTCCCCCTACTGAGAAAACGTTGGTAAACCAATGCAGGCTTTCAAGATGTTATCGCCTCAAAACAGTGAACATTCACAAACTGAAGGTTTACAGCGTCTTTTATAGCCTGTTTCGAAAATAAAATGAATATGTACCGAACTATATTTTTGCTGATTTTAAAACCGTCGCCTGTTAATATCAGTATTTTAGATGATCCACCCTCTCACCCACTTAATTATGAATCCAGTCACTTGCAGCCTTAGACTATAGGTTTGTTTCAGCGTTGATATATAATTGTATTTATTTTTTACTTTGAGTAGATCTTCTTTGTTCAAACTTCTTCTCCTGATAGCGTTGATAGAACCAAATAGCAATAGCTAGCCAGCAACCACTAGCAAAATATCCTCCAATAACGTCGCTAGGATAATGTACACCTAAGTAAATACGACTAATACCTATTGCTACAATCATTGTAATGCTAATAACCATTAAAAGTGTCCGTCCCCAGCGAGCCGGAATATGACGCCAGATCAAGAATGAAAGGACGCCGTAAACAGCAAAGGCACTCATGGCATGTCCACTTGGAAAACTATAACCATTGATTTCGATTAATCGATGGAAATCAGGACGTGCACGATGAAAAATTAGTTTTAGCAGCTTATTGAGGATTGGAGACCCTACAATAATCGCGATAAATAAAATAAGCTCCGTTCGATGTTTTAATACTTTATAAAGAAAAAATAAACTAAAGAGAGAGATAACTGCAACGGATGGTGTAGAGCCAATGAAAGTAAAGCACTTCATAATAGTCGTTAAGCCAGGAGATTCGAATCCTTGAATAAACATTATAATAGAATGATCAAATGCCGCAATTTTTGATCCATTAATTAAAATAGCCATCCCACTGAAACAAACCAGAGACAACACGCTTAACATAAAAGCAAGTGTAAATTGAAATTTCAACTTCATACTAGATACCTCTAATTTCTGTCCTTTATCAAGCTACCTTTGTGAAGTGTGATAAAGTTTTTTTATTTTTAGATTTTGATGCTTCTTTGCTTTTAAACTTAGGAGCATTAAAAATAAAGAGCTTGTTTTATACCCACATTTACAAAGAGTTATCAAACAGAGGGAGTACAATTGTTACATTTGTTCCTTCGCCTTCTTTACTTTCGATGTTAATGGTGCCGTGGTACTTTTCAACCCATCGTTTGGCTATAGCCAGTCCTAAGCCAAGTCCCCCTTGCTTTCTGCTCCTTGCCTTATCCACTCGATAAAATCTATTTAAAATATAGGGTATATCTTCTTTTGGAATTCCAATTCCTTTATCCATTACTTTAAGAGATACCTTTTCATTGATTAGAGAACAGTCTATAACTACCTCTTTCTCTTCCTTCTTAGAATATTTGACTGCATTATCTAACAAAATGATTAATATTTGTTCTAGATGGCGAGAAGAAATATTCACATAAAGATTTTCATGAAAATGTTTTATTTTAAACTCATAATCGCTATACACTACTTCAAAATTTCTTACAACATGTTGGACAGTCGTCCATACGTTGATAGGTTCAACATCTACAGTGTTTATCAGACTATTTTCAGCTCGGGATAACTCTAATAATTCTTGCACCAGGTTCGTTAAACGCTCTACTTCTTTTAGGCTAGATCTCAAGGATTTATCTAATACTGCCGCATCATTTTTCCCCCAGCGATTTAACAATGTCAAATGGCCTTGAATAATGGCTAACGGAGTCCTTAATTCATGTGAAGCATCCTCTACAAACTGTTTTTGCTGTAAAAAGGAGTCTTCTAGGCTATCCATTAACTCATTAAATAAACTGCCTAATTGAGCAAACTCATCGTTTTTTTCATTAACTGGAACCCGTTCCTCAAGCCCATTTGTTTTTATTTTTTTCATCGTTAATGTTAACGCTTGAATGTTGGATAGTATTTTTTTTGCTAGAATGGTTCCACCTAGAATACTAAAGATTAGTGAGCCTACTCCTGCAACAAGCATTAATAAAAAAACCTTGTCCATAAAAGCATCCGACATCTCCATATTTCTAACAATTTCAACAGTTCCAGTGAAGTTGTCGGTGACAATTGGAGAACGAAGAACGAGTAGACGTTCATCGTGGTTTCGAATCACTTTATACTCTTGGTGCTTCACTGTTTTCGGTTGCTGCCAGTTTGGTGAAACATTATTTGAAGTACTGGTTATGATGTTCCCTTTCCTATCAAGAATACGAATCAACTGATTCTTTTCATTAATTTTTGATAAATATCCTTCACTATTTTCAATTTGTTTTAAAGATAAAGGCTCATCATCAGATTGAATAAAAGCGAGAACTTCTTTTAATTGATGAATACCATTTTGCTTCTCATAATTTAAAATACCGTTATCAATCACAATATATTGAAAGAGGTTATAAGAGAGAAAAAGAAAAAATAAAAACATGGAAGACCATAAAGTTATCTTCCACCTTATAGGTAAATCTTTCATATATTTTATCCATTTTCTCATTTAAACATCACGCATCACGTACCCAACCCCTCTGATAGTTTGAATATATAACTCTTTGTCCTCTGCACTTAATTTATTTCTTAAATATCTGACATATACATCTACAACATTCGTTTCAACAACTGAATCGTACCCCCATACTTTCTCTAGGAGTATATCTCTTGTCAATACTTTATTAATGTTACGCATAAAAATGGCTAGAAGTTCAAATTCCTTATTCGTGAGTTCAATCAGATTTTTTTCTTTTATCACTATTCTTGATTCCATATCAAGCTCAATCTCTTTAAATGCTAATATTCGTTTTTGATCCAGTATCTTGTTGTTCTCTTGGCGTCTAAAAATGACTCGCATCCTTGCAAATAACTCTTCGATCGCAAATGGCTTAGACAAATAATCATCAGCGCCATTATCAAGACCCATTACTCTGTCCATAACACTATCCTTGGCCGTTAACATAATAACAGGGGTATTCTTAGTTGTTCTTAGCCTTCTACATACTTCGATTCCATTTAGTCCGGGCATCATTAAATCAAGTAATATAATGTCATAATCCTGCTTGGTTGCTTTATCTAAACCAGTACGACCATCGTAAGCTACGTCAACTAAATATCCTTCATATTTTAGTTCTAATTCTAAAAATTCTACTAATCCTTCTTCATCCTCTACAATTAGTACCTTTTGCATATAAAGTACTCTCCTTTGTTTAAAAATTAAAAACGTAAAAACTTCTTCTACAAATGAATATGAATACTAATACTATATCCCTCAATTTCGAAAGATAATAAGAAAAAATATGAAATAAGTTTTCTATGACTTTCTTCTTTATAGGCTTTTCTTCAATTTATCAAATAAAAATTAGATTTGAATAAAAAAGAGATTAAGAATAAATGAATTTATTTCTTAATCTTCTTTAATGAATCATATAAAGTTGCTTTCCTTGTTCCTTTAACTTTCTTTAATACTGTATCCTATACCTCGAACAGTCTCAATAAGTGAGGGACTAAATCCTTCTTCAATTTTCTTTCTCAAATAACTTATATAAACATCAAGTATATTTGTATCTCCTTCGTATTCATATCCCCATACATTTAGTAAGATTCCTTCACGAGTAACCGTCTTATTTTTATGGATTACTAAGTAAATTAATAAATCATACTCTTTAGGGGTTAAGCTGATTTTTTGCCCAGCTCTAGTTACTTCTCTTGATTCAGTATTTATAACCATATCTTTAATTAATAATAACGAGTCTTTTTCTACCTTATTCCTAATAACAAGGTGCTTATAACGTAGTAAAGAACGTATTCGAGCCAGCAATTCTTCAGTTTTAAATGGTTTAGTTATATAATCATTTGCGCCCTGATCTAACCCCAGTATTTTGTCTAGAGTTGAATTGCGAGCTGTCAAAAGAATAATAGGCACGTAATTTTCTCTCTTTCTTACTTTACGCAAGACCTCTATACCACTCATTTCCGGTAGCATAATGTCAAGTAAAATTAAATCAAACATATTTGATAAGGCCATTTCGAGACCATCTCTTCCATTGTTTTTAATTTTCACTTGGTAACCTTCATGTTCAAGTTCCATTTTTAATATATTTCCTATTTCTACTTCATCTTCCACAATTAAAATACTTTCTTTCATCTAACTAACCCCTTTTTTCAATCTCTATATTTTTGCTTTCCATATCGATCGCTCTTTCCAATAATAAAGAGAAGTGTATAGCTATCACAAACCAACATCTCAGTGGACAATAAGAAATTTTAAGTGCTGAACATAAAAATATAAGGTAAAAGACTTCTATTTCTATTAAGGTATGATATCAAATTCCCTACCCATTGTTCCGTGCTTTAATAACAATTACTTCACTAATATCATTAAAGTTGGATGAGGGTTTCACAACGGCCAATTGCGTTAGTCCATATTCATCAGGCTTTACTTTGATGACTTTTCCTAAGGCTAATTCCCCTTGAAAGATCGAGCTGATAGGAGAGGTTTGAACTTTATCTCCTACATTAACCTCAGCCTCACTAGGGATGTTTCTAATAATTAAATTACCTTTTTTATCATCGTAGCCTTCTAATGTTCCATTCACGCTTTTCCTATCCTTTAACATTACCGCCATACGATTTGTCCTAAGGTTTGAGCTAATTAGTTCTACAATACAGGTTGACGAAAAAACTTTCGATACCTTCCCAATAACTCCATTTGTTCCAAGCACATTCATGTCTACTTTCATCCCCTGCTTCTTTCCCTTGTCAATTGTTATTTCATTGTTCCAATTATTCGTTGAGCGGCCAATTACAGTAGCTGTTAAAGGGTTATAGGCTTTCACCTTATCTTCTGCTTTTAAAATTTCTTTTAATACTTTATTTTCATATTCCCACTTATAAGCATTTGCTTCCTCCTGGTTTTCAGTGGCTAGCTTATTCTTTAAGATAGAGTTTTCTTTGTAAGTGGAAAATAATTGACTCACTTGTTGAGGTACACTCCAAGAAAGCTTGTCTAAAGAAGGTAAGCTACCTTTGTACAAGGTTCCAACAAAAATAAGTCCTCCTACAGTAAGAATCCCTCCTATCAAAATATATGTATGTCTTTTCTTCTTTCTTTGAAAACGTATCAAAATGGCACCTTCCTACCAATAGTCATGCTATTTATAATATTACTAGCTGTTTCTTAAAAATTTCTTAAGTATCATCATCTTTGACCTCTTAACAACTGTTCAACGTTCTCCTTCTTTTAATGAATTGTACTTATTTTCTCGTTTCAAAAGCTGAAGGCATAACGTTATGTTTAAAAAACTTGGCTCACATAATTTAAATTTAATACTGTGTAATGAAATTTAAATGAAATTAAAATGAGAATTCGATAAAAAATAAATATTTTATTTTTATAAAAACATCATGGTGCAACAGAGTTGATAAAACATTTAATTAAAACATTAATAAAAAGTTTTTTATAAAAATCTCATTAAATTCTTATTTATTTTTCATTTTGATTTTAGAAAAAGACTGTACAGTTTGAATTGCAGCGATGAAGCTTTTAAAGAATTTCTTTAAGAAAAACGTTAGGCAAGTGTGCCGTTTATTTAAGAGAATAAACAGTTAGCACAAGAAGGAGAGAAAAATTAAAAATGCAAGCATCTTCGCCAATGAATAAAATTGCACAAATTACACTTGTTTTTTGGATTATGAAGATTTCTGCTACGACACTGGGTGAAACCGCAGGTGACTTATTAGCACAAACATTAGGAGTTGGATATGCAGTTAGTACGCTGATCTTTTTTAGCATATTTTTAATTACACTTGGAGCTCAACTAAGCTCTAAGAGGTATATTCCGGCCCTTTATTGGACTGTTATTCTGTCAACTAGCGTAGCTGGCACAACTATGTCTGATTTTATGGATCGTACACTGGCATTAGGTTACGCAAAAGGCTCGATGATATTAATCACTATATTGTTGTCGATATTTGCATATTGGTATTTTAGCGAGCGTTCATTAAATATCAATTATATTAGAAGCCGCAAGGCTGAAGTACTTTATTGGATTGCCATCCTTTTCTCAAACACATTAGGTACAGCTTTAGGAGATTTTTTGTCTGATACGTCTGGCCTTGGATATATAGGTGGAGCTATTTTAATCGGCAGCTTACTAGCATTCATCGTTATATGTACCTACTATACAAAGATTTCTCGTGTATTTTTATTTTGGATAGCATTCGTTTTGACTCGCCCTTTCGGAGCAACATTTGGAGATCTTTTGACAAAGCCACATGAAAAAGGTGGTTTAGACTTGGGTACGACAGGCTCTTCTCTAGTCCTAGCTTCTATTCTTATTGCCTTTATGATTTATACGACATTTAAACAAAATAACGTAAGCTCAGAACAAGCGCTGTAGGTTTTCTTTCTTATTTAATACATTATAAAATTCATAAAAAGAAATAATCTAATGAAGTGACTGATTGCATGAATTCCCTCTTTTTCGCACATACTCGTAGCGAGGTGGTGTTTATGGTTAATCAATTAGAAATTCTTAGCCAGCATGTCAATGATAAACAATACGATTACTGGCTTCATCACGATTTATTTAGTATTCAATGGTGGCTAATTGTAATTCTAAGTGCGCTCTTTCTATTCGTTTTTTATCTGCTCATTGACCGACAGCGAATGGTATTTATTCTCTTAGTATTTTTCATTAGCTTTGTTTTAGTCGGTACTGTGGATGAATTCGGGAAGTTCTTTGGGAAGTGGAGCTACCCTCACCAATTCTTAATCTTTACCCATCGGTTTAATTCCGTTGATTTTGCAGTTATCCCGATTATTCTTACATTAGTATACCAATTCTTTAGCAAATGGAAGTTCTATTGGATCGCTTCTCTTATTGCTTCCGCTTTTATTGCTTTTATTGGAGTTCCTATATTTACTTTTTTCCATTTGTATGATTTGAATCATTGAAATACATGGAAGGCATTTATAACCGTCTACCCCATTGGATTGTTCATCAAAGTTATTAGTGATTTTGTCTACTCTAGTCAACAAAAGTAGCATATTCCTTAATGACTGTTGCTCTATATGAATAAATGAATAGCAGAAAGATATACTATATATTAAACCCAAACAAGTAGGCTCCTCTCCTAAAACAAACGACTAATATGAATGTTAGTCGTTTGTTTTATTTCCTGTACGTACAATATTCTATGGAGATTGCAGACACAAAAAAAAGCTCACCTTAAAAGGTCAGCCTAAATAGGGGAGTTTTATAGAAAATGTTGTATGGCATTACTGATATATATACTAGCATCTAATAGTGAAAAATTGATGAAATGTTCGTCACACTTATCTTTTAAAAATTTCTTCTTTTAAAAATGAAATCTACGTTTTAAGCTCTCACTATAAAAGCATGAACTCGTGACAGTCCACGCTTTTATACATCTATATTCCATTAAGATCTATGAAAGTTAACCGGTCTCTAATCATCGCTTACTCGTTCAATCCCGCTCTTTTTCGCTTCGTCTCTTTTATTTTCAATAGCTACCCGTATTAGATATGCAGCTATGCAAATTTCTCATTATTAGTTATCGATGAATCTTCCATCCATTCAAGGCTTTAGCCGTACCCGCGGTAAAATGATCAATGATTTCACTTTTCCCGCTGTCCATAGCAGTAATTGCGGCTATGTCTTCCTCACTTAAAGTGAAATCCCAGACGTCAAAGTTTTCCGCAATACGTTCTTTGCGAACAGATTTTGGAATGGTCACAACACCGGGTTGAATATGCCAGCGCAAAATAACTTGTGCGACTGTTTTTCCGTATTTCGCCCCAATACCGGAAAGTAATTCATTTTGAAAGATATTATTCTGGCCTTCTGCAAATCTTACAGGTGTAAAATTTTTAAAACAATGTGGAATGACAGTAGAAGACATTAAAACCTATGTAAATTTGTGTTTAGAAGGTGGAAGTACCATCCGTGAGCGCTATGAGATCATTTTAAAGCAAAAAGAGATCGCTCAAGCTCAGTTAGAGGAAGCGAAAAAAACTGTAAAATATATGGAAGAGAAAGTAAATCACTATCTTGAC
>Ga0182738_1008110_pt1 | contig 10492 bp, 7 predicted proteins | sample eDN5th30CBELigMG_FD_128876 | JGI IMG/M metagenome (GOLD analysis project Ga0182738, IMG submission 128876) | Enriched Miracle-Growth compost microbial communities from Emeryville, California, USA - eDNA 5th pass 30_C BE-Lig MG (version 2)... ... | reverse complement strand
GCAAATCGGCCTCGGCCTGGGCCGCGACCATCGTCGTGGCGAGCGATCCGGAGGGCTCGCGGAGGTCGATCCGGGCGCTGGGGGGGACTTCCAAACCCAGTCGGCGCGCCGCGATCGTGACGGTCGAGGGCGAGGGCTTGGCGGTCACCGAGCAATCGGCGAAGGCCGGGGCCACGCCGCCTATGATCTGGATCCGCGAGCCGAACTGGGCCGGCTGCTTCGCTTCGGGGCGATTCAGAAGGTCGAGCCTGCCGTCGGTCGCCTTGCGAACCGTCTCGGAGAGCAGGACGAAATGGCCGAAGCCGTAATTCCAGTATCCCAGGCCCTCGCTGCAATAGCCGTCGAGCGTGAAGCCCTTCAAGAAGTTGGTGATGTATTGATCGGCCGCCGCGACGAACTCGGCGCGCTCGTGGCGGCTCTCGGCTTGCGCCAGGGCCGCGCCGACAACGCCGGCCAGGCAAACGGAGTTCCAGTTGTTCGTCGTGTCCATCCACCAGTTGCGCGAGCGGTCGCCGCGCGCCATGGCGAGGAAGGGATCCAAAATCCGTCGGCGGACGTTCTCGGCGATCAGTTGCCGGGTTTTGGGAGTCAGGCGATCGCCGAGCAACCAGTTGATGGTCGCCATCTCCCAGCCGAGGGCCGACGAGCCCAGGTCGATATCGATGGACTTCCCCTCGAAATTCGCAAGCTTCGCGTCGTGCGCCGGCATCACCCAGGTTCGCTCGGCGCAGATCTCGGCGATCAGTTGTTCGAGAGCGGGGAGGAATCGCCCCTGGTTCTCAAGACACTCGGCCAGCGCCAGCTTCGACAACCGCCCCCGGCGCGCGCCCGCGGCCTTCTGCCAATGCGTCCGGTTGCCGTTTTTCGAGTATTCCAGAAACAGCTCGTCGGTCTGCTCGGGAAGCGGCCGGGAGAGTTCGCGAGTCGCTTGGTCCAGGGCCTTCTTGAAATCCGGGAGCGCGCGTAGCGAGTCCCACCACGGGCGGTCGCCGATCGGCCGCCCCACGCCCTCGGGACGTTCGGGGAGCCACGCCTCAATCTCCGAAACTCGGGCCGGATCCAGTCCCTCCTTCCGGGCCGGCGCCGCCCCGGGGACGACGATGCAAAGACCAACCAAAAGCCCAAGCGCGGCGGCGAACCGCCGGCCGGAATCGTTCCCGCGAAAGTTCCTCATCGCGCGCCTCGTCACTGGTTGTCTGGATTGCGGCGGGTCGGGTGGGACGCATGGGGCGGGTTGCGACGATCGCCGTCGCTTCGGCGTCCAGCAATCATTCCCAATTGGAACCGCTCACCCGGCGCGGGGCAAGCCCCCGGCGGGACGGCCCCCTAGCCGGCTCCATTCATTTCGTACAGGAGTGGACATACTTATGGTAGATTGCCGAATAGGGCTCTTGGAGCGCATGCGATCGTCGGACGCGGGGACGAAGTCATGGACGAGGAAACCGACGCGGTTGGGCCGGGGCGGATTCGGAAGATTATTCACGTCGACATGGACGCCTTTTATGCGTCGGTCGAACAACGCGACAATCCGGGGCTTCGGGGCAAGCCGGTGGCGGTGGGGGGCTCTCGCGAGCGAGGCGTGGTGGCCGCGGCGAGCTACGAGGCCCGCCGCTTCGGCGTCCGATCGGCCATGCCCTCGGTCGTCGCGAAAAGGCGGTGCCCCGACCTGATCTTCATCAAGCCCCGGTTCGACGTCTATCGAGCGATCTCGCTTCAGGTCCGGGCAATCTTCGCTGATCACACTCCGCTGATCGAACCCCTGGCGCTCGACGAGGCGTATCTCGACGTGACCGAGAACCGCAAGGCCATCCCCTCGGCCACCCGAATCGCCCAGGAGATTCGGACGAGAATTCGCGAGGAGACGGGCCTAACCGCCTCGGCGGGCGTCTCGTACAACAAGTTCCTGGCGAAGCTGGCCTCCGACGAGCGCAAGCCCGACGGCCTCTTCGTCATCACCCCCAGGCGAGGCCCGGCCTACGTCGAGTCGCTGCCGGTTGGCCGATTCCACGGCATCGGCCCGGTGACGCAAGCGAAGATGGAGGAGCTTGGAATCGTGACCGGCGCCGACCTGAAGCGCCAATCGCTTTCGTTCCTCCGCGAGCACTTCGGCAAGACGGGCCCCTTCTACTTCTCGCTCGCCCGAGCCGTCGACGACCGCCCCGTCCGCGCCGAGCGGATCCGCAAATCGATCGGCGCCGAATCGACGTTCGACATCGACCTTTTCACCCCCGAAGAAGCCCGCGCGGCGCTCGACCCCCTGATCGCCAAAACGTGGTCATACTGCGAAGGTTCAACGCTCCGAGCCCGAACCGTAACGCTCAAAGCCACCTACGCCGACTTCCAAAAGATCACCCGAAGCCGAACCCTCGACGCCCCCGTCGCCTCGCTCGCCATGCTCGAAGAGATCGTCCGCTCCCTCCTCGCCCCCCTCTTCCCCGCCGCCAAGGGCGTTCGCCTCCTCGGCGTAACCCTCTCCTCCCTCGAAGACGAATCCGGCCCCCGCGCGGATCGCCAGCTTAGATTGCCCCTCCGAGGGTGATTCTTCGATTTGCTTGCAACGATTGGACTTATGGCGCGTGGCGAGGAAAAGGCCGCCGGATGGCGACGCCCCCGGAAGACAGGCATTCTTCGCGAGGGTACTTGGAGAACCCTGACGGCGGTGAACCCTTATGGTTTGAGGATTTACGCGCAACCTCTCCCTGCCCTCCCCGGCGTCTGGCGAGTAGAATGGTGGGATACGCGAGGCAAGTTACTTATCCACCGCGAAACGCTCGACGCGAAGGAGAACAACCTGAACCTCATCGTCATCGACTTCGACCGCGTCATTGCGGCGGGTCCGACGTGCGAATGGTGAGGCGAGCGCGTTGAGCGGCGCGGGGGCTGGCGATGGAAATTCCTGGGAGAGAGCCGAATATTCGGTGCCGACCGACGAACAATCTCTGGACCAACCGGGAGTGCCCCGCTCTCGATGGTCCGAGGAGAAGTGCATTGAAAACCCTATTGAGTTCTGGCCCGTCCGTTTTCCACCGCGTCCAGATTCCTTAATACGGTGCGACGGGCCGGGCTCCCGGCAAGCGGAAAAAGGATGTGGCTTGGGGCGTGGAATCTGGAAACCGGGAGCCAACGGACGAAAGGGGGGGCTGAACTGCTCCCCCCTTTCTATCGCGCCCTAATTCGACCGTAGGTGCTGTCGATTCTTCGAAGAGGCTTCGATGCATATGACTGTGTCAGATTTTGTCGCGACGCTGGTCTCTTCGGGCGTTCTTGTCTGGCTCTTTCAGACATGGATTGGGGAGCGACTGAAGGGCGCCATCAAACATGAATATGAGGTAGAGCTTGCGAAGCTCAAGAGTAGTAGCCAGGACGCGGAACTTGAGATTCACAAGGCCGCGCTGCAAGCGGGAAACGTGGCGGCCATCGAGAGGCTAAAGTCGGACCTGCAGGTCGCCGCAGCAGAGCGGCAGATTAGGTTCTCCAAGCTGCATGAGAAAGTCGCCGAGAGCGTGTTTGGGGTATGGCTGCGACTTAAAAAGGTAATGGGAGCGGTTGGCGACTACACGTCCGAACTGGAGACTCCTAGTATGGGATCGAAGAAGGAACGCAGAGAGGCCATGGCGGAGGCAATGAAAGAGTTTCGTGAATATTTTTACGAAAACAGTATTTATTTTCCAGCCGACCTGAACGAGAGAGTAACTCGGTTTAATACTTCCCTTTGGGATATAGCGTATAACTTTTTAGTGCATGTTGATCAAAACGAAAGACAGGTTGACGGAGGGATAGATAAATGGTTAGAAATTCGGCGAGATTTGGGTGATAAGGGAATGGCACGAGGTTAAGGGGCTTGTACAGTAGAAATCCAGGGCTCCGTACACTGGTTTTCAGACCAAATTCGGTGAACGTCCGCTCTTAACCTCGTGCCATTCGGTGATAAGGCTAGGCCGCTTTTCGCGAATCTCGAAGCCGAGTTTCGTAGAATGCTTGGTGTCGCATCGGGGCACTCGTAAAATTAGTATGAGCTGCAGTGTTTAAAGAAGCGCGGCGGGGCCCCCCCGACTCCGCTTCTTGGTCCCTACTCTCTCATCACTCGTCATCCTCGCCTGGCCACTGATCGGGGAGTTTAACCAAGTGCCTGTTGAGATGAGTCTTGGCGTCCTCGATCGAGACTCGGGGCGCCGGGTGGTCGCCGTGGACTAGGAAGTTGCGGTACAGACGCATCCTGTCGACATCATCCGTGACATCTTCGGCGGCCCTATGGCCTTCTTGAACGCCTTTCGCCCACTGGATTAGGTTTCCCGCCTTGATCATGCCCGCGTTGCCCGTGCGATGCCGCCAGAATGACACCCAAGCCGCTTCGAAAACGGCCCACATGCGGATCAGGTATGTGCCTTCCAACTCCTCCAAGGCCCGGTCGAGGTGTCGGGGGTGCGTTCCTTTGGGTGGTTGGAAACCGTGCTGGGCGTTTTGAACGCCTTGTTGGAAACGGATCAGCGCCGCTCGGGCGACCTTGTACTCGGCGAGGGTTTCGCCGATCTCGAACCGGACGCTGTAGAGCTTAGGCATGGGCGGCAATGTCGTTCAGGACACGACTCAGGCTCGCCTCGTCCAACGGGAACCGCTCGGCCTCGATCCGGCCGGGCTGGAAGGTGTAGTGGAGGAACCACCGGCCGCCCTCCTCGTAGAGACTGGCCACGGCGTCAAAATCCGGCATTAAGTACAGGTCAACCAAACCGCCCCCCCCGGGGACTTCGCGGGCGACCGGGACCAAAGAGACCTCGGCTTCGCCGCGATCCAGCACCAGGACGGGAACCTCGTAACGGCGGAAACCTCTTTCGTTCACGTCCCGGCCGGTCAGACGAGTCTCCCAGCCGGCCGCCTCGGCCCACGCTTTGACGTTGCTCATCAAGTCCTTCAGGATGTCCAGCCAGTCGTCCACCCCGCGCGGCGGACTTGATGTCCCAGCCTTTCCCGTTGCCATCGTCGGTTGCCTCACAATTCGCGAGCGGGCCGATTTATCCCGAAGATCCGTCCTCCACCCAGTATCGAGCCTACCCAATGCCCGGAAGCCCGGCCACCTAAAAGGACAAACCAAGAATCGAAACGGTGCCGTCCCCAAGTGTCGGCCCATCGCTCGAAACGCCCGTCGCGTCGTCAGCCGCGGGCGAAGACCAGGACGCTGTTTGCGGGGAGGACGAGGGGGGCGGAGAAGTCGAAGCCGTGCATGGGGGTTGGGCCGGCGAAGGCATGGCCGCCGTTGCCGGAGACGTTGGGGTTGACCCAGTTTTCGTAGACGTCGCTGTTGAAGACCTCGCGCCAGTCGCCGGGACCGGGGAAGCCGATTCGGTAGTTGTATCTGTTGAAGGTCGACAGGTGGACGACGACCAATACGTCGTGGCCCTCGCCGGGGACCCATCGGTGGAAGGCGAGCACGCGGTTTTGGTCGTGAACGTGGACCGGGCGGAAGCCTTCGCCTCGGAGGGCGGGCAGGCGCCAGCGGAGGGCGATCAGCTCTCGGGTGAAGCGGATGTGGTCGAGCATCTGCTTGTCGCCCCCCTCGACGCCCGCCCAGTACAGCAGCAGGTTCGCGTGCTCGTCGAGGTTGTCGGACCATTGTTTGTCTTCGAGGAACTCCTGCCCCATGAACAGCATCGGGACGCCCGGCGCGGTCAGGCAAATCCCGGTCGCCACGCGGGCTCGGCTCCGGCCGTACCAGGATCGGGGGTTGTTGAAATCGCCGAGGCGGGCGACGCGCTGTTCCCGCTCGAACAGGACGATGTCGTGGTTCTCGGGCCCTTGCACGAATCGCCACTGCTGGGGGAAGCCCCAGGGCCAAAGACTGTTGGCCAGGCCCGTCATGTTGAGGGGACGCTCGTCGGGCTGGGCGGCGTTGCCGATCACGTCGCGGATGGCGATCCGAAGGCCGTCGGTTAGCGTCGTGTCAAAGCCCGCCCCTTCGAGGGGAGGCTTCACCACGTAGGGGTTGACGTTCCAGTATTCGGCGTGGTTGATCGCGCTGGGGCGCTGGAAATGGAGCGTCGAAGTCAGGTCCTGGCAGAAGCTCCAGCCGCGAGGCGCCCCGTCGTGGTCGATGACGCTGACCTGATCATAACGGAAGCCGTCGACTCGATACTCGTCGAGGAAGAACTTCGCGTTCTGGATCAGGAAGTCGCGTACTTCGGGCTTCTCGAAGTCGAACACGGCCCCCCCGGCGTGTCCATGCCCGTTGAAGTAGAGCGAGTTTTCCTTGACGCCGCCCGACGTAGGCTGGCGGTCGAAGAACCAGAGGCTTTCCTCTCCGAACTCCCCGCCCGCGTGGTTGTAGACGACATCCAGAATGATCGCCAGGCCGTGGACGTGGCAGAGATCCACAAGCGCCTTGAGTTGGTTCATCTCGCCCCGGAGGTCGTCGACCTGGTAGCGAGCCAGACCTCTGGCGTCGAGCAGGGTGTTCACTTCATCGACGTAGGGCTTGAGGTCCGCGTCCGCGACCCCGAAATCCATCTCCGGCGAAAAATAGTCGGTGCCGTTGTACCCCTTGCTGAACGTGGTTTGGAACTCCTGGATGGGCAAAAGTTGCAGGGCCGTCACGCCAAGCTCGCGGAGATGGGGGATTTTCCGGGCCACGTCGAGGAACGTCCCGGCCTTTTTCGGGAAATTCGGCGTGTAAAACGTTCCCACGTGAAGCTGGTAAATCACGAAGTTATGGAACCGGGGCGTGACGAACCCGGTCTCGTGCCAGGGGAAGTCGGGCTTCCGAATGATGCAATCACCCGGGAAGGGCGTCTCCAATTCGCGAGCAAACGGATCCCGCTTCGGTCCCGAGCTTCCGGTCCCGTCAATGTAAAACATGTACCGATGCCGGTCCTTCGCCCCTTTGACGAAACCCAGCCAGTGCCCGTTCGCGTCCTTGGTCAGCAGACTCGAGTCGTTCTTGACCCGGCCGTTGAACTCGCCCAGAACGTAAACGCGCAGGGCGTGCGGAGCCCAGACCCGGAACGTGGCCCCATCGGCGATCAAATTCGCCCCCATCGGGGTGCTTGGCGTGATGTGGTCCAGCGACGCCGGCATGATGCTGCCCCCGGTGAAGGAACCCAGGGCCCTCGGGAGAGGGCTGGGTTCCGTTCCCTCCAAATAAGACTGAGCAACGGCCTTCTAGTTTAGAAGCGTTCTGGGTATTTGAAAATGGGGGTCTTCGTGGATTTGGCTACATTCCAAGAGATTTGCATCGAGCCGCCGCCGTTTCCCTCGCGCCGCGAGGAGAGAAGGCGACCGAACGGGCCGGCCGTCACCCCCCCCACTCGGCATTGCCCCCATATTGCGCACATGCCGCCGAGATTTAGGAATGACATCTTTTGGCCGCGTTGAATCGCCTTGCCGGCGACGGCCCGTCACGGAAACCGAAACGAAACGCTCCTAAACCCCGTCGTACTCCGCGGAGTCTGGAGAAAGCCAAGGCCGGCTCTTCTCACCGCTCCGAAAGCGATGCCGATCGAAGGCCGGATCTTGAGATCCCCTTCCGGAAATCTCGATTGAAACATTTTGCGCTCAAATCAGGTTGATTGCACGATTGCGTAATTTCTCTTTCTCTCGCCCCCTCCTCTCGCCCGAGGTCGGCGTGTTGTGATCGTGATCTTGGCCGGAGGGACATTGCTCTCCATCGGCTTTCGCGGGTACGGCTGGCTTGGGACTGGGACGGCGGGCATTCCGAGGACGGCCGCGCTTGCATTGGGCCGATGTCTGAACGATACTTGGGTCGGGTTGAAATAGACCTTGTTCCTTGGGTCCGTGCGCCTCCGTTGGTTTTCGGCCTCTTCGCGGATTCACGGTGACTTCGAACCCGCGCGGATCGACCCGTCCGATCGGGATTTGAGTCTCCGTCCGCTCGGCCCAGCGCCGCGTCCCGTCGTGAGGTCGAATCAGCCGCGCGTCTTGTCAATCCAGGTAACCGGACCAGGCGGCTTCCGATGTCACACCCATTCTTTGACGCCCCTACGTATCCTTGGGGTCTTCAAGAAGCCATTGATTTTCATAAGGCGATCTCCTCCGCGGTCGCCGTGTCCGCGCGGATTCTCGGCTTCTACCAGATGTCCGGAGGCGACCCGGCGATTGGAGTGAACCTTGGCCAGGCGCCTGGGGATATCTGGCGCGAGGTCCTGGACAAACTCACGACCCAGGGCTGCTTGAAGACCCTGCTCGACCGCATCGACAAGGAAGGGGATTTTCGGAACAACTCGGCGTATCAGGAGGTGGCCCGAAGGGTTCGGGAGGCGGAGGACACCACGCGGCCGCAGATCGTGTCGGACGATGTGTTCATCGTCGATCGCGAGGGGCTGCGCCGGTCGTTGACCCTGCTTGAGGTGCCGAAGGGGCTGACGAAGGTCTTGCTGGTGCGGGGTTCGCCGAAGAGCGGCAAGAGCCACGGCCGCCACCTTTTCGAGCACGTCGCCGAGCGGCGCGACGCCGTGGCCGTGTACATCTACGCGGAGAACGGCGGGACGGTCGACGAGGTTATCGACCAACTCTTCAGCGCGCTCGGCGCGCTCGATCGGGTTCCTCCGCGGACCACGACGCCCGACGCCTGGTACAAGAAGGTTTGGGGGCATCTCCAGAACGTGGCGACGGACAAGAAGCGGCAACTCTGGATCGCGATGGACGACCTGGGCCTCGACGCCGCCGGCGCCCCGCTGCTCGACCCGGAGGTCAAGAGGTTTTTCGATCACGCCGTCCCCTGGATGCTCAATCCGGCCTTCCGGAACCAATTTCGGCTCATGCTCATCAACTACCCCGGAGACCCGCGCGGCGCGGTGCCGACAAGTTGGACGGCCGATTACTGGACCGAGGACAACCCGACCGTCGGCGACCTGGCGAAGAATCACGTCGTGGCGTTCCTGGAGTACTGGACAAAGACCCGCCAGCTTCAAGAGAGCCGGGAAAACCTCGAGAATCTCGCCGACGAGGTCCTCCAGAAGGCCCCCGCCGAGGCGCCCGGCCTTGAGGGGATCTACATTGCTCTTAAAAAAGCCGTCGCGGGGCTGGGAGCGTCGACGCCATGATCATCCATCCGGATGTCGAGCCTTACTCCAGCATCCCGGAATTCGTCGCCAGCCTTCGCAAGGCCGCTCGGGGAGTCTTGAGGATCGAACGCCCGAATGGGGGGGCGGTTGGGACCGGCTGGTTGATCACGGAAGATCTGGTGGTGGCGCCCGACTACCTTTTGGAATCCGGCTCCGAGTACTTCTGTGGAGACCCTTCGAAACCCGGGAGAACCATCCAGGCGGCGGTCGTAGGAGAGAGGCCCAATTCTCCCGATGGACGGCGGCCGTTGTTGCTGAGACTGGGGGAGCCCCTGCCCGAGAGCGCCCTGAGTCTGGATCTCGGCGCGGCCACGCCGGGGGCGGGCGCGACGGTCTTCGTGGTGCACCACCCACAAGGGTTGACGCCCTCCCGCCTGAGCATCGGCCGGGTGATCGACCACAATTCCGAGGAGCTGCGGCACGACGCCAACACCGAGGCGGGCTCGGGCGGCGGGCCGGTTTTCGACCGGGCCTGGGCGTTGATCGGCATGCACGTGATTGGCGGAGGGGAGCGCGACGGGATGCGGAGGGCGGCGTACAACGTGGCGCTTCCGATCGCCCTGATCCTCGACGCGCTGCGGTCGTCGCCCGCCTGGGGAGAGATCGCCCGGCGGCATCGGCTCGCGAACGTGGTGGAGGCGAGCGCGCGGCTCCAGAGGTCGGGCTCGATCCTGAAGGCGGAGGGGACGCATCGCGCCCCGGGCGAGCCGCCACCGACGGGACCGGATCGGGCGATCATCAACGCGGCCCTGAACTGGAGCCTGGATCGGCGGGAGTGTCGACCCGAAGACGCGGAACGGATCCAGCCCCTGGTGATCGACAGGGCGGCCCCGCGCTGGGTCCTTCGGGGCGACCGCCGGGCCGAAATCCTGCGGGCCGTGGGTTCGCTGGACGAGCTTCGGGAGATCCGCGGCGCCCCCACCGAGGACGACCCGAGGCAGAAGGTGATCGACGCGATCCTGGACGGGCCGCCGTACGAACTGGGCGCGATCGCCGAGGAGGACCTGCCCTTCTGGCTCCAGGCGGTTCGCTGGTTCGCCGGGGTGGCGCCCGGACTGCCCTCGCCGGCCGCGGTCCATCACGAGCTGGAGCGGCGTCGCGTGCGGAGCCGGCTTCGCGACCTGGCCGGTCCAGACTTCCACGATCGCGTCCGGGACTTGGCCGCGCTGAACGACTGGTACGCCGGCGAAGGGCCGATGGTGCTCACGGGATTGGGCGGGATCGGCAAGTCGGCGCTGGTGGCGCGCTTCGCCCTGGGGCTCCCGGAAGGCTCGCCGTTGCTCTGGCTCGACTTCGATCGGGCCGACCTGGCGCCGGACGACGCGATCTCGGTGCTGAGTCTGCTGGGCGAGCAGGTCGCGGTTCAGGTTGAGGGCTTCTCGTCCCCAACGGTGGAGAACGACGATTGGCGGGATGGCGCG
>Ga0182738_1008109_pt1 | contig 10493 bp, 6 predicted proteins | sample eDN5th30CBELigMG_FD_128876 | JGI IMG/M metagenome (GOLD analysis project Ga0182738, IMG submission 128876) | Enriched Miracle-Growth compost microbial communities from Emeryville, California, USA - eDNA 5th pass 30_C BE-Lig MG (version 2)... ... | reverse complement strand
GGGTGCAGAGCTTCTTCTCGGCGGCCAGCTCGCGGAGGATCCGGGCCTCCTCGATCGACCAGGTCAGGGGCTTCTGGGTGAAGCAGTGCTTGCCCATCCTCAACGCCATCGCCGAGGCGGGGGCGTGGGAGTGGTCGGGCGTGCTGACGGTGACGGCGTCGATCTTGTCGCCAAGCTCCTCAAGCATCTTGCGGTAGTCGTAATACCGCTTGGCGTTGGGGAACTTCTCGCCCATCTTGTTGAGCGTTCTTTCGTCGATGTCGCACAGGGCGACGATCTCGCCGTGCTTGCCGGCGTCGTTGGTGTCGCTGTTCCCCTTGCCGCCGACGCCGATGCAGGCGAAGCGAACCTTCGAGTTCGGCGATTCGTCGGCGGCCCGGGCGACGGCCGGCGCTGCCCCCTTCAAGAAACCGCTGGACACCCCGGCGACGGCCGAGCGGGTCAGGAAATCACGGCGCTTCATGATGAATCGACTCCGAAAAGACGAATGAAGAGGTTCCGCCGCGGCGCGGGCGGACGCCTCTCGCGTCGGCCGCGGCCGGTCGACTTCACAGCATGACGCGCGAGCCCCGCCGCCGCAAGCGGGTGGTCAGTCCGACGACCGCGCGTCGGTCAGGGGGCTGACGCCTCCCGCTCGCCTTTTTAGAAGCCCCCCGGGCGGCTCAAGACGCCTGGAACGTTGATTCGCCGGGGTGTTCGCCGCGGTGGAGCTTGGCCCGGCCGTTGGCGGCCAGGTGTTCGAGGATCAGGTAGATGGACTCGGCGGATTCGGGCCGGCCGATGGCCTTGGCGATCTGGTCGGGGGTTTGAGGAGCGGCGGAGAGCGCTTCGAGGGCCTTGCCCTGAAGCTCCAAAACCGCGGCGGCGGCCTTCTTGCCGGCTTCGACCCCGGGTTGATGGTATGCGTTGATGTGGATCAGACTGGCGTACAGGCCGACGGCCCGCTCAAAGAGGGCGATCAGGGCGCCGACGGTCTGGGCGTCGACCCTCGGGACGGTGATCGTCAGCGATTGGCGGTCGTTGCCGAAGAGGGCCTCGCGGGTGCCGAGCAAAAAGCCGTGAAGAAAGTCGCCCGCGGTCGCGCCGGGCTCGACTTCGAGGGGAGAGCCGCCGTCCTCCAGAACCCGGATGAAGGTGACGAAGAAGTTGTTCACGCCGTCGCGAAGCTGCTGGACGTAGGCGTGCTGATCTGTTGATCCCTTGTTGCCGAAGACGTTGATGCCCTGATCGACGCGGTTGCCGTCCAGGTCGAGCCGCTTGCCCAGCGACTCCATGACAAGCTGTTGCAGATATCGGCTAAACAGCAAGAGACGATCTTTATAGGGGAGGACGACCATGTCCTTGCGCCCCTTGCCGTCGGTCGCCAAGTACCAGGCCAGGGCCAGCAGAGCGGCGGGGTTCTTGGCGGCGTCGTGGGTTCGGGTGGCCTTGTCCATCTCGGCGGCGCCTTCGAGCAGGGCGTTCATGTCGAGCCCTTGGAGAAGTCCCGGGACGACGCCGACGGCCGACGTTTCGCTGGTTCGGCCGCCGACCCAGTCCCACATCGGGAACCGCGCCAGCCAGCCTTCGGACTCGGCGAGCTTGTCGAGCTTCGACTCCTCGCCGGTGACGGCCGCGGCGTGCTTGGCGAAGTCGAGGCCCGCCTTTCGGTAAGCTTCGGCGACGACCTCCATGCCGTTTCGAGTCTCGGGCGTGCCGCCGCTTTTGCTCATCACCAGGACGAGGGTTTCGTCGAGATGTTCCCCCAACCGCGCCAACTCGCGGGCGATGCCGTCGGGGTCGGTGTTGTCGATGAAGCGCGGGGTCAGGGCGTCGGCGCCAGGTTGGCCGAGGGCGTCGGCCACGAACATCGGGCCAAGGGCCGAGCCGCCGATGCCGATGGACAGGAGCCTCGTGAACTTCGGCTTCCGCTGGGGCCTGATTTCGCCGTCGTGGACTTTCGACGCGAACTCGCCGGCCGAGGCGAGCATCTTGGAGATTTCGGCCGTGACGTGCTTGTTGGGGGCGATCTCCGGGGCCCGGAGCCAGTAATGGCCGACCATCCGGTTTTCGTCGGGGTTGGCGACGGCCCCTTTCTCCAGTTCGTCCATCGCGGCGAACGCCTTCGCAAGCGCCGGCTTCATCCGGTCGAGGTAGCCGGCGTCGAACCCCATGCGGCTCAGGTCCAGCGACATTTCGACCGAGGAAACGCGGCAATGCGTCTTCTGGAAGCGGTTCCAAAGGTCCTGGGCGTTCATCGCGGCGTCCTCCTCCATCAAAAGGTGTCAATACAGCAGGATCAGGATGGCCATGACCAGGCCGGAGATCGTCAGGACTGCGGCCAGAAGCATCGTGGCCGGCAGCCCGCGGGGCGGGTTGGAGACGCCGGCCTGAAGCGCCAAAACGTAGACGCGATGCCTCGCCGCGGCGATCAGGCAGACGACGACTCCAACGCAAACGATCCCAAAACCCAGGTAGGGCGAAAGATGCGCGCGATGCTCAAGGGTCGGATCCACCGCCTCCAGGCTTCGGATCAAAAGCCCGAACCGGGCGATCAGGAACCCGAACCCCATCAACCCAAGAGCCGTTCGGACCCAGGCCAGGTACGTCCGCTCGGCGGCCAGGTAGACGCGGGGATCGTCCACCGGGGGCCGTGGAACGTTGGCGGCCGGCTCGTCGGCCCGAGGTTCTTGATTCAAGGCTTCGCGTCCGGGTTGGGGCGTCATCGAAAGTCGAGTCCGAGCGAGGCCGTTCCGCCGCCCGTCTCGACACTTTGGGATTCTATCACCGGGCGATCCATTGGGTAAGGCGCCCGGCGCCGGGAAGGGTCGGGTGGTTCATTGCGCCTGATTTCGGGAGGGCGAGGCTCCCGCCGAGCCCCACGCTCAGCGCCGGCTCGGCGGGAGCCTCGCCCTCCCAACGATCCGAGACCGGCGCTCGGAATCAGGCGAAATGGGCCTTATCCGGGGAACACGGCCTCCTTGTGGGCGAGCAAGGCGCCGACGGCCTGATCGCAGGCTTTTTCGGCGGCGTCGCCCCCCTGGTTGGTCGCCACCAGCATCCCGAAGTCGCGAACCGGGGCGAGCCAAACGGTGACGTACCAGTAAGTGTTGCTTCCCGAATGCATCAAGGCTCGGCCTCCCGCCCAGGGGCGATTCACGACGAACCAGCCCCCGGCGTACTCCTGGCCTCGAGGCGGGGTGTGCAGGTCGCGCAGGGTTTCCCGGCGGAGGATCTTGGAGCCGTCGCGCTCGCCCTTCAGGTGGAGGATTGCGAACTTCGCCCAGTCGGCCATCGTGCAATGAACGGTCGCCGCGGGGCCCATGCACGGGGGGTTGTCGTGGCGGGTCGATTCGATTCGTCCGTTAACCAGGTGATGGCCGAAAGGCTGGTTGCCTCCCTCGGTCGGCCCCGCGCCGGGGGGGCCGAAGCCGGCCGAGAACATGTTCAAGGGGGTGAAGACCTCTTGTCGGATCAAGACCTCCCAGGGGATTCCAGTGACCTGCTCGGCCATCAGGCCGGCCAGGACGTAGCCGGCGTTGGAGTAGGCGTATTTCGCGCCCGGCTTGGACGCGGGGCGCGAGGCCGTCAGTTGTTCGAGGGCGGCGTAACGCTTGGTGGTGGGGCTTCGGCCGGGCAGTCGCCACCAGTCGGCGGCGTCGTGGGGGAGCCCCGCGCGATGGGTCAACAGATGCGAGAGCGTCGCCGTCTGGAAATCGGGGTGCATCCGCGCCGCGTATTCGGGGAAGACTCCCGCGAGGGTGCTCGACGCCTTGAGCAAGCCCCGCTCGACGAGAACGCCGAGGAGCGTCGCCGTCATGGCCTTGGTGCAGGAGCCGAGGTGAACTTGGTCGGTGACGCGGATCGGATCGTTGGCGCCGAGCTTGCGGACGCCGGTCGCGCCGATGGCGACGAGCGACGAGCCTTTGATGATCCCGCCGATCATGCCGGGGAGCTTGTGTTCGGCCCTGACCAACTCCAAAAGCCTCTCGACTTGCGGGTCGTTGGCGAGCCGCGTTTCCCAGGGTTCGAGGACCGGGCGCATCGCCTGACGGTCGGCCTCAAACGTGGGTCGAAGCGCCGTGCGTTGGGCCTTCGCTTCGGCCTGTTTTGGTTCCTGGGCCGTCGCCTGGTTCCAGGGCATGCCCGCCGCGGCCGCCAATCCGCCCCCCAGCGCGGCCTTCAGCCAATCGCGCCGATCGATCATCACAGACCTCCGTATCCCGCTCCACGCCGGTTCCCGTCCGCCGTCCGTGGCCTCCGCGATCCGGGGTCGCTCAATTCAAGATGTCGCATCAACGGATTCAACGCGGAACCATTCAAGCGTAAATCTCCGGCGTCAAAGTTGCAAATCGCCGCGCGCGAATTTCGCGCGGGCTATAGGCTTCCGAGCGGTCGGGGAAAGGCTGCGGTGGGATGAGCCGGACGGTTTTGGTGGCGGTGCCGATCGTGTCGGCCGCGCTTGCGAGCCTTGGCTCGCGGCGAGCCTGTGGGTTGTGCTGAACGAGGCGCTTGCTTTGCTTGTAGGGCGGGCGTTGCCCGCCGAGGAGGGGCCGAGCTCTGCGAAATCGCCCGAGCCTCATCGGACGTTAGCGCGCGGGGTTGCGGCATTGCTCTGATTCGTCGTCTACAATGGGTGGCTTGGGTCGGCGCGGCGGCTTGTGGTCGCCCGAGGATCCCGATCTATCTCGAAGCGGAGAACGACGATGAGGACGATGCTGGTCTGCCTCTGCCTGGCGATCGCGCCGGGGGTTTTCGGGGGCGAGGAACTGGAGCGGCTCAAGTACAACAATCCCGGGCTCGTCGTCGATCTGGGGGTTGGACTTTGGGCCTGGCCGTTGCCGATGGACTTTGACGGCGACGGGGACTTGGACCTGGTCGTCAACTGCCCGGACAAGCCCTATAACGGAGTTTACTTCTTTGAGAACGCGAGCGGGCCGACCTCGAATAACAAGATGCCGGTCTTCAAGCCGGGGAGGCGGATCAGCAAGGGGTTGCAGAACGTCCAGGTGAGCTTCGTCGACGGCCGCCCTCGCGTGCTTTCGCCGGGGATGGAGCACCCCGACTTCCTCAAGACCGGGCTGGAGCATGGCGAGAAGCTCGGCCCGCCCGCGAACGTCCACCCCAACAGGGTTCGGGGCAACTTTTGGCGATATGTGGATTACGACGGAGACGGCCGGCTCGACATCATCGTCGGCGCCGACGACTGGACCGATTACGGTTGGGACAACGCCTACGACGCCGAGGGGAACTGGACCCGGGGCCCCCTGCGCGGGTTCGTCTACGTCGTCCGCAATGTCGGGACAAGCGATAAACCGAAATATGAAAAACCGTTCAAGGTCGAGGCCGGCGGCAAGCCCGTCGAGGTCTTCGGCTGGCCCTCGCCGAACTTCGGCGACTTCGACGGCGACGGGGATCTTGACCTCCTTTGTGGCGAGTTCCTCGACGGCTTCACCTACTTTGAGAACCTCGGCTCGCGGACCAAGCCCGAGTATGCCCCCGGGCGTCGGCTCCAAGCGCCCGACGGATCGCCGCTGGTCATGGATCTGGAGATGATCACCCCAACGGCCATTGATTGGGACGGCGACGGCGACCTCGATTTGATCGTCGGCGATGAGGACGGCCGGGTCGCCTTCATCGAGAACACCGGCGAGCTTCGCGGCGATCGGACGCCCCAGTTTTTGCCTCCCCGATACTTCCGGCAAGAGGCCGACGACGTGAAGTTCGGGGCGCTGGCAACCCCCGTCGGCTTCGACTGGGACGGCGATGGCGACACCGACATCATCACCGGCAACACGGCCGGATACATCGCCTTCATCGAGAACCTGAGCGGTCCCGGCGTCGAGAAGCCGAAATGGGCCGCGCCCGTTCGGTTGGAGGCCGAGGGCCAGGTCATCCGAATCATGGCCGGTCCCAACGGGAGCATTCAGGGGCCTTGCGAGGCCAAATGGGGATACACCACCCTCAGCGTCGCCGATTGGGACGGCGACGGGCTGCCCGATCTCGTCGTCAACTCGATCCTGGGCAGGGTCCACTGGCATCGCAACGTCGGGACGCGCGCGAAACCGGCGCTGACCACCGCGCGGCCGATCGAAGTGGCCTGGGAGGGCGAACAGCCCCGCCTGGCCTGGGGATGGCTCCGCCCCGAGGGAAACGCCTTGCTGACTCAATGGCGGACAACTCCGGCGGCCGTGGATTGGAACAGGGACGGACTTGTGGATCTGGTGATGCTCGATACCGAGGGATATCTTTCTCTCTTCGAGAGATCACGACGTGGCGATGAGTTGATCTTGCTTCCCCCTCGCCGGGTGTTCGTCGATGAGTCGGGCGCGGCGTTGCGCTTGAATTCGGGTTCGGCCGGGAAGAGTGGCCGGCGAAAGCTTTGCGTCGTCGATTGGGACGGCGACGGCAAACTCGACATCCTGCTCAACGCGGCCAACGCCACGTTTCTTCGCCAAGTGGCCGCCGAGGATGGTCGATGGACCTTCCGCGACATGGGGCTTTTGTCCGATCGGAACATCGAGGGGCACGACGTCAGTCCCACGGTGGTCGACTTCAACGGCGACGGCGTCCCCGACTTCCTCGGCGGCGCCGAGGACGGCCGCTTCTACCACATGGCCAACCCCGCCACCCGAAACAAGGCCATCATGCCCGCGATCGAAGGCGACCCCGCTCAGGACGTTCGCGACGCGATCGCCCGCCGCGAGGCCGACTGGAACAAGGGGGACCTGGATGGCTTCCTCAAGGCGTACTCGGATTCGCCAAACCTTGTCCTCCAGTTCGGGGGAGAGCGACTCAATGGCTTTCAGGCGGTGAGTGGCTGGTATCAAAGGATCTACAAAAACGAAGGGCGCGACATGGGCCGGGCGAGCTTCTCCAACGTCGATGTCGAGACGCTGGGAGGCGACGCCGCGTTCGTCCGCGGCGTCTGGAGCCATTCGCTCGCCAACGGCGCGGAGTCGCGCGGGCTGTTCACGATCATCCTCCGGCGATTCTCCGATGGTTGGAAAATCATCCATGAGCATGTGTCAATTGTCAAATAGCAAGTGGGGCGAGCACGCCCGCCGAGAACAGGCGATGGATTCGATTGGGTCCGACCTCACGGACCCATGAGCTTGGCGACGGCCGCTCCCCGGCGGGCGAAGCCCGCCCTACGAGAACCCTCCGCCCGCTAGGCTGTGGAATCGGCGCTGGATCAGATTTGGTCCAGTACCAGATGAGGCGTTTCCCGCCCCTTCATCTTGTCGATGGCCCACGATTCGGGGGCCTCGCGGCCGAGAACGTGTGCCTCGTGCTCCAAGAGCCAGAGCTTGCGATCGAGGCCCCCGCCGTAGCCGCCGAGCGTCCCCGCCGCGGCGATCACGCGATGGCAAGGGACGATGATGCTGATCGGGTTCCGCCCGTTGGCGCTCCCGACCGCCCGGCTGGCGCTCGGGTTGCCAACCCGCCGGGCCAGTTCCATGTACGAGATCGTCTCGCCATAGGGGATCTTGCGCAACCGCTCCCAAACGCCTAATTGGAACGGCGTGCCGATCAGATTGATTGGCAGGTCGAACCGCTGGAGTCGGCCTTCGAAGTAGGCGCCGAGTTGCTCGCTCGCCGTTTTGAGCAGGTCGTCCCCCTCGCGCCAGTCGTCGGGGATCGGATGGTCCGATCGGTCGTCGATCATATGGAGGCTGGTTAGCGCCCCCTCCCGAGCCGTCAGAAGCAGGTCGCCGATCGGACTGGAGAACCAGGCGAAGCGAGTCGGGGAAGACATGGCGTGGGATGCTCCCGAAAAGGATGGGCGCGGCGTGCTCGCGCGTGGAGTCTTGTGCATCGGGCCGCCTCAATTATAAGGTCCCCTTTCAAGGGGAAGGACGACATCCTGGAGTGGGAGGTTCGAAAAGTCGGGTTGATCGGATTTCGGAACGAGCGTGGCGAGTGAGCGGCCTAACCTGGAGTGCGGCGGTTTGGCTCGTTCGCCTTGCGTCGCGGGTCGGGAGCGCGGGGGCAAGGTCCCGCGCTCCCGAGTTTCGACGGGCTTTCGGATCCCGCTTCCCGGCTCAGCCCTCGGCCTCGAACGGGTGCTTCCAGGGCTCCCGGTAGGATAGCCTGAGCAGCTTCGAGGCCTGGCCGTCTTCGACGACGGCGTGGAGTTTTGGGTCGTAGACGAGGGGGCGGTTGAGCATCATGGAGAGGTTGGCCAGGATGCAAGAGGCGGTGGAGATGTGGCCCTCTTCGATGTCGGCGATCGGCCGGCCCCGGCTCTCGATCGCGGCGAGGAAGTCCTTCATGTGGGCCCGGGTGGCCGGCGCGGCGTTGAGCTCGATGTCGGGCTCGTTGACGTCTTCGGGGTATTCCTCGCGCTCGAAGACGCAATCGAAGTGGATCGGCTTCCCTTCGCCCTGGGGGATGAAGTCGGCCCGCATGGTGCTGGCCTTCAGCGTCCCCTTCTCGCCGTAGATGAAGAGGGCCCACGGGTAGTCGGGGTCGACCGGCGTTCCCCAGGTCCGGTGCTGCCAGACCACGTCGAAATCAGGGTATTCAAACGTGGCGACCTGAGTATCGCTGATGTTCGACTTCCCGTCCTTCTGGACCCGAATTCCTCCGTTGGAGGCGATCGACTTGGGCCACCCCAGGCCGAGCATCCAGCGCGCGGTGTCGAGCATGTGGACGCACATGTCGCCGGTGATGCCGTTGCCGTATTCCATGAAGGTCCGCCACCACCGCCGGTGCGGCAAGCCGTCGTAGGGGCGCAGGGGGGCCGGACCGGTCCACATCTCGTAGTCGAGGAAGTCGGGAACGTCGGTCTCGGGCGGGTTGCCGTTGGCCCTCATGTGAAAATAGCAGCAAAGCTCGACGTGGCCGACCTTGCCGAGCATCCCCGAATCGACGATCTCCTTCTTGGCCTTGACCAGATGGGGCGTGCTCTTGCGCTGGGTGCCGACCTGGACGACCTTTTTGTGCTTCCGGGCGGCGGCGACCATCGCCTCGCCTTCGAGTACGTCGTGGCTGATCGGCTTCTGGACGTAAACGTCGGCGCCCGCCTCAACCGCGGCGATCATCGGCAGGGCGTGCCAGTGGTCGGGCGTGCCGACCAGAACGATGTCGAGGTCCTTCTCCTTGAGCATCTCGCGGTAGTCGCCGTAGGTCCGGGGCGTCTTGCCCGACTTCTGGCGCTGGGCAACCATCTCGGCCGCGCCCTGGAGCATGTGCTTGTCGACGTCGCAAAGCGAGACGACCTCGACGGGCGAGACCTGGATCAGCCGGAACAGGTCGCTCTTGCCGTACCAGCCGCAACCGATCAGGCCCACGCGATACGTCTTTTGGTCGGCCGCTCCGAAGGCGTGGGCGTTCATCATCGAGGCCGCCGCCAATCCCGCCGCGCTGGTTTTCAACGCCACTCGGCGATTCATCATCGTATGTTCCTCCGGTAATCGCTTGAGCCGTTCGATCCGCTCGGACGACGAACATTCTCAAAAGGATCGCATGGCCCACCCGGCGGTGCAAGCCGGGGGACGCCGCCAACCGCGGCGCTCGATCGCTCGACCCGGATCGGGCCGCGGCCGAGGCGTCAAGCTTTCCCATGGGATCGCGTCGGCATCGACATCAAGTAGGGCGCGACGGCTTGAGGCCGCGCCCGGACGGCCGGTTGTCATGGAAATGGCGCGCCAATCGGTTGAAAATCGCTCGCTCGCTCCTTGGCTCGCTTCCATGATCGCTTTGATGGGAGTTTGCACAAAATCTCTCACGCGGCATGGCGGACATCGAATGATTATGTCTTCTATGGTGGCTTGCGGCCCGGCCGCGGAACTGGAGGCGAAAGGCGCCGGGCGAGCGCGCGAATCGCCGTCGCTTAAACGAAGCGGACCCGGTTAAACATCGGATGTCCTAGGGAATTCGTATTAAATCCATAGATCAAGATATCCAAAAAATTGGGATGTTCTTCTCTTGACGCGAGGTGTCGCGGGGGTCAAAATCACGATCGCCGCCTAGAATGGCGCTCGTTCCGTCGGCCAATTCTTCTACGTGGCCTGTTGAGGCGTTCGCCCGATTTTGAACGAAATTGCTCGTTGTCCGCGCGATCGTCGGTTTCCGTTCGGGGACCGCGACGCCTCGTTTCACGTTCGCCCTGGGGTTTTGACAATCGGTTAAGCTTGGCGTCTCGTGTCCGACCCGAGGCGAGGTTCGTTTGGCGTGGCGCGCCGGTTCGCTTCCCTACATTTCTTTCTGGGGAGACATCCAGATGCGGCGACATGGCTTCACCTTGATCGAACTTTTGGTCGTGATCGCTATCATCGCGGTCTTGATCGCCCTGTTGCTTCCGGCCGTGCAGTCCGCCCGCGAGGCGGCCAGGCGCGCCCAGTGCACCAACAACCTCAAGCAAATTGGCCTGGCGCTGATGAATTACGAAGGGGTTTACGGCGCCTTCCCCACCGGGGGCGTCGCCGACGAGAGCGGCGATCCGAATGGCGTGAACAATGTGTGGGGCGGCGCGGCGGGGGGCAACAACCTCGCGTCGTGGCGGGCGC
>Ga0182738_1008108_pt1 | contig 10493 bp, 2 predicted proteins | sample eDN5th30CBELigMG_FD_128876 | JGI IMG/M metagenome (GOLD analysis project Ga0182738, IMG submission 128876) | Enriched Miracle-Growth compost microbial communities from Emeryville, California, USA - eDNA 5th pass 30_C BE-Lig MG (version 2)... ... | reverse complement strand
CAATAGAAAGCTCAAAATTTTTTCAGTCAGAATTAAAGAAAAAAATCTTTCTCTAAACAAGTCATCAAACCTTGAAAATTAAAATTTTTTTGTGACGCAAAAGGAAAAAAGATTTGGAAACAGAATCTGACCTTCTTTTTTGGATTTTCAAAATTTTTTCATTCTGTCTTGAGAGAAAAAGAAAATGGAAGAATACTCATCTTTCCTGTAGATTTTTAAACAAATTATTTTCTTGATTTCTTAATAAAAATCCTTTGTTTGGATTTTGATGAATAATGAAAGAGACTCTTTTTAAAGGAAACTTGGAACATGAGGCTACTAAATTTTGAGAGGTGGTTCTTTGAGGTTGATTCAATCACTTACGATATCTGACAATATGGTTTACAGGTTGATAATTAAACTGTAATAAGCCTTAAAAAATGATAAAAATATTTTTGAAAGCCTATTTAAAGATTTTAAAGAAACTATCTACTTTCAAAGAATACAGCCTGTTACTTCGGACCTAGCCATTTTGAAGCCCTTCTTATCTTTGCCTTTCTCTGCTAAACATCGCAAACTCTTCCAAATACTCTTTTGATATTCTCGCCTAAACTCTGTCCCTAGGAAAAAATCTTTAGCTTGTTCACATCAAATTTCGCTCAAATGTTTCTTTATCATTCATTTTTTATCGCCCAACATTTCTTCTTATATTTTATTGGAATGACTGAAGCTCAATTTTAACCACCTTTAGAGTTTTCTACCATTCTGTTTCGTAGCAGTTTATTTACCTGAAAAATTGTTTACGATGAGAATCTTGTGACATTATGAATCTGAGGCCCAGAATTTATTTTATGCTGGATAAAAAGGTTCTTAAGAGTCAATCTCCTATTTCAAAATCTGACCCCTTTCTGAAGTTTATCAAGCAAGCTTTAAGGGAAGATGATTGATTGAGCCTATGAAAATTTTTGGTGGCAATTTTGAGGCCGAGTCCCCGCCAACAAAATTTTGAGAAGATAATTTTCTTTTATAAAAAATCCTGTTTGTTGACAAAAGAAGAAAATTTTATCAAGAAAAATTGTCGAATTTTTTATCAAAATGACAGAATGAGAGTTGATGAGAGATTTTATTATTTTCTTTGAGAAATGAGAAAAGAGTCAAGGAAAAAATAAAAGAAAAATTCATGTGAAAAAATCAAGAAGCAGAAAAGTGTCAAAATGAATTCTGATGGCTCTATATGATCATATATATCATAATGATTGATAAATATAAAGAATATAAGATTTTATTCAATAGGAATATATACATGCTTAGACAAAAGCAGCAGTAAACTCTTTTAAAAAAAGAGCCAACTATTCTTTACGAATTTAAATATATAAATATTGACTTGAAGACTTTATAAAACAACTCCAAACCTTCATGAAAATTTCTCATCTTTCTATGAAGAGGTCCAGAGAGTAATTCACAAAGTGTTCTTTTCACAATGAAACACCAGATATTTACAAAAGCAATTCAATAATTTCTCTTGCATAAATAGTAAAAGAAGCGTTTATTTGTACGACTTTCAAATTCTTGAGAAGGGATCAACAACGCCCCAAACCTAAAATCTCAATGAATATGAGCCAAAATACCCAAGGTTTACCTCAATCTTTGAAATATCAAAGTCCACATTATTAGCAAGAAGTTTATTGCCAAAGGTATCACAACAATGTGTTCTACCTCTGCTCAATTCATTATCAATCCAAAGCCCATAAAATGGCCTACCAAACGCATTATTAGACAAGCTCTTCTCATAAAAATTTACCCAGCGCCAAACATGACACCTTCTTCATTCGCAAAAGTATACAAGCTATTTTTCTGAGACCAAGGGAAATCTTCAATTTCATCAGTATTCTAAAGAGAAAATAAGCCTAGAAACATCTCAAAAATTACTTTAAAGGTGAAGAGGAAGGTTTCACCAGTGCCATAATACTCTTGGGAGAACTTCAAAGGTTCACTTCCATAAGCTCCAAAGACATTATTATTAGTGTCTTTGACGATAATCAAGAAAGGACTTGCTCCCTTTGCTCTTCTCATTAAATTGTTGAAGCTGGTTCCGTGAGTAACACTGGAATACAATAATCTCCATTCAAGCATTTGGTAGATATCAGGAACACAGCTGACGATTTGTGAGAATTGATGGCTGTTGATAATCTTTGAGGCATCTAAAGTGATGGCTGAGACGATATTTCTGGGCTTCTTGACAATTTTGGAAGCTTTTGCCTTTTCATCTTCTTCCATTCGTCTGCGTTTTTCATCTTCTTTGAACTTCTCCAATGACTCTTTGATGTTTTTCTTGATGATCTGACTGCTTGCACGAATGTATTTCAGTTGTTTCATTTCAAAATTATCAGCAAGAAACTCGAAATATGGCAATCTTGTATTGGAGACTGGCCTCTCTTGAGTCTGTGGGGAAGGTTAGAGTTATGAAGAATAATGGGAAAATGACTTTAAAAGCTTTAACAGAGCTTGTGATCTTTGCTTGGATCTCGAGAAGCACTTGATGTGATTCTTGAATTGTGCATGAAGGGCCTTGATTTGGTTTTATCTATATTGGGAGAGGTGTGTTATATAAGGGAAATAAGTCAATTTTACATTGAAGTAGACACAAGAATAGGCAATTTTTCTTGTTTGCATATCTTTAAGAACTCCATCTAAATCTTCATGGAGTGCTCTAGGATTCATATTAGAGGACTGAAAGAGGATCCAATCGATACTGGTCACCGTGATTATGAAGCATGAGTTGAAGAATATGGGCATTATTATTGGTGGGATTTGGGTTGGTTTTGGCAGTAGGCACAGCAAATGTCATGGCTTTACATTCAAAGACATCTTGAAGATTGATAATGGCTTCAAGGTTTCCCAAGCTTTTTAAATACTCTATTAGGAGGAAATTAGATAACTGAGACACAGAGAATGAGTAAAAACCTTCAGACTTGCTTTCGTGAGGGCAAGTTTCTTGTGATAGATTTCGAAGATTGGTAAAAGTTCTTGTGGCAGTAAATGTTAAAGTCCCAGCATTGAGGACCAATATTCCTTCAATATCATCAGTCCCTGTGCAATAATGGGCAGTCCCTTAGAGATTTAGAGACTCCTATTGTAAAAAATTCGCTTACAATGATTATTGTATTCTTTGCCATTATCGGCATAGATACAGCTAAGAGATTGGACTTTGAACTTGAGGTCAGCTTTGTTGGTTTCTTCAAGAATTGATTCAAACTGCGGGCCGGACTCTGGGCCTTTTGGGGAGGTCATTTTGTAGGTTTGTTCAAAAGGAGAATTGTCAGCAAATTCAAGGTTTTCATAGCTAAAACTGGTTTTCTAAAAGAGAGATTAGGGAAATAGAATGGAAGGGAAGGGCTACAAGTTTAAGAGGGTTCATGTGAGAAGATTAATTAAAAGGGAAGTGGGAAGTAAAAGAAATAGTAAGATGGGATTATATTATTTGAAAGATAGGCTTATGATTTGTTGATTTAATACAGGTAAAAAGGGAAAGGAAAAAAACCAAAAAACTTAATTAGAACCTACAAGTTTAATCGGCCAATTTGAGCTCGTTAAAGTTTTATTTCGGATTTTTTTTGAATTCCCAGGCAACAATAAAAATTTATCTCCACTTTTATTAAAAATTTTCCCAACTGGTTTGGTAGACGGGGTCGAAAATTTCAGTTTTTTTCGGGATTTTAGATCTTAAAGGGGTGTTGAGGTTGAAGAGGAGGGGAATTTGAGAAAGAGAAGATTTATGGGAAGGAGTCTTGTTGTGCGTTTTTTGAACTAACGTTTAATCAAAAGGAAAAATTAATTCGCAATAAAATTAAACCCTTGGAAATGATTGGGTTTTTGCCTTAAAATGGAAATGGAATCTCATCATTTGCATATCGCCTTTAGAACATTTAATCACATCCAAGATAATCATCCTTGATTAACAATGGGCAAGAAGTAAAGGCGAGAAATCGAGTGAGATTTTGGCGAGGTGAGATATTGTTAAGGAGTCTGGTCAGATTCCTGAAAAGAAAAGGGCTTTCTTATGAAGAATTGAATTCGATCATTTTTTCCTCGCTTTTTTCAGCTTCTAAATGAGGAAGATTTTATTGGTGAGATAAGGGATCCTTATGTTTTTATCTTGACAGGATTTGGAAAATTAGAATTAGGCAAGGGTTAGACTCAAATTATAGGATGATAGAAAGAGGAAATTTTTGAAGAGAATGAAGATGGCAAAGAGAAAAAAATGGAGACAAAGAGGATTTAGAATTGTATAAGATTTCCCTCGAAAAAGGATTTTTTGGAGTTTTTGAGCAGATTTATTCAATATCCTCCCAAAGAGAATAAAAATCTCTTTTGCCTGAACTGATAAGAACTCTTTTGGCGCCACTGTTGGTGTGTCTAAATAAAATTATTCTTTGAATGAAAAGATAAATTTTTGACTGCGACTGCGACTCTCACTCAAAATTTAATTATTTATAAAACACATATAACAAGGCCTTGTGAACGCTTGAAGGAATTTTTTGTTGAAGTTTGATATTATTGAAATAGAAGGTGAGCCTTTGGCTTTGAGAACCCTTTATATAATTGTGAAAGGGGAAGGTTTTGCAGGAAAAGACCGACAAGATCTGAAAAGAGTTAATTTAGATATTTAGACCCAAAAAATCTTATTTAAAGAAATCAACGCTTGAATCTTGCCAGAATTTCTAAAAATACTTTTGAGCGCTCTCGTTTTGACTGACCTTGATCCTGTTCGACTGAAAACGGATATTAAGGATTCAGAAAAGCTCTTGTTGGGTAATTCTGGAGGGATTTGGCTTTTGAGGTTGTCTCCAGATCAAAATGAAGGAGGTTTAGTTTTTTAGAAGAGAACAAGTGATTCTTTCCTCTCGGTGAGGAGGGAGTAAAATACAAAATGTTGTTTTATTTTTAATCTCGGATGAAAAACAAATGTTGATATTTTCGACTTTGGACGTCATTATTTTTGTCAATTAAAATGTTGAATTCTTTTAGAGCAATCAATCAAGAAAAATGTCCCTTTTAACAATTTTGATTTAGAGAGCTAAAAATTTATGTTGAAAATTTCGAAAAAAGGAGAGAATGAGGAAGATTATCTTTGGAAGGGAAGGAAATTTAAAAATTCTTTATGAGGTTCTATGCTTAGTTTTTAAAAAATCATTTTCTAGACATTATGAAATCATCTCTTTTTGAAATTCAAAGAACTTTACCCTTTTTCACCTGGAGCAAAGGACTTGGTGGGTTCTGAATTTTTCAGATTTTCGGCTCAAAAATTTTTTCGAAATATCAAAAATTTTTTGAGGTTTTTTTTTTTCATTGAAATTCTTCATCAAACTGAAAGAAATGATTTTTGTGGCCTCAAAGAATTTTTTCAGATTATTTTCCAAAAAAAAATCCATTCTCATGAAATTTATGAAAATGGTTTTTTGTGAGATTCTGAGATTCTTCTTACAAAAAAAAGGGATTAGGTTTACTTGTCTTCGAAACCATTCAGAAACTTCAAATTGAAATCTAAGAAAATGGACAAACCATGTTTTTCTCTGTTTTTTTTTCCCAAGAAGATTCGAATGAATCTAGCTTTTTTAGGAATTCTTTTTGAGAAAATAAAGTCTTTTTCGGAATCTTGGAATGATGACTCCATCCTGATCACTTTCAAGACTTTTTTTCGATTTACTGAAATTTAAAAAATACAAAAATCTTCTTTTAACTTAACGATTTATCTTAGCTTTAATTTGTTCATTTCTCTTCATTTCAAAAGACAAAAGGCTTCGTTCACCCTTCAATTTTTTTTCTCATCACTTTCTATTATTTCTGATTTTTGACTTTTGGGAAGAAATACACGTTGACTTATTTTAATTTTCTCACTTCTCTTGTCCAAGCTGTTTGAGTCTAACTGAAAATGAAGGAGAGAGATTTCTCTAGAAAGGGGTCCGTTCAAACGGCAATTTACTTTTCAAATTTAAAAGGACATTCAAAAATACTTTCTATCTCCCCTCGAACATTCCTTTCCTAACAGCAAATTCAAGAACTTTCTCACCTTTTTTATTGTTAAAATTTAATTAAAACGAGAAATGCTTTCAATTTTATCTCTTTTAATCATGTAGCAATTCATTCAAAAACCCATCTTTGTAAGAGAAGATTTGATTTTCAAGAGGTTTAAATATCCTCTACAGCAGTAGAGAAAGATCTTTCTCTGATTTAATAAAAATATACGATTGTGTAAACATACCACACGAATAAAAATTCTAATAAGACCAATATATAAATTAAAATATATCGCATAAAAATTTTTCTAAAAACTTCAAGACTTGTTCTTCAATCATCAAGCGCTGATGACAATTTTCCTTTATTATTAAATTCAGTTGAATTATTTAGCATTATTTAGCTTGCCATTTTCCATGAAAACCCAAAGGAACCACTTCAGGAAGTGCCAATTTACAAATTGGCTCATCTTCAAAATTTCTCGTATCATGAATCCAGAGTTCACTGCTATGAGCAGCAGCATCATAGACCACTGTAAACAAATGTCCATTTTCTGGATCCTCCTTAGAACTGGCCAAGGCAGGCTCTGAGCAATATTTATCCTTTCCATGTTCAAACAATTGCATCTTTTGTGTTTTCTGGTCATACCTTGCAATAGCTCCCACTTGTTTATCAGGAGCATGTATATTCTGTGAGCCACCTGTGGTGAATGTTGTGTATCTCCATTGTTTCCCAACCTTTGCGTCAGCCACACAAGGGAATTCCGCGCCAATATCGAGGATATCTTGTGTTTCCAACAGTTTTCCTTCTTGAATATTAATTCTCATATAAGCGAGTGAAGTGTTTGGTTCTTCAGGAGTAGGCTGATCAAAATGATGAAGAGAGCTAGCCCAGTCATGGAACTCTTCATGGCTGTGATGTCTTACGAATTCTATGTAAAGGTTGCCGTCTTTTTCTTCGTAACCATTTGTGAAATGATAAGAGAAAAATGGGTCCATAGTGAAATTTTTAACAAGAGACATGTCAGCTCTATCAAAAACATAGACTTCTGTGCCAAGTTCAGGAGCAGCTTTGACACAATCTTTAAGGGTTCCAAAGCCAAGGAGAGCAGGGATAAGGTTTTCAAACTTGGTAGCAAAGTTCATGACGATTAAATATCTCCCAGTAATCACACAGTCATGGATATTGTTAAATCTCACAGGAACATTATTTCTTTTAATAAGTTTTCCTTCTTTGCTGAATTTATAAGCACAGAGCTCGAATTTAGGACCTTTCTTTATTCCAAAATTGTAAACTTCTTGTGTTTCTGGGTCAACCTTTGGGTGAGCAGACAACGATTCGTGCTCCAAAAGGAACCCTAAATCATCCATTCCATGTGTTTTCAAGTTCTCAGGGTCAAGGCTATAGGGAAGCCCGCCTTCATATAAAGCGAGAAGTTTATCGGGAAGGACCTGAACTGAGGTATTTCCTGGGTTCTTGAACTTCTGAATAAGGGGTCTTTTCCAGAAAGGAACGTTCATTTTTGAGCCATATCCTGCGTAAATATACTTTCCGGCAGCTTCTTCTTCTTTGTACATTTCACTTTGGATATATCGGTAAGTCGCATAAGCTTGTCCATTCTCGAAATGGACTCCTAATATCGCACCATCTCCATCAAACCAATGCTCGGTGACTTGTCCTCCTCGTTCAACTCTTCCTGGGCCGTTTCTGTAAAGACTTCCCTTGAGAGAAGCAGGGATTTCTCCGCTTACTATGGAGAGCTTTTGAAGGGGAAATTCCTTGGCTGGAGCCATGAGAGTTTGTCTCCAGCTAGGGATCACTCTAGAAGGAGCGGATTCAGCTGGGATAGGGATTGAGAGAGCAGGAGCTCGAGCAAGGTATTTAGAAGTCAATTGTAAAGCTTTCATCTAGTTGAGGAGGGAGATGTAAGATGTAGAATAAAAAATGATTATATAAAATGAAAAAGGGGTCGGGTATAAATAGAATGAGTTGACTGATAAGATTAAATAAAATTTTAACGGTGATGTCAAAGAAGAGAGATTAACTTCTCTAAAGTGAAAAGTTAACTTGACGGATAACTGAAATTCGAAGTCTGTATATGTACAAAATTATATATTGGAACGTATTGATTGGTTCTGAGATTAATTCGACTGGAAATTTAGAGTTAGAGATTAAACTGTAAATTTATCTAAATCAAGTTTGATCCTTTCAATTTATCGAGTGTCCCTATGTCTGTTAATTCCATGACAGGAAAAATGCTTCTGCGGAGGACTTTTAGGGTTGATCCTTGGTGAGTGGTTTAGATGGACACTTGACTGAATTTTGAAGAGACATGAGGCGAGAATCGGGTCTAAAAGGTGATGGAAGCAGGGTGAAGGAGCGAAAAGGGGCCAGGTAGGGTCGTTAGATGGGAATTATAATGAAAGGATTGAAATTGGAAATTAAAATTTTACGTAAAATTGTTAATCTAGACGAATATTTGAAATTGATCAAAATCTCGAAGTCTTTGTAGCATTACGAAAGCGCTATAGGAATGAATTTTTAGGATATAATTGAGGGCCCTAGGAGTTCTGAGAGTAGATGGCCTCTCTAATAAAAGGAAAATGGTAAAAGATGCCGAGGGAGCGAGATTTATGAAGCAGTTAGGGTAAATAAATTTTTGAATTTTCCTAAAAATCAACAGATAAAATAGAAATTTTGGTCAGATTGGGGCTCATGATTGAATGGTGAATTTAATTGTCAGAACCTGAAAGCGAAATTTAAAGGGTTGTAATTTATGTTTTAGGAAATTTGATAACAACCAAGAAACTCCGAGTTAGATGTCATTGGTAATTATTTCCTTGCTTGGTCATAGATATTCAAATTTATCACTTTTGCCTCTTCTTCATTAGCGATTTTGTTCGAAATGCTATGACATTTGAAAGGATCCTTCCTCTGAAAATGATTGAAAAGCTGCTTGTCTAGGAGGCCTTTAGAGTTTGTTCTGTAGCATTGTGTTGTGAAAATTCTTGATTTCGACGGGGTGGGATGGGGTGAAGTGGAGATTTCTTTTCCTGCATCCAAATTTTTTTCAGGAAAGAAAATTTAAGTTTTTGATTTAAATTTTTCGTCCGTTAGGCTTTCTATCTATTCGAGCCTTCTTCCTATGGAGCACGTTTTTGTTCCCTGTTCATGAAAATTGCTATTTGATCATCGGATAGTGTTATTTGTGCTCTCATTGTTCCAAATATTCATAAAATAGACTCGGTATGGATCAATAAAGATGATGGAGAAACTCTAGGTCTTGAGAAATAATGAAAAAAGAAACCCTGAGATCTCAATTTTTAAAGATGTTGAGGATTTAGCTTTACAAAATCTCTCTTCAAATCTTCTTTTCTCGCTTGTTATTCAAGTTATTTTCTTTATTTTTTCTGATTCTTGCTCAGTCTTTTATCGTTATAAAAGAATTGTTCTAAAAATTTTCAAGGCAAGAAATTTGCCCGTCGTGAGAAGATACAGGCTGAAGTCTCCGTTGAGTCTTTCAAAAGATGACATTGGCATATCTAGCAGATCATAATTCACCAAGCCTTCTTGATAAACTGAAATAGGAGGATGGTTGGTTGCTGAAAAAACAGAAGGGTAAATTCTTTCAACTCCTCAAGGTTGGGCTAAAATTATGCTATCTCTCAGTTTTAGAAAGTGATCATGGCTGTTACGAGGACTTTTAGAACGAGAAGCGCGGGAAATGAAATTTATTTTGGTCAAATAGTTTCAACCTAATAAGCAAAACTGCAAAGAAAAAAAATTGTAACAGTGTTCTGCAAAAGACCTCTTTTTGTTCACCCTAACCTCTTCTTTCCTCTTTCAAATCAATACAATCAATTTTGAATGGTCTATTCCCTCTTTATATTGAGTCTTTGTCTCGAAATGAGAGTTTTTGGGTGTTGAAGAGGGGGTAACAAGCTGGGACTAAAAATACATGAAAGTCATGCTTACTCTTGCTCAGTTTAAAAGAAAACAATAGACCTGGGTCTAGATGCTGAGGTTATGAGATAATGAGCCTCTTATGATGGCTTTCTTGAGGAAGATTGGGTCAAAAAGCAGTAACTATTATAGTAAGCTAGAAGTAGGAAAAATGATAAAATGAACTACTTTATGAAGGTTTTTGAAGACTGGGCAGGAGAGACAAAGAATTTTCTGCGAAAAGGGCTCAAGGCCTGGACTTTCAGGGCGCGAGAACTGGCCGTATTGAGAGTTATTAGGATTTAAATATGTGTAACTGACTGATTGTTTTGATGGGAAAAAAATGTAGGCAAATTATTTCTATGAAATTGAAATGAAAGATGCTGAAATCTTGGGCCTTTGGTTTAGGATCATCAAACTGATTGGATCAAGTTAGGAGAACTTCAAGAATTAGCAGAGATCATAAAACTATTCAAAGTTAGGCGTCGGATTATGCTGATATTAGCATATCTAAAATTAGCTAGCGGTTGAGATCTGCACTTTTAAATTTTTCAAAT
>Ga0182738_1008107_pt1 | contig 10493 bp, 6 predicted proteins | sample eDN5th30CBELigMG_FD_128876 | JGI IMG/M metagenome (GOLD analysis project Ga0182738, IMG submission 128876) | Enriched Miracle-Growth compost microbial communities from Emeryville, California, USA - eDNA 5th pass 30_C BE-Lig MG (version 2)... ... | reverse complement strand
TTGAGAATATTGAGAGTCATCATCTTTCACAAGATTCAAAAATCCTTTCTCCAAAAAAGAGGGTAAGTTTTTTTTCTCAAAAAAAATTTATTTTAAACTGACTTTTAGAATTGGACGAAATGACTCTTTAGCATCAAATTTTCCATGGATCATCATTTTATCACAATCAGAAATTCAAAATAAGAGAACCTTTCTTTTTTCCAAAAAATAAGGAATACTTTTTTTATCGATTTTTTTTTCTTTCTTGTCATTTTTCTGACAATTGAGAAGAAAATTTTTTTCTTGAAAATTAGTCAATTTTCGGGGCGTTTTGGATCATATAAAAATTTAAAAGGTTACATTATCATATTTATAAATAAGAGTCTTGAGAGTTTTTATATTTTTACAGACTTCATGCATTTTGGATAGGGGCAATAAAACATCAATTCTTCCAAAATCATATTGGAAAACTGACAGGGATTTGATCTTGGGAATGCCAGTCAAAAAGAGACAAACTTCCTCAACCAAATTCTTTTCAAAGTCAATTTTCAGATCCAGCTCAGAGAGTTTATCAAGATTTTCCATGACCTCGACAAACTGATTGCCTGTTTCAAAAGTAAATCCATTGAGTTTTGAAAGCCGGATCTTCAAAGATTCCAGACTTCTCAGATGTTTGAGACTCGTGAAAAACGATTGGAGTTCATCATTTGAACTAGAACAAACTGCTAGAGACAGACTAGTTAACCTATCAAGTTGTCTTAAACTGGAAAAGATGTCTTGAAGTCCTTTTTGTAATGCTTTGGAAGAGCTTGTTTTGTCAAAACTCAAATGAAGAGTTGTTAGTTGCTTCATAGAACCGAGATGCTCCGAAAATGAAGAAAGATCTTGTGCAGTAGAATTAAAAACGGTTAAGTCGAGGCTGAGAACCTTGAGGCTCCCTTGTAAACTATTCAGCACAGAGCTGAGACTTTTTATTTCTGAAGATTTAAAGAATGGAAGAAGGGATTTGGCTTGCTGGAGGAGAAAGCTTGTCGAGTCACGACTCTGGAAGTTTAAATTGATGTTTTGGATTCCTTTTAAACATCTGATTCCTTGGAGGATTTTGCTTATACCTTCATGGCTGAGATTATGATCATGGAAATTAAGTTTGAGAGTAGACAAGCTGATAAGTCTGCTTATACCCTCACCAAGGTCTCCTGAGATCTTATCATTAAGACTTTTTGAGTATTTGAAAGAGAAAATGAGCTTTGAGAGACTTTATAATGACTTAAAACCTTCAGCAAGATGTTTTGCCCATGGTCCTTCGATCTTTGCATGCATTATCTTGATGCGCAAGATTTGTAATTGACTCTGAGCTTGGAGAGCATGTGAGAGATTTTTGAAAAAGTCTTCTTCAGTATGGTTTTGAATGATTGAAAAGTCTAAGTTGAGTGATATGAGAGGGTGGAACTCAACAAGTTTTTGAAGAAATAGGCTGGCTCCGTCCTTCGCGTTCTGATATGTTGGAAAAGTGAAAGCTAAAGACTTGAGGTGACCAGTGGATCGAAACGCGTTGAAAAGAAGATCAATTGAGGTTGAGTTAAGGCTCTGGTGATAACCCAAATCTAGAGCTAAGGAGGAGAGATGTTGGAGAGCGTTGATACAAGAGGCAAGATAATGAACCGTTTCCAATGGCATATGATCACAGGCTCCAAAACTCAAAGTCAAGCTCTGAAGATACTGGCATTTTTTCAGGCCTTTTGAGATGGAGAGAATACCACTGACAGTAAAATTATAGACGTCTGCGAAATCAAGAGATAAGCAGATCAACTGTTTCAGATTTTTGAGTCCCGGCATGAACTTCCTGAGCTTTTCCATGGAAAGGAAGCCATTTGTCGATGGGAAGGGGAGTTCAAGAGTTGTGAGATTTTTCATAGGTTTGAGGAAAAAGGGAAAAGGATGAATTTCTTGAGAAAAAGAAGTCTCAATAGCGGTGATCTTGAACTTTTGAAGATGGTTGATTTGTTTGAGTCCTTCTCGTAAAATTTGAAGGCCGTGAGGGTTCTGATTTCTTCCTTCGATTTCAAGATTCAGGAGATTCAGAGACTTGCTATTTCTCAGGGTTTTTGATAACCTTTTCATGTTTTCATTGGAATTTGCTTGTTCATCTGAGTTTTGTATGATGGTGATACCTTTCAGATATTTTGGAGAGGTTTTTGCAGTCTTTGGGCCTTGGTTCCGTGAATAGAATGTCCAGGTCCCTCTCCAGCTGAGAATAGGTTTGATTTTAGGTCTTGCTATTGAGCGTTGCTCCAAAAGAGAGAATGAAATAAATTTGGGATGGGATGTTCAGAGGAATTTTATAATTTTATATTAACAAAAGATATTATTTTCCCTCAGTCTTATTCTAAATCTTACTTTGTTCGTTGAATTGAAGAAGAGTAAATTTTTTATTTGGAGCATCTACTTGGTGGTATGCATAAAATTCAGACAAATTTTTTTGATTGAGCATATATAATGAGAAGCCATTTTATGCAACAGATTGAGATTTATAATATCTCATCAAGGCCATCATAACAAATAAGACTTTTGATAGTTTTAATTTTTCTCCACTTCTCAAGAAATGGACTCAGTGCCAGAACAGTCTCAACCCTTCCAAAATAATATTGTAAAGTCGATAAAGACTTGAGCTTTAATATGCCAGTCAGAAAAAGAGAAACTTCTTTCTCCACTTTACTCTCAAAGTCTATGTTTAAATTCAACTTGGACAGCTTTTCGAGCTTTTCCATTGCCTCAATAAACTGATTTGCTGTCTCAAAGCTGAAACCTTTTAATTCTAAGAAGTCAAGCTCCAGAGATTCCAGCTTTAGCAGATATTTCAAGGAATCAAAAAATGATGATAAGTCTTTATTTGAGCCATACTGGGCTTTCAAGGATAGATCAGTCAAGTCTGAGAGACATCTAAGACTCGAAAAGATATCTTGAAGTCCTTTTTCAATTACTTTTGAAGACTTTAATTTACCGAAGGCCAAGCTCAATGTTGTTAATTGTTTGAGAGTGCCGAGTTGGAAAGAAAACTGAGAAAAATCTTGCCCCGTTGAATTTAGAAGAGCGAAATTTAAGCTTAGCCTTTGAAGGTACTTCAGATTATTCAAGGCTGATGCGAGGCTTCTGGTGTGGGAATTTTTGTTGAAAAATGTAAAACTGAAGCCTTCAGGTTTCTCTTGATCCAAGATCAAATCCAGCTTCCTGAGGGTTTTCAGCGCTCCGAGGCCCTCAAGGACTTTTCTCAATCCTTTTTGGCTAAAATTGTGGTTCTTAAAATTGATCTGTAAAGCTGAGAGAGAGCAAAGTTCCCTGAAGCCTTCTCCTAGAAATTCTGCGTTTTTATCATCAAAACTTTTGTTGTTCTTGAAGTTTAAAACAAGGTCTGACAGACTTTGTAGGCCTTTTAAACCTTCAGCCAGATGCTTGGCCCATAATCCTTTGATTTCCAAGCCCTTGAGCTCGATGGTGAGAGTGTTTAACTGTGTCTGAGCTTTTAAAGCTTCTGAGATACTCTTGAAAAGATCTTCGCTAACGGTCTCATTATAAGCTGAGATATGGAATTTTAGAGATTGAAGGGTCTTGATGTGGACAAGATCTTGGAAGAAAAAGTAGATCCCTTCTTTGGCATCCTGATGAAATGGAAAGAAGAAATCTAAAGCTTTGAGACTCTTGAACTCTCTCAGGGCTTTGGAAAGTATGATAATTGCTGTCGAGTTCATCTTCGAGCAATGGCCAAGGTTTAAAGTTAAAGAGGTGATATTTTGAAGAGAGCTGAAGCAGGAAGCGAGACTTTGGGCAGCTTTGCGATTGATCACATAGCAATGTTTAAATCGAAGGTTGAGTTCGGATAAAGAGTGGAGATTTTGAAGGGCTGATGTCAAATTGTAGACAGCTTTGTTCGGCATTAATTCACAGTGGTCAAAATCTAGGGTAAGATTCTGGAGATATCGGCAAGTTTTGAGGTTATATGAAATAACTTCCATGTCTTCTACATTCATAGTTTCCTCATCTGAGACATCAAGATAAAGTGAGGTCAGATGTTTGAGATTTTTTAGGCCAAAATTAAGCTTTTTGCCTCCGTTGAGATTTGAGGATCTCCAGTCTTCAGCGTGAAAGCTCAGCTTTAGATATGTCAGGTCTTGAAGATATTTTGGTAGAGAGAGAAGAGTTTGTGCTCCACGATCCCGAGAAATGAATGAAAAATAAATTGTGAAAGTTTTAAGACGGTGTAACTTTCTCAATCTTTCAGCAAATATCTTGAGTTGAGAAGAATCATAGTCTTCTGGCTGAAGATTCAAGGTATGAAGAGATTTATTGTTTCTGAGAGTTGCTGAGATTTGTTTCAGATCATAAAGAGTGATTTCTCTTCCTTCAGTTTGTCTGATTGATAGATTGCGAAGGGATTTTGGGAAAGACTTGAGAAATCTCGAGCGCTTAGGAATAGCAGAAATATTCAACATATCTCTTGAAGAGATTATTGGTTTGATTTTTGAGAGGGGAAGAGAGCAATTAGGGTAATCAGGCCGGTCTTGAGTGAAATCAGGGGAGTTTTGGGGTTGAAGAACTTCTTGGAGCCAGTCCATCTCGATTTTGAGAAAGGTTTTTTATTAAAGAGTAAAATAAATTTATCAGGAAAATATATAAAGTGAGAATTTGGTTGTTTAATTATTTTCAACAAAAAGTGGTTTTCTTAAGGAAATATTATGAAGGTTTAATAATGACTATTTTTGGAAGGGTTTTATATTGTATTTAAAATCAGATTTTTTGCATAAGGATAAGGATATATTGATATGAATATAAATTGATTGTTGATCTTTGAAGACTCAGATGCTTTAAGGTATTAATTAATCCTTCAGCGAACGAAAATATCCAAAGCTTTGGTGGTCAAATATTATTGTCTTCAAGCTTCTTAAGAGCCCAAGAAAATGTTGAGGCAAATCAATTTCAACCTTTCCCAAGGAAAGCTGTAAGCTTGACAAAGACTTGAGTCTTTTTATCCCAGTCAAAAAGAGAGAAACCTCTTGGGCCAGATTAGTTTCAAAACAGATATTTAATCCCAATTTATACAGTTTTTCTAATCTTTCCATTGCCTCAATAAACTGATAAGCTGTCTTCATAGTAAAAGTATTCTCTTTTGGAAAACAAACAAACAAAGCTTCTATCTTTCTACAGTCTTTCAGGGAGATCAGAAACGATTGTAGGTCCTGATCTAAACCATTATGAACCGTCAAAGCCAGATCAGTCAGCTTTTGAATATTTTTCAAGCCAGAGAAGATATCTTCAAGTCCTTTTTGTAAAGTTTCAGAAGAGTTGACTTTATTGAGCTGTAGGTGAAGGGTGCTTAATTGCTTCATTGATGCGAGATTTTCAGAAAATAGAGAGAGATCTTGTGCAGCAGAATTAAAAAGAATCAAGTCAAGCCTGAGTACTTTGAGATTATTTTGGATACCATTTAAAGCTGAATTGAGACTTTTAATTTCTGAGGATTTAAAGAATGGAATAAAGGTCTTGACTTGTTGAAGGAGAAAACCTGTTGATTTTCTATTATCCAGATTCAAGTCCATTTCTTTAAGATTATTGAGGGCTGCAATCCCCTCAAAGACTTTTCTGATGCCCTCTTGGCCAAAGAAATTATCATTTAAATGGAGTTTAAGGGTTGACAGATTTTTAAGTTTGCTGAGAGCTTCTCCAAAGTCTTCTGCAGTTTTGTCATTGAGACTTTTGGAGTATTTAAATGTGAAGAAGAGTTTTGAGAGATTTTGCAATGCACTAAAGCCTTCAGCGAGGTATTGTGTCCATGATCCTTCTAATTCTGCATGTTTTAACTTGATGTTGAGAACTTTTAACTGACTCTGAGCCTGCAGAGCTTGTGAGAGATTTTTGGCCAAGTCTTCACGGATAATCACTTGAGAAGATGGGATGCAAAGTTTGAGTGAGGTGAGAGGCTGAACATGAACAAGTTCTTTCAAGAATGCATCCATCCCCTCGCTGACGTTTTCATAATATGGGAAGGTGAAATCTAAGGCTTTGAGATGGCTGTGTTTGCTAAGGCCATTTGAAAGAATACTAATCGAATTTGAGTCTATTCTTTGGCATTCATCAAAATTCAAAGTTAAGGAGGAGAGTTTTTGAAGAGAGTTGAGGGAAGAGGCAAGACTATAAGCAGCTTTATGATTGAGTTTATGGCATCTTTTAAAATTAAGGTTTATCTTGGATAAGGTTCTGAGGCTTTGAAGAACATATGCCAACCCATGAACAGCTTTATTTGGCATGTACTGACAAGAGTCAAGATTTAAGGTCAGATCTTTGAGATATCGGCATTTTCGAAGGTGAGCTAAGAAAATCCCCAAGTCTTGAGCTCGGATATTTTCTGTATTTGAGATGTCAAAATGCATTGTGGTTAAAAACTTGAAATATTTAATGCCAGAATTGAACTCGTTCGAGTCTCCATTTGGAAGGCTCCAGTTTTCATACTTGAAACGAAGCCTTAGGTTTGTTAACTTCTTGAGGTGCTTTGGAAAAGAAATAAGCGCCTTTGTGCCTGAGTTTAATGTGTACCATGTCAATTCGAAAGCAATGGACTTTAGATGGGTCAATGTCCGGAGTTTTTGAGCAAAAATCTTGAGTGGAGGACTTTTTGACCCACTTATCTTGAGACCCATAGTCCGAATACATTTATGCTTTTTGAGAATCCTTGATATTTTCTTCATGTCATCAACAGTGATAACTTGTAGATCGTCTCTTTGCTTGATCGCAATGTTTCTATATGATTTGGGAGAACACTTGAGAAGACGTTTTAAAGAGTACTGAGAATTTGCAGAAATAGTCCAGACATCTTTTGAAGAGATTATTGGTTTGATGTGTTTTGCGAGGCGTGATTCGGTCAGTGGAATAGCGGAATTGGAGTCCTGGAATTGGTTTTGGTTAGCATCTGGAGAGTTTTGTTGTTGAAGAGCTCGCTGGAACTGGTCCATGTCCATAGTTTTTTTCAACACGTTTGGCGCAGAAATATTGTGATAAATAAAATTTGGAGAATAATTAGAAAGATTTTATGATTACAGTTTTCGAACAGACTCGCCTGATTTGATGAGAGGTCATAAAAAGAGGAAAAAGAGATGATTGTTAATCTTCAAAATGAGCCAGAATATATCTCGAAGGGGGAACATGGCTGAAGGGATTATTTCTTGAAATAATTTTGCAAAAAAAAAAATGCCAGAGACAACAGAGTGGCTCTATTCATCTTTTCTGGTCCTTTCACTCTTGTCTGAAGGCAAATTTGACTTGTGAAGAATTATTGGGATCTCTGCTCTCCTTCAAGGAAAATTTTTGCCTCTTCTGCATTTTGATTCATTTTGACAATTTTAATTCAGCTTTGAGGTTTCGAGAAAGTCTTGAGTCTCTCAAGTTGCTTTAGAATTATTTTTATACTTGGTCATTATTCATATAGAAAATTATGAATAATGATTTTTTGATAAAAGTTCAAAATAATTTTATGTGGGACATACAGATAATAAAAAGGCTTACAAATATTTTTCAAAATGTTCAAACGCTAATCTCATTGCCTCTTTGACGTCTCTTTCCACCTTTGGGTCCGTCAAATCTCCTCGATTTACAAACCCATGTTGCATTTCTGTAAATGTCCTGACCTTCACATCATCTCCTAACCTCTTTCGCAATATCTTTTCCACTTTCTGGCCTTCTTTGGTGTCATTTGAGTCACTCTCAGTTGGACAAATCAGCTGAGGACATTGCACAGCTTCTGTCAGTTTTTGAACACTCACAAAGAACTTATCATAAACAGGATGAAACCCAGCTCCTGCACTCACTCTTTCATCTGCGCACATATTAAACACAATGAAGCCTCCCCAACAAAAGCCCATAGTGCCGATTTTCTTGACTCCCTTGCTTTCTAAGTAGGGGTATACTGTCTTATTTAAGTGTTCTTGGACCTTCTTCCAGGGACATTTCCAGAGTCTTTTGATCAAAGCATAGGCTCTGCACATGGCGAATCCTTCCATTATGTCCTTTTCAGTTTCACCATCTCCTTCAAAGAAGTCTGGCATGACCACGAGATAGCCAGCATCTGCAAGTTGATCACATATTTCTTTAGTTCTTCCTGAGTCAACTCCAAAAATATCATGGATTAAGATGATGGCTTTTTCTCCTTGGCCAATAGTGTAAACAGAAAGTCCATCTAAGTTTTGAATCACTCCACGAGGTATGTAGGAAGTTTTTAATTCTCCCAAGCTGCCAGGAGGGCAGCAACTTTCATTTTTATCGACCATGTGGGAAGGATTATAATATAAAAATTTATTGATAAAATAATTTTATTCGAAAATGAGAGGGGAGCAACTGTGTCGGTTGCTAAGGAATTTGGCTGCTCGCTCAAGCTAAAATTATTGGGTTTAGTCGTTTGAGTGTTGATCAAGATTTTTGAAGGGGTCAAATGTGATTTGGATGAATCCAAGGCATTTTGAAGGAGGTTTGTGGGGTTGAAGGTGTTTTCATTTGCTTTGGGAATAATGAAATCTGGATAGGAAAAAAGAGTCTTTCTCAGGTGAGAATAAATTCTTTTTTAAATTGCAAGTTATTTAGGCAAAAGAACATATTTTTATTTCAAAAATTTTGCAACCAGAATTTTATGAAGATTTTTATGAGTTTTTGAGTTGATTAGAGGAAAACCTGGGTTTATAATTTTGGATGAATTATCAAACTATTCATATAGAGAATAAAAAGGCTTACAAATATTTTTCAAAATGCTCAAAAGCTAGTTTGATTGCTTCCTTTACATCTCTTTCCACTTTTGGGTCTTTCATATCTCCCCTATTCACGAACCCATGCTGCATCTCAGGAAAAGTTTTGATTTTTACGTCATCTCCTAATCTCTTCCGTAAAGTCTTCTCAATCTTTTGTCCTTCTTTCATCTCATTCGAATCATTCTCTGCTGGACAAATCAGCTGAGGACATTTCACAGCCTCTGTCAGCTTCTGAACACTCACAAAGAATTTGTCGTAAACAGGATGAAACCCAACCCCAGCACCCACTCTTTCATCTGCACATATATTAAACACAATAAAACCTCCCCAGCAAAAGCCCATAGTGCCGATTTTCTTGACGCCCTTGCTTTCTAAGAAAGGGTAAATGCTCTTATTTAAGTGTTCTTGGACTTTCTTAAAGGGGACCTTCCAGAGTCTTTTCATTATTGAATAAGTTTTGAACAAGAAGAATCCTTCCAGAAAATCTTTTTCAGTTCCACCATCTCCTTCAAAGAAGTCTGGCATGACTATGAGATAGCCAGCATCTGCAAATTGGTCACATATTTCTTTAGTTCTTCCTGAGTCAACTCCGAGAAGATCGTGAATGACTATAATGGCTTTTTCTCCCTGTCCAACTGTGTAAACTGAAAGTCCATCAAAGTTCTGGATCACCCCGCGGGGCTTATAATCTGTCTTGAGTCCTCCCAAGCTGTCAGGAGGGCAGCAAGCAGTGTTTTTATCGACCATTAGACGATGATAATTTAAATTTATCGATAAAGTAAAGTATTATTTTTAGACTTACTAAAGGGGAGCAACTGTATTTTATGAAATATTTGGATTATCGAGAGAGCTAAAGTTATTGAGTTTAATGATGAAAATATGTTTAAGGTTTTTTTTTGGATTTGCTGCGAGAGAATAAACATCTGATATGTTTGCGTTTGTTTGAAGAAAGAAACATATTTTGGAAGGACTTTTTTCAGACGTATGACCATGACTTTATTCACAATAATAATATCTGTATAAAGAAATAAAAACAAATCAAAGGATACAAACCATAATTCAAGAAAATTATATTTCTTCAAAACGAAAATGGATAAGTCATTAGCCAAGGATTTCATCGTTAGCAAGCTCAGAAAATTGAGAGAAAGCAAAGTCAAATCTCACAAGAAAGATTTTGATGTTGCCAATGCTCTCATTGGTCTGAAAAGCGAAATGCCAGGTGCTCCTAGAATCGTCTTGCTTGCTGGTTTCAACGAAGCTGCTAGACCTGAGCTCATCAAGTATCAGAGCGAAATTTATCCTTTCTCTAATCATTTTATCCAGAGAAAATCTTGCTCAACTTCTGGTTGGTTCCCAAGGAGAAATCATCAGTATCAACACCAAATCTCCCACTTCTGAAAGCAATATCCCTTATGAATTCCAATATACCAGGCTGACCACTCACAATAAAATCAGTACTTTTCCGATTCTCTTAAAATTCTCACCCATCCTCCAATTGAGGTTCTGAACTCGAAACTGAAAACTATATCTTGCTTACTTGTCCAAGAGTCCCTGAAACTGTAAATCTTAGGAGACATTTCTCCTGATATTCATATTTTTAGTTCTTGGACTACTGCAAAGTTGCTGATATTGTTTGTGTCACTCTTTCTTGTAAAGATGCAGATGAATCTACGAGAGCTTTCGACGACATGGGATATGCCATGTTAAATGTCATGAGAGCTCAAGGCTTCC
>Ga0182738_1008104_pt1 | contig 10495 bp, 7 predicted proteins | sample eDN5th30CBELigMG_FD_128876 | JGI IMG/M metagenome (GOLD analysis project Ga0182738, IMG submission 128876) | Enriched Miracle-Growth compost microbial communities from Emeryville, California, USA - eDNA 5th pass 30_C BE-Lig MG (version 2)... ... | reverse complement strand
GATTTTTTTTGAGAAGTTTTCTTGAAAAACAAAATTTTTTAATTTTTTCCAAGCGAAATCGGAAAGAGAAAATTAACATTGAAAATTTGAGAATTGATCCCAGAATACTCATCATCAGCTCAATTCGTTGAATGAAATCCTCAACTGCAAATCTGACATATCTCTCCTTTTTTTCAGGGCAGCATGGCCTTTTCGAATGAGATGAGGAAATTTTTTTGAAACAAGGAATCGATTTTTCGAGGAGAATTAGGAAGGAATACAAAAATCAGCTCAGCAGAATAAAAAGAGATTCACAGGATCCAAATCCAGAAACAAGAACGAACAGAACTTTTTGGGCAATTTTTTTATTTTTCGAAAAAGGGAAAAATTCTTATGGTGATCTCAAAAAAGGAACAATAAAAAAATGTCAACGCTAATTTTTTCAAAGCAGAATCTGGAGGCCTGACCAGCAGAAAAATCAATTCTTTAATCCTCAGTCATCACTAACTCGCTGTATCCTTTGAGAAGATTGATCCAATTAAAAACTCACCTGAATTTCGCGAAAAATTAGAGATCAAATTATAATGACCAATACGGCACTTTAATTCCAAGACAAATCTTTGCAATAAAGTTTATCTCTCAAGTATTAGTAACATAGAATGGAGCGACAAACCTCTCAAAATACCAACACAGCAAGAACCGATCTCGAATCCCAACCACAACAGAATCACCCCAAAGACTCCTACGCAGAGCCAGATAGCATGTACGAACTCTCTGAAGACTTCTTGAACCAAAATCAAATTGCTATCCCAGAAGCATCAGAATATGACAAAATGAGGAAGACATGTCATGATTCTCAGTCAAATCCTTACCCTTCTTTACGTTGGAGCCTTATTTGGCATAACAGGAGCAATTGTTGTTAATCTCTTTCCTGAAGCGTGGAAAGCAACAGGATGGAGTTGTTTTTTCATGTTCGATCTGATCCTTCTGTTGATCGTAATAATGACACTTCCAGCTTATGCAAGTCTTTTGCTTTGGGTTGGAATCTATTCAAAGAACTTGTCAAGAATAGAAAAAGCTGAAGACTTGTTGAAATGCTGTTCGAGGTTCTTTGGATCTTGTACTTTGGCTGCCCTTATTACGATTGTGCTGGAATATTTTTTGGAATATGTATCGGAGCCACCATCAGCCATTTAACAGCTATCTGTGTGATAGACAGAATGTTGAAAGGCGAGCCTTTTGGAAAACCAATTACAAAGATCTTTGAGCCTTTGAAAAAGTGTCTGTCATGAAGGGGATATTGACGGCAAGTTTGCTTAGAAAAGTATATTTATTTATATCGATGCACATTCTTTTTTTCTCCTTGAAATTTTATACAAATTCCTTATTTCTCATAAGAAATATTCTCTCATAAGAACACTAATAATACAAAAGAATTTTCTTAATAAAACATTAGTCAATAGGATAAATAAAATCCGGGATTTTCTTGCGACAGCAGGGACATTCCAATTTTTTACCGCCCCACTCTTTCAGACAATTGGAGTGGAACAAATGTCCACATGGAGTTTTATATAATTTCTCGTCTGCTGCTGAATTCACTTCAAAAGCACTTAGACAAATAGCACATTGTTCCTATTTAGGGAATATTAATGTTTAGAAGCATAGAAATATACCTCGATAAGCTTTTCTTGGTCAATTGACTCGCCCATTGCAAACGTATATTTAAAAGTCTTTTGTCTTGGAATTCCATATTCTAAATAAACCAACACACAGAACTATCCATTTTGGTGAGAATTAGTAAACAGAACAACAAACCTGTATGAAAATTGCTGTGAAATGGAGAAAGACAAGGGCTGGCTTTGGAGAAGATAAAAACACGTTATTTGGATAATAATCCAAATAGAGCTACACATGAGAATTATACCAAGAATTGTCTGAGATAATTACCACCCAGAGAGATACACAGGTCCAATTGCCAATCTCAAACCATGTGAGATGTTTCTGTCTTTCATGACGTTCTCTATATTTCATGATTACTTGAGGCAGCATAAAGAGACAAGTCAATAGATTTCCGATCTCAACTCCAACTTCAGGAATCGCAACCAAGATGAATGCTGGCAATGGGCCAAATAAGACTATGAGAAACCGTTAAAAAATGGAGCTATTCTCTTTTCCTTTACCACAACCACAGCAGACATTATCATTTTTTGAGAGTTCTCTGGAGTGTTTGAGAAAGTCGACAAGGATAGCAAGCACAAAAGGGATGAATATATAAAGGAAATCCGAGATCACATAGATTGTTGCCAGCCACATAACCACATAGCAGACCATATAATAAGAGAAAAACATCAACAGTCTGAGAGTCCCAACTGAAACCTAGCGTGAGGGGATGAGGAAATATGTCATTTTTGGAACAGGTTACTTTGCGTTTGTTGGGCTTGGGAGTGTATCTGGAAAGGTAGCTAGCGAGGATGTATACCAGAGAGCCGATAATAAGAATGAATTTATCAAAAGAAGAAACCTAAAAGAAGGGTTATTCACTCATTCATAAAGTATAATTTTGTACATAATAGCGATCGTCGAAGAAAGATGTGGTGAGATTGAAGCCGCACTGCGTGTCTACGATCTGGAACTGTTTGGTATAAGCATCAAGATTGGAAGTGTTGAAGGTTTGTGGTGGTAGGCGAGTGGTTTTGTCAACAAAGTATATGTATAAATCAGCCGGGGAACAGTCTGGAGAAGAGATATAGGATATAATTTTACGAAGAATTTTTACCTATTTCATCTGTTTGGTCTGGATAGTCCAATACATATAAAGTTGATGAAGGAAATCGGATCGTTCTACGAAGGATGAAGAAGAGAGGGCGAGTTGGATGTTACGCATTAGGGAGGTTTATTTCAACAGGACTGGAATTCGGGTCATTTTCTATTATCAAAATAAGGCCGTTTTCATCTGTGTAATTCCCATTATAGATTTGAAGGGAGATGCTCCAAGAATTAACGGTGATGAGTGTATGAGACCAATACTCTGAGACTAGCCCATCTTTCACAGGGAAATTAAAGAAATCCTGAATGAAGAATTTCTTTGAAGAGAAAGAGCTGACTGTAGTATTTGAAAAGGAGCCTTGCCAGTAAGCAAAAGTGGATAGATGGTTGGGGTTATCTGAAAGAGTCTGCTTGTTTTCGAGTATTGCAGTAATGATAGTGAGAAAATCAGTTTGAGGAGATGATGTGGAGATCTGAAGAGGAGAGAATAAAGGGATAGAAGAAGAGAAGGAAAGTTACTTGAGAGGAGATGGGGACAGTGAAGTAAAAGAAAATGAAAAGGGAAAGTTTGAGAGACATGGGAGGGTTTATAGTGCCGATTGAGCTATCCCTTGATAAGCGAAAATTACGGTAATTAAAATAGAAAAGTCTGACTTGATTTTACTTTTGAAATTTTATTTACCATAAGTCTTGAATTTTGACAAATCAACAGGAGAAAAAAGAGGCGAGAAAAGTTTGTGAGGAATCCGATTTTATTCAAGAAAAGTAATACAAATCCTTATATTATTAAGAATATTGAAGAAAATAAAATAAATGGGTGAACAAAAGAAGGAGCCAAATAGATTAATCAATAGGATAAACAAAGTCTGGAATTTTCTTGCGGCAGCATGGGCATTCTAATTTTTTACTACCCCATTCTCTTAAACACTCTGGATGGAACAAATGCCCGCAAGGAGTCTTGTAGAGTGTCTCATCTTCTGAATTCACTTCAAAGGCACTCAGACAAATAGCACATTGCTCCTATTTAGATGAGGTTAATTTGAGAAACAGATAAATGTACCTCAATAAGTTTTTCTTGGTCAGCTGGTTCACTCACTGCGAATGTATATTTGAAGAACTTTTTCCTGGGCACTCCATATTCTAAATAAACCAACACACTCAACTATTCATTTTGTTTAAAGTGAGAGTTAACTTCGTGCGAAAGATACTTGAATCAACACTGCTGTCATCCAGATAAAGACGAGAATTGGTTTAGGAGAAGATAAAAACACATTATTTGGATAAAGATCCAAGTAAAGCTATAGAAATTAAGGTGATTTTCAAGATAATTCAGAAGAACTACCACCCAAAGGGAGAGACAAGTAAAGTTGCCAATTTCAAATGGGGTCAGGTGATAATATCTTTCGTGTCTTTCCTTGTATTTCATTACCACTTGAGGCAGCATATAGAAGCAAGTCAAAAGATTTCCAAGAGAAATTCCAAATTCAGAAAGAACAGCCAGGAAAATGGCTGGGGCTGGAGCAATTATTACTAGGAAAAAAGCGTCAAATAAATTTTGGAAATAAATTTTACACAAACAGCAACAGCAAGTTCCATCATTTTTGAAGAGATCTCTTGAACGTTTGACAAAGTCAGCAAGGAGAGCAATCACAAAAGGAATGAATAAATAGAAGAGATCTGATATCATGTTGGTTCTTATCAGCCAGTTTCCGATGTAGGCTAATGTATAGTAAGAGAAAAACATTAATAATCTCAGGGTTCCGGCTGAAACCTAGCATGAGAGAATAAGCAAGCAAATTTCTGAGAACTTACTTTGCGTTTATTGGGTTTGGGATTGGCCCTGGAATTGATGCTTGCAAAGATATATACCAAGCAGCCGATAGTAAAAAGGAATTTATCAAATAAAGAGACCTTATAGAAAGGGTTATTCACATATTCTCAGAGTTTTTTACAGAATAACTCTCATCAAAGAAGGACGTAGTAATATCAAAGCCACAGTTCTCATTTCTAAATCTGAATTGCTTGGTATATGCGCGAAGATTGGAAGTGTCGAAAGTTTGGGGTGGGAGGAGAGTAGCTTTTTCAACAAAATAGATGTATAAATCCGTTGACGAACAAACTTGATAATAAAAATGCTAGTTCAAAATGTTTGAAGGATTTTTACCATCTTCGGTTCTTTTTTCTGGGTAATTTGAGAGCCACACAGTTGTCTCAGAACATCTGATGCTTCTAAAAATGAGGATGGTGATTTCAAGTAAAGATTGAGTTTTACGCATTAGTTTGGTTGATTTGAACAAAGCTGCTTCCAAAGTCAAATTGGAATTCAAACACAAGGCCATCTTCATCTGTATAATTCCCACTGTAAACTTGGAGGAAAAAGTCCAAATAAGTTTCCCTTGAGTAAAGGTCTTGAGAATATGCTGACACTAATCCATTGGCCACAGGAAAATCAAAGAAACTCTGTATGAAAAAGTTATGGTAAGGAGACCAGAAAAAGAACGGACTGAAGTATTCCAAAAAGAACCTTGCCAATAAGCAAAAGTAGATAATGAACTGGGAGAATCAGAGAGGGTCTGTTTGTTTTCAAGTATTGCAATAATCGTCTTGATAAAATCATCATCATTATCGGTGGAAGTCTGCGAAGAGTAAAAAAAGAAGAGAGAAAAGGTTACTTGAGTGGAAATGGAGACAATGAAGCAGAAGATAATGAAAAGTGGGAATTGGAGAGACATAGGCGGATTTATAATGCCAATAAAGTTGTCCCTTATGTTAGAATTAAAAATAATTAAATTAGAAAAATCTGAGATGACTGTACTTTTTGTATATTTTTGATATCTACCAAAAAACTCAGGAAGTTTTGTCCTTGAGCCGTGAATCAAGTTTCTTTCTGAGATTTCTTTTGGCCACAGATTTCGCATTCTCTCCATACAGACATTTTATCTTCTTGTCATTTGTTACTCACTTAAAAGGAAAAACAGTTTAAGTAAAAAAGGGCAAATTTCTCTTGATAATAATACAGGCTTTAGAAAGGAGGAAAAAAATGTAAAAAAGGAATGCTTATGTTCAATAAGATTAGTCAATAAAATAGATCAAATCTGGGATTTCCTTCCTACAGCATGGACATTCAAGCTTTTGATCACCCCATTCTCTCAAACACTGTGGATGGAACAAATGCCCGCAAGGAGTCTTGTAGAGTGTCTCATCTTCTGAATTCACTTCAAAGGCACTCAGACAAATAGCACATTGCTCCTATTTGGATGAGGTTAATTTGAGAAACGTCAAAATGTACCTCAATAAGTTTTTCTTGGTCAGCTGGCTCGCTTACTGCGAATGTATACTTGAAAAGCTTTTTTTTGGGAACTCCATATTCCAGATAAACTAACACACTCAACTATTTATTTTGTTTACAGTGAGAGTTAACTTCGTGCAAAAGATACTTGAGTCAACACTGCTGTTATCCAGATAAAGACGAGAGTTGGTTTTGGAGAAGATAAAAACACATTATTTGGATAAAGATCCAAGTAGAGCTAGAGATGTTGTGATTATATTGAGAGAGAGTTTTCATAAATACCACCCAAAGGGAGAGACAGGTAAAGTTGCCAATCTCAAATCGCGTCAGATGGTTTTGTCTCTCATGTCTTTCTTTGTATTTCATTATCACTTGAGGCAGCATGTATGAACAAGTCAAAAGATTTCCAATATAAACTCCGACTTGAGGAAGAGCAACCAGCGCAATGGCTGGGACTGGAGCAATTAACACTGAAAAACTTGGATCAATTCTAAGAGATTTTGCTTACAACAACCACAGCAAGTTCCATCGTCCTTGGAGAGATCTATTGAGTGCTTTGTAAAGTCTGCAATAATCGCAATCACAAAAGGAATGAATAGATAGAGGAGATCTGACACCATGTCCATTTTTATCAGCCATCTACCAATGTAGGCTAATGTATAATATGAGAAAAACATCAATAATCTCAGAGTTCCAGCTGAAACCTAGCATGAGAGAATAAGCAAGTAAATATCTGAGAACTCACTTTGCGCTTATTGGGTTTGGGATTGGTTCTGGAATAAATGCTTGCAAAGATATAGACCAAGCATCCAAAGATAAAGAGAGCTTTATCAAATAAAGAGACCTAGGGCCATCATTGAGAGAGAAAAATTGCCTTTACAGAATAGCCATCATCGAAGAAAGATGTGATAACATCAAAACCACAATCAGGGCTTATGAATCTGAATTGTTTAGTGTATGCTTGAAGATTCGAAGTGTTGAAGGTTCGAGGCGGCAGTTGAGTAGCCTTTTCAACAACATAGATGTAGAGATCTGTTGGGTAACAAACTTGATAAGAAAGATGATACATCTGATGTTTAAAAGATTTTTACATTGCTGCGTTTTTTGGTCTTGGTAATCTGAGGCCACTAAAAGGAGATTCGAGCACCTTATGGTTCTATGAGAGGTGTGAAGGTGGTTTTCAAGGAAGGATTGAGTTTTACGCATTCGTTTGGTTGATTTGAGTAGAAGTGGAATTAAGATTACACTGGAATCCAAAAACGAGACCATCATCATCTGTGTGGTTCCCGTTATGGATTTGGAGAATAGCTTCTAAAGTATTTTCTGTGCCTTGAGGGTTTTGATCATATCCTGAGACTAATCCATTGGTCACAGGAAAACTAAAGAAATCCTGTATGAAAAAAAAGTTAAGAGAAGGATTAAAGAAAAAGAATGAACTGGAGTGCTCAAAAAGGAGCCTTGCCAATACGCAAAAGCCGATCCTATAGTGAGAGAATCAGAGAGAGTGTGTTTGTTTTGAAGTATTGCAAGAATTGTATTGATAAAATCATCTCTATCCGTGGAAGTCTGTGAAGATGAAAAGAAAAAGAAGAGACGAAATGTTACTTGGGCGGAGATAGAGACAATAAAGCAAAAGGTAATGAAAAGAAGAGGTTGGAGCGGCATATGGTGGCTTAGAATGCTTTATATGAGACTGTCTCGAAATAATGCGAGTATTATGGGAATAAAAATAATTAAATTAGAAAAATCTGAGTCAATTCTACTTTTTGTACTTCTTTGATATCTACCAAGAAGTTCAGTTCAGATGGTTTTTTCTCGAACCATCAAAAGCAAAATTGAACCCAATATGAGGACTCCAGATTTGGTATTTTGAGGAAAACAAATGTTTTTTTCTTTAAGAAAATGTGAAAATTCTTTTTGAATTTTCATGGCCTCAAAGAGACTCACAACCGAAGACAAACTTTTTCACTGAAATACTCTATATCTCCTGATTATCTGAAAGGCAAAAACATTGACACAATTCATTTACATGAATAATAATACAAATCACAATAAGAATGGAATTCTTTACAATCTCATATTAAATAGGAAAAAACGCATAGTCAATAAGATTAATCAACTGGATAAGCAAAATCCGGGATCTTTTCTCTACAGCAAGGGCACTGAAGTTTCTTACCGCCCCAGGCTTTTAAACAACTCGAATGGAAGAAATGCCCACAAGGAGTCTTGTACAATTTTTCTTGTGAATTAACTTCAAAACCTTCAATACAAATCGCACATTGCTCCTCCTCTATAAGCTTTTCTTTATCGATCGATTCACCCACCATAAATGTGTATTTGAAGCCCTTCTTCCTTGGAACTCCATATTCCAAATACACCAACACACTCAACTGTCCATTTTGTTAAGATCCAAGTCAATAAAATCTACTGGGTACCTGTATTAATGTGGCAGTGAAATGTAAAAAGAAGAGCACTGGTTTGGGCGAAGACAAAAATACATTGTCTGGATAAAGATCCAAATATGCCTAAATACATAAGATCACAGACTGTCTTTTTAAAAGCTTTAAAATACCACCCAAAGTGTGATACAGATCCAGTTCCCTATCTCAAACCACGTGAGATGTTTCTGTCTCTCATGACGTTCTTTGTATTTCATGATCACCTGAGGTAATAGATGGAGACATGAAAGAAGATTTCCAATATAGATCCCGACATCAGGAACTGCAACCAAGATAAAAGCCGGTAATGGACCAAATAAGACTATCGAAAAGTGGGTTAAAAGGTGAGTCATCCCCTTTTATTTTACCACAACCACAGCAAAGATTGTCATTGCGAGAGAGTTCCGTGGAGTGTTTTACCAAATCTATGAGGATAGCAATAACGCAAGGGATGAATAAATCGAGAAGATCCGAGCCAAGGTAGACTGTTGCAAGCCACATTATCATGTAGCATATCATGTAATAAGAAAAGAACATCAACAGCCTCAGAGTTGCAACCGAAACCTAACAAGAGAAAAATGAGGTTTCTGAAGGAGGAAGCATTGGGTTACTTTGCGTTTATTTGGCTGGGGAGTGTATCTGGAAAGTAAGCTGGCAATAAGATATACAAAGGAGCCAATGATAAAGACAATTTTATCAAAGAGAGAAACCTAAAAAAGAGTTATGCGTTGATTCATGGAGTGAATATTTTGTTTACCTCGAAGCTATCGTCGAAAAAGGAGGTACTAATTTCGAAGCCACAGGTATTGTCTATGATTCTGAACTGTTTGGTGTAGGATTGAAGGTTGGTGGTGTCGAAGGTTTGTGGTGGTAGCTGAGTCTCTTTTTCAACGAAATAAATATAAACGTCTGATTGACAGTCTGAGGAACGTTTTATTGGAAAAATACGAAAAGAATTTTTACACATAGTGTTTAGTTGGTCTGGATAGTCTGAGAGATAGACTGTTGCTGACGGAAATCTGATGGTTCTATGAAGATGTGTGAGAGGGGAACCGTCAATAAGAGTTGAACTTTACGCATTGTCTTGGTTTATCTCCATATTGTTGATAGAAATCTGAGGGTGTATTTCAATAATAATGCCACCTTGATCGATGTAGTTCCCGTTAAATGTTTGAAGAACAATGCTCCAAGAATCAAATGATGTTCGTAATTTCTCAGACCAATATTCCAAGGCTATTCCTTGCTTGACAGGGAAATCAAAGTAAGGCTATATGGGGAAGTTATTTCGGATGAAGAAGAAAGGGAAGAGACTTTAGTGTCCCAGAATGAGCCTTGCCAGCAAGCAAAAGCGGATAACTGATTGGAGTACTCATCTGGAGTATTTTTATTTTGGAGGATTGCAGTAAGAATGTTGATAAATTCATCTTGATCTGAAGAGGGCGGAGCCTGAAGGAATGAGATGAGGGTAAAGGAAAGGTTACCTGAGAGGAAACTGAAGAGATAAGGCAGAGGGAAAGAAAAAGGTAGAGTTTGATAGACATTTGATTTTAATAAGGATTTGTTTGTGTGAAGAAATTAAAATAGAAATATCAAGTTGATTTTACTTTTTAGGTTTTCTGGATCGGTTTATTTTTTGGAGAGGAGAAAGTTGAGCAGAAAAACTTGAAAAGAGAGATGATGTCTGCGGATTTTTTTTGGAAGAAATTTTGACTGAAAAATTTTTCGTTAAAATTTGTTTAAAAAAAATAAAGAAAAATTTCAAAGAAAACTTTTGCTCAAGAAGGTTCAATCCGATCAATTCGACTAGTGATTCGAATGAAGAGAATTTCTCGAGGGTTATTTAAATATTTTTTGGATATAAAGTTTTACAGAGTATTGGTAAAGTTTCTTGCAAGACGATTTTTATTAATTGAGAATATGAAAAATAAACAAGTCAGTATTTAAAGAATGTGGTAGTTAATTAGATTATTCAATAGGATAAACAAAGCCTGGGATTTTATTTCGACAACAGGGGCATTCAAGT
>Ga0182738_1008103_pt1 | contig 10496 bp, 8 predicted proteins | sample eDN5th30CBELigMG_FD_128876 | JGI IMG/M metagenome (GOLD analysis project Ga0182738, IMG submission 128876) | Enriched Miracle-Growth compost microbial communities from Emeryville, California, USA - eDNA 5th pass 30_C BE-Lig MG (version 2)... ... | reverse complement strand
GGCATGCGTGCGGCCGCTGGCGCGGATGCGGTTAAGCGCTGCAAGCTGAGTGCGCAGCGTGTCCTCAAGCAGGACGCCAGTGCGACGGTGCCGCCGTTGTCGATCGACCTCCGCGCGCGTGACATAGCGCCAGCCGAGCGCCGACAGCGTCATGAGCGCCTGAAGCTGCTCGCGACCAGCTTCGGAAAGGCAGAATTTTGGGCTTTCGGTCATTCTATGACCTCCGCATCCTCTCCAGTGCCCTTCGTGGATCGTTTAGCTTTCGCTTTCGCGCCAGACTTTGGCTTCTCGATCCAGGCGAAAGCCCATTTGTAGCCGAGAGCATGCAATTCGCGCGCAGCCTGGCGGAACGACACCAAGCTGAAAAAGGGAAGTTTCGGCTTATCCGATGCGGCAATGACGCTGTAGACGACAGTGAAATCGCCACGGGTGAAGTCATTTGCGGAATTCGGAATGATGTCCTCGTAGCCGGTCTGTCCGGTTTCAGCCTGGACCGCGATCACTTCGTTCCGGACGCTGTCGCGCGACGGCGGGTCGGTCGCGAGGACGCGTGCGGAGACGGTCCCCTGGCTGAAAAGGTGACTGAGTCGTGACGAGGACGTCTTGTCCTTAACGTGGATCAGTTGACGCTCACGGCCGAGAAAGTCGCAGGCCTCGATCTTGCTCGCAGCACCGGTCGGCTTGATGAGCCGACGGTCTAAGCAGATCATGTCCGCATCCAGACCGGCGACGCGCTTATTGTAGGTCTCTTCTGTTTCGTCAGCCTCAGCGGCAGGCATGCCGACCTTGCTAGTCGCGTCGAAAAAATCCTGTACCTCTTTGGCGAGGTTCTGGTCGATCTGGTACCAGCGGCCTCCAGAGAAGACGTAGGTCGAGCCATCGAGTTCTGTTTCGAACACGATGCATTCCCGCAACTTCCACTTCCCACCACAGTCGTGGCCATCATCATCGACTTCGTGGACGGTGTGATTGCGGAGGTCCTCGTCCGAGTAGCCGGCTTTCTCGCGCTCCTTCAATGCGTCGAGGTAACCCGGCAAGTCGAGGTCGGCATAAAGCTGCCAGCTGCGAAACCCCTTGTAGCGGATGAGGCTTGATTTCTCAGGGTCATAGATGACCGGAAATGCGAGGTGAATTCCGTCGGTCTCGCCTTCGTCGACCGCCTTCCCCAAAGCTTCGACCAGCTTGGCGTCCAGCTTGTCGATCAATTCTTGCTCACGGATGTGGCGGATCTGATCGATCCAGCCGAAGTCGGTCTTGTAGTCGGTCTTCTGGTAGATCGCATACGCGTCCGCACAGGCCTGGGCCAGCTCCGCGATCTCAAGCTTTCGGTTGAGCGTAAGGCCATCCGTCCCGGCCACATAGGAGCCGAACCCTGCATCTTTGGGCGTCCCTGCCAGTCCACGAACAAGGTCGCGCTCGATGTCGATGGCGAAGGCAGTCTGATCGGAGCCCCGGCTGGTTTGCGTACGGCGGGACAGGGTATTCTCATCCGGTGTCCGCACGTCCGCGCTCTTCAACTGCTTCGGGTCAACGGCGTTGAGGACAACCCGCAGCCCAAAATCCTGCTCGAACGCCGCAGGATCGAGCTTCACGTGACCCATGCCAAAAGACACCGCGAACCAGCGTCCAGACGCCTGGACGAACACGAGTCCGAAGGCTGTGTGGTTGAAAACCTTCTTTTTCTCGTCTTCAGACAGATCGAGGAAGCGCGCCCATTTCGGCGCGCCACCGCCGAGCGTTGCCAATGAAATGAGTGCGCCTTCCAGCTTGTCCCATGGCGTCAGGTCCACGCCATCTCGGACCGCGTCGGCCGGGGCGAGGCCATCTCGCAAAAGGCGAACTGAAAGCTTCTGTGTGTTGCTCATCCGGCGGCCTCCATTTCGGGCGCATGAGGAGGCGGGGTGTGCTTGATTGCGATCGTGACGGTCTTCCCGGTTTCCAGCACCTGCCGGACAATCTCGCTGAGTACAGCGGATTGCTCTATCGACGTGCCTACCCACGAACCGGCCACGAGCCCGACAAACTCCGAATTGTTGATTCGACGACCGACGTTCTTGAAGGTCAGAACCTTGCCGCCGCGCGGCCCCGTGAACAAACCAGCGGCATCCGCCCGCTTCCATAAATCGAGAGGTAGATAGATGCCCTTGAAGAGCCCTTTGTCGTCGGGGTTGAAGACAACGCGCGGACAAAACTTCAGAAAAAACGGGTTGTCCGAGAAACGGAACCCGTCAGGGTGCTCGCCGCTCGGGAGCTTCCTGAGCTCCTCCAACAGGCTCTCCATCCGCTCAACTTCGTCGCAGAACTGATCCTTCGCCTGCCAACGAAATTCCACCTCGTCTTCGCGCTTCTCCATCGCCTTGTATTGGACCATCACGAAGCTGCGGTAGGCTTCGTTGAAGTAGATGAGGTCGGCGCCGGTCTGTTGTTCGAGGGGCAGACGGTTGGCCATGATCACCGTCAACCGCTTCGACGAGTCCCCTTCGCTCGCGAAAACCTTCGAGCCGTAGTGGGTGGTTTCGCCCACAGCTTCAAAGCCCGGCACGGTCGAGAAGTCGGACAAAAGCATAGCATCTTCCCGAACCTGTGCGCCCGGAAGTCCGTCAAGGAAGGATTGCTGTCGAGCGTCCGTCGGGGTCCACGCCAAAAGGTCGTCTCGCGACATTCCAGCAATCTCGAGTGCGAGGCCGAGCGTTTCCTTCTGGTAGGCGAGGTTTTCGCGGGCACGGGGCTCGAGCCGCCGCAGCGCTTGGGCGCGACGCTCGGAATAGCGCGCAAGGCGTGGGCTGACGGTCTCATCGAGTTGCGTGATACGATCAACAAATGCGCCGAGCGACTTCGGCGGGAGCAGGCCGCCTGTTTCCAGGCGCTGCTTGACGTGCCGGGCAACGCGTATGTCGATACCAGCAAGGATCTCATCGAAGCTCACGGGCCGCTTCAGCGGTTGGAGTTCTTCGAGATTCAGACGGACGAGGCCTGTGCCCGCTGACTGTCCTTTTCGTCCGCCGGCGATGTGCGTGATGAAGCCATCCTCGAAGGACGCGAAGACGGCAAGCGGGGCGCGACGGCTGTGGTCGAAGCGCGGAACAGGTTCCGAGACAAAGGGTTTCGGCGAATAGAACGAACCGCCGTGTTCGGCTTCGTCGAGAAGCAGCTTACGTCTGTCCTTCGGCACCTGAAGGATGTAGCCGCCGGCCGCCACCATTATTCAGCGGCCTCGTTCGCAACGAGACTTTCCTCGCCAAAGAATCGCTGCATGATTCCCTTCTTCTGAAGTCGGAGAGCGTCTGCTTGCTTTGTCAGAATAGCGATTTCGTCTTCGACTGCATGTAGTGCAGCAGCAATAGCCTTCTGCCTTTCGAGAGAAGGCACCAGTACATGGACTTGGTCCATGACATCTAGGTTCAGCCCAAAGCGAGTGACGCCATTTGCCGCTTTCCGAAACTCCTCCCGCACCCAAGGATGTCTAAGGGCGTAGGCTAAATATTCGCCAGTGACGTGTTTCGGTTTCGCGCGAGCAATGCCGAGGTGATAGCCACAAATGATATTATCCAAAGGCTCTGCGACAACGGCGCTGGCACCAATATCTTCGGCTGTTTCAGAGTCTTTCGTGAAGACAACGTCGCCATGTTGCAGTGCGAAGGCTTCGATCTCGCGGGCAGTCGCCGTCGCGTCCATAAAGGGAAGATCTGCCGTGATGCGACGGTTGTTAAAAACGTCCATGTAGTTGCACAACCGAACCTCTATCTCGCCCTGAGCGGATTTCTTGTCGACGCCGCTAAAGCGAACCTTTGCAACACTGGTAATCGGCTCAGCCTTCCAGCCATCCGGCAAGGTCGCGCTGGAATCGGGAAATATTTCCTTATAGAGCCAGCTAAATTGACGTTTCTTAGCGGCAACGTAAGCGTTTTCGCGCGCAATCGCTTGGTCATAGGCATCGAGCGCTTCAGCAATTCTTTTTTGCTCTGGCAACGAAGGAGGACCCGCAGGTATGTGACAAAAATCGTCGGCATAGAGGCGCAGACGATCTTGCGTGAGGCCGTACGAGTAGGCCCAAAAAAGATAGATCATCCGCGCTGACTTGAACCAATGTGCGGCGAAGCGGCTATCCATGTTCTCGCGTGGCTCGACGACGACATATGCTGGGCTGACAATTCCGTCTTTCTCCGCCCGACCGAAGGCGCCCTGCCACATCCGCATCATGTTGTAGGCAATGTCGCCTTCGCGGACCCGCAGGTGTTCTTCGGGTGCGAGGTTCGTCTCCATTTTCCGGTCGAGGTCGGCACGGTCGACCAGCCCGTCATTCATGGTGACGGAGAGCGTGGGCAGACCTGCCTCTCCCTTCTCCTTCCGAACCCGGAAGAAGTCTCCAAGCGTTGTGGAGGCACTCACTCCTCGCCTCCCTGTGCCTGCGCGAGCTGCTGCTGACGCCAGTCCTTGTAAGTGAGCCCGTCGCCCTCGCGCCGCCAGGTCGCGGGGCCGCTGATGTTTCCTCCGTAGACGACGGCGGCAGCTCCAGACGGCGAGGAAAAGGCGACATCGCGGCCGAAGGTATAGTGCTGGCCATCGGCGGTCCTCACCAAGACGCCGTCCTCGACGAGCTGGCGGCGCTGATCCTTTGCACCATCATGGATGGTGTTGGTTTCCTTCACCCGCGCCAATGAACCGGCGAGCACGACGAACTCGCCACCAGCCTCGCGCGCCCGGGCATCGGTGCCGGCTTCAGTGAACGCGAAGACCGGTTCGTCCGCGCGCGCCGGACTGTCAGCGTCGCCGCTTTCCGCAGCGCGGCGCAGAACATCGAAACCAAGCACAGGCAGCAAGATTTCGATTTCAGACAGGAATCCTTCCATGTCGGCGATTTCGGGTTCCGGCAGCCCCTTAAACTCGGGCTCGGTCCCGTTGACAAGAACGGCGCGCGAGGCTGCCCGGATCAGCGCCATGATGCGCGCTTCGAGATAACGTCCATGTGCCTTGGTGAGATTCTCGTCCTTGGAAACGATCAGGCAGACGCGGGTGAAGAACTGCTTGGCATCGTCGGAATCATGGCTGGCGAGCCGCGTGCGCACGCTGTCGCTTTCACCGACATAGACAAGGGTGCGAGCAGTATTGTCCGGGTCCGGACCCATCAACAGGTACACGCCGGTGCGCGAGGCTTCCTCGCGCTTGATGAGGTCAGGCAGCGCGGTTCGCGGCGCGACAACAGCCTTGCCTGACCAGTTGCCAAGTTCGGCCGTGATCACACCCGTCGGCGATCCGTCGACGAGAAAAAGCTTCAGCGTGCGTCCGATGCGCCGCGCGCGGTAATTTGCAGCGTCAGACTTCAATGCCGAGCTCCTTCAGATAGCGGTTCATCTCAGCGCGGGTTTCGGCGAGCTGGCGGTCTAGCTCGCGGATCTCGTTCTGCACCGCCTGGATATCGATCTCCGGCTCGGGCTCGAAGGTGTCGACGTAGCGCGGGATGTTGAGGTTGAACTTGTTGCGCTCGATCTCCTCGAAGGAGGCGCGATGCGAATAGCGCTCGATCTCGCGGCGTTCGCGTGCGGTTGACACGATTTTGGCGACGTCCTCGTCGCGGAGCTGGTTCTGGCGCTTCCCGGAGCCGAATTCGCGGCTGGCGTCGATGAAGAGCACGTCGCGCTCGCTCTCGCGCGCGCCGCCGGCTTCGCGCGCCCGGTCGAACACCATGACGCAGACAGGAATGCCTGTCGTAGGAAAGAGCTGTGCGGGCAGTCCGACCACCACGTCGAGGAGATTGTCGTGGACGATGCTCTCACGGATGCGCCCTTCCGCGCCGCCCCGGAAGAGAACCCCGTGCGGCGCGACGACGGCGACACGCCCCTCACCAGGGCGGGCGATTGCCAGCATGTGCAGGATGAAGGCGTAGTCGCCTTTGGACTTCGGCGGCACCCCTCGCGCAAAGCGCCGGAACGGATCGTCCTCCGCGTTCTCCGCTCCCCACTTGTCGAGACTGAACGGGGGATTAGCGACGACCGTGTCAAACCGCATCAGGTGGTCGCCTTCGAGCAGCGTCGGGCCGTTGATCGTGTCGCACCAGCGGATGTCGGCAGCATCGCGACCGTGCAGGAACATATTCATGCGGGCGAGCGCGACGGTCTGCCCATTCGCCTCCTGACCGTAGAGCCGGAAGTTATTCGTCCCGACCTCTTCGCCAGCGCGCAGCAAGAGCGAGCCCGAGCCACAGGCCGGGTCACAGATCAGCGCACCGTCTTTCGGCGCTGCGAGCTTGGCGACGACTTCTGAAACCTTGCGCGGGGTGAAAAACTCGCCAGCCTTTTTGCCCGCGTCAGCCGCGAACTGCTCGATGAGATAGATATAGGCTTCACCGATCGCGTCTTCGCTGACGGTGCTGAGATTGAGGCTCGGCTTGGCGAAGTCCTCCAGTACGTTCTTTAGGCGGCGGTTCCGGTCCTTGGTCTGGCCAAGACTGATTTCGGAGTTGAAATCGATATTACGGAAGACGCCGTTCAGCTTCGGCTCGTTCGCCTGTTCTATGGCGTCGAGCACCATGTTGATCAGTTCACCGACATTATCGCGATTGCGGCGCTCGTAGAGGCTGTCGAAGCTCGAGAGGAAGGTCTCGACGACCTCGCCCTTTTCATTGCGGTACTCGATCTCCTTGAGCTTGAAGCGCTCGCGCTCAAGGCGGCGACGGATGCGGAGGTCGCGCTGGGGGTGGTCGCGGAACTCCTCCAGCATTTCCTGATAATGCTTGTTCCAGACGTCGCTGATGTATTTCAGGAAGAGCAGCGCGAGGATATAGTTCTTGTACTGTTCCGCGTCGATGACGCCGCGAAACGTGTCGCACGCCGCCCATACCGCGTTGTTGATGTCTTCTGGTCTGGTCATGGGATCATTCCTATGCGGCGGTTCTAAGCAATCGTGAAATGAGGGCGGCGTTGAGTTTCGCCTCGGCGGCCAAGCGCTGGCGCTGAAGCCTCTCGCAGTCTGCTGCGAGGATGCCGAGCCGTGCGATGCGGCGTTGTTCTTCTATTGCCGGCAGGGGTAGGACGACATCTTCCAGCGCGTGCTTCGGAATGCGGGGCAAAGCGCCAGCCGTCGCCGAGGCTTTCAGCTGCCGGACAGCGGCGATGTCGTTGAGCGCAATGAAAAGGAAGTCAGGATCGACGCGCCGGGTTGCAGGCCGGACCAAGTAGACATCAAGTCCAACAAAGGCCCCGATCATGTTCGGCGTTGGACGAAACGCAGCGAGTTGGTCACCACGTGACGGCACAAGAAGATCGCGCACAGCAATACGCGTCGCCCGCCTTGCTTTTGGCGCCGCCCCCCGAAGAAACTCGCTGTCGGAATCGCGCAAATCCTTGATCTGTACGTATGCCGCTTCTCGGCCGACGCCTTTCGGGGGAAGGATGCCGCTAAGAATCTCTGCGATGTCGCTCAGATGCTTCATTTGGGCAGTATGCGTCGAAACATGGCCTTTAACAAGAAAAATTCGTATGAGACTATCTCATACTGATAATTTCGCTGGACGACTCCGCCAAGTAGGCTATTTTGGAGGTGCGCGATGTACGAGATCATTACCGCAACGAGCGATGTGTCCGAGTTCGCACATGACTCTCGGAGTTGCGAGGCGGGAGTTCACATGCCCAACGCGCCGAAACCGCTAAGCCGAACTAGGTCATTTCGCTATGCCAGCGCCCGCCACGATGCGCGGAAGCCCGCAGAGATGCGAATGAACCAGCCCAACACCGCCGAATATTCCAACGTGATTTCAGTTGTTTATTGCCGATCCGGCGTGAATTCTGGCGTCTATGAGCCGGAAAGCAAGCCAACCGAGATCAATGACTGTGCCGAGCGAGCGCGAAGAGCTGCTCGAGGCGTTGCTCGTCGAGGCGCCGGAGCTGAGCTTCACGCCGGAGGGCGATCCCGACCTTCGCCTCGTCCGGTTGGTCGAGTTTCTCGCGCGACAGGCGGCTCGCGAGTTCTACGAGCAGAAAGTCAAGAAGCAGGGCTCGCGCGGCTCCTGATCGCCTTGGGAGACGCACATTGAAGGTCGCCATCTACGCCCGTTACTCTTCCGACAATCAGCGCGACGCTTCCATCGCCGATCAGTTCCGTATGTGCCGCCTCCATGCCGAGAAGCAGGGCTGGATCATCGTCGAGGAATACTCCGATCATGCCATCTCAGGCGCCTCGCTGCTGCGGCCCGGCGTACAGGCGCTGATCTCCGATGCCACACGCGGACGCTTCGATCTCGTCCTCGCGGAGGCCATGGATCGCCTCTCGCGCGATCAGGAAGACATTGCTGGTCTATTCAAGCGGATGTCCTATTCGGACGTGAAGATCTTCACCCTGTCAGAGGGCGAGGTCTCGCACCTGCATGTCGGCCTGAAGGGCACGATGAACGCGCTTTTCCTCAAGGACTTGGCCGACAAGACGCGAAGAGGTCAGCGCGGGCGCGTGGAAGCCGGCAAATCGGGCGGCGGCAATGCCTACGGTTATGACGTCGTAAAGAAGCTCGATGGCAACGGCGAACCGATCAGAGGCGATCGAACCATAAACGAGGCTCAAGCCGAGGTCGTCCGGCGCATCTTCCGCGACTATGCCGCAGGCAAGTCGGCAAAGACGATCGCTTTTGCGCTCAACAAGCAAGGCATCCCGGCTCCGTCAGGTGGCGATTGGGGTTTCAGCACGATCAACGGCAACCCGAAGCGCGGGAACGGTATCCTCAATAACGAGATGTATGTCGGCAAGATCGTCTGGAATCGTCAGCGCTTCGTGAAGGATCCCGACACGGGCAAACGCCAGGCACGGCCGAACCCGGAAGAGGAATGGGTGATCCAGGACGTGCCGGAACTGCGCATTCTTGATGACGCCCTGTGGGAAGCCGTGAAGGCGCGCCAGGCCAGAAACCGGCTCGCACGGGATGAGAACGGCAACGCCGAGGTGGCAACAGTCCATCGGCGCCGGCGTCCGAAGTACCTCTTCTCGGGTCTCACAAAATGCGCATGCTGCGGTGGCGGCTATTCGGCGATCTCAGCGGCGCTGATCGGTTGCTCTACGGCGCGAAACAAGGGCACTTGCGACAATCGCGTCAACATCCGTCGCGATGAGCTCGAGTCCCGCGTCCTGAACGCCCTGCGCACCCGGCTCGTCGACCCGGCGCTGTTCGCTAGGTTCTGTGAGGTCTTCACACAGGAGGTCAATCGTCTCCGAATGGAAGGTCGCACCAACGTGGCGGCGGCGGAGGCTGAGATAAAGAAAATCGATCGCGAACTGGACACCTTGCTCGACCTGATCCTCAAGGGAGGCGCTGCCGACAGGATCAATGCGAAGATGGTTGGCCTGGAGCAGCGGAAGAAGGAAGTGGAAGCCTTCCTCGCAGAAGCCGACGACCCACCGCCCCTCCTGCATCCCTCGATGGCGCAGCTCTACCGCTCGCGCGTCCAAGGCCTCTACGACGCCCTGCAGAGCCAGGAGGAAGAGAAGCGCACAGAGGCCGCCGATATCATCAGGACGCTGGTCGAGGATATCGTGCTGACACCGGTGGACGGCAAGGTAGAGATCGACGTGCGCGGCGATCTCGCTGGAATCCTTACACTTTCCGTCCAAACGAAAAACCCCGCCGGAGGGGCGGGGTCATCGCAAGTAAAGATGGTTGCGGGGGTTGGATTTGAACCAACGACCTTCAGGTTATGAGCCTGACGAGCTACCGGGCTGCTCCACCCCGCGTCAAAGTATCAGCTTTGGCTGGCCGGGCAGCCCGGACTTTTGCTGTGTGTCCGGCGTTTGAGCGTTGCCTTTGGCGCGGCTTGCGGCTAGACGGGGCGCTGCCGGCCCCCTGATTCCGGTCTGCCCGGGCGGATTTGCCGCCAAAGCAAAAGGCCGCGCCCCGATTGGTGATGGGATGCGGCCCGCAGGTCCCGTTGATGCGGGCCTTGTCGTGAAGAGAAGATTTCCATGCACTTGGCAGACCTGGCGGCGACTTACTCTCCCGCGTCTTGAGACGAAGTACCATCAGCGCTGGAGCGTTTCACGGCCGAGTTCGGAATGGGATCGGGTGCAGCCGCTCCGCCATAACCACCAGGTCGGCAAAGTGCATGTTGTTCGAGAAGCTGCTGGCGTGGCCAGTTGTCCTTATGTGCGCTGCGACGTTTCACGCCTCGGGCGAAGCCCGCAAGCGCGACTGCGCGTCGCCGGTCGTCCGGCGCCCTCGCGGAGCATAGGACCCTTTGGGCCCGCCCATGCGTGAGCGCTGGTTCAATGAACATTGAGAATGAGAACGATCAAGTCGATCGAGCTATTAGTACCGATAAGCTTCACACATTGCTGCGCTTCCACACTCGGCCTATCAACGTGGTCGTCTTCCACGGCTCTCGGGGAATACTCGTTTCCAGGTGGGTTTCCCGCTTAGATGCCTTCAGCGGTTATCCCGTCCGTATATAGCTACCCTGCTATGCGGCTGGCGCCACAACAGGTCCACCAGAGATACGTCCATCCCGGTCCTCTCGTACTAG
>Ga0182738_1008102_pt1 | contig 10496 bp, 8 predicted proteins | sample eDN5th30CBELigMG_FD_128876 | JGI IMG/M metagenome (GOLD analysis project Ga0182738, IMG submission 128876) | Enriched Miracle-Growth compost microbial communities from Emeryville, California, USA - eDNA 5th pass 30_C BE-Lig MG (version 2)... ... | reverse complement strand
TTCTCCCGGACGTGAGCGAGATTGGAGGCCTTCGGGATCGACACGACATGCGGGTGCCGCATGGTCCACGCGATGGCGATGGCAGCGGGCGTGACGCCGTGCTTCTTCGCTGCGTCTGCCAGAGCGGGGTTTCGCAAGATGGCGCCCTGGCCCAGCGGCGAGTAGGCCATGATCATCTCACCGTGGGCCTCGCAATCGGAGACGAGATCGTGATCGATGCCGCGCGAGCCGAGATGATAGAGAACCTGGTTCGAGACGCAGCGGTCACCGTTCTGCACGCCGCGCAGCTCCTCCATGTCGTCCACGTCGAAGTTCGAGACGCCCCAGTGGCGGATTTTGCCCTCGGCTTTCAGCTTTTCGAAGCCTGCGACGGTCTCGGCCAGCGGGTGCGATCCGCGCCAATGCAGCAGATAGAGGTCGATGCGATCGGTCTTCAGCCGCTTCAGGCTTCGTTCGCACGCCGCAACGACACCGGCCCGCGAGGCATTGTGCGGGTAGACCTTGGACACGATGAAGAGCCCGGCGCGGCGTCCCTTCGTGGCCTCGGCAATCACCTCCTCGGCACCGCCCTCGCCATACATCTCCGCGGTGTCGATCAGGGTAATGCCAAGGTCCAGCGCTGCAGCAACGGCCTTTGCCTCGGCGCCCCGGTCGCTTCGACGCTCACCCATATGCCATGTCCCGATGCCGAGCTGCGGGATGGTCTCGCCGGTCTTCAAGGTGACTGTGCGCATGCGCGAGCTCCATTCGTTCGAGAACTGCGGCCTTCAGCGTAGCACAGGACCTGAGCGCGTCAGCCTTTGGCCGCCGACATCACGATGCTCGCGCACCACGCGCAATGCCGATAGCCTTACCGGCAGACCAAGATGCGCGAGCGGAGACAGGCGATGACTCACGGTATGGTTTCGGCGGCACAGCCGGAGGCAGTCGAAGCGGGACTCGAGGCGCTGAAAGCCGGCGGTAATGCCGTCGATGCCGCGATTGCGTCGGCGCTCGTGCAGACGGTGGTCGATCCGCAGATGTGCGGCATCGCGGGCTTCGGATGCCTGCACGTTTACGATCCGAACCGGGACATCCACGAATGTCTCGACTTTCACGGACGCGCGCCGCTGACAGTGAAACCCGATATGTGGGAGCACCTGCTCATCGGCGAAAGCGAGGACGGGTTCGGTTTCCAGCTCGAAGGCCGCGTCAACGAGATCGGCTATGGCGCCATCACCAGTCCGATGACGTTGCGTGCTTTCGACGAGGCCTTGAAGCGTTACGGCTCGAAGCAGATCGGCGATCTCCTGGCCCCGGCCATCCACTACGCAGAAGAGGGCTTCATGGTCCGCCCTCACGTTGCCGCGTACTGGTCGCAAGTGCCGACCGAGGGACGCGCACCACACTCCGAGCTTCTCACGACGCTGCCGGCTACACGGAAGATCTATGCCAAACCTGACGGTTCACTCCGGAGGATCGGTGAAACGCTGAAGAATCCCGATATGGGTGCCACGCTCCGGCGAATCGGCAAGGCAGGCGTCGAGGACTTCTATGCGGGTGAAATCGCGACGCGCATCGTCGCCGACATGAAGGCGCACGGCGGCTTGCTGACGAAAGACGACCTCGCCGGCGCGCGGCCCGACACCAGCCAACCGCTCTGGGGCACGTACCGCGGCCTGCGGCTCTCCACCAACCGGCCGCCGGGCGGCGGCCTGATGCTGATCGAGATGCTGAACATCCTCGAGCACTTCGATCTCACGGCGATGGGGCACAACTCGGCCGATTACATTGCGACAGTCGCGGAGGCCATGAAGATCGCCACCGTCGACAAGGATACGAAGGTCGGCGACCCGCGCTTCGTCGACGTGCCGATCGACGAGCTGACGTCGAAAGATTACGCGGCGCCGCTCGCGGCACGCATCAAACGTGGCGAGAGGACGCCCGTCCCGCGGTTCAAAGGCAAAGGCAACGAAAGTGCCGACACAACGCACGTCGTCGCGGTCGACGAGAACGGCGTCATCGCCACCATGACGCATACGCTCGGCACGCCGTCCGGCGTCGTTACCGAAGGGCTGGGCTTCATGTACAATGGTGCGATGGCTGTTTTCGACCCGCGTCCAGGGCGCCCAGGATCGCTGGCACCAGGAAAGTCGCGGTTCTCGTCGCTCGCGCCGTCCATTCTGTTCAAGGACGACAAGCCTTTCCTCGCCATCGGCGCACCGGGCGGCACGTACATCGCCATGGGCATTCTGCAGGTGATGCTCAACGTCATCGAGTTCGGCATGACGGCAGCAGAGGCGATCGCTGCGCCGCGCTTCAATGCAACCTCGGATACGCTCGACATCACGAACCGCATTCTGCGCTCCACCGAGGCCGAGCTGAAATCACGGGGCTATGCAGTGCGGCGCTGGCCGATGACCTTCCATTTCGCAGGCGTGCACGCGATCCGCATCATCGACGGCAAGCTCGACGGTGGCGCCGATCCCGGTCGCGACGGCATGGCCATGGCGGTGTGAGCCGATGACAACGCCCTATCCCAGTCTTTTCCAACCGATCCGGATTGGCCCGAGGGAAGCCAAGAACCGCATCATGCGCGTTGCAACGACGGCCAATCTCGCCGACTGCAACCGCGCCGGAGAGCGAGTGCTGGCGTTTTACCGGACGCTCGCCAGGGGAGGGGTGGGCACCATCGTCACGGAGGCGCTTCGCGCGAACCCGCTCGATCCGTTCGGCCCGGGCGCCATCACGATCTTCGATCGCGGGGGCCTCGACGGCCTCCGCCGCGTCGCGGATGTGTGCCACGAGGAAGGTGCTCTGCTGATCGGCCAGCTCAACATGGGCGGTCGGCAACATCTCGCCTCGCGCGTCGTGCCGTACCTCATCGCACCGTCGGCGATCCCGTGTCCGCGATCGGGTGGCGTTCCGCACGAGCTCACCACGCGCGAGGTCAAGGAGACGATCGAGACCTACATCACCTGCGCTGCCCACTGCGTCGAGGCGGGCATGGATGGAGTCGAGATCCATGGCGCGCAAGGGCACTTGATCCAACAGTTTCTCTCGCCGTTCACCAACCGGCGCAACGACGACTATGGCGGCAGCGCCGAAAACCGCATGAGGTTTGCGCGCGAGATACTGGAGGGCGTGCGTCGCCGGATCGGTCCGGATGTCATCGTCGGCTACCGCATGGGCGCGGAGGAGTTCACCGAGGGCGGCCTGTCGGTCGACGACAACGTCGAGATCGCACACCGGTTCTGTCGTGATGGCCTGACCGACTACCTGTCGCTTGCGCAAGGCAACTTCAACTCGATCGAGCAGCACCTTCCGGACCGTCACTGGCCGATCCTTGCATTTCGCGACATCCACAGCCGTTTCAAGGCTGCATCGAACGGCATCCCGGTCATCGCATCGACGCGCATCCAATCGCCCGAGCAGGCCGAAAGCGTTATCCGCCAGGGCGAGGCGGACATGATCGGTCTTTGCCGTGCTCTGATCGTCGATCCGGATTGGCCTCAAAAAGCGGAACGTGCCGAAGCGGATCGCATCCGGCGATGTATCGCCTGCAATCAATGTTGGGCGTGGATCTCGACGGGCGAGCCGATCGCCTGTGCGACCAATCCGGTTACGGGCCGGGAGTACCAATGGGGGCCGCTCGACTCCGACAGAGCCCAAAGTGCGCGGCACGTCGTTGTGATCGGAGGCGGTCCCGCAGGGCTCGAAGCCGCGCGCGTTGCCGCCCTGCGAGGACACCAGGTCACGCTGCTCGAGCGGGACGACGTCGTGGGCGGCCGCATCCGACACGCGAGTAGCGTTCGGCACCACGAGGAAATGCGTCACCTGCTCGACTTCCTCGTGCCCGAGGCCGAGCGCGCAGATGTAGACATCCGGACTGGTGTCACGGTTGACGGCTCGGCTGTGGCGGCGCTTCGGCCCGACCATGTGATCATCGCGACCGGCGCCGCCGCAGCCGTACCCGATCTGCCGAGCGATGGGTCCGTGCCGCTCATCACATCCGACGGAAACGTCGAGATTGATCGCGGCGGCCGGAACATCGTGATCATGGACGAGGACGGCTACTATTGGACCAGCGTAGTCGCCGACAGCGTGATGGCGCAGGGGCGGACGCCGGTGATCGCGACCCGATTTTTTGAGGTGGCGCGAGAAATTCCGGTCGTCTCACGCATCGCGTTCCTACGCGAGGTGTACCGGAACGGCGGCACTTTGGTGCCAAACACGGCCGTCACGCGCATTTCACAGGGCCGGGTGGTTCTCGCCAACTATCTCACAGGCCGCGAGGAGGAGATTTCGGATGTCGCGGCCGTGGTCTGGGTTGGCTTCGCGTTGCCCGGCGGAGCGCACCTGGCACAGGAGATCGAAGCCGCCGGCATCGAACGCCGCAATATCCACGTGATCGGCGATGCCAAACAGCCGCGACGCCTTTTCAATGCGCTCTTCGAGGGCCACGGTATCGCGCTGACGATCGGGTCGGAAGCGGGATAGTGAACCGTATGGTGCTGTCGGTTCACCGAATAGCCCGGGATGTTATAATATCGAGTAATGGAACGCGACTTGAGAAGGGACACCCCATGGAAGGCTTGGATCGGATTACGTACGACCCTGCTGTCATGGCCGGGAAAGCTTGCATTCGCGGCATGCGCCTGACGGTCTCGACGATCGTCGGCTTGCTCGCTGCTGGTCGGTCGCGGGAGGAAATCCTGAAGGCATATCCCTACCTCGAACCGGAGGACATCGATCAGGCGCTTTCGTATGCAGCTTGGCGGCTTGAGGAGCGGGAGCTTCCTTTGGTGGCAAAATGACTCTGCGGCTCCTGATCGACATGAACTTGTCGCCGGATTGGGTTGCCGTGTTCGATTCGGCTGGGATCGAAGCGGGACATTGGAGCCGGATCGGAGATCCACGAGCCGCAGATCGAGTGCTACTCCGGTGGGCGCGACAACGATTATGTGGTCTTTACGCACGACCTGGATTTTGGCGCCCTCCTGGCAAGTTCCGGCGACGCGAGACCGAGCGTCATTCAACTGCGCACCCAGAACTTGCTGCCCGATCACGCAGCGGATCTTATCCTAACTGCCTTGCAATCCTATCGTGCCGAGCTGGAGGCAGGCGCCCTGATCACGGTGGACCCGCTTCGGGCGCGCGTGCGCATCTTGCCTCTCAAATGAGAGCGTTCAGTTCTCGCGATCCGCAGTCACCCGGATGTGCAGTTCGCGAAGCTGCTTGTTGGTGGCATCGGCGGGCGCGCCCATCAGCAGGTCGCTCGCCTGCTGGTTCATCGGGAAGAGCGCCACATCGCGCACGGTCTTGCAGCCGGTCAGCAACATGACGATGCGCTCGATGCCGGCCGCCATGCCGCCGTGCGGCGGGGCACCGTATTGGAACGCGCGATAGAGGGCGCCGAACCGGGCCTCGACCGTCTCGGGCGAGTGACCTGCGATGCCGAACGCCTTCACCATCGTATCGGGCCGATGGTTGCGGATGCCGCCCGAGGCGATCTCATAGCCGTTGCACACCATGTCGTACTGGTGCGCCTTGAGCCGCAAGAGCGCGTCAGTGCCCTCCTTCTCTGCTGCTTCAAGCGCCGCAAGCCCGCCCTGCGGCATCGAGAACGGGTTGTGTGAGAAGTCGATCGCCTTTTCCTCCTCGCTCCACTCGTAGAAGGGGAAGTCGACGATCCAGCAGAGCTCGAACCGGTCCTCATCGATCAGCTTCAGCTCGCGGCCGATCTCGTCGCGCGCAAGCCCCGCGAATTTGTAGAACTTCGCTGGATCGCCGGCCGTGAAGAAGCAGGCATCGCCGATGGCGAGACCCATCTGCTTGAAAATGGCTTCGGCCCGCTCGGCACCGACATTCTTGGCGATCGGGCCGGCTCCGGCAGCGCCTTCCTCCGCCCTCCACATGATATAGCCGAGACCCGGCTGGCCCTCCTTCTGTGCCCAGCCGTTCATGCGGTCGCAAAAGGCGCGGCTGCCGCCGCCTTTCGCCGGAATGGCCCAGACGCGCACTTTCGGGTCGCGCTCGATCATCTGTGCGAACACCTTGAAACCGGAGCCGCGAAAGTGCTCGGTCACGTCCTGCATCTCGATAGGGTTGCGCAGATCCGGCTTATCGGTGCCGTACTTCTGGATCGCAGTGTCATAAGGGATGCGCGGCCAGCCCTTGGTGACAGGCTTGCCGTCGGCGAACTCCTCGAACACAGCGGTGATGACCGGCTCCATGGTCGCGAACACGTCATCCTGCTCAACGAAGCTCATCTCGACGTCGAGCTGGTAGAACTCGCCCGGCAGACGATCGGCACGCGGGTCTTCGTCGCGGAAACACGGCGCGATCTGGAAGTAGCGGTCGAAGCCCGCCATCATCAGGAGCTGCTTGTACTGCTGTGGCGCCTGCGGCAGGGCATAGAACTTGCCCGCGTGGATACGGCTCGGCACGAGGAAATCGCGCGCGCCTTCGGGGCTCGACGCCGTGAGGATCGGGGTCGGAAACTCGTTGAAGCCGGCCTCGTGCATACTTGCGCGGATCGAACGCGTGATCGCGAGCCGCTTCATGATGATGGCGTGCAGCGTCTCGCGGCGCAGGTCGAGGAAGCGGTAGGTGAGGCGCAAATCCTCCGGGTAGTCCGGCTCGCCGAACACCGGAACGGGCAGTTCCTTGGCTTCGGAAAGAACCTCGATCTCGGCCGCGTAGACCTCCACGTCGCCTGTCGGTAGATCGGCATTGAGCGTGCCCTCGGGCCGCTGACGCACCTTGCCGTCGACCTTGATCACCCACTCGGAACGCACACGCTCGGCGGTCTTGAATGCGGTGCTATCCGGGTCGGCCACCACCTGCGTGATACCGTAGTGGTCGCGCAGATCGATGAACAGCACACCGCCATGGTCGCGCACGCGGTGCACCCAGCCTGAAAGGCGGGTCTCAGCGCCGATGTCGGCGGCTCGAAGCGCGCCGCAGGTGTGCGAGCGGTAGCGGTGCATCGGATCCTCGATTGGGTCAGCGCGCCGGCAATGGCCGGCCGAAGGTGGCCTAGTGGGCACCTGACCCCTGCTTTGTCAAGCAGACACCCACCAGCGCATCCGATCCGCACTGCCGCGCGAGGCGTCAGACCCGGCGTCCGAAGGTGGGCCGACTCCGCGGAGCGCTCGCGCGTTGCGTCGAACGGGACGCGACACGCACAGGCATTGCGTCGCCGTCCGGCCTCTGAGCTTGGACCGCTGTTGGCACTTTAGCAGTTGATGCTCTCGACCGGCCGAAGGCTCCCGCCGCGCCGAAGCCGAGCATCCCCACCCACAGCCAAGCCGGCCACGACGCGGAGAATGTGAACAGGTAGCTCGGCTCGCGCGGAAGCCCCTTCAGGCCAGCGCGGATCATATAGAGCTCGAGCACGGCCTCCGGCAGATTGTAGTAGGTGCGCCCGGATCCGGGGTATCCGACCCACTTGCCTCCGGTGCAGCCGCTGAACTTGTAGCCGAGATCGACATGAACCAAGCCGTTGCTCGTCGGAATCTTGACGTCCTCCGGCAGTTCCTCGACGAGCACAAGGTGCTCGCCTGTGCAGGGGATCGGAATTCCGGCCGAGGCCTCTCCCGGAACGAGCGTCCAAGCAAAGAACGCGCAAACAAAATACAGAAATCCGCCACGCATCAGTATGTGCCTCCCGTCGAATGCGCGGCGATCATGACCTGATCTGCGTAAAGACGAATTTGACGGGCGAGTACAGTCGACGGTTGTGGTAAACGAAGTGCAAACGTCGCGGTGCTGCTGCGACATTGGCCAAGACACCCCTATCCGCCTGGGCTATATCCAAAACATGCAAGTCGTGACTTCCACCGAGAGCCTCGGTGCGCTCTGCCATCAGCTCGCGCGCCATCCGTTCGTGACCGTCGACACCGAGTTCATGCGCGAGACGACGTTCTGGCCGAAGCTCTGCCTCATTCAGCTCGCCGCCACCGGCCTTGAAGCGATTGTTGACCCCCAGGCCAAAGGCATTGATCTCGCGCCTTTTTTCGAATTGATGGCCAACAAGCAGGTGGTCAAAGTCTTCCATGCCGCCCGGCAGGATATCGAGATCGTCAACTTCAAGGCCGGCCTTATCCCGACGCCCGTGTTCGACACGCAGGTCGCGGCGATGGTGTGCGGCTTCGGCGACTCGATTTCCTATGTCAACCTCGTCAAACGCATCACCAATCGCGATCTCGACAAATCATCCCGGTTCACCGACTGGAGCCGGCGGCCTCTATCGGATCGTCAGCTTGCATACGCACTTGGTGACGTCACTCACCTCCGGGATGTCTACGTCTACCTGAAGGCCGAGCTCGAAAAGAGCGGGCGCACGCATTGGCTCGCCGAGGAAATGGCGACACTTACCGATCCCGCAACGTACGAGCTCGCCCCCGAATTCGCCTGGAAGCGTCTCAAGCTCAAGGTTCGGAACCGCAGGGCGCTTGGCGTGCTGGTCGAACTCGCGGCGTGGCGCGAGCGCGTTGCGCAGGCGCAAGACGTTCCACGTGCGCGCGTCCTCAGGGACGAGGCGCTCTACGACATTGCCAATCAGCAACCAACCGAGACGACAAAGCTTTCGGAGTTGCGAACGCTTTCTGACGGTTTTGCCCGATCGGCGCGTGCCAAGGAGATTGTCGAAGCGGTCAGGCACGGACTCGCGCGCGATCCCAAGACGCTGCCCGAGCTGCAGAATGGCCCATCGCTGCCAACCGAGGCCGGCGCCATGGTTGATCTGCTGCGCGTTCTCTTGAAGGCGGCAGCGGGTCGTCACGGCGTTGCGCCCCGACTCATTGCCGACACCGACGATCTGGAAAAGATCGCGACGGAGACCGAGCCGGATGTCGGCGCGTTGCGAGGGTGGCGACGTGAGCTTTTCGGTAATGACGCGTTGCGGCTGAAGCGCGGTGAATTGGCCCTCGGTATGAACCGAGGGGAAGTGGTGGCGATCGAGACAGCCGGACGCCGCTGAGAACGCGTTCGCGTCGGATGCAACACACTCTACGTCTGGTTGCCTCCGTGAGGCCGCCGTAGCTCGAACGGCCGCCGTTCCACGCGATCAGCGCAGATCGAACCGGTAAGCGACGCCGATGCCTGCCGTCCACTGGTTCTCGCTTTCGACGATAGAGCTATCGGCCGCATCGCCGATCAGGCGAGCATAGCGAGCGGTCAAGTGCAGCGTCCAAAGCTCGGACAAGGCAATCTTCGCCGTGCCACCTACAAAGACGTCCTTAAATCCTGCCTCCGCGTCGTACGCGGCGAGACCGGCCACGGACGTCAGAGACTGATCCGGTGTGATTGCAAAGAAGTCCTGCATGTAATTCTCGTCGGCATAGCTCGTGCCGACTGTGCCGGTGATCTGAACGCCCGGCGCGACATCGAAACTCGCCTCGGAACCGAAGCGCAGAACACCCGACGTGGCATCGCCTGTCACTTGGTGATGGTAGGAGAGAAACGGCTTCAGATGTCCGAGGCGGTAGGCCATATAGCCGCCGATGACGAGACCGGCATCGACATCGCCCAGACCGGCCAACAAAGGACCGTCCTCCTGCTCGCGCCCGAATCGCCAGCCCGCGAGAGGTCCAGCCTCGAAGTTGCCGTAGCGGAACAGCCGAAGACGGACATCGTCAGCACCTTGCACGTCGACCCAGCTTTCACCAGTGCCGAACGAAGGTACGATGAAGGGGAAGCCGATGACGCGATAGTCGGACGAGCCCTCGTACTTCGGCATGACGATCGCCATGGCGCCAACAGAGGCCCCAAACCGGCCATCGCCCCATGCGTCGAAGTCGCCGGCGACGGCATGATCGGATGGCATCGCGCCAGCCAAAAGCATCGAAGCCAATCCGGCAATCAGCCATCCGCCGACGCGCATAATCTCCCCCTGATCGTCGCGTGTCCCCAGGCATCCTGCCGGGCTGAATCCTTACGATCCGTTAACTTTAGCAGAGTGCGCGTCAGTCCTCGCGTGGTCAGATGCAGATTTGTGCGTGTGTTGCTCCCGTGCCACCGCCCTCGATTGCCATCATCACGAGGAGGTCAGGCTGGATCCGGCCCGATCATCTTCTCGGGGCGTACGATCGCGTCGAAATCCTCGCCCGCGATACCGGCCTTGATCGCCTCCTCGCGGAGGGTCGTGCCGTTCTTGTGTGCCGTTTTCGCCACTTTGGCGGCGAGATCGTAGCCGTACTTCTCCTTGAGCGGCGTCACCAGCATCAACGAGTTCTTGAGGCCCGCCTCGATGTTGTCCAGGCGGGGCTCGATGCCGACCACGCAGTTGTCCGTGAACGAGACGGCCGCGTCTGCCAGCAGCCGCACCGACTGAAGGAAATTGTAGGCCATCATCGGATTGAACACGTTGAGCTCGAAATGGCCCTGACTGCCTGCGAACGCGATCGCCGCGTTATTGCCGAGGATGTGTGCCGCGACCTGAGTCAGGGCTTCCGACTGGGTGGGGTTCACCTTGCCCGGCATGATCGACGAGCCCGGCTCGTTTTCCGGCA
>Ga0182738_1008100_pt1 | contig 10496 bp, 8 predicted proteins | sample eDN5th30CBELigMG_FD_128876 | JGI IMG/M metagenome (GOLD analysis project Ga0182738, IMG submission 128876) | Enriched Miracle-Growth compost microbial communities from Emeryville, California, USA - eDNA 5th pass 30_C BE-Lig MG (version 2)... ... | reverse complement strand
GCTGCATCGGTAAATACCGTCGCTTCGCCCCAGTCAATCACGTCAGCCGGGCGGATCCACGCTGTCTGGGTGGTTTTGTTGGTAAAGCGAGAATCAATGCGCAGCAGGGGAGCAGATTCGTCAAGACTGTACTGGGTCTGGACGGCTATCAGTCTCTCGGAGGCGGGCGCGGAGCCGCTTTGCGCGCCAATATGGCCCGTGAGCATGATGGCTGCGCTGGTCTGGGCAGAGCCCTCCTGGAGACGCGCAGTATCGTAAAGAACTTCAGATGCCGTGGATAATGGATCCACCGTGGTGTTCAGAGCTGCAAAATAATCCACGGGTTCAGTTTTGCGGACGAGATCGATCAAGCTGCCGCCGCGGACATTGCCCATGGCCGGTTTGTCTGGTCGGGCGATCACAGCGCGGATCAGTTTGTTTTCGAGAACGAAATCACCCAGGTAGGCATCTGCGAGTTTGCCGGTAGTCAGTTGTTCCGGGCGTTCAATCGTGTATGCACGGGAGCTGTCGGCGGAGCCGGCTGGTGCATGCGCCGCAGGGGTTTGCGCTGTTTCCGCGTGCAGGGAAGCACAAAACGCTGCGGTGGTGATTGCGAACAGAAAACTTCTAAACAGGCTTTTCACGAGGGGCAACTCCTCCAGGCTAGTAAGGCAGGTATGTTTTATATGGTTGGCAGCCATAACTGAACAATTGGTTGATAGCGGCCATTGATTCCCGATGTGCCACAAAAAAATGATTATTGGTGGTTTCCTGGCAAGAGTGGCTTTCTGAAGTGGCGTGATTCAATTTCCTTTTGAATAATAGCCGTGCCGGAAATTTTTGCAATTGACGGGATTGCGGCAGCCCGCCGCAGATCTCTGTATCAAAATTATCTTTCGAGGGCAACCAGACAACATGGTTCAGATGTATTACGACAATGATGCGGATCTCTCCCTGTTGCAGGGAAAGACCATTGCCGTTATTGGTTATGGCAGCCAGGGACACGCCCAGGCTCAAAACATGCGCGACAGCGGATTGAAAGTCATCATTGGTCAGCGGCCCGGTGGCCCGAACTATGATCTGGCCAAGAGTCACGGCTTTGAGCCGGTGAGCGCAAAAGAGGCGGCTGAGAAGGCTGACGTTATCCAGATTCTTCTGCCGGACGAAAAACAGCCGCAGGTTTATGAGCAGGAAATCCTTCCTGGACTGAAAGCCAACAAGGCCCTGGTTTTTTCTCATGGGTTTAATATCCACTTTGGCACAATCACCCCGCCAAAAGACGTCGACGTCTACATGGTTGCTCCGAAGGGCCCTGGACACCTTGTGCGCCGCGTATTTGTGGAAGGTGGCGGCGTGCCCGGGCTGATCGCTGTGCATCAGAATGCCTCGGGCAAGGCGCGCGACCTGGCACTGGCTCACTCCAAGGGCGTCGGTGCGACGCGCGCCGGTGTGCTGGAGACGACCTTCCGCGAAGAAACCGAAACAGATCTGTTTGGTGAGCAGGTTGTACTCTGCGGCGGTTTGACGCAGCTCATCATGGGCGGATTTGAAACGCTGGTTAATGCCGGATATGCGCCAGAGATCGCCTACTTCGAATGTCTGCATGAAGTGAAGCTGATCGTGGACCTGATTTACGAAAAAGGCATCGGCAATATGCGCTACAGCATCAGCGACACGGCCGAATATGGCGATCTGACGCGCGGACCGCGGGTGATCAATGATGACGTGCGAGCGGAGATGAAGAAGATCCTCGGCGAAATTCAGCGTGGCGAATTTGCCCGCGACTGGATCCTGGAGAACCAGGCTGGCCGTCCGTCGTTCAAGGCGCTGCGGCGTCATGGGGCGGAACACCAGATTGAACAGGTTGGCGAGAAGCTGCGCGGCATGATGACCTGGCTCAACAAGGGTGGCGACAAGAAGTAAGAGAAACGCAAATCAACAGTTTGGCGCGCGGGAAGAGCCTGGCTTCTCCCGCGCGTTTTTATTGTGCCGCTGCGATCTTCGCGGCGAAAATGAAAGTTGCTGGCGGGGGCGACTGCCAATGTCGCTACGCTGTCAGGCTGACGTTCGGTTCTCCAGCGCCTTGTGACTACGCCAGCTCGCGGTAGACTTCGAGGGTCTCCCGGGCACATTTCTCCCAGGAAAACTCTGCGGCGCGGGCAAGCCCTGACTGGCGCATTTCATCTCGCGCCGTGGCGCTGCCGAGGACGGTTTCCATTGCCAGCGCCAGGTCGTCCACGGATTCCGGATTGACCTGAATGGCCGCGTCTCCGACAACTTCGGGGATTGAGGATGTGTTTGATGTGATAACCGGGCATCCACATGCCATGGCCTCGAGCGGCGGTAAGCCAAATCCCTCGTAGAGAGACGGGAAAACAAACAGGTCTGCGTAACTGAACAGCGCCACCGCTTCGTCATCGCTGACATGGCCGACATACCGGATGCGGTCGCGGTGCTTCGCGGACGCAATTGCCTCGAATACCGGCTCAAAGAGCCAGCCTTTGTCTCCAGCCAGGACCAGCAGGTGGTCGGGAAACTTTTCTGCAATCGTATCAAATGCCTGCACTGTGCGGACGACGTTCTTGCCGGGCTCCAGGGTGCCGAGGTAGAGCACGAACGGGCGGTTGTCCAATTCCTGGTCCAGGCGCGCCATACCTCCTGCATCACGCGGCGCATCCAGCGGACGAAACCGGCTATGCGCGGCCTCCGCGATGACACGGATTTTGTCCCGGCTGTCCGGGAAGAAATGTTCGATATCGCGCCGGGAATTTTCACTGATGGTAATAATGCGATCGGCAACCTTGACAGTGCGCGCAGTCATGGCATACCAGTAGTAGCGCCGGACCGGCGGACAACGCTCCGGGTGGACATGATAGGAAAGATCGTGGATAGTGACCACGTAGGGACACGATTTGCGAGGAGGCAGAAAATTGGACGCGCCATGAAACACGTCCAGGCTGTCGCGTCGGATCGTGCCGGGCAGAAAGGCGTATTCGTACGCCAGGCGCACAGGTCGGCGGCCACTGTTCAGCCCCCACACCTTTGTGCTGCTGTTGGGCGTGTCGTAAGTGTAATTGCTTTGGTTTGTGTGGTTGCAATAGACAAGGAACTTGTCATCCGGAGCCAGACGCACGGCTGAATCCAGTAGCGCGTAAATGTACTGTCCCACACCACTTTTTGCAGCGCGCACCTGCATGGCATTAATTCCAATCTGCATACCGCGAGATAAGAGAGTAGTGTCGTGGCCGATTCAATTCAAATCTTGCAGGTCGGGCGAATTCCGTCGGGCCGCCAGCCTAAATCGTTTCATCAATCATGCCCAGCCATTTCCAAAATATCACAACAAATTCCGAGTCGGAAACCGAAGCGTTCGCGCGCGCGCTGGCTTCTCATCTCCAGGGCGGCATGGTTGTTTCGCTGGAAGGGGATCTTGGTGCCGGAAAAACTTTCCTGGCGCGGGCGCTGGCGAGGCAACTGGGAATCTCTGAACCGATCACCAGCCCGACATTCGTCCTGCAGAAGCTGTATGCTATTCCGGAACATCCGTCGATCCACAAACTGGCCCACTATGATTTCTACCGGATTCAGCATTATGATGAACTGATGGATATGGGCTTTGAGGATCACGATGCCGATACGCTGGTGCTTTGTGAATGGGGGGATTTATTTGTTTCGGAATTCCCTTGTAAACCTGTGCGTATCAGGATAGAAGCGCTTTCTGAGACAACTCGTCAAATCTCCGTCTCCGGCCTCAGTGCTCTATTGTCTTAGTGTAATCTGGTAGTCACCTTACTTTGCAAATGGCCTCACCACTCCATCTTTGAAGCGAGCTTATGACCGCCAGGTCCATTGCCCCTTTTCTGATCATCCTGATTTTTTCGCTCGGCTCTCCTGCACTGCTGACCGGCAGCAGGGGAGCGGCGCTGGGCCTTGCCATGGCCATGACCTACGTGTCTGCAGTGACAGGTTGGCTTTTTGTACGGTTCGGAATGCTGCGCCAGTCGCCCAACGGCTATACCGCCGGAATTGTGTGTGGGTTCATGGCATTGCTGAATGGGCTGACAGGCACTGGCTGGCTGGTGATGAGCCCGGATGTGCTGCTGGGGCTGGGAACGGCGCTGGTGGGCGGGCAGATTGCATGGTCTTTACTGGCAAACAGGCAGGGATTGCGGCTGGAAAGTGCCGGCCTTGTCTGTGTGCTGGCGGTTGCTGTCGGCGCGTCATCCCTGTTTTTGCGGGCCAGACTTGACTTGGCATCGCGGGTTCATACGGAACAGCTGATTTTTGTCCTGGGGCTTTTGCTCTGCCTGGGTGGCGGTTGCCTCGCATTTCTGCGCAAACAGCCACAGCGGGGGACAATCACTGGTCGGGCGACGGCGTTTTTTCTCCTGGCGCTTACCGCAGGCCTGGCTGCAACTTCCGTAAAGCTGTGGTCAACCGGCCAGCCGTCCAGCGCAATGCAGATTGTCGCCGTTGCATCCGTCCTGCTTGGATTGCTGATCATCGGCACGCTGTTTACTGCGGAAGTGCTTCAGGTGGAACTGAAACTTCGCAGCGGCACGTTCCAGAACCTGGAAGCATCTATGCGAGATGCACTGACCGGAATCGCAAACCGCCGCGCATTGGAAATCCATGGGCCGCAACTCGTCCAGGTTTCGTATGAATCCGGTCGCGCCGTCAGCCTGATCATCGCAGACATTGATCATTTTAAGACAATCAACGATACCTACGGCCATCTGGCGGGAGATCAGATTCTGGCGAGTACTGCAGGGGTGCTGGCTCGAAATGTTCGACAGTCAGACCTGGTCGCGCGCTACGGGGGCGAGGAATTCGTCATTGTTCTACCGGGTGCTCCACTTGCGCCTGCTATGCGCCTGGCCGAGAAAATGCGCACGGCGATTGAAACCCACGCCGTGACGTTTGAAGGTCGGGCCATGCAATGCACTGCCAGTTTCGGGGTCTTTACCGGCTTCCCGGAAGATGGCATGAGCCTGAGTGAAATGCTTTCCCGCGCAGATGCAAACCTCTACAGGGCGAAACACGCCGGTCGCAATCGCGTTATGACAGATGCACTGCCGGATGAGCTGTGAGGCAGACTGGGATTTGGTTCCGACTCTAGCGGAATCATCTGCAAGGACGGAATAGCTTTAGATTGCAGCTGGCTGAATCAGCCAAATGACGCAGGCTGTTACTTCACCCGTTCGATGTATTTGTCTTCGTTCGGGTTGATGCGGATTTTTTCGCCCTGCTTGATGAACGGAGGAACCATCACCGTGACGCCATTGCTGAGTTTGGCAGGCTTTGGGCTGTTGCTGGCGGTGCCACCCTTAATTTCCGGCTCTGTTTCCACGACTTCCAGGTCAATAGATCCAGGCAGGGTAACGCTCAGCGGATCCGTCTCGTAAAATTCGATCTGGACCTTGATGCCTTCCTGCATATACTTCGCTGTGTCGCCCAGGGCTTCACCGTTCAGCGCCACCTGCTCATAATTCTCAGTGTTCATGAAGTGATAAAGATCGTCGTCCTTATATAGAAACTCCATGTCCTGCCGGCTGAGGTTGACGCGTTCAACGGATTCCGTGCTGCTGAAACGGGTTTCGAAGCTGTTGCCATTCTTGAGATTGCGCAGGCGCACCTGAACAAATGCGCGGAGGTTTCCAGGCGTGCGGTGTGTGCTTTCCATAACGTAATGCGGTTCGTTGTTGTGGAGGAGCACCATGCCCTTGCGGATGTCGTTCGCGTTCATTGGAATAATCCCGAATCTTAGAATGGTTTAGAGCAAAAAAAATGGAGCTCACGACCAGGATTGAACTGGTGACCTCGTCCTTACCAAGGACGTGCTCTGCCAACTGAGCTACGTGAGCGACCGTGTGCCTAGTACAGAATGGCTTAAAAAAACATTCAGCCAGGTTGAACGGCTATCTGTTCAATTTTGTACCGCCTGTACATGACTAATAACCAGCACGAAAATCTCTTTCAAATTAAAACAGTATGGCATGATGACGGGCATATCTATCTGCTGGATCAGACATTGCTGCCCGGTGAAGAGCACATTGTCGAAATTGAGACTGTCGCCCAGATGTGGGATGCCATCAAGCGGCTGTGTGTGCGCGGTGCACCGGCCATAGGAGTTGCTGCGGGGTTCGGGGTTTGGATTGCAGCACGAAATGCCCTCGCGGCAGGAGATAATGTCGCAGCAGATGCGCTGGCCGCCTGCGACGAGCTGGCTACGAGCCGGCCCACTGCAGTCAACCTGTTCTGGGCACTTGATCGCATGCGCCGCTGCATTGAGCTTCATCAGTCAGCCGACGCAGCAGATCTGCCCGACATTCTTTTAAAAGAAGCAGAGGCAATTCGGTCTGAGGACCTGGAATCGTGCCAGGCTATTGGTCGCCATGGTGCGCAAGTCATCCAGGCGGGTGATTCCATTCTGACTCATTGCAACGCTGGCGCTCTCGCCACCTCTGGCTTCGGAACAGCCCTGGCCCCAATCTTCTGGGCAGCGCTGGCAGAAGGCAAACAGATTTCTGTTTACGCAGATGAAACCCGCCCCCTTCTGCAGGGAGCGCGCTTAACGGCGTGGGAATTGCAAAAGGCCGGGATCCCCTCAACCCTCATTTGTGATAACATGGCAGGAGCCGTTCTGGCTGCCGGAAAAATTCAGCGGGTGATCGTCGGGGCTGATCGGATTGCAAGAAACGGAGATGTCGCCAACAAAATTGGCACGTATGGCGTTGCGGTGCTGGCTCGGTACCATAATATCCCGTTTTACGTGGCAGCGCCCTGGTCTACCTTTGATATGGCGATTGAATCCGGTGCGGACATTCCCATCGAGGAACGGGACCCGGATGAGGTGACGAGTTTCGGGGAAAAGCCAACGGCACCGGTCAACTGCAGCGTATTTAATCCAGCATTTGACGTAACTCCAGCGGAGCTGGTGAGCGGCTATATTACCGAGCGGGGTGTCTTTTCAATGATCGAGGACTTAATAGCATGTCACAGCAATGATGGGTCTTTGTGAATGCAAGGTTTAGGTTTTGTCAGTGCAGGCGACTCTTTAAATTTGCCGAGACATGGCCCTTGCAATGAATTAGCTTTCGCGTCATTGGTTTCACAAAGCGCAGTTTCATCAGAATTCCGGAAAATGATTTGCCCGGTTTCAATGCCGGGTCGCCATGGGAGAACGACTTGTTGAAGCGTTGGATTAAGCTGGCCCTGGCCGCAGTTGCGGCACTAGCCCTGACGGGATGCGTCATCCTGGGCGACAAGCTGGATCAGTTCCGATGGACCTTTATGACGCTGCCCCTTTACGTTTTTGATAACGTGCCGGGATACAAACCTGTTCCTGAACCGCCCGTTATGGACGAAGGCGTGAACGTTGCCATTGCAATTAGCGGCGGCGGATCGCGCTCTGCAGTCTTTTCCAGCGCTGTCCTCGAGCAGTTGGCTTACATCCCAGACCCGCGCCATCCCGGGCGCACATTGTTGGATGGCGTAGACGTCATCAGTGCGGTCAGTGGCGGAAGCCTGTCGGCAGCGTACTTTTCGACGTACAAACCAGCGGATTTTTCGAACCAGGACGTCAACGTCGAATTCTTTCAACGCTACAAGTCAAACATGACGACGGATTTCCACATGCGCGGCGTGGCTCATTACCTGACTCACCCATGGGAAGCGGTCAGCAAATATTATACACGTTACCGTTTTGTCCAGACGCTGGGGGAAACGTTTGATCAGCACATTTTCAAGGGAAACACCTTTGGTTACCTGCACGACCGCGAAATTGCGGGTGAAGCACCAGTCACCATAATCAATGCGACATCCATGGATACCGGCAAGCGGTTTATCTTCAGCAATCTTAACGTGCAACAGAACTGGGCTTTTGACCCAGCCAGTCTCGTCGGCAATCTTTCTCGCGTAGCGCCGGCCAGTGATCGTGCGGGAATGACGCTCCTGGCGCAGACCATGGCTCAACCCATTTTTCAACCGTTTGGTTTTGATGCCATCAATAGCGACATTGGAGCATTCCGTGTTGCGCATGCGGTGGCCTCATCCTGCGCTTATCCAGTCATTCCCGGGCCTTCCGCGCTCGTAAACTACGCGCAAACCGGGTATATCCACCTGGCCGATGGCGGTGTTAACGACAATAGTGGAATCGATTCCGCAGTCGGGCTTTACATGGGTCACCTGGCGAAATCCGGAAAGCGCAAGCGTCTGGTGGTGCTGGCCGTAAACGTTGCCAGCCAGATGGAACCAAAGAAGACAGAAAATCCCAACGGTTACGTGAGCAGCATCGACTATATTGATCGCGCATCCAGCACCCTGGGCACACGGGCGCAGACACTGGCGACGGTTATGTATAATGCCCCTCACTCGGTGAACATAATTCCGATCAATCTGACTGACGCAAGCTATCACAAGCAGCTGGACAGCGGCGCCACGATGCTGGCAATCAGCGAACGTGACGCCCTGACACTGATCAACGCTGGCGTGGAACTGGTCAGCCGTAACCGTGATCGGATCGTGTCCGCAGTCAAGCCCTGAATCACCGACAGATGTTGCCGCTGGAGCGCGGAAACAGGCCGTGCTGCAAAAGGCTAAAGTAATCGAAACACTGGGAAATAAGCAGTAGAACAACCGGTAGGAGCATTCCGCACTGGAATGGGCCGAAGTGGCGGAACGGCAGACGCAGAGGACTCAAAATCCTCCGTGGGCAACCACGTGTGGGTTCGAATCCCACCTTCGGCACCAACAGTTTTCTTCCATGCCTTCGGACTTCCTCCTTCACTGTGGCCAGTTCCGGGTCAGCGACGAGCTGACGTTTGGGCTGGTCCGTAAACAGACGCGCGTCTTTTTTGTAACCCAGGTACGGCTGTTTTGCTTGAATGTCATAAAAAGATTTCCAACAGTTCAAGTCTCAAAGGAAATTAAACGTTTATACAGGTGCACGTGGGCAAAAATTATTATGAAATCCTGGGCGTCCCCCGCGCGGCGACTGAGCTGGAGATTAAATCTGCGTATCACAAGCTGGCACGGCGATTTCATCCTGACAAGGCGCAATCGCCCGATCAGGCTGCGGCGCTGGAGGCGGAATTTTCCCGGATTTCTACAGCATACAACACGCTGAAGGATAAAGACAAGCGCGCGGTTTATGATCGCAAACTGCAGCCGCGCGATGGGGAAGCTGGCCGGGCTGCTGATGATACGGACCCTGTGCCCGGTGCTGCTGGCGTGAAGTTGGGTAGCGGGGAAGGCGGCCGCGGTACGGCCAATTTTGTCAATGCAGCCACCGATAAAAACCGTGCGACCGTGGCCAAGCGCGCATTTTTACGCGGAACTCAGATGATGGCCAGCGGAGACTATTCCAAAGCTGCCGACCTGTTTGATATGGCGATTAAGAACAGCGAGAATGAGGCGATTTATCACGCCCGGCTTGCTGTGGCCCTGTTGCGGAGCCATCGCGGCTTTAACCGCGCCACACAGGCTGCTCAGCGTGCAATTGAACTCGACCCCTACAACAGTGACTTCCGGATCATCCTGGCGGAACTCTACGAAGGCGCTAACATTAAAAGCATGGCTATCAGCACCTATGAAGAAATCCTGAAATGGGATCCCGCTAATGAAAAAGCCCGCATGGCGCTGGAAGTTTTAAAGCCATCCAAAAAAGGTCTGTTTTCAAAATGGTTTGGTCGTAAGGACTGATGGAACGCATCATAGGTATTGACCTGGGCACGACCAACAGCGTGGTGGCCTACCTGGAACAGGGCCAGCCTGTCGTGATTCAGAATGCGGAAGGCTCACGCACAACGCCATCGGTGGTGCTCTATAAATCTCAAGATGAAATTGTCGTTGGTGAGCTGGCAAAGCGGCAGGCGGTTAGCTATCCGAAGCAGGCAATCCGATCAGTAAAACGGTTTATGGGCGCCAGGTTTTCAGAAGTGTCGCCACTGCTGGCGGGGATTGCCTATGATGTCCTGGAGGGACCGGGCGATTCTATCCTGATTGATGTGGGGTGGCGCCAGTTCTCGCCTGAAGAGGTGAGTGCTGAAATCCTCCGGAAAATGAGACAGACGGCGGAAGATTTTTTTGGGGAAACCGTGCTGCGGGCGGTCGTGACGGTGCCGGCTTATTTTAATGACAGCCAGCGTAGCGCTACCAAAAAGGCGGGCGAAATTGCCGGCCTGGATATCGTCCGAATAATCAATGAGCCGACAGCTGCCGCACTGGCTTATGGCATTGAAAAGAGTATGCGGCAGAAAATCGCGGTTTTTGATCTCGGCGGCGGGACGTTTGACACATCGCTGCTGGAAATTGACCATGATGTGTTTGAGGTGAGGTCGACCCGGGGCGATACGTTCCTGGGGGGCGACAACTTTGATGCGAAGTTATTAACGCTGCTTGTGGAGAAGTTCCAGGAAGAACATGGAATTGATCTTTCGCAGGATCCGCAGGCCTATCAGCGCGTCAAAGAGGCGTCGGAAACCGCCAAGTGCGAGCTGTCATCGGCCACAGAGACG
>Ga0182738_1008097_pt1 | contig 10497 bp, 4 predicted proteins | sample eDN5th30CBELigMG_FD_128876 | JGI IMG/M metagenome (GOLD analysis project Ga0182738, IMG submission 128876) | Enriched Miracle-Growth compost microbial communities from Emeryville, California, USA - eDNA 5th pass 30_C BE-Lig MG (version 2)... ... | reverse complement strand
TACCGGGGCGAACTGGAGCCACGGCAACTGGTTCTGCGGCTTCTGGGTCGGCCTGCTGCTGGCGTCCTACCTGCACACGCGGGATGAAAAATTCCTGACGCTGGCGCGCGAGCGGATGCTGCTGGTCGAACAGCGCGCCGAGGACGGCAACACGCACGATATCGGCTTCATCTTCCTGAGCTCGGCGATGCCGTTCTACCGCATCACCGGCGAGCGCCGCTATCGCGACGTCGCGTTGCGCGCCGCCGCCCGCCTGCGCGACCGCCTCGTCGTCACCCGGCAGGGCGCCTACATATCGTCCTGGGGACCGATGAGCGATCCGCGCGGCCGCGCCAGCTCGGCGATCGACACCATGGCGAACATCCCCCTGCTCTACTGGGCAGCGACCGAGAGCGGCGATGCCAGCTTCCTGCTCGCCGCCGAGGCGCATGCGCGGATGACCGACCGCGCCTTCACCCGTCCCGACCTGACGCTCTATCACGCGGTCGAATACGACACGACGAGCGGCGATCGCCTGCGCGGCTACACCTATCAGGGCCAGCATGATGAATCGTCCTGGTCGCGCGGCACCGGCTGGTCGGTCTATGGCCTCGCGGCAACGGCGGGCGCCACCGGCGACGGCCAGTATCGGGCGCGCGGCGGCGTCATCGCCGACAAATGGCTGGCGCAACTCGGCGACGATGTCGTGCCGCCATGGGATTTCAACGACATCTCAGCCGGCGCGCCGAAGGATTCATCGGCCAGCGCGATCATGGCGGCGGCGCTCATCGACCTGTCCCGCCTGCACAGCGACACGGCCGAACACGCCAAGTGGCAGCAACAGGCCGACCGGCTGCTGACGGGCCTCTGCCGCGACTACCTCGCCCGCGAACCCGCCCATCGCGGCCTGTTGACCAAGGCCTGCTATTCGATGCCGCACCAGATCGGTGTGCAGTCGGCGGTGATGTTCGGGGATTATTTCTTCGTCGAGGCGCTGATGCGCGTCGTCATGCCCGACGCCTTCAGCCTCGAGCACCGGCCGATCGTTTAGCCCATAATCGCGGTGCGGCGAACTTATCGGACCTCGTCAGGGGGCAGTCTGAGCCGGATGAGTATGACGCCAATGAATGGCACTCGCGAAAATGACCGATCTTGCCTGCTTACCCATGTGGCAGCACTCCCCCGGATAGGGAACTTTTCCGACAGCCACCGCCATGGGCGACTCCGGATGTCGGCAGAGTCAGAACCGCCAAGGCGGCCAAGATCATTGATTTCAAATCCCCTCCCATGCCCGATGATATCAAAGCAACGGCTTAGGATAGTGGCGAGTCTCTCGCCCACATCACAACCCACCCTAGGGGCAACTTATGGCAAAAGTGGTGAACTGCCATGAGTTGGCTCGCCCGGTAAGGCCCGCATCGAACGTCGACATTGGGGCCGGAAGCAGACCGACAGCTAACAAGAGGAGATCATCTCAAGCGGTCCTTCCGCTGTCGATCCCAAAAGGGGATCTTGGAAGTGCGGGGTGCCAAGCGTCACACGTGACATGCATCGTCATCCGCAGGGGGGCGCGCTCCATGACATTGCGATCCGTCTGCGTATCTACCAACACTACGCAATCGCGTCGGTACGCGAGCCGGTGCAGTCGATAGACGTGCCCCTTCATGGTGGAGAGCCGCATTCGGACAAGCCAATGCCCCTACGCGCGTGGCAAACAGTTTCACCTTATCACCTCACGCCCGGAACAGGTCAGTCACCCGGCCGAACGGCTGTCGTCGCTCAGAGTGATGGCGCGCCTTTTTACGGATGATCTCCCCTAAGTCGAGCCGCCGATTGAGTGCGTGGTAGATGTCTGTACCGTCCATCATGATCAAGCGGCGTGCGGTGAAGGCGTCGAAGCTCTCGCCCGAGAAGCCGCCATATGAGACGTAGAGGCCCCTTGTCCAATCCGGGCGCTCAAGCAGTTTCCCTTGAAAGCCATGTAGCATTGCGGCATCGACCGGGCGTGTCTGCCACTTTGCCTCGACCAGATAGGTACTGCTGTCATGCTGGAACGAGCCGTCGATCTGCTCTCCAACAGTGCGGAAAGAGGCGTTGGCATCCAAGCCCCATGTGTCGCACCAGCGTTTGAGAAAGCGCTCGAACGCGTAGCCCCGCCTCTGCGGCGTCTCTTCCATCGCAGTCATCGCCAGGAATTCCTGCTCCATCGATGCGATTAGGGCATCGCTCGGCCCCTTCCGCAGCGGCATCGGCGGTGGCGGTGGCGCGGCGTTCGGATCGGTTGGCAGTGGTTTGCCCCCAAGTTTGACAAGGAGGTTGCCCAGGCGCTGCCGGACATTTTGCACGGTCTCGGCCTGGCCACGGTCAAGCATGCCCGCTTCGCGATACTCCCACAGGGCCGTGAGCGTTCGCACGACCTCGGCGTTGGGCGCAATCTCGAGGAAGGCACGGAGGTGTTTCCCCTTGGACGTTCCATGTATTGCGTAGCGGTCGTGGTAAATGTCGATTTGGAGATCACGATTGAAGAATCGCCGCGAACCGGTCGTTGCTGAAGTCCAGCACGTAGCCCCCGTACATCCCGAAGATGTTGTCAATCAACGCCATCTCAGTGGTTGTTAGTTGCGCCATCGATTCGCCCAGTCACTTTTGCTGCAGACTAATTTGGCGAGCTGCAGGCTCGCATGCAATTCAGTAGCAAGAGTGGCCAGCGCTTCTGGCCTCAGCGACGTGCGCGAAACCCTCGCAACATGCGCGTAACATATCGGTCGTCGGCACCGGCATCAGATAAGAGAGCTTGGCTATGAACCCTTTGATCGTTTTTGAGGCGAAAAATAATCAAGCGTCGCGCACAGGCGAAGACAAGACTCTGAACATCGCGCATAACTCAATCTGGTGAGTGCCAACACAGATGCTTCATAACTGCCCCCCGCCAATACCGCTCCTCAACCGTTGGCTGCGTGGAGCTGCCCGGGTGAATGGCAATTACGGACATCTGCTGTTCGAGCAGGCGGTGCCGATCGACGATGATGTCGTAGCCGAGTTGCGGCCCTATTTCGAGTCTGCGCACTTCGACGCGCGTGACGTGTTTCACCGTGCCGCCCGGATCGACCTGCATCCCGATGCCGACGGCCCGGGTGGCAACGCGCAATATCCAAATTGTCTGCCCGCCACGGCCAAGAAAGGGCTGTTCGGAGAGGTGATGGCCGGGCTCATGACCCAAGCCTACCAGTTCGTCGGCGGCCACCAATGGTCGATTCCGATCTTCCTATTCCGCTACCACGCGGAGGTAGAAGCCTACATTTTCGATCTGGCGCGGGATCCGGCGCGCGTCCGGGAAATCTCCGGCCGTCATGGCAACGACTTCATCGCGCTCGGAATCGATCCGGCCACCGGCCAAGTGGTGCGGTTTATCGCCGGCGAAGCGAAATGGCGCGCTTCGCTTACGCCAAGCGTGATGGACGAGATGATGCTCGGAAGTTGGACCGGGCCTCCGGGCGCTCGGGTCCGTGCCAACGATGGCGTCTGGAATGAGCTGAATCGTGGTCTGCTGGCGCCGCAAGGCTTGGAACAGATGCATCGCTTGCTGTGCGAGAAGGCGCGCGAGCAATATGCTGAGGCGATTGTCTCGCTCGATCGCGCTCTGCTGATCGGCGCTGCCCCGCTTCCGCGAACCGATCTGATCTTTGTGGCGGGGAACAAGGCCGCTCGACGAAATCCCGGGGACACCTATTTGCCGGGCGTCGTCCCGCCAGCGGAATACACCGCAGGTCGGCCGCTCCAAGTCGTAGAACTGGTTGTCGAAGGTGGGGTCGATCTCATCGAACGGCTCTATCAATCGCTATGGGTTAATCCCTGATGGCGCGGCTCGACGAACAGCGGCGCGCCCTTGCAATGAACATCCGCTTCGAGCGCGCTGCGGAGAACGAGCTGACGCCTGCCCAGGCGCGTTTGTTCGTCCGAAGCCTGCAAACCTCGTGGCAAGTGCCTCCGATCGCGTGGGGACCGCGAGAATCGCACGAACAGTTTGAGGATGCGCGGCGGCTGCTGCATGGAGCCGGCATCTTCCGCGAAATTGATGGCGAGGGCTCGCCGGAATCTCTCAGCTGCTATCGTCGCGCGGCCGAGTTGCTTGAATGGCTCGCACGATCCTCCGATCCGGTGACGCGCGATGTGCCTGTCGGCCTACTTGCAGCGGGCGCGTACCAGCTGGCCGGGTTGCCGGCGATGGCGACCAGCCTATTGCGCCAGGGTCGCTACGGCGGCGGCGTTGCCGAGATCTTCGCGGCCTTCCTTGGTGCAGACTTCGAGCGTCTGCTTGCGCGAGTCTCGGCCTTTTGGAGCGACAACGCGGCGCTCACTGGCCGCGATGGTTCGGGGCCGTTGCTAGCTGCTGAGGATGAGGCGGACGTCGAGACAGATGATCCTGCCGAGGATGATCCCCTTGCTGACTTCGCAGTGGGCGATCTAGCCGCCGGCGGAGCCCCCCGCGGCGAAAGCAAAATTGGCTGGTATGTCGTGGTCGAATTGGTGCGGGCCGTTGGTCTCATCGGCGACAGCCTCCGCCGTGGCAATGATGGCAGGCTCAAGCAGGCGATTGACAAATTATCAGGCCTCAGCGCGCTGGCAACCCGCCTCTCCAGTGATGAACTTTGGATTCTGATCAACCTTATTGAGGCGACCGCAGGACGCTTTGCGGCCAACAGCCTCCATAGCCGCGTGGCACGGCTCGCCGAGCGGACGCCCGAGCTACAGCCCCGCATGTGGCGATTCGCTCGTGAGCAGTTCGCTCGAGGGCGCGGCGTGCTGTGGTCGTCGCAGGTCCAAGGTCTTGAGCGTCTGATCGCGAGCGACAGCTTTGCACTCTGCACGCCGACTGGGTCGGGAAAGACGCTCGTCGCGAATATGGCGATCGTGAAGGAGCTCCTTCTCGTCGATGCCCCGCCGGGACAAGCGCCGCTGGCGCTGTATCTCGTGCCATCGCGGGCCTTGGCGAGCGAAGTGGAAGCAAAACTGACGGCTGAGCTGGGAAACGATCTGATCGTGACCGGCCTCTATGGCGGGGCGGACTGGGGTATTACTGACTATTGGTTGACCGCTGATCGTCCCGTGGTGTTGATCGCAACCGTCGAGAAAGCCGAGGCGCTGATGCGCTATGTTGGCCATTTGCTTGTCCAGCGGCTGCGGCTCCTCATCATCGACGAGGCGCATCAGGTCGTCAGCGAGGGCGACGCCGGTGCGCAGGAAGCACTAGCCTCTCACAGTAGTCGCGCGATGAGGCTGGAGGCGATGGTTTCGCGTTTGCTGGCAATCAAGCCCGACATGGCGCGGATTGCGTTGACGGCGGTGGCGGGCGGCTCGGCGCTGCCGGTTGCCCAATGGATAGAAGGCCGGATGGACGCAACACCCGTTGGGCTCAGCTATCGCAGTAGTCGGCAGCTGATCGGCGGCCTGCGGGTCGATTCTCGACGCGCGCCCGAAGCCGTGCTCGACATCATGAATGGGCAGACTCTCTACGTTCGCGGGCGCGATACTCCGGTCTATCTTCCGCTACGCATCCCCGTGATGCCGCTTCCCGCCCCGATCATCCGGAACAGCCTGCCGCATTACAATCAGCTCTATGTGCTTTGGACGGCGCTGCATCTGCTGGAGGGTAGCCGGCGGGTGCTGATATCCGTGGCCCAGTCGCCCGAGCGGCTGATGAAGCGCTATGCGGAGGCTTTCGATCTCCCGGGCTGGCAGAATGTGCCTCCGTTCGCGCCCCCGGCTGACCCCGATGGACAAACGCGTTTCCAGGAGACCCGTGCAGCCTGTATCGACTATTGCGGTGAGGAGTCGTTCGAGATACGGCGCTCGACCACGGCATCGCGACAAGCCATGGCCAGATGCCACAGCGCCTCCGGCGGCTGATGACGGATCTTATTGATCGCAGAATCTGCCCAGTCACGCTTGCGACGGCGACACTGACGGAAGGGGTGAACCTACCGTTCGACATCATATTCCTGACCAGTCTCGAACGGCGTAGCTTCGACCCGCAGACACAGCAGCCGATAGTCGTGCCAATGTCGACCGCCGAATTTCGCAACCTGGCGGGCCGTGCCGGCCGGCCGGGCGCGGCTGAATCGATCGAGGGCATGACACTGGTGGCAGTGCCAGAGTCTCCCTCGACTACGGCAGCTGGTCAGCGCAACGAGCAGCTGAATCAAATCCGAAGGGCGGCGCAGGATTATAACAATCTTCTCGGTCGGCTGCAGGTCGAGGATGCGGGTGGAGTCGTCCACAGTCCGTTGGTCGTGCTGCTGCGTTCGATCTGGGTGAAGGCCGCGGCGCAGTTCGGGCTGCAGACCAAGGAGCAATTCCTCGCTTGGCTGGAAGCGACGCTGCCCGAAGCGGCTGGCGCAAACCTCGGTGTCGCATCGCGAACGACCGCTGACCAACTTGGCGATAGCCTTGACGAACTAGATGGGTTTCTTCTCGCAGCCAGCGAGGAACTGACGCGAATTGAGTTGGTGGGCATCGATGGAGCGCGAACCGAAGCCTTCCTGCGCGACCTCTGGCAGCGCACGTTCGCCCGGGTCGCCGCAGCCGAGGAGGCGTGGCTGGAGGCTAGTTTCATCAAGCGCGGGCGGGCATTTGTCGAGCGGCTCTACCCTGATCCCCAGCAACGGAGACGGCTCTACCAATATGGGTTCACCCCCTATATCGGTCGCCGGTTCGAGCTGGTCGCGCCCCAGCTGATCGCCGAGCTTCAGGCCGCGGCTGAGTATGGGACATGGACGGGTGAGCAGCGCTTCGCTTTGCTGGTCCGGCTAGGCGAACGGATGCGCGCTGAGCCCGGGATCGGCTTTCGGGTTCGCGACACGGTGGGTGACCAACTGGTTCTGGCGAACTGGCGCGGCGTGGTTGGCTGGTGGATGCAATTGCCAGGCGCTGTTGCGCCGGACGCCGAGCGCCTCCGCGCATGGCAGCGCTTCGTCACTGAAAATGTTGAGTTCAAGCTTGGGGTCGCGGTCGGCGCAGCGGTAGCACAGGCTTGGGGTCAGAACGCCGGTGCGTTGGAAACGCCAACCCTTGATACTTGGCGCGCAACCAGTGGCCTGCCTTGGGTCGGTTTCTGGTGTCGCGAGCTGCTGCGTTGGGGAACGCTCGATCCATTCGTCGCCTTCGCGCTTGCGCAAGGGCTGGCGCGAACGCGAGAGGAAGCCGTTGCCCGGCGTCCCGAGTTCGAATCGTGGCTTGTGCAGGAAGGGCTCCGTCTCGACGCGGAGACGCGGATCGATCCGCAACGCTTCCTGGCGTGGCAGCGGTCGCTTGCCGCACAGAGAGATGCCGACCAGATAGTGAGGGGAAGTGCAGCTCAGCTTACGCATGTGGATGGGCGACGGGAATTCTATGACGTTCGCCCAATTGTCAGAGCCGATGGGATCGAATGGATCGACGCGGCAGGATATTCCGTTGCCCAATCGCCTTATTCTGCGGCATTGCTGACCGCCCGTCCCGATCGGCACGATTTCAGAGTCATGACCGGGCCTGCTGTCGAGGTTACCCGTACATACTAGCGCAAGATGAAGGAGCGCCTGTTGAAGTCCGCGTCCAATGCCTGAGAGCCAAGGGGAACGTCCGGTTCCAGGTATTAAGCAGATGGAGACGAACGACCGAAATGGGGGCGCAAAGCCGCCGTCGGGCAATTTCTGAGTGCGACCTGCCCCGTCGCAAATTGAGAGACATCTTCCGCGTTGGCAGCAGCGCGAAGTCCGAGAAGATTGCGTGCAACCTTATCCAGTGGTCGACGACGTAGCGCGGCGTGGCCGCTTGACGCCGATCTCGGGCCGGGACTTATCTGAAACAAGCGACGTCCGCCAACAGCGACGGCCGGCTTCCCCCGCAAAAAATCCGCGTCACGCTCCGACGATGCCACGTACGCACTCCAAAAAGGACAGCTCCGAGTGGCACCAACCAAGTTCGGCAGATCGCACCAATCCTGGCTCTATTCTGGTTAACAGTTTAAAGGCCCGTCTCCACGCGGATGAAAATCGACACGGCGGTCACCATTTGGTCACCGAATGCCGCGCGATTACAGGCCGGGGGCCATGAAGATAGAATATCGCATATTTTTCAAACAGATAAATGGTGTCCCGGAAGGGATTCGAACCCCTGACCTACGGTTTAGGAAACCGTTGCTCTATCCTGCTGAGCTACCGGGACATCCGCCGCCCTGGGCGGAGACGCACCGCCGGACCGGCTTGGCCGGGCGGATGACATGCTTATGGTCCGATTGGCGCCTCGTTTTCAAGAGCGCGCCGCGGAAATCTGCGACGCAATCCACCCCCCGGGCCGCGGGCGGCCGCCTCGAGAGCTTAAGCGCCTGTCTTGCGGATTTCCGGATGCGCGGGCAGGGCCTGCATGAGACGATGTCATCGCGTCGCCATCACGATGACACAAGGGCGGGGGAATCAGGACGCGGATGGGCTCGAAGCGCCACAGCGGATCGGCATCGGCCGCGCCGGGAGACCCCGGCAGGCGCGGATGGACGCTGGCGGCGACCGGGCTTGTCACCGGGCTTGTCATGGCGGTGTTGGGAACGATGATGGCGGAAGCGACGGGGGCCGAACGGTCCGAAAGGACGGCGGGCTTGCACGAATGCCGTCTCGTCGATGGCGAGACCGGCCTCGTTGCCAGCGTCGTCGACGGCGACACGCTGGTGCTCGATTCCGGGCTCGAGGTGCGGCTGGTCGGCATGCAGGCGCCGAAACTGCCGCTGGGCCGGCCGGATTTCACGGCATGGCCGCTGGCGGAGGAGGCGAAGACGGCGCTGGAGCGCATCGCGCTCGGCCAGGCGGCGCAGCTGCGCTATGGCGGCGCCCGGCGCGACCGCTACGGCCGCGCGCTCGCCCATGTCGAGATCCTGCCGGAAGGCGGCGAACCGCTCTGGCTGCAGCAGGCGATGGTGGCCGGCGGCCTGGCCCGCGTCTATTCCTTTGCCGACAATCGCCAGTGTGTCGACGCTTTGATGAATGTTGAACGGCAGGCGCGCAAATCAGGGCTTGGCCTCTGGCCCGATCCATACTACGCCATCCGCCCTGCGACCGATCCCGCACTTGCAACCCGACACGATGTATATGATCTGGTTGAGGGAAGAGTCGTTTCCGTCGGGGAGCGCGGTCCGATCGCCTATCTGGATTTCGGACGCGACTGGTCGACGGATTTCACGGCGGTGCTGACGGCCGAAGCCCTCGCGGCTTTGGCGGAAGACGGCATCGACGTGAAGGCGTTGCGGGGGAAACGGGTAAGACTGAGGGGCTGGATCGAGAGTCACGACGGGCCGAGCTTGCGGATCACGCATCCCGAGCAGCTCGAACTGTTGGACCAATGGTGAAGAATGACGGCATTCGGTGCCACACGGGATAGGGACCGCTCCGGCTCCCGCGGCGCGCTTCTCTGGAAGGCGGCGATCATCACGGCGAGCCTGCTGCTCGCCGGCTGCACAACCGTGCTTGAACAGACCTATGGCCCGCCGCAGACGACGGCCGGCGCCGCCATCCCGCCCCCCGTCGATCCCAAGCAGGCGCGTATTGGCGCGCAGGAGCATCCGCGCATCGTCGCGAGCTTCGGCGGCGTCTATCACGACGACAAGCTGGAGAAGACCGTGGCGCGCATCGTCGGCCGCATCGTCGCCGCCTCCGACGATCCGTCGCAGTCCTACCGGATCACCATCCTCAACACGCCATCGGTCAATGCCTTCGCGCTGCCCGGCGGCTATCTCTATGTGACGCGCGGCCTGCTGGCGCTGGCGAATGATTCCTCGGAAGTCGCCGCCGTGATCGCGCACGAGATGGGCCACGTCACCGCCAACCACGCCATGCAGCGCCAGAACAAGGCCCGCGCGGCGATGATCGTCAGCCGGGTCGTCACCGACGTCCTGCAGGACGGCGACGCCGGCCAGTTGGCGCTCGCCTCGAGCCAGCGCACGCTCGCCGCCTTCTCGCAGCAGCAGGAGCTGGAGGCCGACGCGATCGGCGTGCGCACGATCGGCAAGGCGGGCTACGACCCCTTCGCCGCCGCGCGGTTCCTCGACCTGATGGGCCGCTTCGCGGCCTACAAATCGGCCGGCAGCGTGCAGGACAAGCGGCCCGATTTCCTCGCCTCGCATCCGGCGACGCCGCAGCGCGTCGATTTCGCGGTCCGCGCCGCGCGCCAGTTCGGCGCACCGGGCATTGGCGAGGTCGACCGCGAGCGCTACCTGCAGGGCATCGACGGCATGCTGTTCGGCGACGATCGCTCGCAGGGCTTCGTGCGCGGCAAGAATTTCTACCATCCGACGCTGGGCGTGGCCTTCACCGTGCCCAACGGCTTCATCCTCGACAACACGACGGATGCCGTGCTGGCGACCGCGCCGGACGGCACGGCCCTGCGCTTCGACGGCGCCAACCTGCCGGTCGGCACGGCGCTGGCCGATTACATCGCGTCGGGCTGGGTCAACGGGCTCGACCGCAACTCGATCAAGAGCTTCTCGGTCAACGG
>Ga0182738_1008096_pt1 | contig 10497 bp, 2 predicted proteins | sample eDN5th30CBELigMG_FD_128876 | JGI IMG/M metagenome (GOLD analysis project Ga0182738, IMG submission 128876) | Enriched Miracle-Growth compost microbial communities from Emeryville, California, USA - eDNA 5th pass 30_C BE-Lig MG (version 2)... ... | reverse complement strand
CAATGAAGAGCATCATGGCGTCGTCCCAAAAATAAGCAACTTCCGAGCTTCTTTACCTGGCAATAAAGAGACTGATACCACTCCTCTGAAATCTGAAGAACATCACATTCCTCGTGACTCTCCTATTAAAAGCATGTTTTCAAGTGGAATTTGGGAGAAGGCTAATCATCAAGAGAGTGCTGATGGTTCACCCCTGGAAAAGGAAAAAAAAGCAACAAATGTGAGAGATTTCAAGGGCGCTTTGACGGAAGTAAAGAGTCATGGCCATGATAGTCCTGAACTCCATAACCATTCTTTAGACTTGAAGTATACTGAGCAACCGAGACTTTTAAAAGAGCGAGAATCTCTTATTAAAGAGTTCAGAGAATTTTACATAGTCAATAATCAGCAAGAATACAAGCCAAATATTGAAAAAGAAACCTATTCTGATGATTGCTATTATGAAGGAAACTTTTCTTCAGATGACAAACATGGAAAAGGAATTTATTTCTATGAAAATGGAGACGTATATATGGGAGAATGGCGGAACAATTGCTTCCATGGCGTTGGAACATATTTCTTTGCAAATGGTGAAAGATATGAAGGCCAATTACAAGAAGGGCTCAAGTCTGGAAAAGGAACTTATCATTATCTCAACTTCAAGAGATACACAGGAGAATGGCTCAATGATAGAAAGCATGGCAAAGGAGTTTATGATTATTATGGCACCAAGGAGAAATATGAAGGAGATTTCTTTAGAGGAAAAAGACATGGCGCAGGAATCTACACTTTTGCTTCAGGAGAAAAATACGTAGGCCAATGGAAAGATAATGAAAAAGATCTAAATGATGAGTTTCTAGAACAAAAATTCAGTCTTCCTGATGAGTTATCAGGAGATGGAGAAGGAGTTTTTCATTTTCCAAATGGAGACAAATATGAAGGAAAATGGCAAGGAGGAAAACTTAATGGTGAAGGAATATACACTTACGCAAATGGAGATAAGTACGAAGGCTTCTTTAAAGACAGTAAAAAAGATGGAAAAGGGACTCTCACCTTGCATACAAAAGATAAATATCTTGGATTTTGGGAAAATGATCAGCAAAATGGACAAGGAATTCTTGCGCATGCTGATGGAGACCGTTATGAAGGAGAATTTAGAAGTAATAGAAAGCATGGAAAAGGCACCATGATGTTCAAAAATGGAGATGTCTACACTGGACAATGGGAAGGTGGCTTTAGAAATGGTCATGGTATTTATAAATTTATCAATGGAGATGTTTATGAAGGCTCTTGGAAAAATGATAAAAAGGATGGAAGAGGAGTATATACTTGGGAGGATGGCAGTAAATTTGATGGTCTTTGGAAAAATGATGAAATTGATCAAGAAAGCTTATATACAGTTCCCCATGAAAATAAAATAATTCAAACAACTACCAGTTTATTATAAAATTTGTTATTTGAGTCGTAAATAGTTATTAATTAATATTTCGTATTTCTTTCTGTCTATCTATTCTACAAATTAAAAGTAAACCCATATTATTGATTTGAAATCAAGAAATTTTTCTCAATCAATTAGATTACATGTTTAACATAAAATATGATCAATCATTATAGAGAAGTAGACAAAGAAGAATAGAACAATCAGGTATAGACAAGATAGAGAATATAGACAGAATGATAATGTACTGCTGTTATCGTTACATACAAGCCATTATCAAGTTGAGTTTGATCAAAACCTTTGAAAAAATCAGTTTTGTAGAATATTAAAAGTGAGTATAGGAAGTCGAGCCTTTAACATTTTTTTTTATGTATTAAACTCATTTAATTTTACCAAAGAAGTAATGAGAACAAGAAAGATCCAAAGAAAACAGTCCAGGTCGTTTATTCTGATGTCTCCACTTCCTCTTCGAAGGTTGATTGTTTAGCATCAGAATAATCTTTTTTGCAGACTGGACAAGTAGTATGGTTTCCCAGCCACTGATCCACACAGTTCTTGTGGAATCTATGCAGGCACCACAGGTATCTCAACTCCTGGCCATCCTCATAATCATCAAAGCAAATTGGGCATCTCTTTGATTCAGCATCCACATTCTTAAATGCTTCTGAATCATATGTCACAACTGGTAAATCGTCCAAAGCTTCTTTTTCCAATCCTCTTTCAATCTATCAAAACTATGAGTTCAATTTTTCGTTTATATCTTACTGTTAGACCGCCAGAGAGCATGCTAAGCAAAGCTCCAAACAATGCAAAAGAACCATGGCCTTCATGATTGGGATTATGAGCGTGTCCACCACTCAAAATCTCATCAATGGGGATGATTCTCATGCTGACAATAACAGTATCATTGGGGCCTGGGGAAACAGTTCGGACAATTAATGCTCCATGAGGGAAGTTTGTGAAAGGGTTTCCGGTTTGAGTTTCAGCATGTTGTTGTTGTTGGTTTGGAGCTTCTTCAGAATTTGTAATCTGAGGAAGATTAACATGATTTTGACCAACTTGTGCAGAACTGAGGTTGCTACTGCTATTGATAAATGGGTTGGGATATAATGGGAATGGTTGAGGATTTTGTTGTTGTTGTTGGCTTTGAGAACTTGTTGTTCCTCTTCCTATTAAGTAATCTGTAAGAAAATGTCTCAGAAATTATGGATTTACTGAAAGGAGTAGTGAGGTTTTGGAGGTAAGACAGCAAATTAGATCCGAGGTTTTGAGTTGAAGTTTGAGCTCTTCTTGGCGAGGTGTCTGGCGAGCTTAATATTTGAAGAGAAGCAGGACGGTCGCCATCTAAAAAGATTTGTTAAGATTTTATCTCCCAACAATTAACAAACTTTCATCAGAATTTTGACGAGCGAAATCATCAGAAACACCAATAGAGTCTTCACTACAGCCTCCGTTGCTAGATAAAGAGATGTTGTGGGCACGCATTCTTTCAGAAGTACGACGGTTATCTCTCTTGATTTGGAGTTCAGCAAAGACAGGATTAATATCTAAGCCGGTATTGTTGTTATTGTTATTCTGATTTGGCTCAGGCTCGATTTCCATACCAGATGAGCTTCTGTGGATAATGAAAGGTTTGCGGTTGTTCATTGTTGCGAAAAAGTGGCTTGTATTATGTGAAAAGATGAAGTAGAGTGTTAATTAATGAATTGTTTTAATAGTTTTTTAAAAACGCATCCGCTCTTAAATATACTTCTTTGAAAGATTCTGGAAATTTTCGTATGAGAATTTTCTAACCTTAATTTCTCTAGCACATTCTAATTCTAACTTCGCCTCAAAAAATAACTATTATAACATTCCTTCGACCTTTGAGAAAGTCCTCATCCTCTTGTGAATTTCTTGATTCAGTCCTTGACTCTATTATCTCTTTCTCTTGAAAGTTCCAAGGAATTTTTTGAAAAATAAAAGTCTGAAGATTTTTGGTATTCAAGAGAAAAAATCTTACACGACAGAGAAATTTACAATGCTTAATGTTCTGGCTTAGAATATGAAGGATTTTCTGCAAGTTTTGGGCCGAGTTTCATTTTGTTCCAGAATGCTTGCATCGAAATTTCCTCATTATTTTGATCAACTTTCTATCTGACAAACTCAAACAGTTCCGATTCAGTACCGGTTTCTGATTCGTTGAATCTTTTTTGTCTCCTTCTATTGGTATTTTCTAACGAAAATTGTATCAATCATATCATAATCATCCAATCATTTACTATGAGAGACAAAATAATATTTTTAGTTCTCCTCTCAAATTGTCCTTTTCTCGTTTTTTAAAAGAGAAATGAGCTCAAATAATAAGCTCATAACATCATTTCAGGTAGAGTTCATTCTCTTTGAGAGATCAGGTCGCGAAGAAAAATAGTAAATATTTTTAAAAATCACAATACGCCTTCTTTTGAAACAATAAAAAATTCCAAAAAACTTATCAAGAGGTCAAATTAAAATATTTCTTCAAGTAAACAGATTGCATGAGTCTTGCAAAAAATTATTTCTAATCCCGGTAAATTTATTAGTTTGATTTCTTTGTTCCAAACGGCATCGACCCTTCCTTCTTATTCATTCTATAATTTGTTATAAACTTTTTTCCAGCTGGAACTTGAAACCTATTTTCAGAGAATTCCAAGCCCCATGGAACCAAATGTCTGGCAAAAAATTTTCTTTCCAAAGTCTTGTCAAAGCCAAGCAATACTCTTCCTAATTCAACATTCACTTTGAAAAATTTGATAAAATCTGAAATTGGAATGAATTATAACTCCAGAAAATTAATTCCATTGCCCATCCTTAAAAGCTTTTATCATCATGGTTAGGATAAAAGGACCACGGGAAAGGGGAGCTGTGTTCGACAGTTTGGTGAAAATAACCTTTGATTGATGAGAGAAATTGAAGTAGATGAAATGACATAACGTAAAATATGAAGTGAAATAATCGTTCAATGTCAAAGAGTTTCTCTTCGGAATTAATAAAATAGTCTTCTTATGGTTTCTCTTGAGGAATTTCTTTATTATTCTCCTGAAAATAATGAAAATATCGAGAAAATATTAGAAACGAACTTTGCCTCTTTGTTGCTAATTTTATGCATTTTTTTGTCAAAAATCCTCAAAGGCATCTCCCAATTGTCTTGGTTGAATATTTCATAATCTTCCCATTGAGAACATCAGTTTAAAGATTATGACCAAAACTTTAGTTCACTCAATCAGCTGACTTCGATTTTTTTAGCGGCCCTTTTCAAGTTGAAGCTTATCAAAAACAATTTTGGAATGACCTTTTTCCCTAAATGATAAATTCTTTAGCTATCGAAAAACTCTCAACTGGACCTTTTTGAACTCTTTAACCTCTTTTTCAAAAAAAAATTTGATCTTTTCAAATAAAATGATTTTGATGATTAAAGGATTTCGTCACTCTCTTCCATTTTTTATCTCTTATCAAAACAAAAAACGAAGTTCATTCTGTTTAGAAAGTATGGAGTATCTCAATATAAGGAAGAAGAGTCTTTAACTTCAAATTTAAGGCTGTCTTTTCAAATTATTTTTGAGTGTAATATTAAATATCAGAAAAAATTTCATAACCAAATTTATAATTTTCTCTTGATATTTGATTCTTATCGACTGATTATATTTCATAATGCTTGCTTCTTTTCTATCTCAAACCTTGAACGGTATCTTCAGTATTGCTCTTGAAGAAATATTCAAATTTGTTTCAATAACTAGACAATCAAAGTTGGTCTAGCCACCGTAGAATTAAAATTCTGATTTTAATTAAAGACCTCAAAAATTATTCAAATCTTCATGTTCAACGTCCTTCCCTTTTTGAGACTATTTTGAATCACCTCCATAAAATAGAAATCTGACACTGAAAAGCTTCTCCTCTTCCCACATCTCACCATTTTTTAAAAGGAATTGAAGTTCAATAGAACTATTTCTAGACCTTTTTCATTTTCTATGCATCTTTCTTTTCAAATCCTTGGATTAAGAAAGAATATTGAGGAGTTTATGTACAATGGATCAAAAAGTACTTTTCATAGGGACAAGATCCTTTTTTAAAACCAAAAAGTCCTCAATCAATCGAGAATCGAGAAATCTTTTTCAAACAGGAGCCAAAGTTTATTGCTTTTTATTCAATTCCTTCAAAGGTATATGTCCACGTAGTTCTTTCTGAACGGGATAAAGCAAAAGGAGGGAATTTCAAAAAGAATTTATTTCAAAATTTTATTGAATAAAGAAAAGATATTAGAGGCTAGTTTTAAAAATAATTTAATGATCTGACATCACAGAGTTTCGAATTCAAAAATTCTCAAAACGGATAAGATATTTCCTCAAACTTCTAAATAATAAATCCCGCCTCGCATCTTCTGTCTCTCCAACTTTATGTGAAACCAGTCCTCCGTCCTATCATTACCCCATTCCCCATCCAGAATTTCAATGTTTCGTCTCACATTAATAAAAAAATCTGAAACGTTTCATAAGAGTTATGCAAAATTTGATCTTGATATAATCTAGGCTTTTCTCTTTATTATTTTCTATTTGAGAGAGGTCATCGCTAGCTTGGAATATTCGACTCAAAGCCAAGCTCAAATATCATTTTTTTTCAAGAAAGACATATTTTGAACCCTAAATTATAAAAAACACTCTTTAGAAATTTTGTTTGGGCTTATATTAATTGCCTTATAACAAAAACCACGTCTTGAAAAAAATAATAACGATCTCTCTGGATATTAACCAACGTGTTTTGTATTCTTTTACATGTCGGATTCAATTTCCGATTTATACAGTTTTTCCTCTGAAAGAAAATGTGAAATATGGATAGTAGTCTTTCTTCTATTCGACATAATACTACTTTTCATCTTATTTCAGAGAGACTAGATTTCATTCTGCTTGTTTAGCTGAGCAAGAGACTGGCCCTCAAATCCCAAGGTTTGACTGTTATTTCTCACAAGATATCGTTGGATATTTTGAATGAAATAATGGAAAATTCTAAAAAAGAATTTTAATTTTCTGTGGCTGAAACGCTCAATTAATTAAACGATTAAATCCCTAAAGATCTGTCGTCTTCAAATTTTCTAATTACATCATCACATCACTATTAAAGAGTCTTTTTATTCAAATCAAGAGAGCGAGAGAGGAAATTTTGGCTTTTTTTAAAACAAGATAGATCAGGCAGGAAGAAAAAATCTCATAGAGTAGGGAATGAGAGATTTTCAGGGATATAAGTTAAAGATGGCACATGCAAGGAAATATGTAAATTAACGCAATGGGGTAATAATTTAAATATAAAATTTCAAACTAGAGAACATAGAAAACAAAAGAAAAATACTAAAACAAATTAAATACCAGAGGATCCAAGGTCCTTCGGATCTGTAAATAAAATAATTTATTGGGAAATTGGTTTTGGATGTTTTTGAAAAACATTTTCAAAAGCAAAGGAAGTTTATTAGAATAATTTAACATCTCCTCTCTCTCTTTACAAATCTTTCTAAAACCTTATCAGAGACAAGAGCTCCTTGGGCTTTTCAGAATTTCTCAAGAGGAGGAAAATATTTGAAAGTCAGAAATTCTTCTTCTTATTTGTTAGATAAGAAAGTTAAAAAATGTGGCTTTCAAGTCTTCAGAAGCTCCATTTCCTTCAACAAAGCTTTCAAGTTGGTACTTTCTTCTCAGGTTTTCTCCCTCTTCGTGACCAACCTTTCTGGTCTCTTCGCTTTCAGTCACGCTTCCAATCAAGATAGCTCTGAATTTATCGCCGACTTTGGCCTTCACTTGACCGATGACTCTGTCAAGAATCTCAAAGGACTCTCTGTCTTCGGCTTTATAAGTAAACACGTATTTGGGGATGCTTCTGTAGTACACCTGCAACAAGGTGTCAATGTGCTGGTAGCTGGGGTCTTGGATCCAGATCTTGAAGGTCTTGGTCACTCCGATCTCTTCCTTGGTCTTGATGACCAAGTCAAAGCCGTTCTTCAGCTTCTCAGTCTCTTCCTTGACTTCATCAAACATGTTGTCAATCAAGCTGTATTTTCCAGTGCCTGGGACTCCGATGACCATAGACTTGACGATCTGGACTTCGTTTTGGGAAAAGACTGGCTTCTCGGTGCTGCTGAGACCAGAGAATCGTCTCAAAGTATCGATAGATTTGGCCATTGGGGATCCACATTCAGTGCTGGGGGTTTCCCCATCAAAATAATCATCGTCATCAAAGAAGTTGTCTTCTTCGACTTCAGCGAGCTCAAGGGAACCCTTAGTTTGAAGGGTCTTGCCGTGTTTGAAGGAAGAGAGTTTGTTTTTGGCACAAGTGTATTCGGGAAGAGGGTAGCAGTAGGAACTTTCAAGGAAATCGAAGGATGTTGATTGCATCTCGAGGCCTTGAGAGATGCTGATGTCGTAGAACTCTTCTAAAGAGGAGGCTTGAATAGTAGAGGATCTTCTTCTCATTGGGAGTCTGAGTTTCAGATATTAGCAGTACGTATAAATTTTAATTAATATTATGATACTAATTCCCATTCCTATTTAAACTAGGGGAACTAAACTTGTTTTAAAATATAATTAGAGTAATAAAGTACAAGATGATTTGTGAGAGGCTAAAATTTCAAAGGTTCAATTATTTGATTTTGTCTTTTTTGAGGAATTTTTTAAAATACGATGAAATCTCCGCTTCCCAAGCCGCACAAAAATTGAATTAAAAAATTTAATGAGTGATAGGAAGCCACCCTCTCTAATCACGAAAGGATTTTAGTCAATAAATATTTATTGGGTTGAAATTGATCCCTGATAAAATATAAAACCGTTAACTTCATCATGAAAAAATACTCTTACTCAGAACCAATCTACGATGATTTCCCCACCATAAGATACAGGATACTCCATTTTTTGACACTTTTTCGCATCTTCGCTCTCCTCAGATGCTGAATTTTATCTTTTAAACCTGTTCAAAAACGCCAAACCCTCTCGATTATTTATGAGTATATCTCACATCAAACTGTAATATTTTTCTTCAAACTGAAATTATCACAATCAGAAACTCACTTTTATTCATGGAAAAACCTCAATAAGTGCCAGCGACCATCTTTCAGGAGTCATTTCTACAGAGTTTCTACCATTTTAGCCATATCACAAGAGCCTTAGATTAGTTTATTAGGAAAAAATTTCTTCGTCAAAATTAATTCTGGACTTTTGATCTTTCTTATTTTAGATCATAAAATTTTATTAATAAACTCAGGTTCCATCATTGCGCCTTTTCACATATTTCCTCATCCAAATTTTACAACTCCTAATTCCTCATTCTTTTTGACCGCAATCTTTTCAGTTATCCCTCTTCCTTTTCTTGTTGTCATTACCCACAATTATTGTGCACTTCAATCAACTATTTCTGTAAAAATAAGTCAAACTCGTTACTTCCACAGTTCTACAATTTCATTTTTAAATGCTCTTCTAATGAAGATTAACACCTTTAATTAATTCTTGTCGATTTATCGTTTAATCTCAGCATCCCTTTCCCTTTATTTCCATCGCAAAGCTCTAACTAGACATGTTACATCTGAACCTAACTCAGACATTTTTTCAGTTTCATCCTGGACACTTTTATTTCAAAAAGATTTTAGACCGAATTGTAAGTGATCTTTTATGTTCTCATTATGACATCAAAATATCAAAACTAATGCGTGTTTCAATCATCTCTTTGGATTATCGAGAATGACCTCATGTTTCTAATCCAAAAAATTTGTGAAAATTTCCTCTTTTTACAAACTACAAACTTAAAACTGAATAAAATTCTCTCTTAAATAAGAAACACCACAGCTCTCTCATTTCAAATGAGAAGGCTTACAAATTCACAACAGATTCTTTATCCAAGGATATAATATCTTTTGAAAAAAACTTTAATGAATGGATTGACATCAGTAAAAAAATACAACTCCGAAAAATCCCAATATAAGTATCATAATTAAGATTACTAATCGTCTGAACCATCAATTAGACTCTTAAGAAATTGATTCTTTTAAACAGCAATTAAATTTCGAGTGATCTTCGAAGCACTTTTCCAACGAAAAAAACCCGAGCCCGGCACGTCATGCTCTCAATTCCTTACATCAATCCTAATTTTAGAGAATCGCCCGTTTTCTCTTTGTCCCCCTCTTATTCCTGACTAACGGGCTTTCAACTGTCACGAGGGCATTTATCTAGAGGCATTCACTCAAAATATCGATTTTCCAAAAGCAAAGACGAGTTTTAACAGGCAAGTTGTGGACATCAGCATCCTCTTTGATTTCTTTACCAAACCAAAACGTTTCTACTAATTTTAGTGATCAAAAAGCCTGCCTTCTAAATATTTGTTGACATAGTTTAATATCATGATGTAATATAACCCGCGAAAACAAATGCCCATTTATGGCCCTTCTCCAAAATTACCTCCACCGCCTGATATTGTCATTTCTTTCTAATAATATAACAGTAATTGAAGGATTTTTTCACTTCATGGCCCTTTAGTCTTTTACGCGGAAGAATACCGTAACTCACATTCAATAAAATTCTTTCGTGCACAAACGATAAACCTTGGGTCTTTGGTGCTTCCAGGGGTTTTTCTTTCGAGATTCTATGCAGACGATATACTTTAAAAACGCAGCCTATGCTCCTCAAAACCTAATACATATTTCCAAAAGCCAAAATTAACGTGTACAAAATCCTATTCACACGATAAATTTCAGAAATAAAATTTTAGAGCATCCAGAATTAGTTGTTTTTGGTCACTTTAATTCACACATTCAATCAATTGATCTCAATATTTATGCTCTCCGCACTTCGCTTTCTTCTGAAACTTCATAAAACCCTCAAAATAATCTCAAAAATCCTTTCAAAATCTGTTTTTCATAACCTCTTTTCACTCCTAAGAGAGAGAGATCCAAGGCACGAAGGAGCCAGACAATAGAGTGACTAAAGTGATTGTCATCAATAATTAATCAACAACAGTCTATTGATTAAATCCTCACGCGCCTTACGTTGCCCTCCAAATATTAAAGGTGTTTTTTCATCATAGAATAAATTTAT
>Ga0182738_1008095_pt1 | contig 10497 bp, 8 predicted proteins | sample eDN5th30CBELigMG_FD_128876 | JGI IMG/M metagenome (GOLD analysis project Ga0182738, IMG submission 128876) | Enriched Miracle-Growth compost microbial communities from Emeryville, California, USA - eDNA 5th pass 30_C BE-Lig MG (version 2)... ... | reverse complement strand
TTAATTTCTCTAAGAATGGGCCAACAAGTTAGTTCAACAACTGAAAACACTGTGACCTTTGCTGTTGATAAGGTCGAGCTTTGCAAGAAATCACCTTCTTTGCAAGCCGCTCAAACTGCTTTGGCATTCCAAGGCGTTAAAGTTGAAAAGACGGAAGATTCCTCTTATAGAGGAAAATCTCAAGACAATATTGTGGTCTGTGATATACCTGGCTTTATGGCTGCCGTCCATACCGCCTATGCCAACCACTATGCTTTGAAACTGTCAGTGAGTGACTTTATTATCCTTATTGGTCAGGGATTGAGTCGACACATTGAAAAACATGCTGAAAAATTGAGACATCATTTTGTGAACCATGAAGGTAAAGAAGAGATTGAGATCCGCAGAGATCAGTTTGTGAAAGGCCAACAAAATGATTGGTCCACTGTGTTTGGCGAATTTGCTGAACAAATCAAGAAAAGAGTCAAGGCTGATGTTCATGGAGTGATTGTTGATGATACTTCTGTGGCAACCATGACGACTAGAATTGTATCTGAAATCACTCTTATGGATACTATGAAGAGTTATTTCAGTTATAAGGTCTCAACTTTGTGCGGAATCCCCCAAATTACCCTTGAAGGTACCCCTGAAGATTGGCAAAAACTTCAAGACAAAGTTGCTAAGCTTGTTGAAATGAACAAAGATGATTGTTTGGAGCTGAAATGGTGGCTTGACAAGCTGGTGCCTGTCGTTGAAAAGATCTGCCAGGCTGGAATTCATAGAAAGATTGATGCCGATTTTTGGAGTGAAATCTATAAAGAGAAAGGAGGATCAGGAGGTCCTTTCGTAACTGGATGGATACTAACATTTTTCCCTTACCTTACTGAAGGTAAGGTCAATCAATTTAAGCAAATTACAACTAATTCTATTCCTAAACAAATCTCTGAAGTACCCTTTATTTGGAACTATTTTGGGAACAATATCGATATGACATTCTACGGCGGATTTTTAGGAGCTGAATTTGACAAAGAAACCTCAACCTTGAACCCTGCTTATTTCTGGAGTGTTAACGAGAAATAATGAGAGATGAGAGGGCTTGAAAATGTAGCTAGTAATTTTTTATGGTTTTTATATTCAAAGTAAAATCATCTTATATAAACTGATAAACGTAAAAATTGAAATTTGACACTTGAAAAATTATTTTCTCGCAATTGAAACTTTGGAAGAGCTCAACTCAATTCCCTAGAAAATTGTATGTAATTTCTAAACCAAGTAATTTTTCATTAGATTATTCATTGGTTCAAGGGCCAATTTTTTTTTTTAAGAAAAAGTTCTTTTTTGAAAAGGGTGTTTTCCGAAGACCAGAGTTTTTCGTTTCAAAATTGAATAGGAATAATTGTTATCTTTGAAAACTACTGCCATCAGAAATTTTTTGGTGTATTTTAAACAAACCTTTAAACAGTTTTCTGAAAATTCAACTTGAGAAAATCACTTTGAATTTTCCCAATTACATAAAGAGTTTCTCTCTTTCCAAAATAATCGAAATAATCTAAAATTTTCGACCGTATCAAAATAGGATGCTCATAAATAAAATTTTTTTGGAGAATTTTTTTTTTACGCTTTAATTCAGAGACTGTGTAGCAAAGATTCAGAATAAGGTGAGAGACAGTTCATGATGAAAAACTCTTAGGAGACTTGAGAAACATACTCGAATCATCAAGTTAATTTTTCCTGGAGACATTTTCAATTCAAACGCACACTTGAAAAGTTTATTCTCAAAGTGTATGGCAAAGAAAGAAAACAAATTTAAACTATGGAGCTCTATGACAATAAAAAATATGGATAAAAGGTACTTTATATTGTAAAAACCTTCTTGGAACTCTTTTTCCAAAAACAATTTATGGAGGCATCCATATCATTCATCACTTTGATGGATCTTGAGTTTGGAGAAAAGGATCAAAAGGTGTTAAAGGAAAAAAAACTTTTCTGAAATTTATAAGTCACAAATTTTTGGGATACTAATTCAAGAAATATTAAACGGGGGAACAAACAGAAGTAAAAAAAAAAGTTATTGCTTTGCTCAATTATTCTAAGGATATGTCAACAACCAAGCTCAATAAGCGAAAATTCTGTGACCTTCAATGTTGATAAGGTCGAGCCTTGGGTTTGAGCATACATATTGAAAAAAATGCCGAAAAATTGAGACATTACTTTGTGAACTATGAAGGCAAAGAGATCATTGCGATCAGCAGAAATGAATTTGTGAAAGGCCAGCAGAATGATTGGTCTACAGTGTTTGGAGAATTCGCTGAAGAGATCAAGAAAAGAGTCAAGACAGACATTCATGGGGTGATCATTGATGATACTTCAGTTGCGACTCCAATGACGAGGTTTGTGTCTGAAATCGCTCTCATGGGCGTTATGAATTGACCTCAAAGCGGTGACCTTTTGTGGGATCCTCCAAATTACCCTTGAAGGGACCCCTGAGGACTGGCAAAAGCTTTATGATAAAGTTGCTAAACTTGTTGAAATGAATAAAGATAATTGTTTGGAGTTGAACTGGTGGCTTGAGAAGTTGGTGCCTGTGATTGAAAAAATATGTCATGCTGGAATCCATAGAAAGGTTGATTCGAATTTCTGGAGCTCAATTACAAGCAAGAAGGAGGCTCAGGAGGTCCTTATATCACTAGATGGATAACAACATTTCTCCCTTACCTGGTCAAGGGCAGAGTCAATGACTTTTCTCACTGACTTACATCTAATTGTATTCCGAAACAAATTTGTCAAGTCCCTTTTAGTTGGCAGTATTATGACGAAAAAATTCCTATGAGTTTTTCTGGTGGGTTTTTAGGAGCTGAATTCGATAAAGAAACTTTCACTATCAAACCTGCTTATTTCTGGAGCGTTAATGAGAACAACATCTCAAATGACTAACTAGGACATTAAGATTATTTGAGATTCGTATTTAACGACAATAAACCTGATTTTGTGATAAAAAACTTTTGTTGAGTTTTTGAAAATTATTTCCAACAATTGATTCAATAACCTCCATTTAGGATTGAATTATTCTTAAAAAATCACATAATCCAATCGAGGTTTAATTTTGTTGATTAAAACGATGGACTAACTGAGATATTCCTAGGATTTTGAGTCAAAAATAAAAGTTCAGGCGTTTTATCACTCCACTTTAAACACATGTGGACATTTAAGAAATTTTACAAAAGAGGATGGTATTTTGTTCTCACCTTGCTAACAGACTGATCGCTGTCTTCTCTCAAAGAAATTTAATTCTCTCTAAAAGTCCTTTTCTTTGGAATCCATTCATAGAGCCAAAATCATCGATATCAGCCTTGTAAATCTGCTCAACGTGAGATAAAATATTCAAACTTTCAGTTCCTGAATGAGTTTTTCTTTCAGTTCGGATTTTGTGAAATCTCATGCCCAAGAGTTCTCAATCAATCGAGAATGAATAGCAAAAAAATTTTTAGGAAAAAAAAAAATCAATCCAATTTTTTTGGTCCAGTTAACTTTGAAAAAAACTGGTTTTTTTTTTCCCCCTCTTTTTTTTAACAAAAAAGGATGCATCTAGAGATTTTACAGTGTCTCAAGAACGCTTTCGACAACTTCATTTGAGGGAAGGGAAAAAACTTTCGGGCATTCTAATATTTTGAGTTCGCAAAATAAATAAAAATTTATGAAGGTACTAGGTTTTGAATAAAAATATAATTTCCTACTTTTTCTGATGAAATCTCCTCTTAAAGAATAAATTTACTTAATAAAACTCCCAATCGGAACTGATCTTGAAAAACTGTGCTCCCCCTGATTTAAATTGTTAATAAACTTCTTATCAAATAAATTATTAAATAAAACTTTTCAAGAATGGAACAACAACAATCCACTTCAACTAGTGAAAATTCTGTCACCTTCAATGTTGACAAGGTCGAACTGAACAAAGAAGCTCCAAGTTTGATGAGTGCAGAAATGGTTTTAAAGAGTCAAGGCATTAAAGTTGATAATTCTGAGGATTTTTCTCACAGAGGTCAATCTGAAGAAAAGTTTGCATTTGCTCGTATCCCTGGCTTTATGGCAGCCATTCATACTGCCTACGCAAACCACTATGCATTGAAACTGTCAGTGAGCGATTTTATCATTCTCATCGGTCAGGGTCTCAGCAGACATATTGAAAAGAATACTGAAAGACTCAGATACCACTTTGTGAATCATGAAGGCAAAGAGAAGATTGTGATTGACAGAAATGAGTTTGTTAGAGGTCAGCAGAATGATTGGTCTACGGTATTTGGAGACTTTGCTGAAGAAATCAAGAAGAGAGTGAAGACTGACATTCATGGGGTCATTATCGATGATACTTCAGTGGCCACCCCAACAACAAGAATTGTGTCTGAGATTACTCTTATGGACGCTATGAAAGGCTATTTTGATTACAGAGTCAGGACTTGTTGCGGAATTCCACAGATTACGCTAGAAGGGACTCCTGATGATTGGAAAAAGTTTCAAGATAAAGTAAAAAAATTAGAAGAAATGAACAAAGATGACTGTCTCCATTTGGGATGGTGGCTTGAAAACTTGATCCCCTTGGTGGAAAAAATATGTGAAGCTGGAATAGAAAGAAAGGTTGATGCCAAATTTTGGCGTGAAATTTACAAGTATGAAGGAGGATCAGGAGGTCCTTATATTACTGGATGGATTACAACTTTCTTCCCCTATCTTGGTCAAAGCATGTCGAAAAACTCATTCTCAAACCCAACATTAACTTCAGGCGACATACCTAAACAAATTTGTCAAGTGCCGTTTATTTGGGAGTATTATGGTGAAGAAATTCCAATGACGTTTTGTGGTGGGTTTTTAGGAGCAGAATTTGACAAAGAAACCTCAACTGTTAAACCTGCTCATTTCTGGAGTGTAAATTATGATAAATAATTGATTTTTGCTTCGTATGATAGATAGATAGAAAAGATAATATTGAACTGTGAGATTCTCTGCAATGAACCTTGGTGACGAATTTCTTACAGAAGAAGATAGATATTGAATTTTTTTCTCTTTTTTTTTTGACTCTCATCAAATATTTAGCCAAATTCGATCCTCCTCTAAAATGAAGAATAAGAATAATTTTTAAAAGAAAACTTGGTGAAAAAGGGCTCCAGGTTTTTTGATAGATCTTTCGAACTTAACAAAATTACCAGAATTCTCCAAAAGTCAAAATATTCCAAACGAAAAAAAATTTTGTTCCTTAATATCCATTCAATCTTCATCTTTACCTATCAAAACAGGTGCGTGAATCCACGTTTGATTGATGGAATTATGTGAACCTGGAGGAATATTGGAAGCATATTATCCTCTAAGGCTCAACCATAAAATTATGAATCGGTCAACTTGAACTTCATATCTAGAGAAAAGAGAAAAGATTTAAAGTTTGTCAAGAAATTGGATGAAAATGATTTCGGAAAACCTTTCTAAATCTCAAAATTCTGGGAAAGTTCAGATCACAAGGGCTCTGAAATAATAAACGAGTTTCTAACTCAATTTTGGCGGATATCAAAATACTAAAAATTTGAATTTTTATAAAACTTTTTCCCCAATTAAAAGAAGCTTCAACAAAAGTTTCTGATATCAAAAATTATTTGATTATAAAATTTCTTCAAAATGGAACAACAGCAACTCAGTTCAATGAATGAGAACTCTGTGACCTTCAATGTTGACAAGGTCGAACCAAACAAAGAATCTCCTCGATTGCAGACAGCTGAAGAGCTTTTCAAAATGATACGGATCTCAACTGGCAGATTTGAGGACTTTTCTTATAGAGACAAATCTGAACAAAATATTGTGTTCAGTTTCATGACTGGCTTTCTGTCTGCTCTTCATACTGCTTACGATGATCACTATGCCTTAAAGCTTTCTGTGAGTGATTTCATTATTCTGATTGGTCAAGGTCTAGGCAGACATATTGGAGCGAATGCAGAGAAACTGAGAGATTACTTTGTTACTCATGAAGGGAAAGAGAAGATTGTGGTGCGAAGAGATCAATTTGTCAAGGGGGAACAGAATGACTGGTCAACTGTGTTTGGAGAGTTTGCTGAAGAGATTAAGAAGAGAGTGAAGGCAGATGTATATGGAGTCGTCATCGACGATACTTCAGTTGCCACTCCAACTACGAGAATTGTGTCTGAAATAACTCTTATGAACGCTATGAAGAACTACTTTGATCCTGATATGATGACTTTATGTGGAATCCCACAAATTACACTTGAAGGAACCCCTGAAGATTGGAAAAAGCTTCAGGGTAAAGTCACAAAATTAGAAGAAATGAACAAGGACAACTGCCTTGAGTTGAAATGGTGGCTCGAAGAATTGAAGCCCGTGATCGATAAAATATGTGAGGCTGGAATCGATAGAAAGATTGATGGTAAATTTTGGAGTGAGATTTACAAAAGTGAGGGAGGTTCAGGAGGCCCTTATATCACAGGATGGATAACAAAATTTTTCCCCTATCTCACTGATGATAAGGTCAATACATTTAAAGAGGCAATAACAGCATGCAATTTTGCTAAACAATACACTGAAGTATCTTTTACTTGGAATTACTTGGGAGAAGAAATTCCTATGAAATTTTATGGTGGATTTTTGGGTGCTGAATTTGACAAACAAACTTCAACTGTGAAACCTGCGTATTTCTGGAGCGTGAACTACCAAGAACCTGAAGCAGCAGAAGGAGCTGAATGAATGGATGGAGGGATAATTTTTCATAAAATTCAATTTTTTTGATACATAATACATAAATATGATTTTGAAAAAAAAATGAAGGCTCTTGATTACAAAACAATAATTGATAATTTAAAAAATACTTTTTGGGAAGTCAGATCGATAAACTGAGTTTCCAACAAAACCGTCTCCCTTTCTGACGTTTCGGAAAATTTTTTTAAATATCAGAAACAATAACGTTAAAAAACTGAAGTTTGAACGAAAGAATTTTCTTATAAAATTGTCTTATCTGATGATATTCAGGAAATCAAGTGATGGTTTTCCAGCTATGAAAAACTCAACGATGTCAAATTTTGAAATCCTATGGAAGCTTAGCGAAGCTAGCTTTGGTACTATCTTTAAAGTTCGCCGAAAAGCTGACAAAACAGTCTACGCTATCAGGCAGCTTGAGGTATTTCGAATGAATCCTCTTTTCAAAGCTCCTGGTCCTAATGAACTCAAAAGACTCAGTTCCCTTGAAAACCCTTACATTCTAAAATGCTATGATATCTTGGTTGAAAAAAATCTCATAAACATCATCATGGAATTCTGCGAAGGAGGTGACCTAGGCAGTTTTATCAAGACAGTTGGGCAAGCCATTACCTGGACTTCAAACCTGGAAGTTTTTCATTCAAATATGTCTTGGTCTTCGTTATCTTCATAGGAAAAAAATCCTTCATACAGATATCAAATCTACAAATATTTTCCTTTGCAAAGAAGATGAATTCGTATTGGAGATCTTGGTGTCGTAAAAGCTATGAGTCAACCCACCGATCTCGCTCGTTGGATGGTCACATACCCTTATTATTTATCTCCAGAAATGTGCAAAGTCAAACTATACGACGAAAAGAGTGACATTTGGGCCTTAGGATGCATTTTGTACGAAATGTGTGCTCAGAAATATCCTTTTGAAGCTAATAATAAAGTCTCTTCGATATTAAAAGTCGTGAAAGGAAAGGTTGACCCCATTCCCACTGAATACTCTTCAGAGACAGCCCAAATTGTCGAGGTCTGTCTTTATACAAATTATCAAAAAAGACCAAGTGCTGATGATCTATTAAACAGTCCAGCTTTGATTGCCAAAGCGCGAGAATTAAATATCAGTTTCGGACCTGATCCTCAAGCAATACTTGAAGTTGTAGCGAAAAAGAAAGAGACAATTCATTACAAAGAACCAGAAACTCAGAGCAAAAGACAAAGGTAAATCAAACTTGAAATGTTAAGAATAAAGACTAACTCTTTGTGTTTGGTTTTGTAAAAACGAAATAATTTTCATAGTGTCGATGTATTTTCAAGAAGTAAAAATTATAATGTTTCTCGAAGCTTTTAGCTTCCATTCTCTTGTAAAGTTTTAAATAAAAGTGCGAGCTGAAATAAAAAACTGTCCCGCTGTTTAATAAACTTTCTGATATCAAAATTATTTTATTATAAAAGTTTTAAAAAAATGGAACAGCAACAACAGTGTAGTTCGATAAGTGAAAACTCTGTGACATTCAAAGTTGACAACGTCAAACTATGTAAAGAACCGCCTAAACTGCAGACAGTGCAAGAAGCTTTAATGATTCAAGAAATCAAAACCAGCAACTCTGAAGACTTTTCTCACAAAGGCAGATCTGAAAAAAATATTGTGGGTTGCTACATCCCTGGCTTTATGGCAGCCATTCATACTGCTTACGCATGTCACTATGCACTCAAAGTTTCAGTTAGTGACTTCATTCTTCTCATTGGTCAGGGTCTAAGTAAGCATATTGAACAAAATGCTGAAAAACTGAGACATCACTTTGTGAATCATGAAGGGAAAGAGAAGATTGTGATCCGCAGAGACCAGTTTGTGAGAGGTGAACAGAATGATTGGTCAACAGTATTTGGAGAGTTTGCTGAAGAGATCAAGAAGAGAGTGAAGGCTGATGTATATGGAGTGGTGATCGATGATACTTCGGTCGCGACTCCGATAACAAGAATTGTTTCTGAGATAACTCTCATGGATGCAATGAAGAGCTATTTAGACTATAGCGTAATGACTTTGTGTGGAATTCCTCAGATTACTCTGGAAGGTACTCCTGATGATTGGAAAAAACTTCAAGACAAAGTTGCGAAATTGATTGGAATGAACAAAGACAATTGTCTTGAGTTGAAATGGTGGCTGGACAAGCTGGTGCCGGTTGTTGAAAAAATATGTGAAGCTGGAATCGAAGGAAAGATTGATGGCAAATTTTGGAGTGAAATCTACAAATGCGAAGGAGGATCAGGAGGTCCATATCTCAGTGGATGGATCACAACATTTTTCCCTTATCTGGCTGAGGAAAAAGTTAACACATTTCAAAGTGAGTTTATTACATCCGCCAATCTCCCTAAACAATATTGTTTGGTCCCTTTTATTTGGGACTATTTGGGAGAGGAAATCTCTATGTTTTTCTATGGTGGATTTTCCGGAGCTGAATTTGACAAAGAAACCTCAACAGTGAAACCTGCTCATTTCTGGTGTGTTAAAGAAAGATCGAAAAGTGTCTATCCTGATGATGATGATGATGATGAATGAATGAGTCCATAATTCTCTGAAAAGAAATTATTTTCATGGATTGAATAATTTTTATCATGATCCACCCAAAGTAACTTTAGATCTTATAAAGTAATCACAAGTCCTTCTCATAGTTTTATTTTAAAAGAAAATTGTCACAGTATTCTTAAAAAATTAGTTCCTCGAGATATTGGAGAAATTAAAGTTTTTCCTGGAATTTAAATCTTCAATTTCTCACTTTTCCGAACATCGATTAAGTTCTATGTTGCATAAGATGATTCAAGGCAATGAATGAGGAGAAATCATTTTCTTATTTTAAAAATCTTGAAAGGACCTATTTGATGCAGAGATATATCAAAAATTAAGAGGAAGATAGTTGTATTCACCATACTCTGTCCTGAGATGATCTTATAAGGAAAGTGTTTGACCCCCTTCTGATTTAAATTCAATTAAATGTTTGATGTTATAGATTATTTAATAGAAACTGCCTCTAATTATGGGACAACAACATCCAAGCTCAGCGACTGAAAACTCTGTGACATTCAACGTTGACAAAGTTGAACTAAGTGAAAAACCTCCTAAATTGCAGAATGCTTAAGCAGCTTTCAGCAGTCAAGGGATCAAAGTTGAGATTTCTGAAGATTTTTCTCATCGGGGGAGTGAGGAAGAAAATATAGTAATTTGTTCTATTCCTGGACTGATGACTGCCATTCATACTGCCTATGCAAACTATTATGCTCTGAAACTTTATGTGAGCGATTTCATCATTCTTATTGGCCAGAGTTTGAGCAGACATATTGAAAAGCGTGCTGAAAAACTTCGATATCAATTTGTCACCCATGATGGGAAAGAGAAGATTGAGATTCGCAGAGATGAGTTTGTGAAGGGCGAGCAGAATGATTGGTCAACTGTGTTTGGAGAGTTTACTGAAGAGATCAAGAAGCGAGTGAAAGCTGATGTTCACGGGGTGATTATTGATGATGCCTCGATGGCCACTCCAATCACTAGAATTGTTTCTGAGATCACTCTTATGGAAAGAGCTACTTTGGCTACCAAGTCACGACTAAATGCGGAATTCCACAAATTACGCTAGAAGGGACTCCTGATGATTGGAAAAAACTTCAAGATAAAGTTGCTAAACTGGTTGAGATGAACAAAGACAATTGTCTCGACAAACTAGCACCTGTTGTGGAAAAAATCTGCTATGCTGGGATCCAGAGAAAGATTGATGATAAATTTTGGAG
>Ga0182738_1008094_pt1 | contig 10501 bp, 9 predicted proteins | sample eDN5th30CBELigMG_FD_128876 | JGI IMG/M metagenome (GOLD analysis project Ga0182738, IMG submission 128876) | Enriched Miracle-Growth compost microbial communities from Emeryville, California, USA - eDNA 5th pass 30_C BE-Lig MG (version 2)... ... | reverse complement strand
GGCTGCTGCGTTTTACGCTGTATTTGGTGGTGGTCGCAGCCATCGTGCAGGCGCTGCGCAGCGTCGAAATCATTCCTGAGTTTCTCTATGATGCGCCCGAACAAATGGCTGATTTGCTCAGCCGGATGTGGCCTATTGACTGGAGCTACTACCCGGAGGGCGTACACGCAGCCCTCATGGAAACGCTGCATATTGCGACGCTGGGCACGATCCTGTCCGTGATACTGGCCGTGCCGGTGGGGCTGCTAGCCGCGAATAATCTCACGCCGAATCGACTGATCAACCAGTTGGCGCGATTGATTTTGGTGTCGAGCCGCTCGGTCAACTCGTTGGTGTGGGCGCTGCTGTTTATCGCGATTTTTGGGCCGGGCGCGTTGGCCGGCACCCTGGCGATCGCATTTCGATCCATTGGTTTTGTCGGCAAACTGGTCGGCGAAGCCATCGAAGAAGCCCACCGCGGGCCGGTCGAAGCGCTAACCGCGACTGGCGCCAGTCGCGGTTCGATATTGTGGTACGGGTACTGGCCGCAGATTCGACCCGCATTCTGGTCGGTGGTCTTGCTGCGCTGGGATATCAATGTCCGGGAATCCGCCGTGCTGGGCCTGGTTGGCGCCGGTGGTATCGGTATGGCGCTGGACACGGCATTGAATCTGTTCCAATGGGATCGCGTGGCGCTGGTGCTGGCTGCAATTTTCGCGATTGTGATCATTGCTGAGGTCATCATTACGCAGGCGCGTAAACGCATTCTGTAGCGCGCATCACGCCGTCTTTTGCATGTCCCTAGAAACGCACGTCAATGACGTGCGTTTCGCCTGACGCGACGCTGATCTTGGCGCTAGATGAATTATTTATGACACGTCATCAAAAAGGGCAGCGCTTTGAGTAAGATGCCCTGTTCCTCAGCACTGATCGCGGACCATGTCAGAACAAGAATTGAAGTTGCACGTCCCGGCCTCGGCACGCCGGGCCGTTTTACAGGAAGTCCGTCAGCGCGATGCGACACGGATCCGACTGCATGCGATGTATTTTGACACCCCTGCCCGCGAGCTGGCACGTGCGCGCATCGCATTGCGCTTGCGCCAGGAGGGCCGCAACTGGGTGCAGACCCTGAAAATGCCGGGCTCGGATGCGATCACACGCGTAGAGATCAATCACCCGCGGCCCGGGCCTGTATTGGATTTATCTGTCTATGCCGGGACGGAGTTCGAAGGCCCCTTGGCATCCATCAAAGGCGAATTAGGTCTGCGTTATGAGACCGATGTCCAACGGCTGCTGCGCAATGTACGCAGCCGCTACGGCACGATCGAACTGGCCTACGATACTGGCGTCTTGCGTGCAGGCTCGCTAGAGCTGCCAATTTCCGAATTGGAGTTTGAACTGGTGTCCGGCCGGCCGTCTGCGATTTTTTCTATCGCTCGGCGTTGGCAGCAACATCACGGCCTGCTGCTGGATACACGCAGCAAATCGGAACGCGGCGACGCGCTCGCCGGCCTGGCACAGAAACTGACCGAACTGGAGGGCGACGCGGAATCCGTGCAGGCGCAACGCAGTGCCGCAATCGCAAGCTTTTGGGCTCCCTGCGGCGCATCTTCGGTACAGTTGGATGACAGTCTGACACCGCCGCAGGCGATGGGCTGCATCGCCGGTGAATGCCTGGATCAGATCGCGCGCAATGCCGCGATTCTGGCAGAGGTGGATACGCTGGGCATCTATCCTGCTGGAAACTCCGAACACGTACATCAGTTGCGCGTGGGCATGCGCCGCTTGCGTTCGGCGTGGCGATTATTTGACGGCTGGATTGCATCGCCACCTGCTGCCGTATCGGAAGGGGTGCGTACACTCTTTACCGCGTTCGGGCAGAACCGTGATCAGGATGTATTGAATGAAACCGTGGCTCCCGTGCTACAACGCGCGGGTATGCCCGCAATCAATTTCGAGACCCCGCCGCCCGAAGTCGATTCGCAAAGCATTGCCTCGAGCAAGGAATTTCAAGGCTGGCTGCTACATGCATTGGAATGGAGCCTAGATGTACAGCCACCCAAGCCCGAGCCGATGCCCGTCATGGCTGAGTCCTCTGACACGGCGCCGGAGCCAACATTCAGCCTGGATGGCACAGCGGTGTTCACGCCCGCGCCGCGGACGATCATCATCCCGTTGATGGCCGACACCGAGAAAGCGCCGCAGTTGAGCAAACTGCTGGCCAAACGGCTGCACCGTTGGCATACAAAGGTCGCCAAACAGGGGGAACATTTTGCGTCACTGGATATTCCGGCGCGCCATGATCTACGCAAGCGTGGCAAGCGCCTGCGCTATGGCTTGGCATTTGCAGAGTCGCTGCTACCTCAAACGCGACTGCGCGGCTATCGCAAGCAATTGGCGCGCGTGCAAGATCTCTTGGGCGAAATCAATGATCTGGCGATGGCCAAGGACTATTACCAAGCTTGCGTCGGCACACATCCCCAAGCCTGGTTTGCCCTGGGATGGATCAGTGCGCGGCTCGACAAGCTGATTGCCGAGGCTCAACTGGCATTCGATCAATTGGCAGCCAGCAAACCATTTTGGAAATAATGATGGGTTGATTGACGAGGAAACACGGTATAGCGCAGGGGCAAAACGACACGGCCGCGTTCGAGCCGTTATCATGATCCATTGTCTGTCTGGACTCCAACCCTCCGACGCAAGCGGATCTACCCTCTCATGATCGACTCGGCGAATTTATTGGCCATTGTCCTGATGGCTTCGGTGACCTATCTCACACGCATCGGCGGCTACATTCTGCTGCGCAATCGTAGCCTCAGCCCGCGCGCCATGGCTGTCCTGGAGGCCGCCCCCGGCTGTGTGCTGCTGGCGGTCATCGCCCCCGTTTTCGTATCTGACAAACCCTCGGACTTGATCGCCCTGGCGCTGACCGTCATCGCCGCGACACGGCTCAGCCTATTGCCTACGGTGATCGTTGGCGTGAGCAGCGCGGCGCTGCTGCGCTACGTCATGGCCTGACACGCCAACGTTTCGACGTCTCCATGCCTACCGCAAAAAAAAGATCACGGGCCGGCGCGCGGCACTTATCGGACCATGCGACGCCTTGGGCACAATGCTGCGCTGGCGCACTGGCCAGCGTGCCGGTGCTGTTCGGCATCATTCCGTTTGGCTTGGTCCTGGGCGCACAGGCCGCGCAAAAGGGACTGACACCGTTAGAGGTGCCGTTATTGACAGGACTGAACTTCGCCGGCGGCTCGGAATTCGCTGCCCTGGGCTTGTGGGCCGCGCCGCCGCCGTTATTACTGATCATGGCGGTAACTTTTTTGGTCAATAGCCGCATGCTGGTCATGGGCGCAGCCATGACTCCCTTTCTGCAGCACCTGCCCAAGCGCAAAGTCCTGCCGTCATTGTTTCTGATGACCGACGCCAGTTGGGCTCTATCTATGGCCGATACGCGACGCCGCGTACAACTAGGCGTAGAACCTGCCTTCAGCTTAGCGTATTACCTTGGCAGCTCGTTGGTGTTCTATGTCGCGTGGATCGGGTGTACGGCCCTAGGGGCCATCCTGGGGCCGCTACTCGGCCACCCCGAGACCTATGGCCTGGACATGGCTTTTCCAGCGGTATTTCTGGTCATGCTCAAGGGGATGTGGCGCGGTGCCCGCCGCGCCGTGCCATGGCTCGTCAGTCTGCTGGCCGCTGCTATCACCTACAAGCTGACACCGGGCGCCTGGTATGTCGCGACCGGTGCGGTGGCGGGCATTGCCACCGCCATTATGTCTGCACCGGTAGCGTCCGCCGCTAAGTCCGGGACGCCCACAGGCTAAAGGTCAAGCGTCGCAGCACCATAGTGAGCCACGGGCAAACATCTAATTGATGCTCAATCGGCCAACAACGCACCGGCGAACTCATCAGCAACAAAGGGTTGGAGGTCTTCCATGCCTTCGCCCACGCCAATCCAATATACGGGGATAGGACGCACGCCGTTGCTGCCTGCGGCGACCGCGGCGAGTGTGCCGCCTTTCGCGGTGCCGTCGAGTTTGGTCACGACGAGACCGGTCAGGTTGATCGCCGCGTCAAAGGCACGGATCTGCGCCAGGACGTTCTGGCCGGTGTTGCCATCCACCACGAGCAGCACCTCGTGAGGCGCCGCACTGTCGGCCTTGCCTATCACACGGCGGATCTTTTTCAGCTCTTCCATCAAGTGCAGTTGGGTCGGCAGGCGGCCGGCAGTATCGACCATGACCACACCGGTATCCCGCGCACGCCCGGCATTGACAGCGTCGAATGCGACGGCGGCGGGGTCCCCGCCCTCTTGGGCGATGACGCTGACATTATTGCGGCTGCCCCACTCGATCAACTGTTCGCGGGCGGCAGCACGGAACGTATCGCCAGCGGCCAATAGCACGCTCGCCCCTTGGCGTTGAAAAGCGTGTGCGAGTTTGCCGATAGAGGTGGTTTTCCCTGCACCATTGACACCTGCAATCATGACAACCAGCGGCTTGGCCTGTTGCAGATCGAAATTGCGTTCAAGCGGCCGTAGATGATCGGCCAGCAATTCGCGCAATGCAGTTTTGACTTTGGCCGCGTCCTCAATGCGCTCTTTGCGCACGCGCGCGCGCAGCGCAGTGAGCAGTTTGTCGGTCGCCTCGAGCCCGGCGTCGGCCATGATCAGGGCGGATTCGAGTTCCTCGAACAGGTTTTCATCGACCTTAACGCCGACAAATAAACCGCCGAGGCTTTGTCCCGTGCGAGCGAGGCCCTGTTTGAGACGTCCCAGCCAAGAGGATTTCTTTGCAGGAGGCTCGGCAACCGAGGCCGGGGCTGGTGAGGCAGAGGCCTCTGGTGTCGCGGGCGCCGAGGGTACAGGCGTCGCAGCACCCACAATCCCGGAGTCTGCTGGCGGCGTCACTACAGGGGCGACACCGGCATTTCCGGGAGCTGTCGCGGCCGGCTGGGGCTGAGCAGATCGCTCGGCGGCTATGCCAGGGGGGACGGGTGAAGCAGGTGAAACCCGATCGGCCTCCGAAGCAGTCGGGGTGGAGGATGAAGGGGTTGTGCTCGCGGGCTGTGCAGTGTCGGCGGCAACAGGAGTTGCTGCGCCACGCCCGGCTAAAACACTCGCGATAGAAGAGCGAGCAACCGGCGCGGCGGCGGAATGGTCTTCGGTGGAGTCTGACGCTGAAGCCGGCACAGGCGCGGCAACGGGTGCTGACACGGGCCGAGAAACCGGCTCTGCGACGGAGGCAGGCGGCGGAGTCAGCTCGCCTGCGGCTGGTGTTGCTTCAGGTGTGGGCGGCGACACTGCATCGCTCGCGGCAGGCGCGGGAGTTGCGGGAACAACAGGGGCCGGATCGACCGGGGCCTGTTGGGGCGCGGGCACATCGGCCGAGCGCGGCTCATCTGCGGCCAGGACAGCATCAGGCTGCACCGGCGCGGCAGGCGGCGGAGATTTTTTCTTGAAGAAACGGAACATGGATGAAAGTATATTCGGTTCCCCGCAGTGCAGCAGCCTTATGGCCGGGCCTGGCTGCTATATTCGCGCGAGGAGGTTCGCTTTCTTGAAAAAAACCAACACGGGCGCCAAGCCCATTCGTATCGTTGCCGGACAGTATCGGCGCACCCCCATCCCGGTGCCCGACGTCCCCAGCTTGCGTCCCACGCCGGATCGCGTGCGGGAAACGTTGTTTAACTGGCTGACCCATTTGTGGGATGGACATTACGCAGACAAACGGGTGCTGGATCTGTTCGCGGGCAGTGGCGCGCTCGGATTCGAGGCGGCCTCGCGCGGTGCCACACAAGTACAAATGGTCGAAAGTGACCGTAAAGCCGCCACCGCTTTGCGTGCACTGCGCGACAAACTCAAAGCGGATGCGGTACGTATTCATGTAGGCGACGCACTGCAAGCCGTCCAGCGCATGGACGCCTCACGCTTTGAGCTGATCTTGCTGGATCCTCCCTTCAATCAAGAATGGCTACCCCGCTTGTGGCCCTTGCTGCCCGGCATTTTGGCAGAGGACGCACTGGTTTATGTTGAGTCGGAAGCGCCCCTGGATCCGCCTGGGGAATTCGAAATTTTGCGACAGGATCGGGCGGGCGCGGTCCACTACGGGTTACTCCAATTTGCTGCATCGCAAAAATAAGTCAATAATCCGCAATTCGGAGGAAGGTTGTACGCTAGTTACAAGGATACGGAGCCCACATGATTACCGCTGTCTACCCCGGCACGTTTGACCCGCTAACCCGTGGCCACGAGGATCTCGTGCACCGCGCTGCTGCCCTGTTCGACAAAGTCGTGGTGGGGATCGCACACAGCCGCAATAAAAAACCATTCTTCAGTATCGAAGAACGCGTGGAAATCGCCCAAGAGGTTTTGGGCCACTACCCGAACGTCGAAGTCCGCAGCTTCGCGGGCTTGCTGAAAGATTTCGTCCGCGAACAAAATGGCCGCGTCATCGTGCGTGGTCTGCGCGCGGTTTCTGATTTCGAGTACGAGTTCCAGATGGCTGGGATGAACCGCCATTTGCTGCCCGAAGTCGAAACCATGTTCATGACGCCGTCGGATCAGTATCAGTTCATTTCCGGTACGATCGTGCGCGAGATTGCCCAATTGGGCGGTGACGTGAGCAAGTTTGTGTTTCCCTCGGTCGAGCGCTGGCTGCAGGCCAAGGCCAAAGAGCACCGGGAGCAGTCCTGGCCGGCCGCCGGAGCACCGGCCGCCAACCCAACGCCGCCGCCGCCGGGCAAATAGGATCCTGTAAGGGGCAACACCAACGCGGCGGCTGCAGGCCTACAGCAGCCGCTACGCTCTTGTGCGCGTAGCCTGACGTCCGACTCGTTCGTCGCCACTGCAGCGAGGCGGCGTCACTCGGCGAATAGAGCGGCGTACAATGACTATGTTCCGCCCATTTGCACCAATTCGCCCTCTGTCATGGCTCTGAAGATCACCGAAGAATGCATTAACTGCGACGTCTGCGAGCCGCAATGTCCCAACGAGGCCATCTCGATGGGTGATGAGTACTACATCATCGACCCGAATCGGTGTACGGAATGCGTAGGCCATTACGACGAACCACAGTGCCAGGTGGTTTGCCCCGTCGAATGCATCGAGCTGCATCCTCAATGGCACGAGGGACAAGAAGCTCTGATGGCCAAATATCATCGCCTCACAAAATCCACCGCGTGAACGCCTCCGACGCCACCATATCCGTGTCGCCGCGCAATCCCCCGGCGCGAGACTTCTCCCTCTCTGCGATTGTTGCAGGCCTCATTGCTGTCCTGGTGGGTTTCGGCGGCACTGCCGTACTGATCGTACAGGCAGGACACAGCGCCGGCCTGGATGCCGTGCATATTGGTTCTTGGCTGGCGTCGATTTGTCTGGCGGTCGGGGTAGGCGGACTCGTGATGAGTCTGCGCAGTCGCATACCTGTCGTGCTGGCCTGGTCCACGCCTGGCGCCGCGTTGCTGGTGACGGCATTGGTCGGCGTGCCCTTTGACCAAGCCGTGGGCGCCTTTGTGCTGGCCTCGGTGTTGACGCTCGCATGCGGCCTGTTTGGCTGGATCGACCCCATTATGCGGCGCGTCCCGGCCGAAATCGCCAGTGCGATGCTGGCAGGTGTACTGCTGAATTTTGGCTTGGGGATTTTTACCCATCTCGCCAACGAGCCGGCGCTGATATTGGCGATGTGTGCGACGTACCTGTTGGGTAAACGCCTGATGCCTCGTTACGCGATCATGGCCGTGATGCTGGTGGGATTGGCGGTCGCTGCGGGAGCGGGGCAATTGCAATTGGGCGATGTGGATTGGCAACTGACGCAATTCGTGTGGACCACACCTTCCTTTACCTGGCAAAGCGCCATCAGCATCGGTATTCCGCTTTTTGTGGTGGCGCTGGCGTCTCAAAATCTTCCCGGCCTGGCTATCTTGCAAGCCTCCGGCTATCAACCAGGAGCCTCGCGCCTCGTGGGGGCAACGGGTCTCCTGAGCTTATTGGCCGCGCCGTTCGGCTCGCATGGCGTGACCTTGGCCGCCATCACGGCAGCGATTTGTACGGGCCCCGAAACCCACCCTGACCCGGCACGCCGCTACATTGCCGGCGTTGCCTATGGAGTGTTTTATATCCTGTTGAGTGTAGTGGCGGGTGCGGTGGCCGTGTTCTTTCAAGCCTTGCCACAGGCATTGATCGCCGCACTGGCTGGTCTGGCTTTATTGGGCGCGATTTTGGGTGGCATGGCCAGCGCCATGGCTAACCCAGCACGCAGAGAGGCCGCGTTGATCACACTATTGGCCACAGCATCGGGTTTCAGTGTCTGGGGGATCGGTTCGGCCTTTTGGGGGCTCGTAGCCGGACTGATTGCGCACTGGGTGTTTGAATACAAACAACGTTAGGTCACCGGTCGGCATCGAGCAGTTACGATGCCCAGCGCACGGCCTCCATCTCGGGATGGACTTTCAGCAGGCGGCACGGGATCTGCAAGAAATTAGATATCCATGCCGCGGCCAGCTCGCCCTCATCGACCACGTCCACAGTCTGGTCACCGATACGAATCTGATAGCGCACGCTATCATCGTCCTCGATGACATCCAGGGGAATATCCAGGCGCAGCATCCCAGGGGCTTTCATGACGAGATAGCCCAGACGCAATTCCACCGAAATGTCGGCCAAACGCGGACATAACGTGCGATCCAGCCACATGCCTGCGTCATTGGCAACGAGCCAACGCTTGTGGTAATCCTGTGCTTGTTGTTGCATTGTGACGCCGCATTCGGCAATGGGCTGGAAAGCAGACGTGGTCATTTTTTAAGAATTCCCTTGAGGGCTTTATCGATTTTCGGAGCGATGTTTTCATCCTGAAGCTTGTCGCTGACGGCGTTTTTCAACCGCTTTTCCAAGCTCTTTTTCAGCGCCTCGGTCGCGGCACCACGCCACTGAACCGTGTAGACGGGCTTGTCGAACGGACCACTGATCAACACTGGAATAGTGATGCCTTTTAGTTCGTCCAGATCCTTGCCGTCCTGACCGGTGCTAGTGTTGACCACGCGCACTTTGGCCACAAAGTTAAACACGCTCTGCACGAAGTCGATCACTGCGGGATCGCCCTGAGACACGCGCAACAACGGTGACGCCATATCCAGGCGCTTGGCAGTCGCAATGCCCTTTGCAAACGCCAAGTCGGCCTCCAGCGACGTAAAGTCCGTGCTGCGGGTCTGATCGGCGGCCTGCGCGGAATCCTGCTCCGTACCGGTAAAGGCGGCCTTGAGATCGCGCAGCGTTTGCGCGATATTGATGCCGCTGACTGCACCATCGCGCAGCCGCAATTGCACGGCACCGTTCAACCCCGTCGTCAGCGCGTAAGAGTTTGAGCCGGCAGTTTTCAGATCCACGGCCAGGCTGCCCGTGCCGGTTAATACCGATTTTTTCACCAGATCGCTCAGCAACGGCCCTATCGAGATCCCCGCCAGCGTCATTTTCGTCGCGATCTGGTTGCCATTGGCCGCATCGATAGACACGGTGCCACCAAGTTTGCCGTCATACAGTGACGCTGCCAGCGTCGAGACGTCCAGTTTGCCCTTGTCGAGCTTGAGCTTGGCCGTCAAATCGCTGGCCTTCAGCCCACGAACCACCAACTGGCCGATCTTGATTGTGCCATTGGCAGTGGGACCGACCAATGCGGACAAATCCAGCGAGTCATCCGTAGTTGCTGGCGCCTCTTCTGAGGGCGCGGGAGCGGGTTTTTTCTCGGGATCATCTTGCTTGCCATCGCCTGCCGGCGCCGTCGGGGCGGGCGGTGCAATCGGCGGAGCCAATTTATCCAGATCAAGCGTATCGACGGCCAAGGAAAAGGTGATATCAGGCACGGCCGACAGTTGTTTGACGTCAGCCGTCAAATCGAATTTGCCGCCCTCCAACACTGCGTTGATCTTGGCGCCCGCCTGATCCTTTTGTAGATTGGCGTTCATACTGCCGATCACCGGGATCTGGAGACTGCCTTTGGGCAAGCCTGGATCCGTGATATTGACCTCGCCGCGTAACGTCAACAGGCTGATCGCGCGCTGCCAGAGGTTGAATGTCGCGGGAGAGCTGAATACTGCTTTGATGACTCGCTCGCCCTTGGTCAGCGTACTGTCGAATTTGACTTCCTTGATATCCAGTTCGCTGGCATTGCCACTAATGCCATTCAAGCCGAAGCTCGCATCCAGGCCCTGCAAACGTACCCGGCCCGTCAGGGCTTGGCCTGTGGCCTCGGATGGGGAAATGTTCAACCCCGGCGCATCAGCGGCCAACTCGAATGGCCCGCCGGGCAATGTGCCTTTGGCACGCACAGCCAACTTGTCGAGTTGCAGCTCGAGCTTGTGCGGATCCATCGCGAGTTTAGGAATGGTCACGCTGGCCTCCACGCCTTTCATCGGCGTGGTCTGCTGCGGGATATCACCCTGGAACAGAATTTCCAAGCCGCTGACATCCAAAGACGAGGTCAGGCCATTAAAAGCGAGGTTGCCGCGCGCGCTGAGGCTTTTGGTC
>Ga0182738_1008091_pt1 | contig 10503 bp, 7 predicted proteins | sample eDN5th30CBELigMG_FD_128876 | JGI IMG/M metagenome (GOLD analysis project Ga0182738, IMG submission 128876) | Enriched Miracle-Growth compost microbial communities from Emeryville, California, USA - eDNA 5th pass 30_C BE-Lig MG (version 2)... ... | reverse complement strand
GTGTCCTCCGTCCCTCTGTGTTTTCATCTTTTTTCTGGCGAATGATTTTGAAGTGAACGAACCTCATTCGTGAATCAAACAGATTAAATGGGATGGGAAGGAGTTCTCAGACAGACTCCTAGGGAGCGTCATGGTGATTGTGAACGATCGCGGGGGAAGCTGCGGGATGATGTGTCCGTGAATCGTGATGAGAAGAAAGTTCTTCATGAGCAGCAGCAGCATGATGGTGATGTCCCAGTCGCCCACCCCAGAAGCGGGTCGAAATCGCACGGAGGACGACATAAAACGTGGGAGTCAGGATCAGACCAAACAGAGTCACTCCCAGCATCCCGGCAAAGACCGCGGTCCCCAGCACACGGCGGAGTTCAAACCCGGGACCAGTCGCCCGAGCCAGCGGCAGCACGCCTAGAATGAAAGCGAAGGAGGTCATGATGATGGGCCGCAACCGCAACCGGGAGGCTTCAATTGCCGCCTTCACACGATCCAGCCCTTCTTCTTCCAGCTGCTTGGCAAATTCCACAATCAGCACCGCGTTCTTGGCTGCCAGCCCAATCAGCACCACAAAGCTGATCTGTGTGATCAGGTTGTTGTCCATGCCTCGCAGCCAGACCCCCGCCAGGGCAAACGGGAGACAGACCGGAGCAATCAGAATAATGGCCAGCGGCAAAGACCAGCTTTCATATTCTGCGGAATGGACCAGAAACACAAACAGGACGCACAACGGGAAAATATACATTGCGGTATTTCCCGCCAGTTGCTGCTGATAGGCCAGGTCCGTCCAGGCAATGGTCATGCCGGCAGGGAGATGCTCTTTGGCGAGGCGTTCGAGCGTCTTGATGGACTCTCCGGAACTGAATCCCGGGGCGGTATCTCCCTGCACTTCCGCGGAAGGAAACATGTTATAGCGCACCACGCGGTCTGGTCCGCTCTTCCATTCCACATTCACGACCGATCCCAGCGGGACCATTTTTCCATTGGCGTTGCGGGCTTTCAGCCGCAAGATATCTTCCGCCTGATCTCGAAAATTCTGTTCAGACTGCATTCGCACCTGAAATGTGCGTCCGTAAAGATTGAAGTCGTTGACGTAGGAAGATCCCAGATTCGCCTGCAAAGCATCGAAGATTTCGGTCAACGACACATTCAGCATGTTCGCCTTGACCCGGTCGATATCGGCAAACAATTGTGGAGTGGAGGCCCGATACATCGTGAAGAGCCCCATTAAAGAAGGTTCTTTCTGAGCGGCTTCAATCAGGTTGTCCGTCGCTTCCTGCAGGGCCTGGGGGCCGTACCCGCCACGATCCTGAACCAGAAACTTATATCCGCCGGATGTCCCCAGACCTTGTACCGGGGGAGGAGCAATGACAAACACGCTTCCATCCGTAATGGCAGACAGAGCCTCCTGCAGGGCAGGCAACTGCTCCAGAATGGGGGTATGATGCTTCGCGCCATGACCTTCGTGCTCCAGATGGGGAACAACAAAAATTGCTGCTGAGTTCGGGCTGTTGGAACGAGTGGCTCCCGAGAAACCGACAAAGGCCACCGCATGCGCCACTTCCGGATTCTCCAGGATAATCCGGGAGGCCTCTTTCACAACCGCATCCGTTCGCGCCAGCGATGCCCCATCCGGCAACTGCACCACAGTAATCAGGTATTGCTTGTCCTGTTGCGGAATAAAGCCCGTGGGCACTTTGGCAAAGCCGTATCCCGTCAGTCCGACCAGGCCGCCATAGATGAACAGGGGAATGGCCACCTTGCGCACATTCCATCCCACCAGCCACGCATATTGCCGAGTCACAATTTCAAATGTTCTATTAAACCAGTTGAAAAACCAGCCGAACAGAAAATCCCAGACAATTGTAAACCAGTCTTTCTTGGCTCCATGCGGTCGTAATAACAAAGCACACAAGGCCGGCGTCAAGGTGAGCGAGTTGAACGCGGAGAGTAACGTGGACACGGCAATTGTGAGGGCAAACTGCCGATAAAACTGACCACTGATCCCGGTGATAAACGCCGTCGGCACGAACACCGCCGACAACCCGACAGCAATCGCGATGACCGCCGCTGTCACTTCGTCCATCGCCTTATAGGAGGCTGCGCGGGGGGAAAGTCCGTTGGCGATATGGCGCTCCACGTTTTCCACCACCACAATGGCATCGTCCACCACGATCCCAATCGCCAGCACCAGACCGAACAGGCTGAGCATGTTCAATGAAAATCCGAACAGGATCATGGCGGCAAATGTGCCAATCAGCGATACCGGAATCGCCAGCAATGGAATCACGCTGGCCCGCCAGTTCTGCAGAAACACCAGCACGACGATCACCACGAGAATCGCCGCTTCAAATAGCGTATGAATCACGGAGTCGATCGATTCCCGTACGAACACCGTGGGATTATAGACGATGCGGTATTCCATTCCGTCCGGAAACGTTTTGGCAATTTCTGCAATGGCTTTTTCCACGCCATCGGATGTTGTTAACGCATTGGAGCCGGGCTGCTGAGTAATTGCGAGAGGGATGGCGCTCAGTCCATCCAGATAGCTGTTGATGGTGAATTCGCGCCCCCCCAGCTCCACGCGGGCCACATCCCGGACGCGGATCACACGGCCGTCTTCACCCGTTCGCACAATCAGATTCGAAAACTGTTCCGGATCGAGCAATCGCCCCAGCGTATTGACGATCAATTGAAAATCAGCCGCCTTGTCGAGCGGCGGTTGGCCGATCACCCCGGAAGCAACCTGAATGTTTTGTGATCTCAATGCGGCGGAGACATCCGCAGGTGTCAGGGAGAGATGCGACATCCGGTCGGGGTCCAGCCAGATCCGCATGCTGTATTCGCGCACCCCCAGCATGTTCACACTTCCCACCCCATCGACACGGGCGAGGGCATCACGCACCTGAATGAGTCCGTAGTTCCCAATATAAAGCTGGTCAAACTTCTGCTCCGGAGAGACGAGATGAATCACCATCAGCAAGTCGGGCGAGGCTTTAATGGTGGTCACTCCCAGCCGCCGCACGTCTTCCGGCAAACGTGCTTCTGCGGTGGCGACCCGGTTTTGAACCAGCACCTGAGCCTTGTCCAGATCCGTCCCCAGTTTGAATGTGACGGTGAGTTCCATCATGCCGTCGACGGTGGACTGTGAAGACATATACAGCATGTCTTCCACACCATTGACTTCCTGTTCGATGGGAGTGGCCACCGTATCCGCAATCACTTCCGGAGAGGCACCAGGATAGGATGCGCGCACCACGATGGTGGGCGGCACAATGTCCGGATACTGTGCCGCCGGCAATGCCAGGTAAGAAATGCCGCCCAGAATCACAATCACCACGGAGATGACGGTGGCGAAGATCGGACGATCAATAAAGAAATGGGCGAATTTCATGAACGGCAACTTTTAACGACGGAAGACGCAGACCCGCTTGTGACGCGCGACCAGCTTCACTGTTTTGAACTTGGATTTCCTGTCGCTGGAACGGCAGACTTTCCGGGCGAACTCGACTGGATCAGCAAGTGTGGAGGCTCCGCGGCCGGCGTTCGGGACAACCATTTTTCTTCTGGCACTGGCTGACTGTCCAGCGGCAAACCCTCGGTCTGAATTTCAATTCCTTCATGCTTGGCCACAACCACGTCTCCGGGGCGAACGCGCTGCAGACCACGCAAAACAATGTTCTCAGAACCATCCAGGCCGCTGCGAACGATGCGCAGGCCACGCACGAGCGATCCCAGATGAACCACCTGACGGCGAATCGTGTTGTCCGGTTCCACGACAAAGACAAATTTTTCCGACTGATCTGTCCCGACCGTAAAATCGGGAATCATGACAGCTTCATACTGTTCACTGCCGGGCAACCGAATGCGGGCAAACAGCCCCGGTGTGAGAGACAGATCCGTATTGGGCAGAATGGCCCGGCAACGCATCGTGCCGGTCTCCTGATCAAGTCGGTTATCAACAAAGTCCATATGCCCCTGATGTGGAAATTCTCCCGCTTCATCCGCCAGACCGACATAGACCGGATGCTTGACTTCACGCGAGCTTCCCAGCTTCCCTTCTCTCGCCAGGCGAACATATTTCAGATATGCCTGTTCATCCGCATCAAACGCACAGTGAATCGGGTCTAACGAAACGATCGTTGTAATCAAAGTCGATTCCGTCCCGCCACCACTGATCACGTTGCCTTCAGTGACGAGTCGTGAACTGACACGTCCATCAATCGGAGATTTGACCTGCGTATAGGCCAGGTTGAGTTCTGCGATGGCCAGCGACGTCTCCGCGGAACCGACCATGGCCAGGGCGGACGTCACTTGTGTCCGGGCCAGTTCCGCCCGGGCGACCATGGCCTTCAGATTGGCTTCGGACTGACTGACTTCCGATTGCCGGATATCGAAATCATCCTGCGAAACCGCATTTTGCCGGACCAGGATTCTCGATCGGTCGAGTTGCTTCTGAGCCAGTTCATACCGGGCCTGCGCCACCTGAACTTCGGCTTCTGACTGAATCACATTGGCATTGGCCTGCTTGACCTGTGAGTTCGCACGCCGGATTTCGGAATGTGCCCGACGAACTTCCGCTTCAAATGGACGAGGGTCAATCACGCACAAGAGATCGCCGGTCTTGACGATCTGACCTTCCTTGAAATTGGTGGACATCAGGTATCCACTCACTCTCGCCCGGACTTCCACAAATTCGATCGGCTCCAGTCGACCGACGTATTCGTCCCATTCCACAAGTGAAGTTTTCACCGGGACCGTGGTGACAACTTCGATCGTGGCCTCGGGCAGAGGAGCTTCCGGCTGGGCACAACCTGCCAGGCATCCCAGAATACAAAATGCCATGATTCGGAGAGTCGGTCCGGTTCTCACAGCAGCGTGCAGCTTCGTCATCGGTGGTCACAATTCGTCTGAAGAAATTTCCTCAAGCATCGCCCGTCGAAATCAACGGGAAAGCGTGGTATTATAGAACACCTGTCTGGAAGACCAGAAAATAAGAACCCCTGACACAACCTGGAGCAAACTTGTTCGCGGAAAGCCAGTCTCCCTTGTCTGGCCCGTCTCCTGGGAGGTTTTGTTGCGGCTTGAAGAACCCTTGAATCGACTGCTTGAGGATGTTCATGGTAGTCACTATCATCAAGATAGTGACTACCTGGAGCGCTGTCAATGAGACGAAAACGATTGCGAGATTGTGAATGCCCCGTGGCCCGGTGTGTCGAACAGATCGGCGACTGGTGGAGTATTCTCATTCTGCGCGATGCCATCGAGGGCAAAACACGTTTTGAAGCGTTCGAGAAAAGTCTGGGAATTGCCCCCACGATTCTCACGCGGCGCCTCAAAGGGCTGGTCGATGACGGCCTGATGCAAAAACGCAAATACTGCGAACGCCCGCCTCGCAATGAATATGTACTCACCGAAAAAGGACGCGATTTTCAGCCTGTTCTGTTTGCACTTCTGGCTTGGGGAAATAAACATTTCGCCCCCGAAGGTGCCAGCGTCCTGATCATGGAAACGGCCACCGGTGAGATTGCAGATCCCATTCTCGTGGATCGCGCCACCGGTAGAGAAATTACGGAAAAGGCATTTCAACTTGTCTGCGGTCCCGCTGCCAGCGCAGCCCTCAAGGAAAAGCTGAATCGAGACAAAAAAGAAAAAGCGGTGCTTCCGAAAATACGAAAACCCGCTGCTGAAAAGGCCTCCAGAAAATAAACCCCGTTCATACGATTCTTCTTGCCACACTTTTCCATTGAAGATTTTTTATGAATTTTCTTCAACACCGGGAATTGGACAGTTGATGAGAACGTCCCTCTTCCCGTTTTGATCAGGGAAGAATCGGAATCACTACCGCGTTTACGGCTTCGTTTCAGGGTGCGGCATAACGAAACGTCCTCCATTATTGGACTTTACGTTAATGTCTCTCCGGATTTTCAGAGTGAACAAAGCGCTACTCGTCATGAAATCTTCTCAATGGCTGGGAAGCAGGTTTTCGGGGTCGGAGCAGGTTGCTCTATTTTCTGCAATTCACAAAGGGGCGAATCATGATTTTCATTAGGAACATGCTGTTAGTGCTCGGAGTTGCTGCATTCTCCACCGGTTTCGCACTGGCGGAAAAACAACGCCCTTTGAAAAGCAGCCCGTACGATCCAGATGCCCGTACCGTGGAATTCTTTTCCGGACAGCAGGCAGAGGAAATCCTTGTCCAGGTGACCCCCAACGGTGCTTCGGGAGGCAATCTGTTTCTGACAAATCAAACTCAAGAACCGTTAACGGTGAAGTTGCCCGCAGGCTTTGTCGGCGTTCCCATCAACCCTCAGTTGATCGGCATGGGGCAGGGGAATTCGCCGTTCGGCTCGAATTTTGGAAACCAAGGTTCGGGAATGGGGCTTAACAGCGGGGCGAATAACGGCATGGCCACCAACGGCATGCAAGCTTTTGGGGGCGGAACCGGCAACCAGATGAGCGGCATGAACGGGATGAACGGCTCAGGCATGAACGGAATGAATTCCGGAAACTCGTTCCCCAGCGGATTCTTCTCCATTCCTGCCGGAAAAACACTTCGTGTCCCATATACCTCGGTCTGTCTGAATCACGGGTTGAATGAGCCGACATCGCGAACAACTGTCAAACTCATGCCGGTGGAAGAATACACGGAAGACCCCGTCTTGCAGACTCTTATCAATCAAGTGGGAACTCATCCGCAACATCAGCACACATTGCAGGCAGCCATCTGGCATGTCGCGAATGGCATGAGCTGGGAACAACTGGCTCGGAAATCAATTGGTCCGGTCGCCGTTCCAGGGCGAACCTACTTCTCACCGGGCCAGATGACGGCTGCCCAGTCGATTGTCAAAGAACTTCGATCGACGCTGATCGTTGCCGACAAGTCGACTCCTGAAGGTACGGCCATAGTTACCCAGCGAACAGGGCAACCCATTCGCTCGCTGAATGTCTCCCGATAGCAGTTCGCGCTCTGACGCCGGCGGGTTTCATCCATTGTTGCCGAGACTGATTGCGGGATGTGATTCATCGCTACGCCTGCGGCTTGAGCAAGTTGCTCTGGCCCGGGCTTGTGATGAAAACATTTGGACTGGAGCAAGTTGCCCGGGCTCGCGCAGTGCGGTTTCGACTGATGAAAGGCAACTCGCCTGTGTAGCGGAACGCGGTCGATGCGGGGTGAATGTACTCCTGTCGCATCATGCAGCTTGGCGTGATGTCCCGGATTTAACCAGTCATTGAGATGACCATTGACTCGATCGAGAGATCAGTGGATCGACTTCGCCGACACTCGAGTCACTGAGTTTTTTCACTGAGTTTTTCCGACTTCGTCACTCAGGGTATAGATTGCGGTGGTGTCGAGGACGTGATCATTGGCGGTAAAGAGTTTCTGAATGGCTGCAAGGTGAACTTGCATTTTCAGCTTACCGACCCCTAATGCGCCATAGCAGATCACTCCTTGTCGTTCGACACCTGCCTCCGCCGTTTCAATTCCTTCCAGCCCCAAGGGGGGAACCGCATTCAGATCAATAGCTACCTTGAGGGACTCAATTTCCTGCCACTCGGCGGCTTTTAGAAACTGGACACCGGCCGCCCCTGCAGAAATAATCAATGAAACACCATCCACAGCGGCTGCCAGGCCTTCATCTGAACAGTCGCAAGGGGTGACACTGGCGCCATCGACCGTTTTTCGAATCTGGGCTGCGGTGGCCTCTGCGCGTTGCGGATTGCGCGAGGCAATGCGGACTTTGGCTCCTTGAGCTGCCAGAATTTCTGCACTCCGCTGGCCAACGGGACCAGTTCCGCCCAGCACCAGTGCTTCCGCATTCGTTAACGGCATGTGCTGTGCTGCAGACCGCACAGCCGCCGCGGCGGTGGTTCCTGATCCGTTTGCGTCCAGCATGACTGAGACCCGCATGGGACCAAAGAACGTCTGCTGTACTTTGATGAACACCTTTTCTGCCGCCTGGACATCGCTGCCCCCAACGAAGATGGCTGTGTTCAGCAGATCTTTGGGTCCCCTGGTAAAGATCGCCCCATGCACGAGTGAGACGACATTTTCCGGAGTCACGCCACCAATACAGAAAAGCTCTTCCACTCCGGCATCAACCGCGACAATGCGATCGAAAGTGGAGGGGATGGAATCTGTATCGAGCTGAATAAGAATTCGCTTCATACATCCGACTTTCGGAGAGGGAGATCAGGGCAATGCTCGCACACTTCAAGCAAGTTGCTCTCTCGCGTTTCGATTGATGAAAGACGACTCGCCGCGTGGTGGAACGCGATCTCTGCGGGGTAAATGCGTTCTCATGCTCTGCCAACAAGAATTCCGCAGCACTCTCAGTTGTCCGAGAGTGCATGCGGGGTGTCGCTGTTCGCGATCTCTCAGCCTTTATTGAAGAAGGGGTGTTGTGAATCGCCCTTCTTGGCCAGAACTTCTGATGCGTTAGGTTCGTCTTTCATCGCCCGTTCAATCGACAACTTGGTGGCTTCGTAGTTGTACTGATAGATCTTCTTGTCGTCGCTGGCTTCCCAGTGAATGAACACGCCGCAGACAATGCAGAGCTTATCAGCCTGATCCTGGGGAATCGTTCCCGCTTCCAGACAATCTCCCACAGCATCCGCCACCGCTTTCTGAGCGGGACCAAACATCTGGACGGCTTGCTTGGCACCTTTAATGGTCACTTTCGTGATCATGACCGTGGCCGGTTTGACTGCCAGGTTTGGAGCCAGAACAGCCAGTAAATTGCTGTGACCAGCAGACTGGGTGGCCAACGCGTTGGCAAATGCAATCCCGACAGGACCACTCTTATCGCCAATCAGCAAATCAATATGTGCGACTTCATTGCCTTCACCAACCAGGGCTTCCCCAACATGAAATGACATACCGCCAACTCCCCTTATTGCTGTAATTCGATCTGAACCGGTGCTGTGTCACAGCTGAGCTTTGAGTCCGCCGTTGCGAAAACATCATCCATTTTCGGCCTGTACGGCTCGACTTGTTCTCATTTTCAAGTTGACAAAGCACCCGCCAATTTCCAAGACAAATTCCAAAAGGGAGTGATATCACTCCTTAGCTGTGAATTCCAGTCTCGACATGGGAAAGTCTCAAAAGAACCCGGGTACGAACGGCAAATATCACTCATCTCGGACGTGCGTCGCAGCAGCATGACCCGAGGGGGATTCCCAGATAGCCTGAAATGGCAGTCTTGCATCACCACCCTGGCATACTCAAATTGGAAATCCCTCCCTCTTCTTCTCCAGCGAAGGCAAGTTCATGCCACAGAACGAGTCTGCAGGAGGGGACCGTTTGGCGCACAAAAAAAGCCATTCACAAAGGAATGGCTTTAACGATTTCATGAGAGCAAGTTGCTCTGGCCTGAGCCCGCGCAGCGCGAGTTTTGATTTCAATTAGTGAAAGGGACTCTCTGCGTGGTGGAACGCAGTCAACACCCGGTGAATACCACTTCAGCTGACACAAGATCACGCCAGCTGCGGGCATTCACAACCGAATGTCCGCTATTCATTTCCTTCTGAGGCGTCCCCTGCCGAAGCGGTGACGATTTCCAGGGAAGGAACTTTGATTGAGGTAATTTTCACGCCAGTATATTTCTGGCGATGCCCGGTATGTCGGCGAGAGTTTTTACGACGGCGAAACTTCTGAATTTCGAGCTTCGGGCCTTTGACGGTGTCATCAATGACCTGGGCTTCGACCACGGCCCCCTCAATCACGGGAGCGCCAATCACGCTCGCACCGCCGCCATTCGCCAGCAGGACCTTGTCGAAAGTCAGCACCTGGCCCACCTCAGCTCCATCGCGGAAATCCACGGTCAAAACCTGGCCTTCTTCCACTCGCAGCTGATGACCACTCTCTTCAATGATCGCGAACATGATTCAATTACTCTTTTTGCTCAAACTATTATCTGACAACGAGTTGCAAAGTGTTCTATCACTCGCATCTCACACCGGTCCATTGGCGAATCGCGAAAGATACCGGATCTTAGTGAAAAATGCGAGACTGCGGAGCCCCGATTTTGCAGGAATCGGCAGAACCGAGCCACTTGTCGTCCCTCAATTCCAACAGGCCCCTAAATTCGACTTTCGCATTTTTACGTTGCGAGCTGGAAGAGGTTTGTCAGGTGCTGGATGAGTTTTTGAACATTCGGCGGTAAGGGCGGGGTGGAAAAACCTTCCAGGCTGAGATTTTGCAGGCTTTCCGCACGCAACGCACTCAGCATGTCCGCGAACGAGGGGTGCCGCTTTCCCCGCCAGTTCAACAACGCTGGAGCGGGTTGATCTCGCACCTGTTCGTGCCACCAGACGATCAGACTGTACAACAGGAATGCTGTGGGGGCCGTTCGGTGGGCGGCGGGACGGGTGCGGTTTTGAGGCTCCTCGATCCCCAGGTGTTGTTTGGTGTCGTGGAACGTCATCTCAATCGACCACCGCCACGAATACCGCCGCAGCACCGTTTCCACATCGGTCGTCACGTCAGTGGTGGAGAACACTTCGGTGCCT
>Ga0182738_1008090_pt1 | contig 10505 bp, 9 predicted proteins | sample eDN5th30CBELigMG_FD_128876 | JGI IMG/M metagenome (GOLD analysis project Ga0182738, IMG submission 128876) | Enriched Miracle-Growth compost microbial communities from Emeryville, California, USA - eDNA 5th pass 30_C BE-Lig MG (version 2)... ... | reverse complement strand
AGATTGAGGAAGAAAACTCAATTTCATTCTTTTTAGATATATAATATATCTAATTTAATATTAAAAGTTTCTATGGAGGAAATCTTTGAAGAAGTAAACATTTGTCAAACAAAATTTTCAAATTTCAATCTTCTAAAATAATGAAGGACACACTCTTCTCAAGAGAAAATTTTATTGTTGTTAGTCCACTTGGATCCACTCTAACGTTCTGATGAGTGATCGAAATAAGACTTGAAGAAGATTTTTTCTAAAAATAAAATTTCTAACTCTGGAAGAAAAAAAATTTGAATAAATTCTGAAAAAATTTCTTGACAAAACATCGATTAATGATTAAATAAGATACAAGTTTTATTGATATGCTTATTCACTTTTATTCACTTTTTTGAATACAGAAATAAACATAATTTTCTTTGAATCAGAGAAAACATCAAAGTTTGTTAGAACCTTTTTTGATGCTTTCTTCATATAAAGAATCTCCTCATCTTCTACCAACTTCATTCCATTAATTTCCTCCTCAATATTACTCATTGATTGGGCTGGGTGCAATATAAGTGCTTTCTCTATAATCTTCATCCATTACAAGTTGTATATAAACGCACGTCGGATGGATTCTCCAATAAAGGCCTCGTCTTCGATACAAAATATTATTTTGTTCTCGAAGAAAGACTTTGATCGTCATGGTCCCTTTTCGAGCAAAATGGTCCCCAAAAATTCTGGTCATAATAATTACAATGATAATTGTTATCGTGTAAACAATAGTTTCAACAATTAGATCTTTTAACATGTTCTCTTCTCCTGAAAGGATTCTCGCAAGGTTCACAATCAAAATAATAATCAGTAAGATGAACAAAGTTTGCCGAGCAAACCAAAATATCTGTGCAATTTTTATCGGTGATCCACCCTTTTCAGCAGCTTTATCTCGAAGATAAAGAAATTCCTCTTTGTTAACTCGATAATTTGTACATTTTGGGTTATAGTCAATCTTGCCTAGTTTGTTGATGATCTTAGGATCAATATAATAGCTCCTTTCGTTCGAACTTGGGATAATTGGAAAAGCTGTTTTGAAAGCATTACCCATTCCAAAAAGATTATGTATCTTTGTTGAGTGTTTAAAGGCCCCTAATAATTATTTATTTCTATGAAAATTTGCTGAATTTGTCTAGTAAAATTAACAGGATATTTTTTCTCTGTATACCAATAACAATCTAGAGGAGATTCTTGCAAAAGCTGACAGAAAATTTTCCGACTTTCTTCTCCCAAAAATCTCAAGATCTTTTTTTTCAGAAGCACTGTCATAATTTAATTTTCAAACCCTCAAGGTTATCTCTCAATCTCTCAACATCTTCTTCTCTGAATTAAATCTCTATTCTTATCTTGAATTCATTGCATTTCAATCACATTGAGTTTTTCTCTTTCAAGAAAGAACAGATACTTTGACTTCATTTCCCAGAGGAAATTTGCACTTCCAAAATTATCAAATTTTGGAAGTTCTCAAATATCTATGTTCAAACTTCCAAAAAAAAAAATCAAAAAGAACACTCTATCGATGCAAGAGACAAATTCCCTGAATGAATAATATTGTTATTATTTCCAATCCAATCCAACATTGATTAAAAGAAAACTGACATCTAATAATAATTCATCACATTATCAAACTACTATTTAGTTAGCTATGACAAAAGTATCTTCTCGTGGTGGCCCAAGTAAATCACCACTCTTCACACCTCTCTAATTCTCTTCCATAGGAAAGCCAGTCTTATTCACAGAAATTACTGATAAACTTTGGTGGGAGTACAGAACCTACACTAACGATGAACTCACATCTATTGATAACTATCTTGCACAAGACGCATCTAAGGAACTCCAAATGACTACCGATATTTACGAAAACCTCAAAAAAGTCTATCACGCTCTTGGTAAACGAAATATAACCAAAGTATCTTTGGACTAATTTCTTCTTCAAGGTCTTCACTTCCATCCTTTCATCAATTATCCCTTGAAAAAGACAATTGCTCCTGAAGTTTTGGAAAATCTCAAACAGCAGATAGCAATAGCAGAGGCCAATAATGCCAAAAAGGGAGCTGTTCCAATGGAAAAGCCTGAAATACCAGAATGTGAAGTCCTTCAGATCAATAATATTAAGGTCGATCCTGTTGTCCTGAAACTATTAACATACTGCTGGGGATTCTCTAAATTAAGCTCTTTAAAGCTGATCAGAAATCAATTTGAAGCTAGAATTGAAGAAGCTGTGATTGATGCAGTTTCAAATCCTTCTTTCAAGATCAATAAACTTTTTATTGATTGGAATCCTCCCATCAACTTTGATTTATACCCAAAAATGTAAGAGACTATTGACTGAGGATAAACTTATTCTTGCTAGTTTGCACAACACAAATATTCAATTCTTGAGTCTTCGTTCAAACAACTTGGGCGATGCTTCAATGGAAATTTTAGTCAAAGCTTTGAAGGAAAATTCAAGCTTGAAAAGTTTGGACCTTTATGGCAACCTGATTACTGGAGCTGGTATCGAAAAACTTGTTTAAGCGCCGCAACTAATCTAAATTTTAGGAGTCAACCAACTTAAGGCTCTTATTGAAACTGCAAGCGGATTAGAATATGTTAGTTTAGCAAAAAACCGTATTGGAACTTGGGGTGATGTCAAAGAATGGCTTGAGGGCTTTGGAAAATTCCCAATTACCCTCGAAGAAGTTGAAGCTTACAGATTAAAAGAAAAGGAAAAAGAAGCCATTATTCAGAAAAATCAAAAAGTAATTTTGAAGTTGATACTGAATTTTATGCTGATTTTCTTCATAGAATAAGGGCAAAAAGGGTTATGTTGATGAACCAGTTCCATTCTTACACCCTATTTCCCAAATTGGTGAATGTAATCATTGTATTTTTTAGAATCTAATAGAGAATAATTAATAGCTTGGTTTATGACAAAAGGAGCCAAAATGAAGATGATTTGTTTTGCATTAAACCACTTTGACGCGGAATCATTGCCTCACTTTGATACCTTCTTATCAAATCAAGATGATGATTTCCATCTTATTCTCACAGGCAACCCAATCAGTAAACAAGACATTGAACCTTTAAAACAAAAGCATCAAGCCAAAATATTGTTCTAATCATCATCACCAGTGCCTACATGAATAGCTATTATCGTTATTGAAATTTATTATTTTTTGTTCACTTCTGTTGAACTCTCTATATATTGAGAATATACCATCAGTATTTTCTAAAACTCTTTCCAGTTTTTTCATGCCTTGTTCAAATCTCCTAAATCACTCTCGAAAGAGAAGAGGTGAAAATAAACTTTCGTCCTCTTCTTACTGAAAAATGCATATATTTTACAATTTTCTGACCAACATTTTAAAACATAAAAGCGCAATAATATTAAAACAAAAAAGTTTTTTACAATTATAATCATAACCTCAACTCATCTTGCAGATTTTTTTCCCTTCAGAGACAATGTTTAAAGGTATATTCGTAAGGAAGGATAGAAATGAAGATACAGCAGTTAAAGAGCCAAGGCAGGACAAGAATTTTGAAAAGGCTATGACACCAAGTGTGAAAAGGCTCAACCCACTGATCTTTGAAGATCAAGCAAGGGCTAGTTTGACTGCCGACCCTTTAAAAAGCACCAAAACAGTCGCTCATAAATACGTCAAAAGAAAATTGCAATCTAATAAAGAAAACGAATTTCCTTTTTACTCCCAAGGCACCAACCAGAAAGTTAAAAATGATCTTGCTGTCAAAAGACTCGGAGGTTCTGAGAAGAAAGTGTTTGGAATTCGCAAAAAGATTGATGCTCCCAAGTCACCAATCGTCATCAATTCAAGCTCCCCCAAGGCCAAGAAAGATTCAGTGAAGTTATTATTCGAGAAAAAGCCTCAAGATGTTGATTTTGATCTTTATGTTGAAAGAGAATATGGAGCAGTCATTGAGGAGGACCTTTTGAAGAATCAGGTAGAATTCTTTATATGAGGTTGAATTCATTAAAAATCGATATTAGCCGGATTTTTCAAAGTGCTTACAGAATACAAATATTAAAAGAGGGTTGAGATCAAAGATGGTTGATTGGACGGGCCAAGTATTCAAGCATTATGAGAAAAAATTTGGATTTTCTAAACATGTGTTTTTCCAAAGCGTCGCAATCATGGATATGTACTTTAAGCACTCTAAAACGTAATCTTATTGTTAGCTTCCAAATTGCTTGAAATAATCTAAAATAGGGTTCTTAACGATTCGGACCTTCATTTAGTTGGAGTTACAAGCATATTTCTGGCATCAAAGTATCATGATTATTTCCATATTCCTCTCAAAGATTTGGTTGACATTTCTCAAAATGAATTATCGGCGTAATCTCATATAATTTTTTCCCAATAAATAACTAAAATTAGTGACAGTATCAAAGCAAAAGAATGGGAGATATTGCAAGCACTCAATTATACTTTGAAGTTTGATACATGGCTGACATATCTTGAAAGGATAATCTACAAAAATTTTGGAAGAGACGATAATGAGAGTGGCCTTCAAATGGAAGATTTGGAAACATCAACAATAAAAATTTTGGAAATGTGCTTGCATGACAATGAGTTTTTAGATTTTGAGCCCAACACACTGGCTCTTGGTATTGTATGCTATTATATCAAAAGTTTGTCTTTTGGATCTGGACAAGACTTTGAGACGTTTAAAAACACAGAAGAAGCCAAAAAAGAAAGATTAATCGTAAGAGATATTTATTATTGCTATCATCTAATTAATAATGATAATAGCTAAAGAAAATTTTGCTGAGTTGTGATAATATTGAAATTCCCAAAGTTGAATTTTGCATGTTTAAGATCAACTTCATTTTCCAAAATCTCGAGAAAAGGCATTCAGAAAAAACAACTCCAAATGAGATCGAAGAGAGTTCTCAAAAATAAACTAAATAATCAAGAGACCTCCTCATTCATAACTACACATCTTAATTTTGTGCTAATTGCTTATTTAAATAATATTTTGCACTTTTTCAAGTTCAAGTTCTTCTATTCTATATTTCTTTGAAGTTTAAAGTTAACCGATAGCTCTTTGATAGCCGAATCAAACGTATTATCTTTGACTACTTTCTACTTCCAGAATTCGAATGTATTCAAATAGATAAACCCCTATGGCTTGATTAAATTGTCCCAAAGATCTAGAAAAAATTTCTTTTAGAACTTTTACTTTTAATAAAGAGAGCTCGATTTTACTGTTTCTCCATATTAGAAAACTTGCTTTGACTCTAGAACCAAGGAGTCGAATTTTGCAGAAAATCGAAGCAATCTTCTTTCTCTTCATTCTTCTGCAAATAACCAATAAATCGATGTTTTAGCAACTTCAAAAACTTGCTATTTTTATCTCAGATTCTATTTCGGTGCTGCTGCTTAGCGCAAATTTTCAGTAAAAAATAGATTAACTGCTTGAAAGGAGTTGGAGTGATCCCAAATTCATTTTGCCTTCATGGTTTAATTTGCTAATTTTCAAATTAATCTTCATTCCTGAATTCTCGAAATCGTGGGGATTAGATTCTAGGATCGCTGATTCAATTGAAGAATAGAAATTTCTATCTCTCCCCATAATCTTATTTTATTCTCTCAAGCTGAATTTCTTTTTAAAAAGAAAAGGTCATCCAAGTTTGGAACTTCAGCGAGGCTGAACATATCAAATTGAATCTCTTAAACTCTTTCTTTTCAGTTGCCAAAATCTCCTTAAATTAGTGTATTTGTTTTACAAACAGACTTGTCTTATTAAATTTAGATTGTTCTGTTCATTAAATTTAGTTAATTTTGACCTCATCTCTTTGGCTGGAGCGTCAAACTCCATTGCCTCTCCAGGCCCAAGGCTTCACAAAGATACTTTTTCTCAGAAGGTATTTGAAAGGAAGCTTTGGCAGTTTTACCGTTTTCCCTTCAAAATTAAATACTAGCACTTTATGTCTTATAATTTCAAAAACACCTTCTTCTTCAGAAAGAACAATCTTGGAGATTGATCTCTGACTTTTCTCAACTAGAGCTTTCTCACAAGAACCTTCAAGAATTCCTCAACAGTCTCTTGATTTTTAGGACAAGCATTTCATAGATATTTGATAAAAATACCAACATTCAACAAATTTGTATCTCCGCTGTGAAATTTGAGAGGAGAAACTCAGACTCAGTCAGAAAAAGAAGGGTTTTAATAAGTTAATTTACAGAAGGCAGAATTTAGGGACTCTTAATCAATCTTTGATGGCTTACCACTTTTAAAAAAGGGGCCAAATGAAATTCTAGAAATAAAATTATTGAGGGGTCGGGTCGGGTTTTCAGAACGAGAATTTTGAAAAAGTAAAGTGAGCTTGAAGCAACTACTTTGTACTTTTTATAAAATTTCTCTTTACTCTTGGGCTATATAATCAGCCTTCGAGTTAGGATTTTACAAATGTTCTCATAAAATAAAAACATAAACTTGAATTTTGAGATCTCAATTCAAAATATCAACATATAAAAATAATTACACAAGGATTGTACTTTCTACAGTCAAGCCTGCTCTTCGTCAAGAACAGACTAAATTTATGAATATTAAACATGCTTTTGGGTTTGATTAGAGACCAGTTTGAGTTAAACCAGTAAAGGGAGCTTCTTGTCTTGGGACAAGGCAGTTAAGAAGTATTCCTTCTCCTCAACGGGTTTCACGTCATGTGCAAAAGCCTTCTTCTCATTGATCTTCAAAGTGGGGCTTTTATCAATGAGAGCGTCCTTCTTGGAAGAAGGCTTGTGCATGGTTCTGTAGTATTTGTACATTCAGTTCTTATTTTGTGACCCGATATTATATTTTTTATAAATTTCAGAGTCTCAAGCCTAGATAAGATCCGGGTGAAATGTAATTGGTCAATTTGATTAAAGTCAATTCCTATTTTTGCAAATCCTGAAACTCAGATTAAAAAGTCAGTTAGTCATTTCTCATTAAAAAGATTATTTTAGCTTGATCGTAATTGATCAATTTCTTTCTCGAAATATGAGATTTTCTTCCCCTTCTGATTTTCTGAAAACAAATCCAAAAATAAGTCCATCTTCCATTCCAACTATTTATAGACTCGTATTCAACTCTTTCTAAAAGCTGAGTCAAAAGAAGGTCGAGTCATTTGTTGAAATCAAAATGAAGAAAAAATATGCAATAGAAACTCCCGGGTTTGTCAACAGGAATTCTAAGCACAGAAAATTCAACCTCATCACATCAATTTGAGAAGAATTTTAGAATAAAAATATTTTACTCTTTTTCCTCAGGCTTTTTGGAAGCCTGTTTTTTGTTTTCCAGACTCTTTTTGTCAATAGAAGTGAAGAAAGAAAATCCTAGAAAATGCAGTTCAAAAAAGGGAAGATTGAAAAAAGTCAGCTCATCGATAGAGACTTAGAAGGCAAAGTTGAAAACCGCCAATATGTCAAAGGAAAATTCTAAATAAGAGATTCGAATTTTTTTTAGGCAGAAGATGTCTCAGAGATCCCTAAAATTTCCAAAATCTCAAAATGATCTTCTCTTTTAAAGCCTCACTTACTCCAAACACATCTTCAATAAAATAGCCTTCATTGGGCTTATATAATCAGGGATACTAATTTAAGCAACGAAACAAAAATGAATCCTTTGATTGAATTGAAATTAGGAGCACGAATTCTCGAGAAGTTTTCATGATTTTTACCTCAAACTTTCAATCTGAGTTATCTCCTCAAGTATTTCAAAAGGAAAAGAAAATTCTCTGTACCTGATTACCGATTCAGAAGATATAAATTTTTTTTTCGACGAGTTTTTCACAGAAAAATAAAAGGTCTCTCTTCAGGGTCTAACACTAAAATTTATCAAGAGGCCCTTTCCTTTTATTTATTGTTATTATCAAAAGATATGGGCCGACCAAGGACTGAGAATTTTAAAAAGACAAGCCTTTTGAAAATTTTGATATTACTGTTGCTGTCTTTATCAGATAACAAACAAGACAGATTTATTTTTTATATAGGAAATTTCTGAAAAGTTTTTTTCTCATTCAAGAGCTCAAATTCTTAATCGGCTCTTCTAAAGAGTTCCATCAATCTCTTGAAGAAAATCAAACTTTACACTTGCCAACTCCATTTAAAATTTAAGAAAGAATTTTATTTTCTTCCTTTTAGAAAAGAAGAATGTCCATTTTATAAATTTCTTTGAGAAAAGAAGATTTTTCCATTAAATGATAAAAGAAGATTACTCCATACATGATATAAGTTACGGATATATTATATTTTTATGATATGTAAAGAGTAGAGTGATATGGAACAATCTTCAACATTATGATATATAAAACTAATAATTATGAAACATTATATTATATAGTTAAGGTACGCACTGTCTTTTTCTCCATCATATACAGATAATTTATTGTCCCAGATGTTTATTTGGGAAGATTTGGACAGGCTGGATATTCAATTGAGCCAAAATATCTTCTCTTCTTGGTTGTTCAACTTCGATGACATAGAAAGTTTGGCCTTTTCTTGCTCTTCTGCTGTCTTGAGTTTCTTTATTGTTTGAGGAGTCATTTTGAGCATCCTGAGGTTTTTTGTATGCTACCATTGTATAGAGAGAAAATGACAGGAATAAAGCTGTTTAAATACTTTTTATTTTATTAATAAAACTCACAGTGCTAAATATACGTCCACTTAAAATTAAAAAAATTCCATCGAAAGAAATTTCTTCTTTTGCTGATGGAATATGAAAGAAAATTTGTTAATATTACAAGGACGGTTTGATAACTCGAAATTCTAGAACAAATTTTCAAACAAAAATGAAAGAATTTTGGGATTTGTCATGGAAAATAATAGCTTTCTGCTGAAAATTATATGAATTTTTATGAAAAAGAATCACTCTTTTCATGAAGTACAAACTCCCTCTTTGATTTTCGCAACTCAGGTTTCCAAATCTTTGAATTCTTTTCAAGGAATATGTTGATCAGAATTCTTCCAAATGTCTCATCAACCTTCAACATTTCTAAAAAAGGGGTCTTATTGACGTTTCAAGATTTATCTTCAGTCAGAAATCTTCTCTTCCGGTCTGATATCTTGTCTCCTCGAAAGAAATTATTCTGTAAAACCAAATTGAAAAAAAATTAGCCAAGAAAACTTCAAACCTCAAAGAATAAATCTTTCTGACAATCAACCAGTCATTCTGATTATAAACTTTTGATTTATAAAGCTATGTTCAAAGAAAAAAAGAACCAAAGGAAAATTCAGGAAATCACGCAGTTTGAAGACTGAATCCAATTTCCTTTTTCTTATCTCAAATATGTCTAAAAATCATTTTTTTGAGAATTTCGAAAGAAGGGCTCTTGATTTTAAGAAGTTGATCAGAAACCCCCTTTAACCTTTTCAAGTTTCTGAGGATTGGTGTCTATTGAGATCATGGATTTTTTGAAGATGAGATCTAAAAGGAGAATTTGAAAAGCAGTCGGTGTCAAAACTTTAATTTATCCCAAGGTTTAATTGTTTATTCTATCTCGATTGAAGCACCTTAAAGACAAGAACCAGAGAAAAAACAATGCAAGTTAAGGGTCAGAATCAAGCATTACCCATATCAATAGCTGAGAAGACAGAAATTGTTCTTGTCTCAGATCTAAATATCCCAAAGACCGAAATGACTTGTTCAATTTGCATGGATCATTCTTTAAAAAATGCTGCAGAAAATTTCCTCACCTGTAAGCATAGCTTTTGTTTATCTTGTTTGAGAGAATATCTGAACGAGAAGATTCAAAATTTGCAAGTTATCAATATCCCTTGTCCTCAATTTGGATGCAAGGAGCTCTTTACCAATCAAGAAACCAAATCCATTCTTGACCAGGAAACTTACATGAAATATGAAGAAGTCATCAAGCTCAAGAAAAATTTAAACCAAAATCAAAACCATACAATCTGTCCAAAACCTGGCTGTGCAAGGATTCTTGTTCTAAAAGCGCAATCTAGAATTTCAGCTTGCTTCTGCGGAACTAAAATTTGCAATATTTGTTATCATATAACTCATGAAGGTCAATCATGTCTTGAAGCAATGGATTCAGAATTTGAGATATATTCCAAAGAAAACAATATTCGATTTTGTGCAGTTTGTAAAACACTCTTTCGAAGGGAAGAAGGCTGCTTACATGTTACTTGTCCGATTTGTGATTATGAATGGTGCTGGAAATGTGGAAGACAATACAATAAAATGCACTTGTGTGATGGTAACTGGGATCCTATCCCACCAGCTGAAATGGGAGGCCATAGATTTACACTTACAAATCTCAAAAATACTTGCATGAGAGGCCCAATAATCCAAAAGGCAGGATCGCTCTTGGCTATTCTATTGCTTTCTCCAGTGTTGTTGGCTGCTTTGATTTTATTTTGGCCTTTGTACTTCATTAATCTGACAAGCACTCGACCAATCAAGTCTTTTTGTCTGATATTTGGGGCAACACTAACTGGAATTACTTCTTTACCAATAACAGTCTTTTGTATCTT
>Ga0182738_1008088_pt1 | contig 10507 bp, 3 predicted proteins | sample eDN5th30CBELigMG_FD_128876 | JGI IMG/M metagenome (GOLD analysis project Ga0182738, IMG submission 128876) | Enriched Miracle-Growth compost microbial communities from Emeryville, California, USA - eDNA 5th pass 30_C BE-Lig MG (version 2)... ... | reverse complement strand
TCAATTCTACTGCCAATAATGTTTTATTGGAGATTCAGCTAGATCATTCGCAGAAAGCGGGCAACTCTCTAGAACAGCTCAATCTGAAATTGGAATTCAATTTCTCAAATGAGAATCTCTTAAAGAATCCCCATTTTCCGCAAAAAATATCTCGAGTCATATTCTCTTTGTATCCGCTCCAGAGAATGAATATCGTTTTAAATGGAATTTGCAATACCGATCCTGATGGCAAAGTTTTTGATTCGTTCTTTACCCCTCCACAACAAGAACTCATTGCAAGCCACCACCTTGAAAAGATCAATATAAGGTTTTTAGGATATCAAAAGGTTGACCTTCAGAAAATTTCAAGCTATTTCAGCTATTTCCCTCAAATCAAGAAATTTGCAATAACTCTTGCTAAATTTAATGTTTGTTACAAACAGATCGCACCATTCCTCAGGGATATCCAGATTCTGAAATCACTCAGTTCTTTCAAGCTTCAGTGTACAGAGTTGAACTGGCTAACTGAACGACAGAAAGAGCACACTAAATCATTTCAGCAGAAATTCTCACTATTGAAAGTCAAGTCAAAGATAATCTTTGGAGAGGAGATCTTTGATAACTCCCCAACTGAAATTGACATTGAGAAAAATGATGAAAGTGACTCTGACTTGGAAGATAGCTCCAGAAATCCTTTTCACAGACGCTCATAATGCTCATCAGCTCATAAAAAAGAAAAAGATTTGATTTTTATGATTAATGGCGAAATTTAAATACTCTTCTTTATTAAAAATATTCATTTTTATCGTTTACTCACTGGTAATATGGATCTATAACTGTCTTTATAATTAAAGTAAATGAACATTAAAAGAAAGGAAAATTGAATTGCGGCCACGACTTTAGTGACCATAACTGTGACCACACTTTTTTGTGGTCACTAAATTGGCGACCAGCCATGTGACCATACGTGACCACACGCGACTATATGCGACCACTCTAAAAATTCCCAATATACTTATCTTCTCATAGCCTCCCGAGATAAGTCCATTTGAAAGAAATTTGCTGGAGAAAAAGTCAGAATGATTTTGCAACCGAATCTAAAAGGAGAGTCAAAGAAAATTTTGTTGAGAATCTTATTCTTTTGTCCACTAACAAGCAAGTAAATAGAAGATGAAGAGAGGGAAAGTGCTTCCAAAAAAGAGTTTGAGGAAAGCTTAAAAACTAATCAAAAATTTTCGAAAACACTTGAACCTCTTTGTGATTTTTGCAAACAAATGATTAATTTTTGACTGAAATCACTTGTTCGGTTTGAAAATTTTGAACTATATGTCTGCTTGTAAATCATAATTCCTGATTTTCTGATAAAAAAAAATATGGAGAGCAGAAAACATTTATGAAAAAATTTGTTGAAGAAGGAAATTTGTTTATTTTATTGATCTTCAATGGTCATTAATGGATTGGATGAAAGAATAAAGTTCGAAGAAGCCTGAATATAGTTTTTTTTCCTCATTCAGTGGTTATCCTGGGATGGAATGAGAAGATAAATATATTGGGAATTTTTATAGAGGTCGCGTGTGGTCACGTATGGTCACATGGATGGTCCCACTTCAGTGACCACAAAAAAGTGTGGTCACAGTTGTGGTCACTAAAGTCGTGGTCGCCATACAATTCACCCTAAAAGAAATATGAGGGTTTTTCCCTTCTTCGATTTTAACAAAGCCCCAAAGAGCCATATTTTTGTTGTAAAGTTTGTTCCCGTTTATTGATAAATCTCTTCACAGTTTATCTCGCGTAGAATTTAATAGTCGGAGGAAGACCTTGATCTGAGACTTCACAGTTCACACCACAAAAATATATTTGAAGTTTTTGCTAACATCTCTGATTTTGTGATCTCAACATTCATTTACCTTTTAACTAAAAATTGCATGAAGATGGCATCTCAATAATAGCGGCAAATTGATGAACTTATAGATAAATCAAAGTCGAGCATCTTGTCTGTTTTTCCAAACCAAGCAAGGCTTCACTCAAGAGAACTTTGAAATTTTTTGTTTTTTCTTGTTTAAGCAGACCCATTAAACATCAATATCACTTCATATTTTCTCCAAAACATTCTTATCTATTGCTTTGGCCTATTCTCCACAAGAAGAAATTTCCCAATTTTGAAAAAGACTTGTTCGCTTTTTATATAAATTGAAAGAGCTGATCCAAAGTTTTTCTTTTCCTGTTAGGTCCTTTGATATTCATTCATACTTTTTTGTCATTTTTAAATTCTTCAAAAAGATTTTTTCAAAAGGAAAATCAAACTTTTCCAATCGAGAAGTCTCAAAAAATCCAAGATTTCCAGTCTTTTTAATGATCCTTTTCTACTAAACAGAAAATTCCCTGACAATATACATTGTTTTCAGACTCGCGATGGACAGAAGCAACCAACAATTGTTCTTGGCTCCTGAAAATCTCAGTTTGTCAACAGTAACAGTAAAACCTTTTTTTTTCAGAGGGTAGCGGTCTTTCCACATCCTCGGTTCACAAAGATCATACAGTATTCACAATGGTACAAATTATGATGCTACAGTATGTTTTCCATAGATACTATATAATGACTTCGCAATAAGAACGATATAAGTCTCCTTCAAGAGGCTAGCTTAGAGGAAGAGAACCCTAAACATCATCCCTATGAATAAATAACAAGCGATTTTTGAGCCCTAGAGGCAAACTTTTTCTTAAATGTCTTCAATGAATTTTCTTATGTTTTGTTTTTGTTCAGCATTTTTGTTTTATTTTCTCGTTTTTGTGAAAATTATTTTACCATTTTTATTTCCTTTCTTTCTCCGTTCTTTTACCTGCATAAAACCTTTGGCTCAAATTAATTTCAAGGATAGGGGCACGAAAATCAAAAGACTCAACAGTAATAATACATACGATTATTGAAAATTCTGTGAATGGAAAATCAAAAACAGATCCTGGTCATCCGTTAATCAAGAGAAATCGACCAACTTTAATTCAAATTTTAGCTTAGCTTGAAAATCTATTGAAGCTGATTAGCAGTTTCTTCCTCAATAATTTTTGCTTGATTAGTTACTGTCCTCAGATTTCCCAATTTTTGGGGCTAAAAGAATTTTATGAAGGATGAAAGACAAATCCAAAAAAATCATGAGAATTTATTCAATATGCCAACAAAAATTTCCTTTTAAAAATTCTGATTGGATTCATTAATCTTTTTCAAAAGGCTGATTAAGCATAATTCTTTTGAGAATTTTTCAAATCAAATTAGAAGTTCAAATTTTATTTTTGTCTTTTATAAAAAAAGCCTTTTTGGGATAACTTGCACCTCATTCCCTTTCAATCAAAACAGAGAGAAATCCATCATTTTCTCAACTGCCAACTATAGCTTTATGACAAAGTTTGAAGCAGTATTAAAAAGTGACTTTTCTTTCATCAATATCCTTCAGGATATGTCAAAATCAAAATTTTGGGGTAACTCCAGTTTATCACTATTAATTTTTTTGTTTTCCCAGAAAAAATTTATTTGTGAGTTCAGGCTTGTGTTAAGTAGCAAATGAGGCGGGACTATGATGTTTTGAATCCCATTCTTGAGAAAAAGCACCTCATATTCTGAAAAAAACCTCAACCAAAGTTTTGTTTAGGCCTGAAGAGTTTAGTCAAAACCACAAAGCTGACAGGGATTGGGGGTTGGGATGCGGGTATTGAGAGGGTTGGGAAGGGTTGGGAGGGGTTGGGTGTTTATGTGACTTATTATTAGCCGGATTCATACTTTTGGATAAAATTTCAGATGCAAAAGCCTCACTTTATTAAAAGAAAAACCTTCAAAAAACGCTTCACTTTCTAGGCACTCCAAAAGTTCACCGCGCAATACAAGAAATCTGGTGCTTTTTGATCTTTCTCATTACGGAATACAGATTAATTAAATCTTTTTTGAAAGCATTCTTTTGAACTAACCTTGTAAATTATTTTCCCGAAAATTAGAAAAATGCAATTTAGCCTACTATATTTATCCAAAGCAAACAACACTGCACTCAAGACCAATCTTCTTCTGACTCTCTGGTCCAAGTAAACCCATTGAAATTCCATCTTTTCTTTGTAGAAAATTCCTATTTAGTATCTTCACAATAACATGAGTTGATTTTATCACATCGTTCAAAAGGGTTAAAGACCTGACAGTTAGTCCTCCAATTTTTAGAAGGTTAATCAAACTATATAAAGGCCTCTCAAACTCAAAACAATAATCACTTTATTTAAAAATCAGAAATAACAATAGAGAATCTAAAGAAGATGAGCCTTGAATCTTCAGAAAGCTTAATAGTGGATCCTCAAGATCTCAGCTGCCCAGTTTGTCTTGAAAGATACTCCAATCACGAATACCAGCCGATGATTTTACCTTGTGGCCATTCTATTTGTTCTGAGTGCTTACCAAAACTAAACCATTGTTGTCCTTCTTGTAAATCCAAATTCAAGAGAGCAGCCAAGAATCTCCTTGTGTCTTCGTTTTTAGAGAGAGATTCTCGAACAAAAAAGTGCTCAATTCACAATAAACTACAATTAGGCTTCAGTAAGAAAAACCAGAAGTTGATTTGTGATCGTTGTATACTGGAAGAACGCACAGAAGAAATAACACTGATGGAGAAGATTGAGGAAAAAGTTCAAAAAATGAAAAAACAAGGAGAGGCAATGCGCGAGAAAAAGACAGAAGTCCAATCAAAAACCCAAGAACTGCTTGGTAAACGAAAGCAGGAATTGTACAACAAGGTTGAAAAGTTACTAGAAGACCAGCTTGAATACTTATGCTGTGTTGATAAGAAGCTGAGGAGAGTCGTCGATACCTTGAGTTTGACTGACCAGGGTCATTTTGAGCGTGAGCTCTCAATGGAACTCTTACCAAAATACGAGCAAGAAACCGAAGAAATGCTTGGAAAGTGGAGTAAGAATCAACAAGGAGAAGAAGGTTTAGCAGCACGAATATTGGAGGCTCCTTCAGAAATACAAAATATCCTGAGCAGTTATGCTGAAAAAGGAAATGAAATTTATTGTAATATTTATGAAGGTGAAAAAGAGTTGGAGAAACTTATTGAAGAGTCGAAGCAGCAATTCAGGCCTTCAATCTACAAAAAGTAGAAGAGAAACTTTTGAATATCACAAAAAAATGCAACTCAAAAGGATTGTCAGAAGCTTCACAGAACTATCTCCTCAGAACCTTTCAGGATTATGGAATTCAATCCCAATGCAAAAATCAAGAAGAAATTCACCTTCAAGAAAGCTTTTCTCGTTTCAACTCATTTTCCCCTGAGCTCTTTGACTGTTCACTTGAACAACTTGACATAACATGTGCTGCAGATTTATCAGATAAGAAGTTTGAGATTCTCTCTGACATCTTGGAAAATGTTCAGAACCTCTCAGATCTGAAAATTACCTTTGAGGATTTTTCAATGGGAAAATCTAAACTCCTTTCGAACTTCATTGGAAAATCGAAAAGCCTTCAAAGATTCTCTTCAAAGATTCCTTCACCTTACGGCAAAAATAGTCCTTTTGAAGATCTTATTCAAAGGATTCCGACTGAAAAATTGTCCAGTCTTTCTATGAATCCCACTATTACCAACCTTTCCTTCGAAATCCAACTGAATCCTACACAAGCACCTTTTGTTCTAGAAGAATTGAAACTGAGATTCTCGGAGCTTCCCAACATGTTTTATAAGAAGGATCCTGCAAAGCTTTTTGATCTGAGAACTTTCATAGCGATCCATAGAGCAAAATTATCCTTTGAAAAATCAATCTCAATGTCTCCTCAATTCTTGCTTGATTTATTTCAAACGTTGAAAAAGCTCCGGAGCTTGCAGGAATTAGAATTAGGATTTGCTAATGTTGATCTCTTAAACAACCCTGACTTGACTAAACTCATCTCTCAAGTCATATTTTCTTCATATAACCTCAAAAAAATCAACTTATTTTTAGCTAGAGCGTCAGAGGAGTCAAAGAACCAAGCCTTTGATTATTTGTTTTCTCCGCCTCAACAGAAGCTCTTAAAGAATCATAAACTTGAAGAGTTTACTCTTACACTAATGAAATTTGGAAGCGTTGACTTTCAAAAAATTATCAACTATTTGCGTCACTTTTCGCATTTGAAAAAGCTGGTCGTCATTCTAAATCAAGTGGCTCTCCCTTTTGATCAAATCCTGACATTCCTCAACAAAATTCCCAATCTGAATGAGAGACCTCTCATTTCTTTTGAATTCATATGCCGAGATTTTGCAGAGTTAGACGCTCAGAAAAAAAATCAAATAAAAGCTGTCGAGGAACGACTTTCAAGCTTGAACATTCAACCAAAGGTTATTTTTGAAAAACTCATGCCCAATTACCTCCCAGAATATATTGAGAATGACTCTAAAAATTACCATAACAATGAAAAAGAGATGCATCATTATGTTCCAAATTTCGAGGATCTTAGTCGTCCTTCTGATTCTGACTCTGAAAGTGAAGACCTCAGTGAATATTCTCGAGGAACAGAATCTTCAAGAATTCGAAGAAGAAGAAGAAGAAGAAGCGCAAGAACAAGATCTCCAAGAATTCGAAGAAGGGAAAGGAGTCGAATGAGAGGTTCAGAGACTGGGTCAGTTACAAGCTCAGATTCAAGCTTAGACTCAGGTTGGGCTTCAGATTAGGGCTCAGACTTTTAGGTGGGAGAAAAACAGAAAAGAGGATGAGCTTAGTGGGAATTTCTAAAGTATCTGCATTCAAAGGTTTACAATAGAGATGTTATTTATAAAACTAACGAAAGAGTTGTCTGTCTGAATAACAGTAATAATTTCTTTACAATTTTTGATATAACAATTGAAGTTTAGGCTTTAGAAGAGAAGAATATTCAAGGGAGAAAAGTAGATTCTTGATTTTTTTGAGTTCATCTTCAAGACCTAACTTATTATTGACTGAAAGTAGTTTAGAATGATGTAAATTTATTCTCCAAGGACTCAATTTATTTATCTTAAAAGTCAAGACCGTGATTATTGACAATCCTGATCCTTTTTCTTTTAAAGAATCCTCAATATTTTCAAAGGTAGCAACATACAAAAGGCTTCTCTAGCACGTGACAATTCTCTGTACCGTCATGTCCCTAATCAAGACCCTTCTCTCGAAAAGATTTTCTACCAAAGAGAGGTTCTTAAATAGGATAGTCAAGAAGTAGAACCGGGTTTGAATTAGGAGAGGGGTCTTAATAAGAGAAACGACGGTAATTTTTTTTTGGGAAAAAACAATTTGAGGTGAACCTGAAATTTCAGTTCATTCGCCTGAAATTCCAAAAAAACACCTGAAAAAAAAATTAAAAATGAAAACCTCAGAAAGAGTGATTTTGATCTTTATATTGAATTATAGATTCCGAGATATTGCGCCAGCATGATTTTCAAATGACTCCTTCTCTCCAATTCTGTCTCACTCCTTTGATTTTGCTTCCAACCATAATCTTCGGGTTTTTCAATTCATCACTCTCCAAGAGGCTTCGAGGCTATGTCTCTCAATACTTCTGTGAATTGCCAACATTCCAGGCTCAAAAAAAGTTTCTCTCGAATTTTCAATCTGGCTCTTGTGTAATGATTTCGAAAAATGGAGGTCCAGATAAAAATTTTTGATTTCCGATGGAAAAATTTCTTTTCTTTAAAATGGGTAAATTTCACGAAAAAAGGAAGAAAAAAATTTTAGCACAAAAAATAAGTTTTCCTCAAAAACCCCACAAAAAAAGTTTAAACTGCATTTTTGTCATTTTGAGAAAAGTTTTAGAAAATTTTTTTTTGAATTTTCAAGAAAAATTTTTCTCAAGAAAATTTGTTTGAGATTTTTTTGGTTGCAAAAAATTTTTTCTCTCCAAAAAAATTCTTGTCTCCTTTTTTTCTGATTTTCTAAAAAGGATCTCTTTGATTTTGAATCAATCTCTCCTTGCTTCCTTCTACCTGAAACAATTGGAGATAGATTTATAACACGAAATAATGGGAAAGAAAATGTTACTTCTTTTGAAAAAAAGACTATTCATAAATTCATTTCTTCGCTTTTTCTCGAAAAACTGGCTATATATTGGAAGAATTATATGAAATACGACGTGAAAAGGGTTTTATTTTTTTCAGGTGTTTTTGAAATTTCAGGTGAATGAACTGAAATCTCAGGTTTACCAGAAATTTTCACCTGAAAATTAGGCGTCCCGTTTTTTTTTTGGAGATCTACATTGTCATATGAATTCCATTGTAAAATATCCAAACAAGTTCTTCAACAAGAATAGATGAAGATCCCCTCAACTTCTCAAAAACCCCAATTTTCCCTGGTATCTTTCCCTTTTTAATAGAAGTTCAAAGCTTTAGACCCAGCCATCCAGATTATAAAACATTCAATAATCATAATTACGAAATCCTCTTCTCATCTCACTCTCCTAAACCTGTCTTAGAATTTGGAAGAGCCATCAATATCAAGTTAGCTCCAACTCTCACAAATGAATTGATTTCTGAATAGTCCCTCTATACTAGAAACATTGTTCCTGATTAAACCAAATCAATACAATATTCCCATCTACTGCTTCTCAAAAACGCTCCTTTTACCAGATTTCCCATCAAGAAGTCTTTGCCTAAACACCTTTTTTCTGCTTAATACCTCCCGCTTTTCTCCACAAGGATCTATCAGACCCTTCCAGAACAAAAATATAGAACAATAAAAACTCAGTTTTACCAGAATTAATAATATTAAATTCCCTCTCTTAAAAGCTCAACACATTTATAACGGAGAGACTCAAATTACCTCTTCTAATTGCGTTTCTAAAGCCCTTTTAATTCCATCCCGATACTTCAAATCAATCTCAGTCTAAATTAATTTCCCTTTTTCTCGCAGCACAGCCTATGTCCCTCCTACAATACGAAGACACAGCCCCACTGCATCTGACAGCAGATCCCAAAGACCTTTCCTGTCCAATCTGTTTCTTCCAATTCGGCCTTGAAGAAAACCAGCCAATGACTACACACTGCGGTCACACGATCTGCTCAGACTGCCTTGAAAAAGTCCACAAATGTCCTTTCTGCCAAGTGTTCCTCAACAAGCGACAAAAGCACCAGAAATCCGTGTTTATATGCTCGATGATCGCGAATATCAAGAAAGATGGCCGATGTAAAGATCATATGGTGCCTTATCAAGGCTTTTGCATGCAAGATAAATCGTTTGTTTGCTTCGATTGTCTTATGGAAAAGCACAGAGGACATAGTAAGGTCACCACAGTAAAGCAAATAAATGAAAAGGCCAAGGAACTTGGCCTTGAAACCAAGAAGATATATGAGAAAGAAAGCTCGAGGCGCCTTGAGATCCGCCAATCTCTCGACCAGGTCAATAAGAACCTCAAAAGGAGAATAGATGAGAGGTATGACGATGAAATAGAAGAGTTTTCTTTGGTAAAGAAGAAGTTATACAAAGATGTGGATGTGACAATCTTGACAGAAAAGGATCACTATGAGCATAAATTGTTATCAGAAAACCTTATCAAACATTGCAAGAGCACCGAAAAAGCTCTAGAAAACTGGAACACTAAACAAGAGGAAAACCTTGCCTTTAGAATCCTTGACAATCCTCTTGAAAAAATCTCCCAAGAAATGGTCCTTTACGAGAAAAACATCGATCTTATAAAGACAGAAATCACCCAAAAAGAAGCCCAATATGCCAAAGAACTCACCGGAAATCTGGCTTCCGCCATCAATTTCCTTGCCAAACCACCAAGCCACCCTACCATTTCAAATGGATATTTTGAAATAGAACGGGATTACCTCATCGAAGTCTTCAAGGAATACAATATGACAGCGGCCTGGGCCCAAGATAACCACTCATTAGACATCCAAACGTGCGATTTCTCCACGGTTCCGCCACAATTCAATACAAAGCTCGTCGGCTCTTTCTCCTTTACAAAACTCTCATTGAAATACTTTGACATTCCTTCTTCGAATATTTCCATTATCTGTAAAATCCTAAAGAACACCCCAACACTTCAAGACCTCACGTTATCCCTCCCAGAAATAACCGACGAAGAGCTCGTTTCATTATCTGATTTGCTTGTAAGCCTCAAAAGCTTGGAAAAATTCAGCCTGAGCATGGATCTAACATGGACTTCGCAAATGGCATTGGCCCAATTTTTCGTTCAAATAACAAGCCTTAAGAACTTCTCCAGCTTTACTCTTCAATCCAACGGCTTCCAAATCCTCATCGCTTTCCAGCTGGCCACCTCCTCTACCGAATCTCTGCAGAGAATGAGCATAGGTCTCGAGGCTGTACCTCCTTTGTTATTCAGAAATTTCTATTGGCTGTTAGGTTCTTCCAATATCTCTCAAGGAAAATCCCTCAAAGCCCTCAAGATTCTCCTTGGAAAAGGTGAGAAAAGCTCCTTGCTAGCATACTCCCTTTGCCGAATTCTTCAAGCACAGGGTCATCTCGAAGAATTAGAAGTTACAACCTCAGAGGATTTCGAGGGATTTGCTCAATATAATTTCTTGCAAATGTTGCCTGG
>Ga0182738_1008085_pt1 | contig 10509 bp, 10 predicted proteins | sample eDN5th30CBELigMG_FD_128876 | JGI IMG/M metagenome (GOLD analysis project Ga0182738, IMG submission 128876) | Enriched Miracle-Growth compost microbial communities from Emeryville, California, USA - eDNA 5th pass 30_C BE-Lig MG (version 2)... ... | reverse complement strand
GCAAGGGTATATCATAAAGCCAAATTTTGTTGAGGAAACTGGGTTTACAAGTGCTTTGGATAACGAAGTGAAATACTTTTATCACGAAGGAAGATTTGAGGAGCCAGTTATCAGTGAAAGGAAGACAAGAAATGACAAGATTTTGACCTTTGGTTTTACAGATGTTGATCCAAGGAGCTCAAAGGCTTTGTATCATCTTTGCAGAATTCTGACTGCTCTGCCTTTTGAGTTCAATTTGAAAGCGAGTATATATGCTCAAGTGTCAGAAGTTTTTCAGCTTTCTTATTTCAGTGAAAATTCAAGTTTCCAAGAAGTACATTATGACTCTTCATTTAAAGAGAAACTTGATAATGGAAAGAAGATAAGTGCTTTATATGTATTTTCAGAGAATAGTAACGCAAGACCAAAAATTGTAATCCATCAAAAGGATTCAAGTGAGGTTCTTGAAGAAAAGGAGTTAGAAGTTGGAGGTCTCTGTTTGTTGAAAAGTCGTATAATTCCATATGCTCTTAAAGATATTCCAGCAAAGACATTTATTCTAAGATATTGGATAAACGGTCCTGCCGATACTGCCAACCAAAGTATGTAAATAGAAAATGGCAAAATTACTTAAAAAGTCTCTGTAGTATAGATAAAAATTTTAATTTCTTTGATAACTTGCAAAATTCTTGAGTTTAGAAAACTTTTGCATTAATTTCAGTCAAGTCTCTTTATTTCCACCTTATGAAACAAGTCTTTCAGAAGAACCGTTATTTTAAATGTAATGCTTTCGTGTCGGTTTTTGAATGTTTTGGGAGAAAAAAAAACTCGTTTAGCAAATTTCTTTCTTTTCACTAGATGCTTGACACGAGAATTATGTGATATCAGAGTTTGTTCATTGAATAGTGAAGATTTTGGTCGAGCTGAATTTTACCTTTTTTCCGATAAAAGTTGTTAATCTCGAGCCTAGAAAGATCGAGAGAGACTATTTCTAGCGAAATTAAAGATCCGGACGTTTTAATCAATTAAACGAATGGCTTTTTCGAATTTCAATTTGGATGCTTCTGAGATGAAAAGAGAAAGTTTTTCTTTGGAAGTCCTCTTTGGGTTTGTAAGATTCAAAGAATATAGAGCAACAAGGAAATCTTAAAAAAGACGAAAAAATTTTGGCAGCTTGAATTTTTTATTTCTTTTTGTTTTTTCTCGTTTGAAGTTGAAGGAGACACCTAGTCGCCTAAACTGATACTAAGGCAATGAAAGGACATGACTTCTTTTTTGGAATTTAGTTGGGGATTTTAGCGGTTATAGGAAGGTCAGGAAATCCCTAACAAATTTAATTCCATGAAATTGATATAAAAGATTAAAATATACATGAGAAATGGGATGGAAAGTCTAGGATTTGGAAAACCTGTCAAAAATACAAATGAAAACAAATCTCCACTGAGCACCAAGTTTGAAGTGATAAAATTCCATCAAGATTCTGCTTACTCAAAAGTTTTTATTGGTATTAAACGCAATCCAGATGATCAATCTAAGTTTTTATTGTAGGAAAAGATTCTGAAACAAGTGAAGAAGTGATAATAAAAATTGTAATGAAATACAAAGACGAAAACTAATTATCTAGAACAAAATGGAAAAGGCCAACCCAAATTTTCAAGAAAACTACTCATTGATTGGTCCTGGTAACTTTTTTGAATTGTAAATGGGAATAAGTTTCAAAAAGATTTAGTCCCAGCGCTCTACAGCACGGAAATAGCAGGTGATTCGCAAATTTCAGTCTTTCAGAAGCTAGGACCAGACGTTCAGACCTTATTTAACAATAATCAAGCAAAGTTTTCACCAATTACAGTTGCAATGATTTTTCATCTTGCCGTAAGGAATAAGAATTGCATGGTTATAATGATAAAAAAAGATTTTGGCATTAGAGAAGCTACATTCAAAAGATTTCATCCATACTGATTTGAAACCATCAAAATTTGTGATTGGAAATGGGGACCAAAATAATAGGTTATTTCTCTTGGGACTGGAATTTTGTGAGAGAGTCAGAATCCCAAAGATGAACCGCTCAAAATCAGGCACACCTCGAAAGTTTCGAATCAATGAAAACATGTTTTCTTCTTTGAATATTCACACAGGAGAAGGTTTTTGAAAAAATGGAATAGCAAGTTATTAATTTTGTTTGATAGTGATCAGTTTCAGAGATGATTTGGAGAGTTTGAGTTATATCATCATTTATCTCTTTACTGGAGGGAAATTCTTCAAGAATATCCCGTATGAACCTGGAGTTCCCAAGAAAAGTCGAGAAGCATTAGTGAGTTTAAAGACAAACATTCTTTCTGAGATTCTCTTATCTGGAATTCCCCGTAATTGATTTCAAGGTTTTGGTTCATCTCAATCTAAATAGTGGAGATATTTGATTATATAAAGTATATATTCAGATTGAAGGCGACGGATCTTCCGAATTATGAGTATATAAAGGGTTTGTCATTGAAACTCTGTCAGAAATTTTATGTGAAACAACACATAATTTCAGTTTTGGATTGGATTCAAATTCCAGAAGAAGACAAGAACAAATATAGATCTAAAATGTTGAGTTACTTTTTCTGCTGTACAATTCCTCAATTAAAAAAGAGTATTTCGGAGAGGTTGATTTGAAATTCTCATATTTATTGTTAGAACCAAATCGAGTTGATGAAGTGGGAGGAGCAATGAAGAAAAAGAAGGCTGTCAGGAGTCCCGTTCTCGATAGTAGAGCTGGCATACCAAGTCTAGCAAGAAACTTTCAAGGTTTGGCGATTCATGAGACACCGAGTGAGTCTCCAAATGTTTCAAAAATCTTTGTTGACAATTTTTTGCTTGACAACCATGAAGAATACATGAACATTCCCGCAACAGCAAGATTAGCAAACGCAAACAAAGCATATATGCCCAACAATCATAATACAAGTAGATTTATGACCCAATTCAGTAGATATAATTATTGGGATTGTTGGAATAAAAGCTTCTCATTTAGGTGGCCAAAATGAAGAAAGTTCATTTCAATATCAAGATGCTTCTTTTCATGATAGTATGGATTCACTTGATGATGATTTTAGTGATGATGACGATATTGTTGATGAAAGGGAAGCAAGAAATATGTTGTCTGCAAATCACCAGACTCAGAAACTATGGAGCAATCTTGATACGAACACAAAACCTTTTGATGCTTCAACTCAGAATCCTGATATGGGAAACAGCAGATTAGAAACTTTTTCGAGGTACTATCGAAGAGGCTTTGTTGGAAATAAAGTTTTTGTAGTACAAAAAGTAAAAGAGAGAATCATCGGCTTCCACCATCTTGTTTGAAGCCTGAAACAATGAATTATAAGTAAAAAAATCGTTTATAAATAACCTAAATCTGAGATAGAATGATGCCAAAATAAGAAAGAATTTTTTTGATGCTTCATACTTTTGCTATTTTTGTTCTTTTTCTTCCTTTTCTCATTTTGACTTGGTTTTACTCGATGTTTTCAATTGTAAAAATAGGATTTCATTTCAAAAATTGTATTATATTGTACATACTTTTTGAGTAACTCACTTTAGTGTAAATTTTCACTTGGGATTGTAAACATACAGAAATTTGATTGTCTAAAAATTTCCGATTTCAATTGAAAAATATTATTCCTCTTTCATAAATCTCTCCCAAACCGAAATATTTCTGACAGAACCAGATGAGATCAAGTTACAAAAGTTCTATTTTTGTTTTTGGTGCAAGACTCCATAAAAAGTCGAAATTTGTTTCAACCCTGTTTAAATGAAAAGATTTGTTATGAAATTCTTGAAGAGAAAACAAAATTTGAAATGAAATACAGATTCGTCTCCTTTAGACGCCTTTGAAACAATCGAAAGGAGAGGGGAGGGATGAATTTAAGATTTTTCTAAGGTCTTGCTTGAAAAATTTTGTTTATATGTTTTTGTTTTCGGAAATGATAATTATTAAAAATTAAATTTTATTCGAAATATAGATGACTTTGGTTGGAGCCCTTGTCGGAAGCATCATTTTCTTGATCGGTGGCCTTGTCGGTTGCCTCGGTATTGGTCAATACGTTGTGACTCAAACTGTGGGTTCCAGACAAACAAAAATGGAGAATAGAGAGTAAGAATAACTGAAAATGTATTTTAATATTTTAGTGTTGCGAGAACAGTAACATTTATCGGAGCAGTTTGTATGTGGTTGATCTGGTTCTCTGCTTACATGCACCAAATGTACCCTTTAATAAAGCCCATCCCCGCCACCGAGCATTAGAACAAAGTTATATTCATTCAATGTAAACTTTGATTATTCGATGTAATAACATATTCGTAACTGCTTAAAAGCCAGTCAGTCAATGTTTACGGAGTATAAGCTTAATTTTATGATATGAGATGCAAAAAGGCTCTAAATAATATGCTGTGCCAATTTATATCCGTTATGCATTGTGCTTAAAGTTTATTAAAACAAAATTCTGTCTGCCTGTCACTTTGTTTGCCTGATCCTAAAAAAGAAATCTTTGCGACGAAGGAAGGATTTTCAGGGAAGATTTATTTGTTGGACCAGAAAAAAAAAAATTATCAGACAGGGTTTAATAATGACAAATGAAAGGGGATGCAATTTGTTTTCTGGCCAAAAAAAGAGAGAGCAATTTCGAAAGTTGAGATGCCGTTTTGTTGAAGAAGAATTTTTTGAGTTTCATTTGATTTCAAACAACAAACAAAAAATTATTTTTATCCCTCCCATATATGGGAATTGATAATCACAAAAAAAATCTTCAAAAGGAAACTTGTTGGTTCCGGATCTGTTTGTTTCAATCAAAATTAAGTTAGACCTTCACAATTTTTTGTCACATTTTTCATGTGCGTTTTGGAGAATCAAAAGTTTCTTATAAAGGAAAAGAAATTTTTCACTTTTTATTTTTCAGAAAGGACATTTCTGACACTCTTCTCCATGATAAAAACGACGTCCCGAGTTCAATTTCGAGTCTAATTAAGGGTAGTAGTTTGGCGGGTCAAAAGTGATCCTTTCATATTTTTTTTTAGAATTGAAAACTACTAAAATAAGGAAAACCATAAGATTCTCCTGAAAGAGTAAACAAAAAGGACACAGAACTAATTTTTTTAATTTTTGTCAAGAGTGAAATGTCAAATTTTTTTTGAATTCATAAAAAATTTTTAATACTGTTAATAGTGACATAGAGAGTATATTTTTCGATATTCAACATTTATAATCTTTGGTTTGGAGTGGAAAATCTTGATTTCAAGAAAAGGAATTTGACTATATGATGTGGGTCAAAATTTAATTTGAGATTTTGTCAAAAGACTGGGCTGGAGTAATATATTTGAAAGATTTTAAAATTGAAATTCAAGACAATATTCAGATAAAATGAAGAATTAGTTGGATTAAATGCCCGAATATTTTGATTAGGATGCGAAATAAAATCAATTAGTTGTCCAGATACGTCCATACAGATGGAAGTTGAAAAACGTTAGAGAAAATTTTTTAATCAAAATTAGTTGAGATGGGATTGAATTGTAACTATTTCTCATGATAAAAATTTTTTTAGATATGCGAATTAAATAAGTTGCATTATCTGCCTGCCGATAAGATATGATGGTGGCTTTTAGAGGCTCAGTGTTCACTGGTCCAGTTGAATAAAAAGAGAAAATATCTTTATCTCCAAAAAATTTTACGGTTATAAATTTTAGAGTGTTTAATGATTTACAGATGATTTGAGAGTTTGAAGTGGACTTTAAAAGTCGAGTACTAAGAAAAGGGTTTAATAGGTAAAAATTTGCGATCGATTAGAAATTGTCAATTTTCGCTTAAAAGTGGGTTTATCTTTAGTTTCGAGTTGAGGAATTGTGTTTTGTGTGAGTGAGATTTAGTTTATCTGCTTGCGAGAAAGGTGAGTTTCTTGATTTTATCGAGAACGCTTCAAAAAAAAGTTGAGTTGCCAGAAAAATATGTACTTGTGAAAACTAGTTTGTTGTCTCAAGATTAATTAATTAATAAACAATTTGATTATAACATTCAAATTCTGGAAGACTGAATATGGATTACAAAACAGGGAAGTCGCAAGGCAATGGATATAATACTAAACCAACCAAGGTTTGAGATTGAGTTTGACAGCCGCTTGATCCTTTTTAGAATGTTGTATCAAATACAATAGGGAATAACGCTCCTATGCATTCTGAAGCCGGTACAAGGCTGAATACTTATGAAAATAGTTCTACAAGCAAAAAGACCGCTCACGGAGGTGTCGCAAATGAGAAGAAAGTAATTAATAGTTTGATTGTGGACTGACAGTTGTAGCAAACTTATATCTTTAAAGAACCAGCAGGGGAAACAGTTTCTGGTGATAAAAAAGTATGATATTTCCTAATTGTTTGCTAATCTTTAAAGACCTATAATGCTCAAAAGATTGTGGGTAATGGAACATTTGGTGTTGTGTTTAAGGTGAGACACCCCTGCCATTGTTGTAAAATTGATTGAATAGGCCCAAATTGCTGAAACCGGCGAAACAGTTGCGATTAAAAAGGTTTTCCAAGATAAACGCTACAAGAATAGAGAGTTACAGATCCTGAAGGAGCTCGGCCATCCTCACGTCACCAATCTCAGACACGCCTTCTATACCCAAGGAGATTCCGTAAGATTGTGATAATTTCAAACTTTTTAAAAGGCTGTTAGAATGACGAACTGTATTTGAATATTGTTATGGATTACATTCCCGGAAATCTCTATGAGATCATTAAATACTACCGTCAAAGCAAGCATAAAGTTCCTAATGTCCTCATCAAGCTCTACTCTTACCAAATCTTCCGCTCTTTGGCTTACATCCACGGCATCGGAATCTGTCACAGAGATATTAAGCCTCAAAACCTCTTGGTCAACCCCAGCACTCATTTACTCAAATTATGCGATTTCGGTTCTGCAAAGAGACTAGTAGCAAGTACTTTTGAGCAACTCATCACCCCCTTAAACATGCCTAGACGAACCCAACGTTTCGTATATTTGCTCTAGATACTACAGAGCACCCGAACTGATCTTTGGCGCCACTTTCTACGATTGCGCTATCGATGTCTGGTCATCAGGTAAAAAAGGAAATAGTTGTATTTGAGCTTAATAAAATAGGCTGCGTTATTGCTGAAATGATCCTTGGAGAACCCTTATTCTTGGGAGAATCAGCTCTTGACCAATTGGTCGAAATCATTAAAATCTTGGGTACCCCAACTCAATCTCAAATTCTCCAAATGAATCCCAACTCTGAAGAATTCAGACTCCCTCAAATAAAAGCTCAAGCTTGGAGCAAGGTAGATATTGAGTTTTTGAGTTGAAAGTTTATCCCAATTAGGTCCTTAAGAATGCTGATCCACTTGTTATAGATTTGATTTCTAAAGTTCTGGTTTACAATCCCAGAGACAGATTAAAGCCAATGGAAGCTCTTGCTCATCCTTACTTTAACGATTTGAGAAATCAAAATTTCCAAATTCAAGAATGTAAAATTCCTGAATTGTTCAACTTCAGTGCTGGTAAGAAAATTCTAATGGAAAGTAGAAAGTAATTTTTGAATAGAGGAACTCGGAGGAGTTAAGCAAGAAATTCTTGATGTAATTATCCCCTCTTGGAAAAAGAACAAATAACGTCTCTTTGGTTTTGTGAATAGATGATTTTATTCTGCCTATGAAAGGAGCTTAGACTGAAGATTGTCCCAGAATAGAACAAGAATTTTTTTACATGTGAATTGATTCCTTATTTAGGCACTTCATTAAAATTTGGACCTATATATGCTCAACAAATTTCCTCTCTATTGTAAAAGCTTATATGAGTTTTTGTTGATAACCATCTAAATATAATCTTTATCTCAAAATAATGAACAAAATATTACTTTGAAAGTCATCCCTGTCTTGAATACCTAGAGAAAGTACTCTCTCATATTGGATCCAAAAAGTTTTTTAATTGTAATAAAATAGAGATTGTCCAAATCCATAAATTTAATTTGACAAATGGATTCGATATGTATATTTTTCTCAATGACAAGAAGTAATGTGAGTAGCTGAAGACACTTTTACTCAAAGAGAACAAGAAATTATCAGTTTCTACAAGAAGCACTATAAAGAAGATGCTGACAGCAACGCTTTTATTGAAAAATATCTGAATGCATTGAGAATAGTTCAAGGATTGGGGTCAACTAATCCTTTGACGAGAGAAAGAAGTCGTGACGGGTTTACTCCAAGTTTGAATGAGATTATCCAGTATCAAAGCAAGGTCGGTGTGGAATTATTTGATGTATCAATGCAAGAATTGATGGCAATGATTCACATTATGAGCAGCGCAATCAGATGGGAAGGCAAAGCTGGTGCATTAGCAGCTTCCACTGTTATTTTAGAAAAATTCAACTACCGAGAATTTGAAGTTTTTATTGTGAATATTCTTTTTTGAAGTAACATAGGACAAAATTCTGAACACAGCAATTGACTTTTTGTTCAAGAATGAATTTGCTTGTTTACAACAAATTCAGAACTTCATTAAAGCTTATACAAAGAAGCACGGCCAAGATTCTTTCTTGAATACTCGAGAAAAAATTTATAAGCAACTTAATTCTCACTGGACAAAGTATTATTCAATAATGGAGGAAGAAGCTGGAGCCGCTGATACAAATCCATTTTTGATGAAAGAAACTTTCAGAGCTCGTTCCGAAACTAATTTGGCAATCGATTCTTTGTACAAAACTCTTCATTCATTTATCGAAGGATTGCCTGAAAAATCTAAATTGCTCGACTCTGATTTACTTCAAATTATTTTCAAAACTAAAAATCATTCAAAACAAGAAATTAGAGCTCTCGGGTAAGAGGTGGAGGATTTTGAATAATAAATCTATTTAGATGTGAAATTATTGGGTCAATCGTAGCAAAGTTACCTGATGAAGTTTGGAGTGAGAATATTGTCTCGATTGGTGATTTCCTCATTGAGCTTATGGGCGATGAATATACTACCGTAAAAATTTCAAAATTGAGTGTTATTAAAATCGTTTTTCAGGTTCGACATCAAGCAACATCAAATGTGGTCAAGTTTATTAATAGAGCAGCAGTAAGTAATGCCCTCCAACAATTTACTCCAAGAATTGTTCCAAGAATTTTGATTAATAGATATCATCCTGCACAAGTAATATATTTATTGTAGAATCAAAGAGTAAATTATCCTTTGAAAGAGTTTGAGCAAAGATTCCATTAGTTTGTGGAAAGTTTATTTGGATAAAATTGGAATGGCGAAAGGTGGACGTGAAGTTTTGGCTAAACTTACAAATGAAGCTTGCGAATTTTATTTGAATCAATTGAAATACAGTCATCACGAGCTTTTGAAAGCTGCTTTGGGTGCCTTGAAGGAACTTATCACAAAGGTTGAAGGGTCTGCCGAAACAATCAAAACTCACTTTGAGGAAATTATGGTCGCCTGCTTTAAAGTGACAAGACACGAAAACCCACCAATCAGATCAACTTGCTTCATCACTCTTGGAAGTTTGATTGCAAAATGCCCCGAACAAGCAAAGGCCAAGCTCCCTCAATTTATTGATGTTGGATTTTTCCAAATTTGTTTCAATTTCAAATCTGAAGAAATTGCAGAATCTGTTGCTCTGTATTTAGTTGAAATCTACAAAACTTTCAAAGATGTAGGAGTTCCTTTTTGAAGAGCTCTAAATTCTGTTCCATAGGATGTGCATCTTATATTTAATCAGAAAATTAAAGACAAATTGGCTGCTTGTGAAAGAGCTGAAGAAACAATTCAAGTTGAGGTAAAAAACTATTAATTTCAAACTCACACAACTACTATAACAGGAGGAAGTTGAGCCTATAAGGTATAAGAACGAGATCATCAGGCCTAAAGGATATGAAATTACGACTGGTGCTTTGATTTTACTTTCGGAACTTGTGAAGACGAGCACTGAAATTCTTGACCAAAATCTTGAAAGCGTCAATGCCATTTTGTCTCTCAGAAAAATTAATTTCTACGAATCAATGATTTTGTATGCTTGGAAAACAATTCATGGAGCTATCTTGGTTTGGGACAAAAAAGTGATCAAAACTGAACTTGAAGCTATCATTGAACCTCTTTTCAGAGACTTTGAAAGTAAGGATAATTTTGAATTACAATCAATAGTCATAGGTCCAAAACAAAATATCAAGGCAGAAATTTCCCAAATCGTTCGCGTGACAGCCGAGAAACTTGGACCTAATATTTTTAAAGCTAGAGTAGAAAGTGTATTTGGTAACAAATTTTCTAGAGAAATTCAAGACATTTTATCTGCACCTAAAGCTTAATAACAACCTTCTATTGTCTGTACATATTTAATAAAATTTACTTGGTGTGAAAAATCTTTTCCAATCTGAATTGAAACTTTTTTTGTGAAAAGCCAAAAGTAGAGTTTTTTAGAAAATATTTCAACAAGAAATTTAGTTAATTAGGGTTTGGGGTTTGGGGTTTGGGGTTTGGGGTTTGGGGTTTGGGGTTTGGGGTTT
>Ga0182738_1008084_pt1 | contig 10510 bp, 1 predicted proteins | sample eDN5th30CBELigMG_FD_128876 | JGI IMG/M metagenome (GOLD analysis project Ga0182738, IMG submission 128876) | Enriched Miracle-Growth compost microbial communities from Emeryville, California, USA - eDNA 5th pass 30_C BE-Lig MG (version 2)... ... | reverse complement strand
TTTCGAACAACTTTCGAATTCTTCACTCTCAAAGGTTCAAAAGAAAATGCTCTCAAAAAGAAAAGAAGAATGTGAAGAATTCGTCGATAGATTTCGACAAGGCTTTTCAAGTTTTGAAAACTTTTATGGAGAGATTTTAAAAGCATATACAATGAGTACTCGTTTATATGAAAACCTAAACCAACACCTCAGAAATGAAAATTGGGTGGAAATCAATAAGTTACTCCCATATGCATTGTGCTTATGCAAAGCGTTCTTTCATCTCAAAAATAATCAAAAGTCTCATCAAGAATCAGGCTCTATGATCTTATATCGAGGATGTACATTTGATAACAAGTCAATCAGTTCTTATAATATTGAAAAAGTCAAGAGTTTTTCTTGGAATGCTATTACTTCCACAACCAAAAAAAGGGAAATTGCTGAGGAGTTTATGTATGGAAACCAGGATATTCAAAAAGAAAAATACCCTGTCATGTTTATTATTGAAATGCCCTCCACTCAAGAAACTCAAAATTCGGAATATCTACAATGGGTTGATATTCACAAATATTCTGTGAAGCCAAGAGAAGACGAAATTATTTTCCCTCCAGGAAGTGTGTTTGAACTTGAAGACGCGTCCACAGATGCAGACAAAAGAACAACAATTCGAATCAAATTCAAGGAGGAAGTTAAATCTTTAGCACGCAAAGGGACAATAATGCCAGGCGCTATGCAAAGCGAAATGATAACAGAGAAAGAGGTCAAGATTATGTGTTTAGAAGGAAAGGATCTCATGGAGGCTTTAGAAAGTATTCATGGGAATCAATTAGTTGAAGAAATTGAATTCTGTCTTTGTACATTTGACAGCACATCATTGAGAGGCTTGCTGGAGATTTTGCCAACTGTAGGCAGAGCAACGGGATTAAAATTTATTTCATGCTCATATAAGGATGAAAAGAGACAAATATCAAGTCCATGGATTGCACAAATGCTGAGTGATAATTTGCAAATTCTCAAAATAAAAATTTTTGAAATGAATGATTTCTCCAAAGTATTTTGCTTCAATAACGAACACAATAGTTACTGGATGTCTTTGAGAAGCTTGGATATTGATTTTCGAAGTCTTGCAAAAATCTCTGAAGAAATCATGCATGATTTTGGCTCTCGAGGATTAAAACATCTTTCTCAGTTAACCTCCTTGAATCTTGATTTTTCTCGCAAAAACTATTTTAGCTCATTTGAAGACCAAGGGGGAAATCATATGTGCTCTCTCAGACTGAAATATCTCACGCAAATGAAGAGTTTAAAGATTAATTTCTCGGGATGCAAAGAAATAACAGATGAAGGGATTAGTTGTCTGACTTCCTACGGATTCAAAGATCTTATCCATTTGGAGTTTTTAGATCTGAATTTCTCAGGGTGCATTAAATTAACAGACGAAGCTATCAATTACCTGACTTCCCAAGGATTTAAACATTTTGTTAAGTTGAAGTCATTAAACCTCAATTTTTCAAATTGTGTTGAGATTACCGATAAAGGAATGAAGAATCTAACTTCTCGAGGGCTCAAATATTCCACAAACTTAACATCGTTGGATCTTAACTTTTCAAAATGTGAGCATGTGACAGATGAAGGGGTTCATAGTCTCTGGTCAAAAGGGATTAGATACCTTGTTAAACTCACATTCTTGGGTCTTAATTTCGATTCATGCAAATGGTTAACTATGGGAGAACTCAATGATTTATTTTCTCAAGGGTTGAAAAACCTTATAGATCTGTCCAAGTTAAACATAAATGTCTCATACTTTAATCAAGGGAAAGACAGATTCATGAGAACATTAAAATTAGAAGGACTTAGTCCTCTCATGAAACTCAACTCCTTTACTTTTACTTACTTTAAAGCCTTGGTGTTAAGCGATGGAGGAGTTGAGAATGTTCTTTCTGAAGTGTTCAAATATCTCAGAAAAGTCACATATCTCAGCCTGAATCGCGCACTCTATCGCCTGCCTTTGGATGGATCAGATGCTCAAGATTTTGATCCAAGGAGAAAATATGAACTGAGTCCTTCATATAGATTAGTCTGCAACAGAAGACTTGATGTCCTAAATCCCCTTGAAGAGATTCAAAACTTGGCAGATGATCAAGTTACTGTGTTTAACATAAACTCAATTGAAGAGAAAATAGAAATTGGAAGATCAGGAAATCAAGACCCGGCTCTTTTCAATTTGGAATTATCAAATCAAAAAGATCCTGACAAAAGAATAATAGATGACCCCTACTCACTCAAAATTAAAGAATTCTTTCAATTAAAGTCCTTGAGCACGAATCTTTTTGAATGTTGTGATATGACGGATGAACGAATCCATACTTTATGCTCTCACGTGCTCAAAAATCAAACTAACTTGACTTCTTTAAACATGTCTTTCGCAAAATCTGGGAAAACAACAAATCAAGGACTTCAAAATTTTGCAACTGAAGGACTTAAATTCCTCCCTCATTTAACATCACTAAGTCTGAATTTATCAGATTGTCGTGAAATAACAGATGAAGGAGTCAGTCATTTATTCTTTCAAGGATCAAAGTTTCTAAAAAATCTGAGGTCCTTAAACCTCAATTTATCAAGTTGTTCAGCAAAAATAGAAACAGCAAAGAGTGTAAACTGTTGCCGAGGGCTTCGAAATTTCTCCCAATTAACCTCTTTAAGTCTGAACCTTGAACACTACTCCGCATTAACTGATGAAAGAATTGATTATTTTTGCTCCGAAGAACTTAAATATCTCACTCAATTGTTATCATTAAATTTGAATTGCGCCGAAAGCTGGTTGATGACAGACGTAGGAATGAATCATTTCTCACAAGCACTTTCAAACCTCACTCAACTGAAGAGTTTGACTCTCAATTTCTACAAATGTGAAGAAATAAGAGATGAAGGAGTAGCTAATCTATGCTCTCAAGGACTACAAAAACTTTCTCAACTGACATCCTTAAGTCTCAATTTTGATTCTTGTATGAACCTAACGAATGAAGTTATAAATAATCTGAGCTTCCAAGGACTCAAATATCTTCCTCATTTACTTTCTTTGAACCTTAACCTCTCGGGGATTTATGCGATATCAAATGAAGAAATAAATAATCTGTGCTCTCAGGGACTTCAAAATTGCCTCAAATTAACCTCTTTGCATCTTGATTTATCAAATTGTCGAATAACGGATGAAGGAATGAGTTATTTTTCTTCTCAAGGGCTCAAGTACCTTGCAAATTTAACAATCCTCAGGTTGAGTTTCTCAGGGTGTTCAAAAATAACAGATGAAGGAGTCAGTCACCTTTGCTCTCAAGGCTTCAAATCCCTTGTCAATTTGACCTCCTTGGATCTAAATTTCTCAGATTGTTCTGAAATCAGGGATGGAGGAGTCAACAGCTTCTGCTCTCAAGGGCTCAAATATATGACTCAGTTAATATCTTTAACTCTTGATTTCTCAAAGTCTCATCAAATTACTTATTTTACAATGCTTAATATTGTTCGAATTTTGCGCTACTTTGGCTTCCTCGTGGCTGAGGATGAAAGACAATTATAAAATGCCAAAAACTTTTTTTTTTAATTCGGAATGTAATTCATGACTGTAAATGAAAAATACAAATTTTCTTAAATACTTTTTCATTAATTTTTAACAAATGGAGGTAGAATCTTTTGAGGTGAAAATTAGACGAAAAGAGTGAAAAAATGAAAAAAAGATGAAGAGAAGCTCAGAACAAAATTTTCAATTTTTTTTTTTTTGGGAGGGTAGTGGTCTTTCCACATCCTCGGTTCACAAAGATCATACAGTATTCACAATGGCACAAATTATGATGCTACAGTATGTTTATTTTCAATTTATTTTTCAGTAACCAGATTTTCCAGAAAAACTTTTTCTTTGGATCCTCACCAAAAAAAACTCCTTTAAAGATTCCACTGATGTCAGAATGAACTCTTACATTCAGGAATAAAAAATTCTTGAAGAAAAAAAATCAATTTAGAAAAGTTTCAAGGTAAAAAGAGAGAGTCTCTTGAGATGAATAATTTTGCCTAGTTCAAAAGGAAATGAAGAAGAATTTATCAGAAAATTTTTCTGAGGTGACCATGTCAATATTGTTGAGAAACAGATTTTTGCTCAGTTTTCTTCAAAAATGAAGATCGTCTGAAAAAAAATTTGAAGGTCAGAGACCCTCGAAAAGGATGGCCAGGTTTGACCAATTTTTTTTGAAAGAAGGCCATTTTCTCTGGATCCTCTTTGGCAAAAAAAATTCATCAATTTTTTCGAAATCTCTTCTTTCATGGTCTGGAAAAATTTGATTTCAAAACACACTTTCTGTGTGCTTTCATGATTCTCATCCCTACACAAGATTTTTGGGACTTTATAATATACAATCCTTTCAGGCTTCCAAGCCTTTGAGAAGGGAGATGAAATCCGATTTTTCTGGGACAATAATTTTTCAAAGATGATAAAAGAGTTTTTCTCAGGAAAATTTGGAAATTCAAAGGAAAAAAAATTTCATGAAAAAAATCAATAGAATACCACTCCAATTAAAACTCCGAAGCCAAATTTCAGTTCCACACTCCCTCAAAAATCAATAAAAAAAAAATAAAAATTGTGCCAAACCTTGTTTAAATTTTACAAATAAAAACTCAAAAATCAACAGAATTTCCGATACCTCCTTCCCATCTCGCCATGAATGCAAAGAATATTGAAGATGTCCTCGATAGAGTCCTCGAAACCGCTGCCCAATCTGATCGTAACCCTTCTCTCTTCATTTCCTAACTTCCTTTCAAGCTCAAACTGATTCCTCGGAATTCCTATTAAAGTACACTCTTCTTCTCTCTTAACCACCATATTGATCCTTCAAATAAGGCTTTATGAAGTGCTAGGCCAGAATCTCAAGTATTCTCTTGCTTTACTTGACAAAACTGAAGTCTATCAATTTATAAATGAAGATGATAGAAATGAATATTTTTACAGAATCGGTACTGAGCATATCTTTTCTCAAGGAAAATTTTAAATAACCTTGTAGAGGAGCCCGATGGAACGAGAATAATGACCCATCAAGATTACAGTTACTGTTCCTGTAGAAATTTTATCAATAACCTTGTCACCAAAAAAGGACTTCATGTAAAATTATGAGCCAAGATGATAATAATTCTAATGACAAAATAGTGTAAACATATTATTGCAATAAGAATAGCTATCGTTCTTGAACGCGTCAAACAAGTCAATCTGGATCTCAAAGCTTTCCTTCAAGAAAAACTCAGTTTTGATTTCCTGACTGGAACTAGAGAATAATTTCTATTTTTTATGTTTCTATCTTTTATGATTGTATTATTACCCTAACGTTGTATTTTGTCATTTTTATAAAGGATTTTACAATACTATGATTGTATAAAGTTCTCTCAAACCTTTCAATAGAAAAATTCAAATGGTGTCGAAATTAGCCCTTGTATTCGAGAATAAAAAAATTACTTCATGAGATTTTCAAGGCAAAAAGTGAGGCCCTCTCCAGGTGAAAAGGTTGGAAAATTTTATCTGGCTCAAAAGGAAAATCAGAAGGATTTTTTGAAATCACTATGTCAATATTTTCAAGAAAAAAAAATCTTTGAAAGGTCAAAGAATTTGAGCCCCCCTCAAAAAACCTTCCATGGTCGAGTTTGACAATTTTTTGAAGAATGGCTGTTTTTTACAAATCCTCATTGACAAGAAAAAAATCATCAATTTTATTTTTCAAAACATCTTCTTGAAAAATTCTAAAAATATTTTTTCATTATTTTTTTGAAGAGAAAAAAAATTTGATTGCTAAAAACTGTAAAGGATACCAGGATTCGATTAATTCAAAAAGCTTTTTTGAAAGATTTTCTCTTTGCAAAATATTTTTTCATGGCTAAAATTTTTTTGTCGGAATTTTTTTTTTCTGTTTCAAAACATTTACGCATTGAACACAGTATCCAAATACAAACATCTGATCAAAAACTGACAATAACCTCGCTGATAATCTGATTCTCACCATCATATACACATAATAATGAATCTATACCTCCACAAATTCCAATAACAACCATCTTATTCTCTCACAGACTCTTTTATTGGATGAACCCGCTTGGCCCAGCAACATCTTCAGTCGTATAATTTATAAACTCTTGGAGCTCTTGATTGATTTCTTGATGGCCATCATCAGCTTTTTGTTTCTTGTATTCAGTTTTATAAAAGAAAACAGCATAAGCCCAACAAGGCAAAATCAGCACTGCCAACAATAAAAACCCACCTCTCCCAACAAATTCTGATGTACACAAATGTCCTGTAATCACACTCAAAATTTGTGTCATCATAAACATCGCATTCGTTGACATCGATTCTTGAACTGGGAATGTCGATTCAATAATAGAAGAACAGATAAAAGGAGTAAATCCAATCAGCCCAACACCCAAAATACAATTACAACCCCAAATTATAAACATTCCAGGATGTTCTATAAAGATAAATATAATCCCAAGGACAGTCAGCGAAGCTAATGACAACGATAAAAGTATCTTTATCATTGAGTCATAATTATTTAATCCATGTTTGTCGATCCATACTGTCCCCACAAAGCCAGCAATAAGCCCTGAAACGACATAACTGAACCCAATTATGCCCTGTTCAAGGTATGAAAGGTTCAAAGGCTCCATGAAAATCGCACTTATTGTGGATATAGAATAAGATACTCCAAGCACCAGCCCAAAAATAACAGAGTTCGCCACGAAATTCTTCATATTCAGCAAAATCTTCATCTCCTCCATAAAGCTCATTTTATCATTCAGCTTCACTAAAGCTGAATAACTTGGAGGCACTTTGGGTTTCTCTTCAACACAAAGTACACTCAACACAATCGGTGCTGTCATGATAATAGCTTGGACCAACAAACTCGTGTCCATATTCGCGATATCATCTCCTACAATCACACAAGGAAGGATATACCCAATAGCCCAGCCAGCGTAGCTTGAATAAACAGCAATCGTTGTCACGAGAAATCTTTCTTTCATCGAGAACCAACGATCTGGTAACAAGGTAGCAAATCCAAAGGCAGGAGCATAAGCAAGACCAGTGATAATTTGGCCAGAAAGAGCTCCATAAAAATGCGGGCCTGCAAAATAACGGACCCAGCCACCGAGAGCTGTCAAAAAGGCGCATAATAAAAGGAACTTTTTGAACATTTTGTAGACAAGGTAGCAGCCGATATAGGAAAAGAGGAAGTACATATAAAGAAATGAGTCTGAAAATAAGAGTAATTGGTTGATGTTGATATCGAAATATTGCATAGAAGGACCACTGATCGCACCGTAAGTGAGCCAGGCCACAGCAACACTGCAGTTATACAGGGAAAAGGCGGTTAGAATCCACCATCTGCGAGGCTCCAAGTCTGTACCGAAACGCTTGTGGGGAGAGGATTCTTGGAGAAGCTTTTTTGAGAGTTCCATGTTATGAGATAAATTAAATGTTTTGGACAAAAAATTTCAGTATAAAAAGATTTGACTTGATGCTGAATTTGTTTAAATAGAAATTGAATAATAGATAGGTTCATTTTAGATAGATTTATAAGAATTTTTTTGCCCTGATATTGATATGATAAGTATAAACAAGAACATAATCATATAGAAAATTATATCTAATCACTTAACTTGACCTATTCTTATTTCATCAAGCCTTTTCAATCATTCCCTCATAATCCTTACCTCCTTTATCCGCTCCAACCTAAAAGATTTGGCAACAGCATTGACGATTATCGAGTTCTCTTAACCCATTCCTGACCTGCTGCGCGCCTAATTTCTTTTGCAGTAATTGGCTTTGTATCGAGCCAACACTCACAATTCTCTCTCTTTGCTCACTGATCATTCCTTTTTGGCTTATCCAATCTTCAATTGCAATTTGTGCATCTGTCCTTCCTAACAAGCTTTCTGACGTCTTCTTATAAGAATTATCTTCGAATTGCTGTCTTCCTCCTATTTGCATTTGCTTATAAAAACTCACCACTTTTTCTTCTCTACGACTTCCACTGCCACCTTTCTCCTCTTCTAAGCTCAAAATCTCATCTTGCTTCCTTTGATCCAGCGTCGTCTGGAAAGCTAATTCTCCAACCACTTGATCAAAGCTCAGCATATCAGTTCCTATTTGCAAAATTCGCTTCGCTCTTGCCATCATCGTCTGATTCTTCACATATTCTCCTACAGACTCCATCTCACTAAATTTCTTGTGTGAACTTCTTGTTGGACTCAACACAATCACATTCGTCAAGATACTGCTTCCTCTTGTCTCCGCTGTATTTATCACAGACTCACTGTTGACTATCGCTTGACTCGCCACATAAGCATCTTCAAATGTCCTTGTAAATGCTTTATAATAATCCAATAGTTTCTCTTTATTGCTTTCACTCAACCCTTGTAATTGTAGTTCAGTTTCAAATCTTCTTGCACTATCTTCCATATTTGTCTTTATTTCAAACACTAATCGATCATTCTTTGATGACCTTATCAATTCATCATGGAAATACATCTTTGATGTTCCTATTCTTTCCCCTGGTATGGTATCAAAATCCACTGACTTCTTTTCATTGATAATCTTGCTTCCTTCTGCCACATCAATCTTCTTTGACATTCCATAATATGCTTCTTGTCCCTTATATTCCCCAATAATTTCAGTCAACTTCTCTGTTGTAAGATCTTCTGGATGTATCTTGAGGAGTTTCTGACGATTCACTTCATATATTAGATGGTCTCCAAGGATATTTCTTTGTTCCAGAATCAACAAAACCTGACCATCATCCCCCTTTAATTTACTCAATAGCCAATTCTTCTCTGTCAATTCATACGAATTCTCCACAATACTCCTCACATTTCCGACATCTATCGCTGCCTTCTTAATCCCTGAACTTGAGAACAACGGTTCATGCTGTTTGTACTGTAAAGTTAAAGCATCCTGTTCTTGATAGATCACAGTTTTAAGAATCTTCTCAAGCTTTTGCTGATCCTGAACTGTGTAAACATGACCTTCATAGTAAACTTTACTCTCCCGATGGATCGCGATAACCAGTCCTTCATTGATTAACCCAACTAAGAGCTCTTCCTTGAGACTAGATATATCAAAGTCTTTGAGAATTTTATGGAAAAGTTTTCCAAAGAAAAATCTGCTCTCCTTTGATAATCCAGCCAGGTATTCAAAGTTCTCATTCACATATGTCAAACCTTCCATTTCCATCCATTTTATCTCATAATCGAGGATTGACTTCGCTTGTTCTTTTCCTTTTTGATGCATATCCTTCTCCTGATATCCAATAACTATCAGAGCCATTTCTATCAACTCATAGAAATTCATATTCTCCATCTCATTCAATTCTCTCAACAGAATTCTTCGTAGTTTCTGACGGCTTTCTGCGCTTCCACCTTGCTGTTTAATCTCCAAAATTCCATCTTCAAGCTGTCCTTGGACTTCTTTCTTTAGTTTATTCCCAAACAACCTTCCATTTATTCTTCGAACTTTCAACATTCCTTCATAATTAACCATCTCATCTATCACTTTCAATTTCTTCTCTATCAAACCCTCAAAGGCTTCTCCTACGCCTTCCTTAACTTTCACTCTCAATCTCTGATTCTCCAAGAGTCTTCTCAGATCTTTCCTTGACAGCATAAAAGTCTTTGATATCTCCACGATTGTCTGCGTAATAACACCGCCGTCCTCAACATCAGATTTCTCCATAAATCCAACCAATCTATCCACAACAGAACCCGCCAATCTTCTATTTCCTGTGCTCTTAATCAACCTCACAGCCAAGCCGATAATCTCCTTATAACCACAATCCTCTGTGATATTCAATACTTGACTACTCTCACAGATAAGCGTGATCAAAGCTTCAATCGCCTCCACGACACGAACTTCATGGAAACCAACCATCATATCAGACAGTTTACTCACACTCACCAACTGCTCTTCTTTATCTTTATACAAAGCTTCCAATGCCTTCATTGCTCCAACATAAGCATTCGCATAGCTTGAAATTTTTGGTTGGTCATGAGCCCATCTCTCAATTCTCATTCTACATTGCTTCATTGCTTCCACACAAGTGTATATCTCACTGTATTGCAATTCTATCTGGACCTTGACAGCATCTTTTTCATCCAAGCGTGCTCCTTGACTTATGGCATGGTTGATTGCCTTGGCAAGGGAAATCTGTAACTCTGGGCTTTCCTGTTCCCTCTGTTGTTGTTGCATTAAAGGAAGAAGAATCTTGATGGCCTCATTGGCTAGAGTATAATCTTCCCTGGCCTCAAGGACCTTTCCAAAAATGTCTATAGCATATTTCTCTTGGTCAACAAAGAGAGGTTGGAGTCTTTTGATGATATCTTGTGGGACTTCGATGTCAGAGATAGCTTTAATAATTTCAGCTATTGCATTCACTGATTTTTCTTTGAGTTTGAGCTCCTTAGTCGTCTCTAAAACTTTGTAAAGAGAATCAAGAGCAATCGTTGGGGGAAGGCT
>Ga0182738_1008083_pt1 | contig 10510 bp, 7 predicted proteins | sample eDN5th30CBELigMG_FD_128876 | JGI IMG/M metagenome (GOLD analysis project Ga0182738, IMG submission 128876) | Enriched Miracle-Growth compost microbial communities from Emeryville, California, USA - eDNA 5th pass 30_C BE-Lig MG (version 2)... ... | reverse complement strand
GCCGATACCGGCAAGCCCTGCGCCGATTTCGGCAAGGCGGGCGTGCTCGACGTCAACGCGTTCAACACCACCAACGCGAAATGGCCGCTCTCGCTGCTGCAGCCGCCAACCGTGTTCAAGGACTATCTGCTGCTCGGCTGGGCCGGCAAGGACTGGGACCAGACCGTCGACAGCCCCGGCACGATCTTCGCGCTCGACGCGCGCACCGGCGCCCTGCGCTGGGAGTTCCACTCGCTGCCGCCGGAGGTCATCAACAAGACCGGCACGGCCAATGTCTGGGCCTCGATGTCGGTCGATCCCGAACGGCAGATCCTCTACATCCCCGTCTCCTCTCCCAGCCCCAATTTCTATGGCGGCGATATTCCCGAGGGACTCGAGGTCATCACCTCTGTGACGGCGCTCGATATCCCGACCGGCAAGATGCTTTGGAGCCGGCAGCTCGTCCATCACGACATCTGGGACCTCGACACCAATGCCGCGCCGACGCTGTTCGACCTCGAGAAGGACGGCAAGACGATCCCCGCGCTGATTCAGACCTCGAAGCAGGGCTTCCTTTATGTGCTCGACCGCACGACCGGTGAGCCGATCTATCCGATGGAAGAGCGGCCGGTGCCGAAATCGACCGTGCCGGGCGAGCATTCCGCGCCGACCCAGCCCTTCGTCGACCTGCCGAAGCCGGTGGTGCCGGACAAGTGGCCGGGCGTCTACGACCTCGCCGACTGGGCGAGCTTCGGCTATTGCAGCCGCACGGCGAAATCGCTGGTCGACGAGGGCCGCTTCACGCCGCCCAGCCTGCAGGGATCGCTGGTCTATCCCGGCACGATCGGCGGTACGGAATGGGGCGGCGGCGCGCTCGATCCGCGCTCGCAGACCTTCGTCGTCAATTCCTCCAGCGCGGTGCAGACCTACCAGCTGCTGACCCGCGCCGATTACGACAAGGCCGTCAGTGGCGGCTCGGAGACCGGTGGCCTGTTCCCGCAGACCGGCGGCCCCTATGGCATGAACCTCAACACTTTCCTGAACCCGATCGGCATGCCCTGCTGGAAGCCACCCTATGGCACGATGGCCGCGTATGACCTCAAGACCGGCGCGCAGCTCTGGAACAAGCCGTTCGGCCAGATCCAGAAATGGGGCTTCTACATGCCGGAATCCTGGGGGACGATCACGATCGGCGCGCCCGTGGTCACGGCGACCGGCGTGATCTTCATCGGCGCCTCGATGGATTCGCGCGTCCGCGCCATCGACCTGAAGACGGGCGAGGTTCTCTGGAAGTCGCTGGTCGAAGCCCCCGCCGTCGCGATGCCGGCGGTCTACGACTACAAGGGCAAGCAATATGTCGTCTTCACCGTGGGCGGCAATTCGATCCTGACGCCCAGGGTATCCGACGAGATCGTGGCATTCGCGCTGCCGAATTGAGGGGCAGCAAGCCCCTCACCCCAGCCCTCTCCCGCACGCGGGAGAGGGAGTCCGGCGGCGCTTGTCGCTATGGCAGGGCATGGAGTTCGCGCGCAGAAAAGCCCTCGCCCGCTTCGCGGGAGAGGGTTGGGTGAGGGACTTGCTTGACGCAAAAGCCCGTGGTTACGCCGCGCGGCGGGCCTCCGTATCGAGGGCGACAAAGTCCTCGTCGGAGAGCTTGATCGAAGCGGCGGCCGTGTTCTCCTCGAGATGCTTGACGCTGCCCGTGCCGGGGATCGGCAGCATCACCTTCGAGCGCTTCAGGAGCCAGGCGAGCGCGATCTGGCCCGGCGTCGCGCCGAGCTTGCCGGCGATCTCGGTCAAAGCCGAGCCCGGCCGGGCGAGATTGCCGGAAGCGAGCGGCGCCCAGGGAATGAAGCCGATATTGTTGGCCTCGGCATAATCGAGCACGGCCTCGCTCTTGCGATCGACGAGGTTGTACTGGTTCTGCACCGTGGTCACGGGGAAGAACTTCTGCGCCGCCTGGATGTCGGCGACGGAGACTTCCGACAGGCCGACATGGCGGATCAGGCCTTCCTTGCGCATGTCGGCGATCACCTGGAACTGTTCGTCCCTGGGCACGCGCGGATCGATCCGGTGCAGCTGCCAGAGATCAATGCGGTCGATCTTCAGGCGACGCAGGCTCATCAGCACGCATTGGCGCAGATATTCCGGCCGTCCGACCACCTGCCAGATGTTTGGACCATGCCGGGTCAGCGCGCCCTTGGTGGCGATCACGAGGTCCGTGTAGGGATGCAGTACCTCGGCGATCAGGTCCTCGCTGACATAGGGGCCGTAGCTGTCGGCGGTATCGATCAGGTCGATGCCGAGTTCCGGCACGCGCTTCAGCGTCCGCTTCGCCTCGGCGACGTCCTTCGGCTCGCCCCAGATGCCGTCGCCGGTGATCCGCATGGCGCCGAAGCCGAGCCGGTTCACGGCGAGGTCGCCGCCAATCAGAAACTGGCCGGATGCGGCCGCGTTGATGTCGTTGGGCATGGTGTGGTCCTTCGATGAGGAAGCCGGAGCGGACCGCCCATCACGGCACGATCGTCCGACCGGAATCGAAATTCCGCCGCGACGGTCATGCCGGAAGCCGACATTTGGTCGACCACCGCTCTCCACTCGCGACGAATACCCGGGAGGGTCTCGAAGAGATGGGCCCGCCGCAGCCGGCATCAAAGGGGCGCGCCGATCACGGACGCGTGAACAGCGCGGATGGGTTGCGTTCGCAAGACCCTCACCCCACCCTCTCCCGCGCGCGGGAGAGGGCTTTCCACCGCGGCCTGCATCGGAGTGGCGGGTGCCGTGGAACAGACACAGGCGAGCCCCCTCGCCCGCTTCGCGGGAGAGGGTCGGGGTGAGGGTTCTTCCCCCTATTCCCGCCAGCTCTTCAGCCCGAGCAGCTTTTCGCCCAGCGGCGAGAGCGTGGCCGTTTCGGCGTTCGCCTTCTCCCACTCGCGCGGGTCGCCAGGAAAAGCGTCGCGGTGCGGGTGGTCGCGTTCGCGCCAGAGCCGGATGCGCTCGGTGCGCTCGGCGACATTGGCCTCCTCGGCCGGATGCATCGAGATGTACTGCGCCATGCGGACGCGGTCTTCGGAATGGTTCGGGCGGACGCCGTGCGCCAGCAGCGAATTGAAGATCAGCAGATCGCCGGCCTCCATCTCGATATTGGTGATGGCGAAGCCCGTCGTGTCGGGATGCATCGGGTCGCGGTCGTCCGGCTGGGTCTTTACCCATGCGTCAAAACTCGCGAACAGCTCGGGGATGCACTGGAAGCCGCCGACATCGCCATCCTGCTTCTTCAGGCTCAGCACGCCCTGCACGCCGATCGGCGGGGGAACGAGCGAGGTATCGGCGTCCCAGTGGATGAAGCCGTTGGGGTTGCCCTTCACCTTCTTCGGCGGGTTCAGATTGGCGCGGTCGATCGTCACCCAGAGGTCTTCGCGGTCCCAGATGTCGACGAAGGCGTCGTAGATCCGCTGCTGTTGGCGATTGTCCCAGAGATACTGGTGATTGTAGATCTCCAGCATGCCGGTGCCGTTCAGCTCCTTCATGATGTGATCGCGGCGCTGCGGCGCATACCAGGTGGCGGGATCGGCCGGGTCCTTCTCGTCGAACTGCCAGAGCAGGTCGACCAGCCGCTCGACATTCTCCTTCGGCACGGCCTGGCGGACGATGACATAGCCGCGCGTGATCCAGTGCTGCCAATCTTCCTCGCTGAGCACCCGCAAAGGCAGCGTCTTCACGATGTCCTTCAGTTGCGTTTCCTGGTGCGTGGTCGGGTGGCTGTCGCGCTTGACGCCGGCATTGGCGGCCATGGACATCGTCTCTCTCCCTGATCTCCCGCATCCCTCGTGGATGCCTCAGGATAAAGACTAGCGATCGGCGCTGACGCGTGTTCGCCGATCCCGGCAAAAACTGATACGTTTCCGGCGTCGATGAGCCCAAGGGATCCAGATGAAGCCGTTTCTCGAGAGATTGGCGCTGCCGGACGGCGCCTCCTGGGCGACGCTCAATCGTCGCCTCGATGGCGAGATCCCGTTCCAGTGGCATCATCACCCCGAGTTCGAACTGACGCTGACGCTGAATTCGCGCGGCCAGCGCTTCATCGGCGACCATATCGGCAGCTATGACGATGGCGACCTCGTTCTGGTCGGCCCCAACCTGCCGCATAGCTGGTGCTCGGCCGCCAAGGTCGAGGAAGCGGCGCCGCATGTCGCCCTGGTGATGTGGTTCCTGCCGCAATGGACGGCGCCGCTCGGCTCCGTCTTCACCGAGCTGCGCGCCGTCGCCGCCATGCTGGCGCGGGCGAAGACGGGCCTGAAATTCTCCGACGCCGCCGCGGCCGGGGCGAGGCCGCTGATCGAGGCGCTGTTCGCGCTGCCGCCGGACGAGCGGCTGATCCAGCTTTTGCACGTACTGGCGCGACTTGCCCGCGACGCCGACGCCGTGCCGCTGGCCTCCCCCCTGGCGATCGCCGCCGACAGGCCGATGGATCGCGGCCGGATCGACCGCGTGCTCGACCATGTGCATCGGCATTTCGCCGAGCGGCTCACGCTGGACGGCCTCGCCGACATCGCCGCGCTGAGCCCGTCCGGGCTGCACCGGCTGTTCCTGCGCCATACCGGCCAGAGCGTGACGGGCTATCTGGCGCGCCTGCGCATCGGCGCCGCCTGCGCGCTGCTCTCGGGCGGGACGCGGCCGATCGCCATGATCGCCGACGAGGTCGGCTACGACTCGCTCGCCAACTTCAACCGCCAGTTCAAGGCGCAACGCGGCGTAACGCCGAGGCAGTACCGGCAGAGGTTTCGGGTGGGTGGGTAAGGCACGCTCGCCGTCATCCTCGCGAAGGCGAGGATCCATGCATCCGTGACATGGGGCGCGCGCCGCGAGAAAGGCACCCGACACCCCTTCACCTCTCCCTGAAGGAGAGGTGAACAAAGCGAGCCCTCGTCCGTGCGGGATAGGTGGGGGTGAGGGGCTGCCGGAAAGCTCCCCCTACCCCTCCGGCTTCTCCGTCTCCGGGATCTGGCCCGGCCATTCGACGATGAATTCCTCATATTCCTCGACCGGGATATCGCTTTCGCTCACCGTGCGGCCGGAGGTCGAGATGCCGGCGTCATGCACCGTCTCGGGATCGCCCGAGACCAGCGGGTGCCACCAGTAGAGGTCGCGGCCCTCGGCGATCAGGCGGTAGCCGCAGGTCGGCGGCAGCCAGGTCAGCGTGCGCACCGTCTTCGGGTCGAGCGGGATGCAATCGGGCACGAAATCATGCCGGTTGGGATAATCCCGGCAGCGGCACGTATCCTCGTCCAGCAATTCGCAGGCGATGGCCGTCCAGACGATCTCGCCGCTGTCCCAGTCTTCCAGCTTGTTGAGACAGCAGCGGGCGCACCCGTCGCAGAGCGATTCCCATTGCGTCGGGTTCATCTCCTCCAGGGTCAGGCGCTTCCAGAACGGCGCTTCCTCGGTCGCGGGCGCGGATACCAGGGCGGCATCCTGTTGCGCGGAGGCCGCAGCGTCGCGTGCGTCCTTTCCTTGCAAGGGCATGGAGATTGCGTATCCTTTGTCGATCGGCGAAAACCGGCCAGGGCTGGGGGCGGTCTGTTCACCGGGCATTCCGAATGGCGCTATATAGTGCCGGAATGTGATGTTTCGACGGCCTTTTAGAACCATTCGACCTCTATTGGAACAGCCCTTGCGCAAGCTTCAGCATCGTATCGCGGCATGGATCGGCGGCTGGAAGCCCAGCGCGAACCGTCCGGCGGATACGGCTGGCGATCCGGCCTCCCCGGTGGAGAAGGCAGCGCCCGACGACGCGCCGACAGGCCCCGCGCGGGCGAAATCGCCCCGGCTGCGGCTGATCGAGATCGACGCCTTCATCGATTCCGCGCTCTACCGGATCTGGACCGGGCTGAAGGACGGCGCCGAGGCGCTGTCGCGCTTTGCCCGCCGCTTCCGCATGACCGGCTGGCGCCGCGCCCCATTCGAGATCCTGGGCGACGGGCTGACCATGGCGGTCGGCGGCGGCCTCGTCATGCTGACGCTCGCCTTGCCGGCCTTCGACGCCACCAAGCAGGACTGGCTGGCGCAATCGGACTATTCCGTCACCTTCCTCGACCGCTACGGCGCCGAGATCGGCAAGCGCGGCGTGCGCCATTCGGATTCGGTGCCGCTGGAAGAGATGCCCGATAGCCTGATCAAGGCGACGCTCGCCACCGAGGACCGGCGCTTCTACACGCATTTCGGCATCGACATCATCGGCACGGGGCGCGCGCTGATGGAAAACCTGCGCAATGACGCGGTGCGCCAGGGCGGCTCGTCGATCACCCAGCAGCTCGCCAAGAACCTGTTCCTGTCGAACGAGCGCACGCTCGACCGCAAGATCAAGGAAGCGTTCCTCGCACTCTATCTCGAGAGCAACCTCTCCAAGCACGACATCCTGCAGCTCTATCTCGACCGCGCCTATATGGGCGGCGGCAATTTCGGCGCGGCGGCGGCGGCCGAGTTCTATTTCGGCAAGAAGGTGACCGACATCAACCTGGCCGAGGCGGCGATGCTGTCCGGGCTCTACAAGGCCCCTGCCCGCTATGCGCCGCACATCAACCTGCCGGCGGCGCGCGCCCGCGCCAACGACGTGCTCACCAACATGGTGCAGGCCGGCTTCATGACCGAGGGCCAGGTGATGGGCGCGCGGCGCAAGCCGGCGGACGTCGTGCGCAAGGCGGCCGATACCGCGCCCGACTATTTCCTCGACTGGGCCTTCGACGAGGTCAAGAAGCAGGTGCCGGATGGCGACCGCAGCCTGATCGTCCGCTCGACGGTCGACATGAACCTGCAGAAGGCGGCCGACGAGGCGATCGAGGGATCGCTGCGCGATTCCGGCGAGCGCTACCGCGTGAGCCAGGCAGCGATGGTCGTGGCCGAGCCGGACGGCGCGGTGCGCGCCCTGGTCGGCGGCCGCGATTATGGCGAGAGCCAGTTCAACCGCGCCACCGACGCGCTGCGCCAGCCGGGCTCGTCGTTCAAGCCCTTCGTCTACACGGCGGCGCTGCAGCACGGCTACACGCCGAAGAGCATCGTGGTCGACGCGCCAATCTCGATCGGCAACTGGTCGCCGAAGAATTATGGCGGCCGCTACATGGGCTCGATCCAGCTCACCACGGCGCTGATCCATTCGCTGAACACGGTGGCGGTGCGGCTGGCCGGCGCGGTCGGCCGGCCGGCGATCATCGACCTCGCCCACCGCATGGGCATCACCACCAACATCATCAATTCGAAGTCGCTGCCGCTCGGCGCGACCGATGTGCGCGTGCTCGACATGACCGGCGCCTATGCCGTGTTCGCCAATGGCGGCCTCAAGGCGACGCCCTATGCCTTCACGCAGATCCTCAACAGCCAGGGCCAGGTGGTTTTCGACCGCAAGCGCGACGTGCCGCCGCCCGAGCGCGTGCTCGACGAGAAGACCGTCGGCATGATGGACTACATGCTGGGCCAGGTGCCGGAGCGCGGCACCGGCCGCGCCGCCAAGCTGCAGGGCATCAAGACCGCCGGCAAGACCGGCACCACCAATGCCTATCGCGACGCCTGGTTCATGGGCTTCACCGGCAATTATGTCGGCGGCGTCTGGTTCGGCAATGACGACTTCACCTCGACCAACAAGATGACGGGCGGGTCGCTGCCGGCGCAGACCTGGAACCGGGTGATGACCTATGCCCATAACGGCATCGAGCTGAAGCCCATCCCCTATATCGATGAGCCGGCCTCGGACGGTCCGCGCCCTGCCCCGGCGGTCGCCAGCACCGACGCGGACCAGCGCCCGCTGTCGCTCTCGGCGCGGACGACCGAGCGGCTCATCGCACTCGAGAAGCTGCTGGAGACGGCACCGCCCCTGAAGCCGCTCAATGCCGTCTCGTTCGATTCCGGCGAGACGATCCGCGCCGCGGCGCTGGAAGGCACGCCTTAGGGGCCGTCCATTACCGGCTGGTCGAAAAACGCCTGTGTCGCTTCGGCAACTGGCGCCGTCATCGCAGCGCGATACGACAGGCGCGCTGGAAGCTTCGTCGCAGACGCGCTCCTCGCCGCGGCACGGGAGCCGGTCCCTCATGGTCGCCCCCTCCCGATCGGCTCCGGGAGCCACCCCGCTGCCTGCAACAGGAGCGGCATCGCGGATGATCCAGAACATCCACGAAATGGATCTAATTTTGAAACAATTACATGCTCGCCTCAAAGTAAACACAAATATAAAAGTCTCGTTAACAGCAACAGATCACCCTCATCACACATATTACACAGCGAACTGAATATAATATTTCATGTTTGTTGCCATGCCGCTACACACCCGGATGCCAACTGGATATAAGCTATAGGCCGGACAGTATGGAGGGCGACATGAGGGATACGCGATTTGCCATAGCGCTTGGGCTCGGAATGACGCTGGGGCTGGCAGGAGCAGCGAACGGGGCTGACCTTACCTTCGAGCCCGCTGCCGCGCCCGAGCCCGCCTTCACCTGGACCGGCCTCTATATCGGCGCCCATGGCGGCTATGCCTGGTCGGACGTCTCGAACGCCGGGATCAATGCCTATGGCGGCCTGAAGCCCGATGGCTGGTTCGGCGGCGGCCAGGCCGGCTACAACTACCAGTTCGCGAACCAGTTCGTGCTCGGCATCGAGGCCGACGTCTCGTTCGGCGACCAGAAGGACAGCCTCTCGGCTGTGATCGGCGACCCGCTGGAAAATGCGGTCACGCTCGACTACGCGACCAAGATCGACACCTTCGGCACCGTGCGCGCCCGCGCCGGCTATGCGTTCGACCGCTTCCTGCCTTACGTCACCGGCGGCCTGGCCTGGGCCAATGCCGAACTCGACTTCCACAATCAGATCATCGCGGACGGCAATGTCGCGGTCGACCTCAGCGCGTCCGACAAGCAGACCCTTACCGGCTGGACGATCGGCGCCGGCCTGGAATACGCGATAACCAACAACGTCACGGCCAAGGTCGAATATCTCTATGCCGATCTCGGCTCGAAGGATTTCGACCTGGGAACGCCGGTCTCCACCGACATCACCATGCAAACGGTCAAGATCGGCCTGAACTACAAGTTCTGACCGACGATGGCCGCCGCGAGCGGAATGCAGCCATCGCGACGATGAGACAGCTGCGCATTTATGCCGTCATGCATAGTATAATTGGAGATTCACGATTTATTAAAATGACTTAGAACGTTGCTCGTATATCACAGACATCTTTCAGGCGAGGCATTAGAAGCCTCTCAACTCCTGGAGGAATCGAGATATGTATCGAGCACGCATCCTAGCCATCGTCGCCGCCTTCGGCCTCGGTTCCGCCGCGCATGCCGCGGATCTCACCACGATGCCCGAAGTTGTCGCGGCGCCGGCACCCGCCTTCTCGTGGACCGGCGTCTATGCCGGCGTCCACGCAGGCTATGGCTGGGCCGAGTTCGACAATCAGTATGGCGCGGGCGAGAATCTCAGCGAACTCGTCAATGGTGGCGGCAACAAGCCGGACGGCTTCTTCGGCGGCCTCCAGCTCGGCTACAACCATCAGTTCTCCAACAATGTCGTGCTCGGGATCGAGGCCGACGCGGCCTTTGCCGACCTGAAGGATAGCGGCCAGGGCATCGAAGGCGACCTCGACGACGACTTCTATCGCTACAATGTCGAGACCAAGATCGACGCGCTCGGCACCGTCCGCGGTCGCCTGGGCTATGCTGCAGGTCGCTTCTTGCCCTACCTCACCGGCGGATTCGCTTGGGCGCATGCCGATTACCGCTTCGCTTTCGACAGCTCGTCGCCGAACCTCAATGGCAGCTTCAGCCAGAGCGATGTGTTCACCGGCTGGACCCTCGGCGCTGGCCTCGAATACGCGATGACCGACAGGATCTCCGCCAAGCTCGAATATCTCTACGCCGATCTCGGCTCGAAGGATTACAGCATCGATCTGGGCGCGAACGCTCCGACCGGCCAGTTCAGGAGCGATCTCACGCTTCAGACCGCCAAGATCGGCCTGAACTACAGGTTCTGATCGCCGTACGGGATCGAAAATCCGAAAGCCCCCGCGCCATCCTGGCCGGGGGCTTTTTTGTTAACCCGCACTGGCCGGACAAGTGGCCCTAAAATCAGACACGGCATACTTGCGCCCGACCGGAATCCCGATTCATTCTGTTGCCCCTGCGTCTTGCCCGGAGCACTCCATGACTGTCGCCGCCGTCGATACCGCCGCCTCCGCCGCCCAGGAGAAGCGCGCCGCGCGTCTCGACGCGGTCATCGACTCGGCGATCCGCGACGGCGTGATCGTCGGCGCGGTGGTGCTGGTGGCCGAGGACGGCAAGTTGGCCTACCGGCGCACGGCCGGCCATGCCGACCGGGAAGCCGGACGCCGCACCACGGAAGACACGATCTTCCGCCTCGCCTCGGTCACCAAGCCACTCGTCGCCGCCGCCGCGCTGTCACTGACAGAAGCCGGCGTGATCGGGCTCGACGACCCGGTGACGCGCTTCCTGCCCGACTTCCGGCCGAAGCTTGCTGATGGCAG
>Ga0182738_1008082_pt1 | contig 10510 bp, 6 predicted proteins | sample eDN5th30CBELigMG_FD_128876 | JGI IMG/M metagenome (GOLD analysis project Ga0182738, IMG submission 128876) | Enriched Miracle-Growth compost microbial communities from Emeryville, California, USA - eDNA 5th pass 30_C BE-Lig MG (version 2)... ... | reverse complement strand
GAACATTGTAGGCCAAAAATAAGAAGGCTTGGAAAATAATGACAATTATATGATTTGAGAGACATTTGCTCTTTGATTTCCTCCAAAAAAATTTATGTCCAAAGCAAAAATACCAAGGAAAAAATCTTTTTTGGTCCACCAGAAAAATTAGCTAATTAGAGCCTATTCGAGGTGCTGAATAATACGAGACATGATTGGGCATTCTTCTCAACGGTTGGGCAGCTGTGGGCAGAATTGGGCAGGTTTGCCACTATACTCATTATACAAGTTATTCAAGACAAAAAAAAAATAATTTAAAGATCAAGACAATTAAAAAAAATTCGCCATGTACAATTTCTTCTCATCATATTTTTTCTTCTTAATTTCCAAGCCTCACAGGTCCAGTAACTTTCCTCGCACTTAGTTTCACATGACTCTTTCGTTGTGAAATCCGTCCTATATTAACAATAAGTCAAAACTTCTCAATCAAGTTATTTACTTTGTAAAGGAAGGCTTCCTGAGCTTCTTGAGCTTCCAGGATTCCCAGTTGTCTGTGACATGTTCATCATTTCAGTTGAGAAAATACTTCTTTGTGGGCTTGAATAATTATGCTGTATCATCAAGGGACTGAAATCATTCTGCGGCGGCGGTCTCAATAACAAACCTTTTTGAAAATGAATTTTAGAGAAAGGAGGATTTCTTACTGCCAGGTATTGCTTGCTGTTGTTGTCTTCTAGGACTTCCTGTCTGATGAAACACAAAGCTATTATCTGAGTTGTTTATCATCGATGATCCATGCTTTAAACTCGCAGAGCTAATATCCAAAACTGAGCTTCCACTTCCTTCAATCCCACTTGGTATTTGGCGAAATACCTGCTGATTATTCATATTCTGGGGAATCCTTTTCTGGATTTTCTGAGGAAGAGAGCCCATAGCCAAAGAGACATTGTCTCTCTTGACTCTCTTGACTATGACATTCGTCTTCAGAGCTTTCTTTTTTTGAGCTTTCCATTGTTGATAGACACTAATCCCAATAAAAATGAATTTAATTGCCATCAAGATAACAGATAAAATTGGAGTGATGACGTTGATGTACACCATGACGGATCCAATTTTATTCCTTTCTTCATAAGCATCGATTCCTTTGGCATCCAATATTGCTAATATCAATACACAAAGATTAAAAGGCAAGAGAACCAACTCCAGAGTCATCTGCTGGATGAAGCTCGCGATCTGTTTCATTGGCCGCTTTATTCCCAAATACAACAAAATCGCTACATTAGCAATATTTATCAATATTGCTTGCGCCAAAGGATATTCATAAAGGTAGCCAATGACACTCCCGAAAAAAGCAAGGCGAGCCAAAAAGATAAACAAAAAGATTTGCTGATAATAAGATTGACCTTTGTAGGCTGCAAAAAAAGCGGACCAACTGCTCCATTCTTTTGCAAGTTGTCCTTCTTGTTCTTCAAGATTTTCTTGCTGGAATTGTTTTCGAGATTTTCTGACTTCGAAATTGATTTCAAGAATTCTTATCACAACAAACAACACAAAGAAATTTATCACCAAACAAAGTCCAAAACTGATTGGGCCTTGGATATTTGACCACTTTGTTGTGTGAAATTCCAATGCTGTAAACAAGAAAATATCACCAAAATTCCCACAAAACGTTATCAATAATGCATTCCATTTCAACAATTCCTCAAGACCCTTCACTATTTTATTCAGTCGAAAACATCCTTTGCTGAGCCCATTCACCATCATAACCACAAAAGTTCCGATAAGAATTGCCAGTAAATTAAACAACGCTGGCCAAAAATTCACAAAGAAACTCGACAAAGTTCCATATTCTTCAAACTTTTCAGGTAACTCAGTTTCAGGAAAGCTATCCAAGATCCCTCCGATCATCTTACTCGAAAATCCTCTCGTATTCGAATCGTTTGATTGTGACTCGAGCATCAAAACTACCTTCGCTGGGTACACAATGTCCATATATCTTATATATGAGAGCATCTTCGAAAAAGGTCCCATACAAACTGATGTAGAATCGCTTGAGCTCAGCAGGCTTAAAAATAAGATTCCACCACTGGAAACTGATTCTGTAGTTCCTGTCACTCCAGAAAGCTTCTTTACCTCCTCAGCTTCGTCTTGACTCAACCCTAAGGAACAAGTCTTTGGTAAAGGGAATTCAACAGCAGAATTTGGATAAACACATTTCGCTTGACAAGATCCGTCACTTGAGTAGAAATACAAAGCTGTATTGCTACAAGGAAAATTACAAAATTCTCCCATAGACTTCGTCCTCAAGATATTTGGCGATGGGCATGTTGGCAAACATGTCCCATTATCGTATAAATAAGTTCCATTTGCCGTACAAGGGTTGTAGCAGTATTTAATTCCAGCTTCTGTCTTGCCTTCAAGAGGAAAAGGACATATAGAGCTGCAAGTTCCATTAGTGAAATAATAATCGTCAAAATTCTCACATGGACTCATACAAACATTAGGAGTCCTGGCTCTCAAAGGAGGGTCACAGGAACTAACACAGCTGCTATCAGGGTACAAGTAGTTATTCACATAACTCAAGCCAGCATCGTTGTAATAGCACGGATTTGAGCAGATTTTGAGCCCATTAGGGTCGACTGACTGAGTCAGAGGAGCATCACATGTTGTTGAGCAGCTCCCATTGTAAAACCAGTAAAAGTCGTTTTCACAGGTCACATTACAATAGTAAGGATTGCCACCATTTGTCTTGACTTGGGTAAAGGGACCTGCGCATGTATCAAGACAAGTGCCATTATTATAATTGTAATTTCCGTCACGACAAGCAGTGCACTGATTGTTACTGGTTCCTGTGCAAACCGAGCAATAAGAATGGCAGCTTGCACAGTTTGTGCCAGTCCAATAATTATTCACAGAACAAGGAAAGTTTGCAATAGGAATTGAAGAGGTAACAGGTATGGAAGAGGCTGAATATAATTTGAGATTATTGAATCCAAAGGATGATAATGTTGATGGAGAGGTCAGTTTGCTGATCAAAGTGACTTTAAAAACATTGGAATATTGATGATACATCGACACTTGAACATGGTATTTATAAAAAGCTTTGATAACCACTCCTGAACTATCTGAATAATTGATAGTCTCACAAGAGTTTTGAAGCGTCGCAACGATTCCAACTGGCGTGAGTGGAGTATTATCCATATTTATAACATAAGCGCTTGTTCCAGAAGGACTAGCTGGAACAGTATCATAAAACACAAAGAGGTCAAACTCAATAGCAAAAGGCAGAGAAGACCAGCCAGAACCCCAATATGCTCTTTGAAAATACTGGTTCGCTTGGCTGCTGCCGCTTGGCCCAAGGATATTAGGGCCTCCTAAAATGGTCTCCTGGGGAACTCCACAGGTATTTGAAGGGATTGTAAAGACTTTATTGCATGAGGAACATGCAGTATTTGAAAGGCCCCAACCTGAAGCGTCGGTTTGTAGTTGTGTGGAGTCTGTGCTTGGGAGATCTGTTACATAAGTGGCTAAAAAGATTTAGAGGCTTCGAAAAGAGAGATTACCAGCAATGGTAGTGGGAGAGGAAGGATTAAAGAAGGAAACAAAGAGGAAGAGGATCAATGAGAGAAAATCTTTTTGCAGCAGTCTCATTTGATTAAAATGAAATTATTAAAATTTTTTTAAGGCGAGGGATTGATTTGTTTCGAGGATTTTTTGTTGCAGATTAATCAAAGTTTTATCAGGCAAACTTTAATCAATTTTGCATGTAATTTAATATGGCCTCGTATTCTTGAATTAAAATCGAGCAAAGCTTGTCTATTACGTGTTTTATCGCATTACAAGGAATCATTTGATCAAGCTTGGAAGCTCATAAGCGTTGAAAATAGGATGAATCGGATGAAGAGAGTTTAATTCGGGGTTTGATTTTTTTTATTGCGAAATTAAATTTTATTGCTTCTTTTAAATGGCTGCGTCATTTCACAGTCAAATACAGATTTTTAATTTCTAATTTTCATATAGAAAATCCAATGTACAAATCATTTTGATGAATAAATGCTACGTTTTATCGAATTGACATCACATAAAGGAAAGTGGCTTAATTTCCCTTTCTTGAAGACTTTTCAAGGATCTAATCAAAACCCTTTGAGATGAAACAAAATATCTAAACCAGCTCAAATTATACAAAGAATCTGAACCTATTCTTTGAACAAAGAGGGAAAATCAAGATGTTTCAAGGAGAAAAAACCCTGATCTCAAAATTAAAGACTAATTAATTTTTCAAGTAATTTTTTTAATTAACTTCTGTGGCTCAATTTTAGCCTTAATTTTAGACAGAACCCTTTTTTCATCAAAGACACAAAATTCTGCAGTTTTCGTGATTCCTTCGAGACAGTTCAAAAAGTGAAGTAAAAACTGAGCCTTTTTCCTCTCCATTAAACCCTTGTTTTACCAAATTTACCTTCCAATGGAAAAGTTTTTTGGATGATTCCTCCGAGATATTGATGATGAAAAACCTCGATTTAATCCCTTAAACCCTCTATTACCCAGCCTTCACAAAGTTTCTGAGGAGATTTTTTTCAAAAAAAGAGAGCATTTTCCTCAAATTTTTTATAGGATTCATTTCATCAAGCCTTTATTCTTGATTTAAGAGCTTTATTTAGTGAATTTCGAAAAGAATTTTAAACTTTTGAATGCTTCATTTGAAACAAAATAAAGATTTTTATTCACTTATTTAGTGTCTCAAACGAAACATTTCAAAAAATATGCATGAAAATCTCTTTTGAGGTTTCAATGTTGTATTTCTTCAAAAATGAGAACCCAACCCTCGAGGATTTTCCCACGAGAAAAATTTCAACTTTGACTCTCAAATTAATTTTGACCCAGACCAAAGTTTTTCACACGTAAATTTTATTATGAATGCTAAATTTGGCTCTCAAAACTACCGGATAAAATAAAGCTCAGTTCTCTCATACTTTTAAAAGGAGATCTCGCTCTCGAAACATTGTCTTATGCCTTCTGCCCCATTTCGATCTCTCCCCACAGAACAAACCTTCAGGTCTCCTTGGAAGAGAAGAACCCTTTAAAGGCTCTAATTGAAGTTGGCGAATTCAAAAAGCGAGGTTCATTGATTGAAATTTGTGGTGGAAATCTCTTCAGCAATAATCTGAACCTTCACTCTATCAATATTTCAAATTATCTCTATATTAATTTTTCAGTATCAAATTTTGATTCAAATCAAAGATTTACGGCTCAGATTTAGAGACGCTTTTTTCATATGAATCAAAGCATGAAGCGCCTCAGAGTTCTAGAGAACCCCTTAGACCTTGATGTCCGCCTCAAATGCTGAAGAAACTATGAAGAAGGTATTTCCTTCGAAAATTTTTTCTCTCAATTTCGATTTGACTGACAAGCTAATGAGTCATTCGATTATTGTAAAGATAATTTTCAAGGTTAAAGCAGATTTGAGGAAAATTCAGGCCTCAAATAATATGTAAAATTTACGAAAATATTTTTTCAACGAGAATTTTCTGATTTTTTTTTTTTTTGAAACAAGATTTTCTGGTAAAAAGAGGATTGTCTCTCTTCAAGAATTTCTCAAGAGATTGGATAAAATTTTCAAAGACAAAGAGATTTCTTGTTTATTTTTGAAAATTTCTTTCACAGAATTTTCTCGAATTTCATATTTTTCCGGTAAAATAAAATAAGTAATTTGTTTCAAAATTGATTTTTCGTTGAAAGTTTTTTTGCTGCTCCTTTTCTTAGGGCACGGATAACTTTTGTCGCGTTTCTTCAAATGTAAAAGTCAAAATCTGAACTTTTACAGAATGAAAAAATCAATAAATTAATAATAAATCTGCCTCATTTTCCAAAGAACAAAAAACTTTATCGAGGTTTTTCTTCAAAATAGATAAACCACTCCAGTCATGTCAATATACAACAAGTATTTCTTATAAAATTTATATTGAAATCAATCTGAATAATTACAAAATTTATTCAGTACAACAAAAATAGAAAAGCATCCCTCTCGTTTGTCCCAATATCCACCTTGCCCACTCCTTCCAACCAAATATTCTCTCTCTTTCATTAATTCCCAAATTTTACTGGCCCAGGCACTTTTCTTGCGCTCAAAACCCAAATCCCTTCGCCTTAGAATCTTTTCTATTTGACAATTAGATCCATTCTTAATTAAAATGTGAAATTTACCTCGTAAAATCTGTCTTCAGGGCTTCTAGTTAGTGGTATCTGTGGTGACATACTCACCATGTCAGTTGAAAAAATACTGTCTTGTTGACTCAAATAATTATTCTGCGGCGGTGATCTCAAGAGTGAGCCGAAAAAAAGTAAAGAAATTTTTCCCTCTAATATAAAATCCTTACTGTCAACTATTGTTCCCTGTTGTCTTAGAGAAATTCATATAGATAATCCAGCTTAAAACTCATTTTTTATGAATAAGTGCTACGCTTATCCAAATGAAATCATACAATAGTTGAGTTCCCTTTTCTATAATAAGTTTAAAGGATCAAGTAAAAGTCATAAAAAGCAAACCAAAACCTCAAATTTGACTTCAAAAGAGTGCTAGGTTCTCAACGGAATCTGAGCCCACTGGAAATTTCAAAAAAGAAAATCTCGATTTTCCAAGTAAGAAAAATCAGAAATTTAAAATGAATTAATTTTGCAACTGTGGTTCAATTTTGCCAGCATATGAATTTCATTCAAAAAATCACGATTCTTTTGTCGTTTACAGAACCCTTTTTTTCCTAATCAAACATAAGAAATCATCCCTCTAAAGTTTATTGAAAACCAAAAGCCTTCTTTTTGACGGAAAAAAAATTCTTTTGTCAAATTTGCATCTCATCGCAAGGAAATTTTTGACTGTTCACCCAAAAGACTTTTCAGATAAAAAACCCCCAGCCCAACACTCTCCCTACTTTAACAACTTTTCTAAAAAGATATGTTGAACAGAATCAAAGATATTTTATCAAAAGAAAGCTCAGATGTCACATCTAAATTGACTTCTTAAAGTTTTATTCCATAAACTCCAAAAGCAATTATTGACCATCGGGGTCCGCTTTTTCAATCGGAAAATACTTTGCTTCTGTCTTTTGAAGCCCTAAAAGAAAAATTCATATTCTCAATTTCTTAAAGTCCCAAAGAGTCGCTCTTGAAATCTAACTTCAAATTGAATGATTATTTAAAGTGAAAAGTTCTTTAAGAGAGCCAAAATGCTCATTCTTGGCCTCGAAAGGACTTCTTTTGAAGCCTGTTTCTTCATAAATTATTTGGATCAATTTTCAAAAATATTTCCGCTTTCAAAACTCCAAGTTTAATCTTGATATTAATTTTGACCCGAGCCAAAGTTTTCCACAATACTAAATCTAGCTATTGCAAGGACAGAATAAGATACAATCCAGTCAGTCCTCTCAAGTCAGACATTACATCACTTGGGACTTGCTGATAACATAAAAACCCCAAATATTCAAAGGAAAAAAATCACTATTTTCATTGCCAATTCAAAGAGTGAGGTTCATTTATTGGATTTTGCGGTGGAGATCTCTTTATCAATAAGCTAGACAATCACTCTATCAATATTTCAAATTATGTAGCTTTGAATTTATCAGTATCAAACTTTGATTCAAATCAACGATTTACAGCCTCAAGTTTATTGGCGCTTTTTTCCAATGAAAATTGTATTGCTCAACTAATGAGCTATTCGATTGCCTAAAAGAAAATTTCTCAAGGTCAGAACAAATCTGAAGAAAGTTCGAGTCTTGAGAAAACTTCTTTGAATGGAATTTTAGATACTTTTTGAAAAGCCTTTACACGGCTTTTTCAGGTGATAATCCACAAAACATATTTGCTTGAGATCATCCAGCCGCATAGTATCTCAAATGATTTTAAATTGGAGTCCAGGCCTCTCTGGATGAGACACTTCAAGAGGAAAGAGGTTTATTTTTTTTTAATTGATTGAGGAAGAAAGCTCAAAAGAAAAAATTCTTCGTAATTTTTTGAAGAGCTTTTGGAACAATTTTTGTGAGGGAAATTTCTTGATTTTCCCCCCACAAAAATTAATGACTCGAAAAGTGAAAAGATTGTTTCAAAGGTTCTTCGCAAAAGTAAGAAGATCATTTCAGGATTACAAATATATAAAAGTATTTTGTTAAAAATTGAATTGAAATCAAAAGATAACTTTATTAATTATGGAGTCAAGTAAAGATATAAAGAGAGACGTCTTGCTCGAAATCTATTTCTATCGACCTGTCCTCAACATCTCCTCATCGTTAATTACCGAGTCTGATTGGTCCAGAGACTTTTCTTGAACTCACTCCTCCAGGACTCTTTCGTCTTGCGATCCTTCCTATTTTTTTCATATGAAATCTCATCTATCAATCAATTTGTTCTTACTGTGTAAATTAGGGCTTCCAGGACTCCCAGTTATTGAGATCTGCGACATACTCATCGTTTCAGGTGTTGAGAAAATGCTTCTCTGTGGACTTGAATGATGATGCTGTATGGTCAATAAATCTGAATCATTCTGTGGCGACCTCAATAATGAGACTAAAAAAATCAATAAACTTTTCCCTTTCATATAAAATCCTTACTGTCAACTATTGCTTGCTGTTGTCTTCGAGGACTTCTTGTTTGATGAAACACAAAGCTGCTATTACTGTGATCTTGATTCATCATAGACCCATTAAAGCTTGAAGAACTCATATCCAAAACTGAGCTTTCCCCATCAACAATACCGCTCTTCCTTGGTATTTGACGGAATAGCTGCGGTTGATTATTTTTATTTTGCGGAGGTCTTGTCTGAATTTTTTCAGGAAAATTTCCCACAGCCAAAGAGACATTCTCCCTCTTCACCCTCTTGACAGTCTTCTTCTTGTCTTTTTTCGAAGCTTTCCATTGTTGATAGACACTAATCCCAATAAAAAGGAATTTAATCCCCATCAGAACTACAGATAAAATTGGAGTAATAAAATTGATGTAAACCATAACAGATCCAATTTTATTTCTTTCTTCATAAGCCTCAATACCTTTGGCGTCCAAAATCGCTAAAATCAACACACAAAGGTTGAAAGCCAAAAGAACTATCTCCAAAACTGCTTGCTGAATGAAACTCGCGATCTGTTTCATTGGCCTTTTGATCCCCAAATACAGTAAAATTGCTATATTAGCAACATTTATCAATATTGCCTGCACCAAGGGATACTCATAAAGGTAGCCGATGACGCTGCCAAACAAAGCGAGCCGAGCCAGAAATATAAATAAAAAGATTTGCTGAGAATACGACTCCCCCTTGTAGGCGACAAATAAAGCTGACCAACTGCACCATTCCTTTATGAGCTGTTCTTCTTGAATTCCTGCATCCTCTTTTTGAAATTCTTTTCGAGATTTTCTGACTTCAAAATTTACTTCAAGAATCTTGATCACCACAAGCATAACAAAGAGGTTTACCACCAAACACAAAACAAAGCTTATTGGTCCTTGAATGTTAGTAAATTTTGTTGTGTGAAATTCCAGTGCTGTAAATAGAAAAATATCGCAAAAATTCCCACAAAACGTTATCAACAACACGTTCCATTTCAACATTTCTTCGAGATTTTTCACCACTCTATTTACCCCAAGACAACTTCTACTCCATCTTTTTGCCAACAGAACTACCGAAATCACCAATAAAATTGTCAATAAATTAAACAACGCTGGCCAAAAATTCATAAAGAAACTCGACAAACTCCCATATTCCTCAAACTTTTCTGGCAAGTCATCATTCTCGGGAAATCCTTCCAAAATGCTTCCAATCATTTTACTTGTAAATCCTCTTGTATTCGACTTGTTTGCTTGTGATTCTAACATCAATATGACCTTCGCTGGGTACACAATATCCATAAACCTTATATATTGAAGCATCTTTGAAAAAGGCCCCATACAAATTGACGTAGAATCACTCGAACTCAAGAAACTGAGAAGCAGTATTCCTCCGCTCGAAACTGACCCAGCAGTGTCTGTAGCCCCAGCAAGCTTTTTGACCTCCTCAGCTTCGTCTTGACTCACCCCTAGTGAACAAGTCTTTGGTAAAGGAACTTCCACCGCAGAATTGGGATAAACACATTTCGCTTGACAAGATCCGTCACTTGAGTAGAAATACAAGGCTGTACCGTGTTGGTCCAAAGGTTTAGGACTCTTGCTCATATCTTCAAATATCTTTCAATTCAGGCCCCTAAGTGGGTACTGGCTTGTAGAACTCCCTGCCTCCATTAATCTTAGAGGAAGCTTTTAGGTGATTCAAGAGAGAAAAAATTCAGTATTGAAAAAAAATAAAACGAAAAAATCTTTAAAATTTTTCGACTTTTTTTCAGAATTTTTCTCGTCTAACTTCTCATCAGTTGCTTGGACTTGCGAAGCCCTCTCATCAAGTTATTCTATGTTACTGGGGCTTTTGAGGACAGCTAAACTCATTATGAATCAAGAGAGATTCAGAGTGCCGAAGAGGAAAATAAATATGAGAAAATTTGTTTCGAGCCACTTTTTT
>Ga0182738_1008081_pt1 | contig 10511 bp, 9 predicted proteins | sample eDN5th30CBELigMG_FD_128876 | JGI IMG/M metagenome (GOLD analysis project Ga0182738, IMG submission 128876) | Enriched Miracle-Growth compost microbial communities from Emeryville, California, USA - eDNA 5th pass 30_C BE-Lig MG (version 2)... ... | reverse complement strand
CTGCGAAGGATCTACCTCGAACAAACCACCATCACCGAGATCATCAGGCACACCCCATCATCGCCCGCACCCAGCAATCAGACGTTCACCCCGGCTGGCGTGTTACCGACCCAGGCTCCTAGGTGGCTCACCCGGTCAGGTCCCAGACTTCCACCTGAGTGCCCACCGGCAACTCGGTCACCTCGTCGGCGATGTCCAGAAGGCAGTTCGCCGACGCCAGGTAGCGCAGATGGTGCGAGGCCGGCGGCCCGTAGTTGGTGACGGTCCCGGTTTCGTAGTCGAGCAGCCCGCGCCGGAACTGCCGTTTGCCGGCCGGTGAGACCAGCTTCTCGCTCAGAATCGCGGTGCGGCGCGGTCGATTTGGCTTGGGCAGGTCCATCGCACGACGCAGGGCGGGCCGGACGAACACTTCGAAGGACACCTGGGCGCTGACCGGGTTACCCGGCAGCGTGATGATCGCCGCTCCGGACCCAGGCGAGCCCACTCGCCCGATGCCCTGCGGCATCCCAGGCTGCATCGCCACCTTCACGAAGTGCACGCCCTGGTCGCCGTCGCGGCCGAAGACATCCTTGACGACCTCGTAGGCGCCCGCGCTGACCCCGCCGCTGGTGATCACCAGGTCCACCGCCCCGTCCCGTACCCCGTAGCGGTCGAGGACTTCGGTGAACGCGGCGGTGTCGTCGGCGACCGTCACGGCGGCCACCACCTCGGCGCCGGCGTCACGCACCGCGGCCGCCAGCATCACCCCGTTGGATTCATAGATCTGGCCTGGCGCCAGCGGAGTGCCGGGTTTGATCAGTTCGGAACCGGTGGAGATCACCAGCACGCGTTGCCGTGGCCGCACCGTCAGCTCGGCCAGGCCCAGTGCCGAGGCCAGGCCGGCCGCCGGCGCGCTGACGAGTTGTCCCGCCCAGAGCACGGTGGCGCCTTCGGCTACGTCGCCGCCGGCCCGGCGAATGTGGCGGCCCTTGGCGGTCGCGGCACTGATCTGGACCACGTCGATGCCGCCGTCCGTGGCCTCGACGGGAATCACTCCGTCGGCACCGTACGGGATCGGTGCACCGGTCATGATGCGGTGCGCGGTGCCCGGGGTCAGCGTCGGGATATCGGTGCGTCCGGCCGGAATATCTTCGGTGACAGGCAAACTCACCGGCGTTTCGGGTGTCGCGTCGGCGATGTCGTCGGCGAGCACGGCGTAGCCGTCCATCCCGGAGTTGTCGAAGACCGGTAGCGAGATCGGTGCGACGACGTCCACGGCCAGTACCAGGCCCTCGGCATCGGCCAGTGCGACCGTGACCGGCGGCCGGGCCTGGATCAGATCGGTGACGGCCCGCTGGTGCTCTTCGACGGATCGCATCCCGACAGTCTGACTCAGACCGGGAAGGTGATTCCTGTCAGCTCCTGCGAGACCGCCCATAGGCGCTGCTGCAACTCGACTTCATGCGCGTGCTTGCTGGCGTCCACCAGCTTCGGATATCCGCGCTGCTCACCGATGCCGCTGGGACCGTAGTACTGCCCGCCGGTCACCTCGGGGTCGGTAGCGGCACGCAGCGTGGGCAACGCGCCCATCGCGGCGCTCTGCACGACCAGGGGCATCAGCAGGCGATCCGCGGGACGCAGGAATGGCGGCAGGTGCCGGGTCAGTTCGGTGTTGGCGGTGCCGGGATGCGCGGCGACGGCGATGGTCGAGCGGCGTTTGGCGGCCAGCCGGCGCTGCAGTTCGTAGGTGAACATCAGATTGGCCAGCTTGGATTGCCCGTAGGCGGCGATCCGGTTGTAGCCGTGTTCCCACTGCAGGTCGTCGAAGTGGATCGCGGCCATGATCCGGTGCGCCATGCTGCTGACGGTCACCACGCGGGACCGCTTGACCCGCATCATCCGGGGCAGCAACAGGCCGGTCAGCGCGAAATGCCCCAGATGGTTGACGCCGAACTGCAGCTCGAAGCCGTCGACGGTGTGCTGCTTGGGCGTGTACATGACGCCGGCATTGTTGATCAGCAGATCGATGCGGGGGTGGGCGGTGCCCACAGCCTCGGCGGCTTCACGGACCGACGCCAGCGAGCTCAGATCGAGTTCCTGGACCTCGATGCGTGCCTGCGGGTTGGCGCCGTGGATCCGTTTCGCCGCCGCGTTGCCCTTCTCGAGGTCGCGCACCGCCAGCACCACTAATGCGCCGTGCCCGGCGAGGATCTCCGCGGTGTGATAGCCGATTCCCGTGTTGGAGCCGGTGATTACCGCGACGCGGCCGGTTTGGTCCGGCACGTCTTGCGCGGCCCATTTGTCGCGGCTGCTCATGTGACAAACGATACTCAGGTGACGCATCGTGCGCCGGTTGGTTTTTCGTCGTTGCGCGGTCGACGGTGCGGCTGGGCCCGCGTCCTGACATCCTCTCCTACATGGCGCAGCACGCAGACGGGTCCCCGGCGATCAGCCTGGTCGATCCCACCAATCCGCCCAGCTCCCGAGCGCCGCTGGTCTGGGCGCTGGTCGGTGCGGTGCCCTGGTTGTTTCTGGCGCTATTGCAGCTGGGCTGGGCGATAGCCGACGAGCGGCTGGCCTGGCTGCACGGCGCCGCTGTCGCGGTCACCGCATTGGGGCTGCTGGTGTCGGCCGTGATCGCCCCGCTGTGGCGCTACCGGGTGCACCGGTGGGACGTCAGCGACCAGGCGGTCTATACCCGCACCGGGTGGTTGGTGCAGGAGCGCCGGATCGCGCCGATCTCGCGGGTGCAGACCGTCGACACCTACCGGGGCCCGCTGGACCGTCTGCTGGGGCTGGCCAATGTGCGGGTCACCACCGCATCATCGGCGGGCGCGGTGCACATCGTGGCACTGGATGCTGCGGTCGCCGACCGCATCGTGGCCCAACTGACCGACATCGCGGCGCTGGGTGCCGAGGACGCTACGTGAGTACTGCGGAGCCGGGCTGGCATCGGCTGAGCCCGCGGATGCTGCTGGTGCATCCGCTGCACGAAGTGCTGCGTGAGCTGCCGTTGCTGATCGCGGTGGTGGTGTTCGGCTCGGCCACCGATAACCGAGTCTGGGTGACGGCCGTAGTCGGGGCGATCGCTGTCGTGGGGGTGACGCGCTGGTTCACCACTACCTATCGCATCGAAGCCGATCCCGAGGCAGGTCGGGTCCAGCTGCGCTCGGGGGTGTTGCGCCGCAAGGTGCTCTCGGTGCCCCGCAACCGGATTCGCTCGGTGGAGACCGACGCCCGGCTGTTGCACCGGCTGCTGGGGCTGACGGTTTTGCGAGTCAGCACGGGTCAGCATGCCGCCGCGGATAGCGCCTTCGAGCTCAACGCGGTCGAGAGCAGTCAGGCGCCGGGGCTGCGTGCGATGCTGCTGGCGCACACCGGGCAAGCTGCGCGTCCGGCTGCCGGGCCCACGGTGGTGTTGGCACGCTGGCGGCCGTCGTGGTTGCGCTACAGCCCGCTGAGCCTGTCCGGGCTGGTGATGGTCGGGGCCGCGGTGGGTGCGCTGTACCAGAGCGGAGTCTGGGCGGCGTTGGAAGATTCGCCGGTGAGCCGGTCTTGGCTTCAGGCCGCTGAGCAGTTCGGTGTCCAGCAGAGCCTGACGCTGATCGCTGCCCTGCTGGTGGTGGTCTCCATGCTGTTGGCGGTGCTGCGCTCCCTGGTGACTTACGGAAACCTGGGGTTGTCCCGCAGTTCTGGGCAGGGCGGTGACGTCCTGGCGTTGAGCTACGGCCTGCTGCGGGTGCGCGAACACAACTACGATATGCGCCGGTTGCGCGGCGGAACCCTGCGCCGGCCATTGTTGGTGCGGTTGTTCGGCGGCGCGCGGCTAGACGCGGCGATGACCGGTGTCAATGGGGAAGGCGAGTCGTCGATCCTGCTGCCGCCCTGCCCTCGGGCCACCGCCGAGGATGTCTTGACCGGGTTGGTCGCCGACCCCGTGGTGGTCACCGGCCCGCTGCGCAAGCACGGCCCGGCGGCGACCCGCCGACGCTGGACGCGGGCGCTGCTGCTGCCGATGGGCGCCGGGGCCGGGCTGGCGATCGCGACGGCGTTCGTTGAGCTACCGCAGTGGTGCTGGCCGGCCTGGGCGGCGATGACGCTGGGTGCTGCGCTGCTGGCCGTCGACCGGGTGCGCGCCCTGGGGCATCGCGTCGACGCGCACTGGCTGTCGGCCCGCACCGGCAGTTGGGAGCAGCGCCGCTACTGCATCGAAACCGCGGGCATCGTCGGTTGGACGGTGCGCCAGAGCTGGTTTCAGCGCCGCGCCGGGGTGGCCACCCTGATCGCGGCCACCGCCGCGGGCGTCAAGGCGTATCGGGTGATCGACGTGCCGGCCGAGTGGGCGTGGTCGGTGGCCGCGCAGGCGTCCCCGTGGGTGGCGCACAGCAAGTGGGCGCGCTGAGTCCCTGCGCCGCGTTTCGGCGACTGTGCGGAATGGTTGGCAAAATCGGCGGATTGGCAACGAAACCGCACACTCGGCGGGCGGGGAAGAGCCAGCCGAGCGCTAGGACTCGCGGTTGAGCTGCCGAATGGCCACGATCCGCGCTCGCAGCTGATCCGACGTCGCGGCAGCCACGGGGGGGCCGCCGCAACGCCGGCGCAGCTCGTTGTGAATCCAGCCGTGCGGCTTGCCGAGCCGGTGATGGGCCGCCGACACCAGTGCGTTGAGTTCGTGACGCAGCGCCCGCAACTGACCGTGCGTGGTCACCGGAGCTGGAGACCCACCAGCGGCAGCCACCTTCGACCGCCGGTCCAGCTGCTCCTCTTGACGCTGGCGCAGCAGATCTCGCATCTGGTTGGCATCCAATAGCCCGGGGATGCCGAGGTAGTCGGCCTCTTCCTCGCTGCCGGCCGGCGTGGCGGTGCCGAACGAGGCCCCGTCGAAGATCACCTGGTCCAGCTCGGCGTCGGCCCCCAACGACTCGAACTTGTTCTCCATCTCGGACGGCTCGTCGCGTCGGCGCTCGGCCTCGGCGAACTCGTCGCGTTCGGATTCCCGGTGCGGCTTGCCCAACACGTGGTTGCGCTGCTGCTCCAGCTCGCTGGCCAGACCCAGCAGCGACGGCACCGACGGCAGGAAGATGCTGGCGGTCTCGCCGGGCCGCCGGGACCGCACGAACCGGCCGATCGCCTGCGCGAAGAACAACGGCGTAGAGGCACTGGTGGCGTACACCCCGACCGCCAGCCGCGGCACGTCGACACCCTCGGAGACCATCCGCACCGCCACCAGCCACCTGCTGGTGGCCGCGGAGAACTGGGCGATCTTGTCCGACGCACTGGGATCGTCGGAGAGCACCACGGTGGGTTCCTCGCCGGTGTGTCGTTTCAGCAGCACCGCGTAGGCGCGCGCCGCCTTCTGGTCGGTAGCGATGATCATGCCGCCGGCATCGGCCATGCCGCCCTCGCGCAGCTGGCGCAGCCGAGTGTCCGCGGCGGCGATCACCGCCGGCATCCATTCCCCGGTCGGGTCCAGCGCGGTACGCCACGCCCGGGCGGTGTGCTCGGCGGTCAAAGGTTCGCCGAGTCGCGCCGCGTGCTCCTCGCCGGCACTGTCGCGCCAGCGGGCCTCGCCCGAGTAGGCCATGAACACCACCGGTCGCACCACGCCGTCGGCCAGCGCATCGGTGTAGCCGTAGCTGTCGTCGGCCACCGAGCGCAGGTGGCCGGCGCCGTCGGGCTCGTAGTTGACGAAGGGGATGGGGCTGTCGTCGCTGCGGAACGGGGTTCCGGTCAGCGCCAGCCGGCGGGTGGCATCGTCGAATGCCTCGCGGATGCCGTCGCCCCAACTTTTGGCATCGCCGCCGTGGTGGATCTCGTCGAAGATCACCAGGGTCTTCGCGGCCTCGGTGCGCACCCGGTGCCGGCTGGGGTGACTGGCGACCTGCGCGTAGGTGACCACGACGCCGTGGTACTCCGAGCTGGTCTGCGAGTCGGAGTTGGAGAACCGGGGATCCAGCGCGATGCCGTGCGAGGCAGCGGCCGATGCCCACTGCACCTTGAGGTGCTCGGTGGGCACCACGATGGTGATCCGCTCGACGGTGCGGTCGGCGAGCAGTTCGGCGACGATCCGCAGCGCGAACGTCGTCTTACCGGCGCCGGGGGTGGCGACCATCAGGAAATCGCGCGGCTTGGCGGCCAGATAGCGCACCAGAGCCCGGCGTTGCCAGCCCCGCAAAGCCCGGGTGCTGGGCGCTGCTTCAGCCCGCACCCGGTCTCCTATCTGATCGAGATGCAGTCTAAGCCAAGCCGATAGGATCGCTGGCGTGTCCACCCCGCGCGAGCCGGAATCCATCCGTGTCGAGCGGCTCCGCGACGCGCAGGCCAAGGCCGTCGCACTGTTCGACGAAATCGAGCGCCGCGGCATGGTCCGCCCAGGAGTCGGCGAGCGGCAGCTCTCCGATGAGATCCGGGACCTGGCCGCCGACATGTTCGGGGTGACGCGGCACTGGCATCGGCGGGTGGTGCGGGCCGGGGAGAACAGCCTGCTGCCGTTTCACGCCGACCCGCCCGACCGTGTCATGGCCGACGACGACATCGCCTACCTCGACCTGGGTCCGATCTTCGAAGAGTGGGAGGCCGACTTCGGCCGCACCTTCGTGCTCGGCGACGACCCGGACAAGCTGGCGTTGCGCGACGCCCTCCCTGGGGTGTGGGGCGCGGGTCGCGCCTTCTTCGAGGCGCACGCCGACATCACCGGTGCGCAGCTGTTCGAACACGTCGTCGGCCTGGCCCAAGAGGCGGGCTTCGAGTTCGGCGCTCCGATCGCCGGGCACCTGCTCGGGGAGTTTCCGCACAAGAAGATCTCCGGTGACGACGCCCGGTTCTACGTCGCGCCCGGATCCGACGAGCCGATGCGCCGGACCGATCCCACCGGCCGGGTCTGTCACTGGATCCTGGAGGTGCACCTGGTGAACCGGGTCCGCGGGTTCGGCGGCTTCTACGAGCAGCTGCTCGACGTGGCGTGAGATCCGGTCAGCCGATCGGGTAGCTCACCCCGGTCAGCTCCTCGGACACGGTCCAGAGCCGGCGCTGCCGCTGCACGTCATGTGACTTACGGCTGGATCCCACCACCTTGGGGTAGCCCCGGGTCTGGGCGAAGCCGTCGGGTCCGTAGTACTGCCCGCCCAGCGCCTGCGGGTCGCTGGCGGCCCGCAGCGTCGGCAGGGCGCCCATGGCTGCGTCTTGGAACAGCGGCGCGATAGCGGGGTAGATGGCCGACGCCCATCCGGGCAGGTGGCGCATCAGCTCGGTATTCGAGCCACCGGGGTGCGCGGCCGTGGCGATGGTTGTCCTGTGCGGAGCCAGCCGGCGCTGCAGCTCGTAGGTGAACAGCAGGTTGGCCAGCTTGGCCTGGCCGTAGGCCTGCACCCGGTTGTAGCGGCGCTCCCACTGCAGATCATCGAAGTGGATGTCGGCGCGGATCCGATGACCGATGCTGCTCACCGTCACGACCCGAGACCCGGCGACGGGCAGCAGGCGATCCAGCAAGAGGCCGGTGAAGGCGAAGTGGCCCAGGTGGTTGGTACCGAACTGCAGCTCGAAGCCGTCCTTGGTGGTCGACTTGGGCGGATACATCACCCCGGCGTTGTTGATCAGCAGGTCGATGCGGTCGTGGTCGGCGCGCAGCTGTTCGGCGGCGGCGCCGACGGAGGCCAGCGAAGTCAGGTCGAGTTCCTGCAGCGCCACGCTGGCTCCGGGATTGCGCTTGCTGATCAGGGTCGCGGCGTCCTTGCCCTTGTCGAGGTTGCGCACGGCCAGCACCACGTGGGCGCCTCGCGCGGCGAGTGCGGAGGCGGTTTCGTAGCCGAGGCCGGTGTTGGCGCCGGTGATCACGGCGACCCGACCGGTCTGGTCGGGGATGTCGGCGGTTGTCCATTTGGCCATGGCAGGCTCCTGAGCGGTAGGGTAAGCGGGGCGGGCGCTCCGGTTGATCTGACTATACGGAACGCGCGCCCCGTTTTGTCAACCGATAGGGGCTTATCAGTGGCTGAGCAGGCACGTCCGTTGCGCGCCGACGCGGCGCGCAACCGCGCGCGTGTACTGGAAGTCGCCTACGAGACCTTCGCGGCCGAAGGCCTGTCGGTGCCGATCGATGAGATCGCTCGGCGTGCCGGCGTCGGGGCCGGGACCGTATACCGGCATTTTCCGACCAAGGAAGAGCTGTTTCGGGCGGTGGTCCAGGACCACATCCGGCGCCTCGTCGACGGGGGCTACGCCCTGCTGGAATCCGACGGTCCCGGTGAAGCGCTCTTCAGCTTTCTGCGCTCGATGGTGCGGTGGGGCGCCAAGGACCGCGGTGTGGTCGAGGCGCTCGCCGGACTCGGCATCGATGTCGGCCAGGAGGCCGAGGGCACCTTTCTTGCCCTGCTCGGGGAGCTGCTGCGGTCCGCCCAGGATGCGGGCACAGCACGCCGCGACATCGGTACGCGCGACGTGAAGTCGCTCCTGGTCGGATGCCAGGCGATGGAGTCGTACAACCCCGAGTCGGCGGAACGAGTGACCGACGTCGTCATCGACGGTTTACGCGCTCCGCGATAAGACCCTGCTGGGCCTCGCGACCTTGCACTCGGCATAGGCGAGTGCTAAAAATGACGTTGGCACTCGCGACCAGTGAGTGCTAGGTCGGGACGGTGAGGCAGGGGCCGCACCTGCGGAGCACACCCACAGCCGTCCGTCGCGGGCACTGCACCCGACCGACAAGACGTGCACCCCCTAACCGGAGGAATCACTTCGCAATGGCTAAGCAAATTGCGTATGACGAAGAGGCCCGTCGCGGCCTCGAGCGGGGCCTGAACGCTCTCGCCGACGCGGTCAAGGTGACGCTGGGCCCCAAGGGCCGCAACGTCGTCCTGGAGAAGAAGTGGGGCGCCCCCACGATCACCAACGATGGTGTGTCCATCGCCAAGGAGATCGAGCTGGAGGACCCCTACGAGAAGATCGGCGCCGAGCTGGTCAAAGAGGTCGCCAAGAAGACCGACGACGTCGCGGGTGACGGCACCACCACCGCCACCGTGCTGGCCCAGGCCCTGGTCAAGGAAGGCCTGCGCAACGTGGCCGCCGGCGCCAACCCGCTGGGTCTGAAGCGCGGCATCGAGAAGGCCGTGGAGAAGGTCACCTCGACCCTGCTGGCTTCGGCTAAAGAGGTCGAGACCAAGGAGCAGATCGCGGCCACGGCCGGTATCTCCGCGGGTGACCAGACCATCGGTGACCTGATCGCCGAGGCCATGGACAAGGTTGGCAACGAGGGTGTCATCACCGTCGAGGAGTCGAACACCTTCGGTCTGCAGCTGGAGCTCACCGAGGGCATGCGCTTCGACAAGGGCTACATCTCGGGCTACTTCGTCACCGACGCCGAGCGTCAGGAAGCCGTCCTGGAGGACCCCTACATCCTGCTGGTCAGCTCTAAGATCTCGACCGTCAAGGACCTGCTGCCCTTGCTGGAGAAGGTCATCCAGTCCGGCAAGCCGCTGCTGATCATCGCCGAGGACGTCGAGGGCGAGGCCCTGTCGACCCTGGTCGTGAACAAGATCCGCGGCACCTTCAAGTCCGTTGCCGTCAAGGCCCCGGGCTTCGGTGACCGTCGCAAGGCGATGCTGCAGGACATGGCGATCCTCACCGGTGGCCAGGTCATCAGCGAAGAGGTCGGCCTGTCGCTGGAGAGCGCCGACGTCGCCCTGCTGGGCACCGCCCGCAAGGTCGTCATCACCAAGGATGAGACCACCATCGTCGAGGGCGCCGGTGACTCCGACGCCATCGCCGGTCGGGTGGCCCAGATCCGCGCCGAGATCGAGAACAGCGACTCCGACTACGACCGCGAGAAGCTGCAGGAGCGCCTGGCCAAGCTGGCCGGCGGTGTTGCGGTGATCAAGGCCGGGGCTGCCACCGAGGTGGAGCTCAAGGAGCGCAAGCACCGCATCGAGGACGCGGTGCGCAACGCCAAGGCCGCCGTGGAGGAGGGCATCGTCGCCGGTGGTGGCGTGGCCCTGCTGCAGGCCGCTCCGTCGCTCGACGAGCTCAAGCTCGACGGTGACGAGGCCACCGGTGCCAACATCGTGCGTGTCGCGCTGTCGGCTCCGCTGAAGCAGATCGCCTTCAACGCGGGCCTGGAGCCCGGCGTGGTCGCCGAGAAGGTCACCAACTCCGCCTCGGGCACCGGCCTCAACGCCGCCTCTGGCGAGTACGAGGACCTGCTCAAGGCCGGCGTTGCCGACCCGGTGAAGGTGACCCGCTCGGCGCTGCAGAACGCGGCGTCCATCGCGGCACTGTTCCTGACCACCGAGGCCGTTGTCGCCGACAAGCCGGAGAAGGCGGCCGCACCCGCGGGCGACCCGACCGGTGGCATGGGCGGCATGGACTTCTAAGAGTCTGAGCGACGAGGGGCCCGGTCTGCTTCGGCAGGCCGGGCCTTTTCGTGTACGCCCAGCATGGGCATTCGCTAGGAGGTGAAAGTCCTCTGGAGGAGAAGGTGGTTTAACTCCTAGTCGATGGCAACTGCGTCGCCGTGAGGTGGGGTGGGAAGGAAGCCGGAGACG
>Ga0182738_1008079_pt1 | contig 10512 bp, 6 predicted proteins | sample eDN5th30CBELigMG_FD_128876 | JGI IMG/M metagenome (GOLD analysis project Ga0182738, IMG submission 128876) | Enriched Miracle-Growth compost microbial communities from Emeryville, California, USA - eDNA 5th pass 30_C BE-Lig MG (version 2)... ... | reverse complement strand
TGCCCATCTGCCCCAACCTTACGTTTACAGCGTCTTCAAGTACTCCAGCACGGCGGCCTTTTCGTCTTCGCTCAGCGCTTCAGGGAAGGTATGACCGGCGGCGCTCTTGCCAAACCCGGAAGTGTCGAAGTACCAGCGGCGCTCGGCCTTGGTCTTCACGTGTTGGGGCAATTCGTCAAAGGTTTCGATCTCCAGGCCCACCTTCGTGGTGTCGTAACCATCGATGGTGCGTCGCCAGACCTTAGGACGCTCGTCGGCGTGCAGCACGTGCCACAGGGTCGGCACGGAACCGTTGTGGAAGTACGGGGCCGAGGCCCAAATCCCGTCCAGCGGTGGCGCTAAATAGCCGTCTGGATCGACTACGACCTTTTTCTCGCCGTAGTTGGAGAACCAGTTTTCCTGGTAGCGGCGGCGATGCTCGGGCTTGAGCGCCTTGAGCCGAACCGCATCGGTGCCAACTACCTCAATTGGCACCACGCGATTGGGATACGTCCAGTTCTTGCCGTAGGTGCCGTGGCACTCGGCGCAATTGCGATTGAATACCGCCTCGCCGCGTTCTGCCAGCTTCTGGTCGATCGGGAACGGATACCGCGGCGGCTCAAGCTGCATGATCCAGTCGTAAATCTTGCGGTAGTCGTCTTCCCAGCCGCGAATCCTCGCTCCGCTATTCTCGGGCGTCATCATGAACTGCATGAGTGCCCGATGGTCCCGCTCGGCGAAGGCGTCGGCGTAGAGCATCGTTTTCTTTTTCATCAGCCACCACGCCGGGGCGTCCATGTCGTGATGGACCATGTCTGGCAGGGGCCGGTCAAACACGCGCTCCAGGTCTTTATCGCGAGTGGCTTCTAGCAGCACGCCAAACATTACGGCGTTGGTCGTGCCTACGTTTCCGCCCTGGGGGAATACACCGGCGGCCAGGTCGCGCAGGGAAAATTGGCCGAGTTTTCGGCGCGTGTCGCGTACGTCCTCAGCCAGAGTTTCCATGGCAAACAGCGTGTTGGGTGCGCCGGGGATGACCTGGCCGGCCACTTTTCCGCCGTGACAACTGAAACAGTTGATCGACCAACCGCCCTTGCCGTTATCGGTGAATTGCAGCGGCATGCCGCCTTCGCGACCCGGGACGGTAGTTAGCCCGTAGCGGTCGTACGCCATTTGCTTCCGGACTTCAGGTGTGGCGTTGGCCGCCTGCTCGGCCAATTCGCCTTCCCATGACAGGTGGATCTGGTCGAACAGGTCCTGGTTGAAGCCGGCCTTCACATACGGCTTGTCCAGCACCAGACGAAAGCCGGGATGGTCGAGGTGGGCGGGCAGGTCTTGCGATTGAGACGCCGGGGTTGGCTTGGCCGCTTCGGCCACCGTGTCAGTATGAGCCACGAGCAATACTACCGCGACGATGGCCGCTGGGCGCATAGCACTGCGCACGAGTGCTGCCAAAGGGCTCGAGCAATTCTGCGGGCCTTGCGTCCGTCGCGTCTGAAACATCATGACTCCTAGCAAAACCAGGCAGTGGAACCGCCCCAGGGGAACAGGTGTTGTCGTCCTGGTATCTTACCAGATTACCGACAAATGCGGCTGGAGCGGAAGATGGCATCGGGGGGGAAGGCGGCCAATGCGCGCGGAATTGCCTGCCCTGCATTTAACCGGTGGCTGCTGACAAAACTAACCGCTAGCGGCCAGTTCTTCGGCCTGGGAAGTTGGCAGCGGTCCGGGCTCGTTCAACGCCCGCTCGAGTTCGTCGAGTTGGTGATCAATGGCCGCATGGTCGGCATCGCTCAGCGAATGGCAACCAAACCGCACCCGGTAGAAAAGTTCGGTAAGTCGGCGCGGCACCGATGCCAGCTTGACGGTTGCCGGTCGCTCGGCCAGGTCGGCCCCCACGGCCATGGCGAACTCGCGCTGCGTTTGCGTGCGGCGGCGATGGTAATCGGCATCGGCCAGAATCTCTTCCAGTCGCCGATAGAAGTAGATTTCAGACAGGTTAGTGCTGGAAGCCACTTCGGGTGCGCGCGTCCGCTTGCGGCGCAGCCAGCGCCGGAGCCAGCGGTACCCAAACAGCAACAGCAATTGGGAGCCGAAGGCCACGACCCCCGCCTGCCAACTGATCCAGCGATAGCTGGAGTCAGTGCCGGTGAGCGTGGCTTTGACATCGTGCCACCACATCGCCCAAGCATTGCCGTCAAACAACTCGGCAAACGGCACATAAATGCGATCGCGCTGCGTTTGCGGGTTCATGCCCAGCACGTATTGCGACCACAGCACTTCAGCCATGTCGCCGATATGTTGCACCTGCGACCAGGTGGTGGCGGTGAGGTCGGATCGGCCCGGGGTTGCATCCAGCCGCAGCCAGGCTGAACGCACGCCGTAGTTTTCGACCCAACGATTGCTCCGCAACCTGCCGCTGAGCCCCAACGCCCGCCGCGTACGGCGCGAGAAACTGGTGGCCCAGGCCCGATCGGGACGCGGTTGAAACTCCGGCGGCACGTACTCGGGCGGCATCAACGCTTCGACCCAGGCGTGGGCATGCCACTGCCGGATCAGGCAGGCGCCCGTTTCAAAGTCCCATTCGCCGCCTTTGTATCCGGTGACCACGCGGGCCGGTATCCCTTGGCTCCGCAGCATCAAGGCCAGCACGGTGGCGAAGAACTCGCAGTGACCGGTCTTGGTGTTGAGCACAAAATCTTCAGCCGGGTCGAGGTCAGACCGCGACCGCCGCCGCGACAGCGAATAGCTGTAGATGCCCGAGTCGCGCAAATGCGCTTCCAGCGCCCGGGCCTTAGCGGCCGGGTTATCGCGCTCGCTTTCCGGCAGTTCTGCAACCACCTGGGCCGCCACGGCCTTGAGCCCTCGCAGCGGATCATCGCCCAGCACATTGGGCAGCGAGAGCAGGTCGCGCATCTCGTCGGCCGGAATTTCGGTGCGAGTGGTCCACCGCAGCGGCATCTGCTGGCCGCTCCGGAAACTCGTGGTGACATGTTGATAGGTGATCCGCTCGGTACGGAACACTTCCGGGCAGATCAGCCGTTCTTCAAACGGGTCGAAGTAAACGTGCGTTTGGCTTTCCAATCCGAAGAACGGATAGATGGCAAACAGCACGTCGGAAACTTTTCGCAGCGGCCCGTGGGTAGGCAGCGGCTCGATCTCGATTTCGACGGCCACCAGGTCGTTGGTCGGCGAAACCTGAGCGGCTTCAAACGGCGAGATCGGATCGGCGTGTTCAAGCTGCGGTAAGCGGTCACTGTCGGAGTACCACTCGCCGTTGCGATAGATGAGCCGCCGCGAACTGCCGCGGAAGTAGATGTTCTCGCGGTCGAGCACGGGGTAATTCTGGTCGGTCCGCACGTCGCGGAAGTAGGCCACGAACACCTTTTCGGGGTCTTGCAGCACGTGCGTGAATTCGTCGCCTACCAGCGAAACTTCTTCGGTAAACGCCACCGTGGATTGCAGGCCGGAACCGGCGCTCCAGGAGTCGCGCGAGCTTGAGGTGCGAGGCACGATCACGAACACCAGCGGCGCCACCAGCAGCGTAATCAGGCCGGTGCGCATGGTGGGCCCCCAGAGGCCTCGTAGCCGCGAAGGCGCATGCCGCTTGTGCCGGCCTTGCAGGACCAGCGGACGATACAGCAGCGGCCAGCGCGCTTCGCGCGGTTTGGAGGCCACGTTGCGCTGCCACTGGTAGCCGGCCTGCTCGTACTCCTCGCGATAGATCAAGAACAGCGCGAGCGCGTACACCGCGATGAACATGTACAGCACCATCAAACCGCCAAACAGCGGGCTCAAGCTGATCACGGCCGAAACGGCGACCTGCAAGAAGCTCAGAAGGGCGATCATGCCATACACTCGCGGCATTTTTTGCCGTACGAACAGTACAGCCTGGAGATAGACCAGCAGGTTTGACAGCGCTAGAAACAGCGCCTGCTTGTCGTCGAGATTGCGGTACACGTCGCGCAGGGCTAAGGCGGTCACGGCCAGGCCGACCAGGCCGGCTGCCCCGGTGCCCAACTGAAACCAGCCCTTGAGATCGGTCAGCACGAATCCGATCGCGGCAGCAGCTACGGTCAACAGCGGCAGCCGCAGATCGTACTTTTCCCAACCCAGGATCAGTGAGCCGCAAATGGCCAGTACGGCGATCGCGATTTGCAAACGTCGTTCAAGCTTCATCGCATCTCTCCTGCCAGTCCCGTGTCGGGATTAGGCGTGCGCCGCCTGACATTAGGCGGCGCTGCGGGTTGGTCATGCGGCAATCCTGTTACGTTGCCTGGTAATACCGGAAAATCTCTTGCCCGCTAGCGTCAATAAACAGCACCTTGCTCAGCAGACTTTGCTTGCGGGAATCCTGCCACAGGTTGCCGAACCGCTCGAGGTCGGCCAGGACGATCTCGCGGGTACTCACCAGCACCACATCGCAGTGAGGCGGCACTTGTTCAAGAGCCTCGGCCAACAGGTTGCCCAGGTTGTCGCCGGTACCGGCTGAAACCGCGGCCAGGTGTTCCATGGCCTCGGTAAACAGGCCGCGTGAAGCCGGCCCCCGCGTAATCGTAACGCCGGCGCCCGCGGTGCCCAGCAGCATCTGGCTCTGGCCACGCTGGCACATGTCAGACACCACGGTGGCGGCGAAACTTACTGCCAGTTCCACGCTTTCCAGGTCGGTGCTGACGTAGCTCTCAGGCACCCACAGGTTGAGCAGCAGTGCCAGGTCGTGATGCCGCTGCCGCTCGAACTGCCGCACCATCGGCATGCCGCGACGGGCGGTAGTCCGCCAGTGAATCCAGCGCTGGCTGTCGCCGTGGCGATAGTCGCGCAGGGCGTGGAAGTCGCCTTCCATCAGACCCTGCTGCCGTTTTACGGGCCGACTGCCGTGGTAAGTGGATTGCAGCCGTTCTTTCCACGCATGCGTCAACTGGCCGATGCGCGGATAGACAATGATCTCGTCATCGATCGAATGCACCACGGTTCGTCGGACCAGCCCCAGCGGGAACCGGGTGGTAACCTTAAGCGGCCCCAGGGCATAGCGGCCGCGGGCAGGCACGATGCCTTCGTAGGCTTCGCTCTGGGTTTCGTCGGGACTGATCCGGCTGAACAGCACGCCGGGGCGCAGCAGCACGCCGTTGAACGAAACGGATGTCAGCTTGTCGTCTACCCGCACGGCCCATCTGGTACGTTTGCCTTCGTTGGTGGCCTTGATGTCGACCACCAATTTTTCGCCGGCCACGATCGAACTGGGCGCCGAACGGCTGACGCGGATGTTTCGCAGCGAGTGGGCCACGATTCGCCAGTTGACGTACATCGGGCCCAGCATCAGCCCAAAGAGCAGAATCAGCAGGTTCATGTGCCGCAGCAGGGCACCTGCCAGGATGAAGCCCATGATGCCCAGGAAGTACCAGCCTTCCAGGGTGATGGTGGTGCGATTTTGACGGCGCGGCCTTCTTCTCATGTCCGTCGCGTTACTTTCTCAGAGGGCCTCGGCTGCGGCGAGCAAACCGCCCGCGGCCGGGAAGCTGTCCTCGATTATAGCGGGCCGCGTCGCCAAAAAGGTTGAAAACCGATTGCGGGCGGCGGTTTAGTGCATCCTGGCGGAATTGGCCCGCGCTTGTGGTTCATTATGGCAGCCCTATCTGTCCCCGGCGATACCCCGACGCCAATCCGGGTGGGGCGGCACAACGTTTGCTTCATTTGCCGGCTGCGCACGGGGATTCTTGCATCCAAAATGAGCGCCGGTCCGGCAGTGTTCTCAGCCGGCGGCGCGGGCTTGAAATTAGGGGAGGGATGCGATGTTGCTTCACCAGCGTTTCGTTCCGGGGCTGGCTATTGCGTCGTACATCGTCGGAGACGAACACAGCGGCGAGGCCGCCGTCATCGACCCCACCCGCGACGTGCAACCGTTCGTCACCTTTGCCAAGGACCACAACCTGCACATCCGGCACATTATCGAAACCCACGTGCATGCCGACTTTATCTCGGGTGCCAGGGAACTGAAGGCGTGCCTGGACGGTGAGCCGACCATCTATTGTTCCTCGTACGGCGGCAACGACTGGACACAGCCTTATCCTGATCGCTTGGTCAAAGAAGGCGACACGGTGGATTTAGGCAAAGTGCGATTGGGCTTTCTGCACACGCCGGGGCATACGCCTGAGCATATCGCCGTGCTGCTGTACGACCGCTCGCGGAGCGCGGAAACGCCCTGGGCGATGTTTACCGGCGACTTTCTGTTCGTGGGCGACGTTGGCCGGCCCGACCTCTTGGGCGCGGAAGCCCAGCAGCAATTGGCGAAGGAACTGTACGACAGCGCGTTTGAGCGGATCAGCGACCTGCCAGACTTTACCGAGATCTTTCCAGCCCATGGTGCCGGCTCGCTGTGCGGCAAGGCGATTGGCTCGCGGCGCAGTTCGACGCTTGGATACGAGCGGCGGTACAACCCTTCGCTCCAACTCAAGTCGCAGGGGCAGTGGGTGGACGATCTGATGGCCGATATGCCGCTGTCGCCGCCGTACTTCCGGCGGATGAAGCAAGTCAACAAAGAGGGGCCGGCGATCCTCGGGTCAGAGCCGACGGGGCAGAAACGCTGGTCGGCCCGGCAGGTGTATGACGGGGTGTGCGAGGCCAGCGTGATTCTCGATACTCGAAGCAAAGGAGCATTTGCTGCTTCCCACATCGACGGAGCCATCAACATTCCGTTGGCCGACAGCCTGCCGACTTGGGCTGGCTGGGGGCTGCCCTACGATCAGCCGATCCTGTTAGTGGTCGATCAGCCATCGCAGGTGACAGAGGTGGTAACCCACCTGCTGCGAGTAGGCTTCGACGACGTGCAGGGCTATCTGCAAGGCGGCATGGACGCTTGGGAAACAGCCGGCTTGCCGCTGGTGACACTGGCGACGCTCTCCGTGCACGACCTTAAGCGCAGGCTTGACCAACGGGAAAAACTGACCGTTCTCGACGTGCGGACCACAGCCGAGTGGAACGCCGGCCACATTGACGGCGCCGTGCAAATCCACGGGGGCAAACTTCAGGAGCGAATGCACGAAGTGCCCCGCGATAAGCCGGTCGCCGTGATTTGTGGCTCAGGATACCGGGCTTCCATCGCGGCTTCGTTTCTCCAGCGCAACGGTTACGAGGATGTCGCCAACGTGGTAGGCGGCATGACCGCTTGGCGCGCTGCCGGGTTGCCGACGGTATGAGCCTTGCACCCCTTGGGTATGCCGGGCGTGTAGGCCGCGTGCTGCTGTTGCGGCAGCGGCCGTTACGCGCGCCGTTCAAGGCATCAAACTCTTACCGTTTGCAACTGGAGACATGACTGATGACTCACCACCGCTACGCATCCTGTATTGAAGCGTGCATCGAATGTGCGCAAGAGTGCGAACATTGTGCAACGGCCTGCTTGGGCGAAGAACACGTACAAGCCATGACCGAGTGCATTCGGCTGGACCGCGACTGCGCCGAGATCTGCTGGAGGGCCGCTGCCTGGATGAGCCGCAACTCGCGGTTCGCCATCGACCTGTGCCGCCTGTGCGCCGAAGTGTGCGACGCTTGCAGCACCGAGTGCGAGAAGCACGAGGACGAACACTGCCAACGGTGCGCCCAGGCTTGCCGCCGCTGCGCTGAAGAATGCCGGCAAATGGCCGGAGTCACTACCTAGCGGGCAAACGCCCAGGCGGCGCAGTTGGGTGACACTTGTGGGTGACACCCCCCTTTCGATGCGACATGGTAGCGAGCGGGGCGGCAGCCGTAAGTTGTTGCTACATAGCGGATGGGGAGGGATTCGAACCCCCGGTGCGGTTTGAGCCGCACAGCGGTTTTCAAGACCGCCGCCTTCGACCACTCGGCCACCCATCCAATGCCGGGTTACGGCTGTCCCTATTATGCGCGGCAGCCCGGCGGCGCGAATAGCCAACCGGCTTCGTGAGGCTCGGCTGCCCTGAATCGGCCTGAGAAGCATCCACAAACCGCCGATAACTAGGGTGACTGCAAGGCCTGGCGAGTATGGGTGGTCTGTGGGGCCCCGTCTGCGGTGGCTGTCGCCGCTGAGCAAGCAGGCAAGTTGGGGCGCAGCCGTGTAAGGTCCCCCCGGCAGTGTTTCCGCAGGCTGCAGTAGCCGCAAAAGGCTTCCCTCAGACTGGGGGGAAGATGCCATTTCAGGGGCCGAATTTTCATGGATACCGAGTGTTGCCTTAATTAGACTATTCGGGAGTCGTGTGGCGTTTTCGCAACACGGCCGACGGGCAGAAAGAGATAAGCTATTGGCATTTAAGAGGATATAGTCTTGCACGACCCTCAGCGGACCCCCCAGCTCGAGCAACTCTACCGGGATTACCTGGTGAGCCAGGATTCGGCCGCGTTCATCCGGTCTGTCTCCCAGCGATACTTGCTTGGGACGTTGGAACGGCTTGCCCAGCACGGTCGCCGCGAGACGCGCCGGGCTGCGGTCCTAGCCTTGGGATTCCTGGGCGACTTCCGCTCGGCCAATGCCGTCCTGGGCATGGCCCTGCAGGATGAGGATCGGGGCGTCCGCTTGGCGGCCGAGAATGGTTGCCGTGCCGTGTGGTGCCGCGACGGCAATGACGAGCAACGCCAACGGCTGAGCATCGTCATCCGCCTGAACACCTCGCGGCAGTTCGATGAGGCGATTCGCATGTCGACCGAACTGCTGGACCAGGCCCCGGCGTTTGCCGAGGGGTGGAACCAGCGGGCCATCGCCTTCTATAGCCTGGGGCAGTATGCGGCCTCGATTGTCGATTGCCGCAAAGCGCTGGAGCTGAACCCCTATCATTTTGGGGCGGCCGCCGGCATGGGGCATTGCCACCTGCAGCGCGGCGACGTCGAAGCGGCCCTGGAGTGCTTCCGCCAGGCCCTTGAGCTGAACCCCAATCTGGAAGGCATCCGGGCCAATGTGGCTCACCTGGAGCGGAAGTTGAGGCGGCAGTAAAATGCGGCCCTTCGGGGCCCGTTTTCCAGCCATGCACTCAACCTGTTGACCGCCGCTCATGCAGCCTGTCTTGATCCTCGGCGCTGGGGTAAATGGCGCCGCCTTGGCGCGCGAACTGGTGCTGAACGGCGTCCCGGTATGGGTGGTCGATTGCCGCGACATCGCCGCCGGGGCCAGTAGCCGCTCCAGCCATCTCATCCACGGCGGGCTGCGTTATCTAGAATACGGCGAGTTCGACCTGGTGCGCGAGTCGCTGGCCGAACGGCGCCGATTGCTTCAACTGGCGCCGCAGTTTGTACAGCCGCTGGAATTGTTCATCCCCGTCACCGCCCGGGCGGCAGGCATCGCCGCGGCCGGTTTGAAGTTCTTGGGCCTTAAACGCTCTGCCGGTTCGCCGCGCCGCGGCCTGTGGCTGGTGCAGATGGGATTGTGGCTGTACTACAAGTACGCCCAGGATCGGACGATTCCTCGCCCTCGCACGCTGCCGGCCGACCATCCCGAGGCGGTCCCGATCGATACGCGGCGTTATAGCTGGCAGTGCGCCTATTACGACGCCCTGGTGGAATACCCGGAACGGTTCACGCTGTCCCTGCTAGAAGACGCCAGGGCTGAGGCCGCGCGGCAGGGCATCGAGTTCCGCCTGTGGACCTATCACCAAGCATACCGCGAGGACCGCCGCGTACGGGTGTGCCGCGCAGGCACGGACGAGGCCGTGGCTGAATTTGAGCCATCATGCATTGTGAACGCCACGGGGGCATCGGTGGACGATACGCTGCGGCGGTTGGCCATCGACTCCCGCCGGCTGATGGGCGGCACCAAGGGTACGCACCTTCACACCTGCAAGCCTGAACTGGTCGAGAAGCTGGCCGGACGCGGTATCTATGCCGAAGCCGCCGATGGCCGCCCGGTGTTCATCCTGCCCTGGGCAGACGGCGTGCTGATTGGTACGACCGATCTGCCGTATGAAGGCAATCCGCTGGAAGCCGTCGCCAGCGATGCTGAGATCGATTACCTGGTGGCCACGGTGAACGAGGTGATGGGAGAAGGCAGCCTGCACCGCGACGAGGTCGATTGGCACTTTTGCGGCGTGCGGCCATTGCCGGCGGCCGACCCACGCAACCCGGCGGCCATCACGCGGCGGCACTGGATGGAACGGAACCTGGCTGCGCCCGTGCCTACGTTCTCCGTTATCGGCGGCAAGCTGACCACGTGCCGCTCGCTGGCCGAGTCGTCAGCAGGCCTAGTACTGGAGGCCATTGGCGGGGCAGTCAAAACCACCTCGCAGGAGCGGCCTTTCCCTGGCGGGTTCGATTACCCGGGCAAGAAGCAACTTCCGGTCGTTCAAGAGCAGGTGGCCGCCAGGCACGGGCTATCGCTTGACGAAGTTCGTGCAATGTGGCGGTTGGTTGGCAACCGCGTGGACGAAATCCTGAGCGACGCCGCAGCGAGCGATTTGGTGGAAACACCGGCCAGGGAGTGTGTCGCCGGCACAAAACTCCCTCGCCGCTTCGTGCGGTGGGTGATTCGGCACGAGTGGGTGGAAACGCTCGACGACCTGGTTTGCCGACGCCTGATGTTGATTGCGCAGCCTAATC
>Ga0182738_1008077_pt1 | contig 10514 bp, 8 predicted proteins | sample eDN5th30CBELigMG_FD_128876 | JGI IMG/M metagenome (GOLD analysis project Ga0182738, IMG submission 128876) | Enriched Miracle-Growth compost microbial communities from Emeryville, California, USA - eDNA 5th pass 30_C BE-Lig MG (version 2)... ... | reverse complement strand
TGATGATATGGAACGTTACGGCCGCGAACCCGGGCCGTTTCCCATCGAGCACATAACCGCGGCTCAACTGCGCAGCGCCAAAACCGGCTGGTTGCATTATCAGGGAATGGGTTTTTCAGGGCAGGGCGAATACGGATCGCGGGCTATAATCAACGGTATGGATTTGGGAGAAATGAGCCCAGCAAATGGCGACGAACGCCAAGGCAAATGGGCGAACGCAAAAGTACTTTTAACGCCGCAGGCCATTGCAAGCCTGAATCAGGTAAATCATTTTGTGCTGAATAATGCGGGACACGATTACTTTGCCGTGCGGCGTTTCTGGATCGAACTGCAACTGGATGACGGCCGCAAAGTCTCCTCGCAAATTTCAACCGCCGCTTTCACCCAACCAGCAAGCTGGCAATATGGCGTGGGAATTAAAGTGCCGTTCAGCGAAAACATAGGGACAGACATTGTTTTTCCCTAAAAAAGTACTTTGAACGCAGCCATCCTGATGCCGTTAAACTGGCATCAGGATTTTTTATCGCGTGTCATGATGCAACAGAATATTAACCGGCTGCGCCATATCCTTTCCCGGCAAATCATCCCTCATGTTTCTTCGGGCACCAACCTCCGCATGATTCTGGCACAGCGTCCACTGCGCCTGCCTGCGGGCATAACTGTAAAACGCCGCCCTGCCCCATCCTTAATCTGCAACGATAAAAAAGGGGCCGGCTTGTTCTGGGGGCAATATCCCGAGGGAGGAAAGCACGCTATTCGTTTCCCCTATTTATGCTATGTCATGGAAGGCGAAATGGATATGCGGCTGGGGATCCCCACTATGCGTGGCAATGCCTGCGGCGTCGTTAATCGCTATGAGATATTAACGCTGCCGGAACACACATCCCTGATAGTTCCTCCCGGCGTCTTTTTTCCCGATGGGACGCAAATCCACTGGGAACGTGCTTCTCCGCCCACGGATTCACATATGTTCTGGGTGCACATTCTTCCCACGGGTATCTTTTGCCACACTTCCGGCACCCACAACGCAAAACACACTTCTGAAAACCACGACATCTTCGTCCCCGGCCAACATTTTTCCCTGTTGACCGAAATGCATATCGAGCAATTGCAGTTTGCAGATCCGGACGCAAAGCAAGTGGCACAACACGCTCTGCTGCTGCTGCTCTCACAAGTCATGCAAGGGCTAAAAGAGGGAACGCAGGCTTCGCTCATCTATAGTCATGACCTTTCAGAAAATGATGCGCTGCAATTGAGTGGCAACTCATTCATCGTTCAGCGCGCCTGTAAATTTATCCGCAAACACAAAGATAAATCCTTCAGTATTGGTGATGTGGCAGCTTACGCATATGTCTCTCCCTCTCATCTAATGCGACTTTTCCGCACCGAGCTAAATAGCACGGTGATGGAATATGCGGAACAACAGCGTTTCGCGGTCGCTGAAACCTGGTTGATTAACTCGAACATGAGTATCAATCAGATTGCCCGTTTTCTCAGCTATAAACAAACGCCCCAATTCATCCGCGCCTTCAAACGCCTTTACGGCATCAACCCCACAGAATTTAGACAACGGCATAAGAGGCAAGATAATTAGACTGCAATGGCTAACAAATGATATTTCCTGCTAATTATTTTGTGTTTTATTCTCCATAGAATGGGGTATAATAACAAAGGTGGTTGCCCCAAAACCACAAAACATGGATTTTCAGCAAAGGAGATGTGATGTCCAACATACCAACCGGTAGCAGCAAACATGGCTTTACATTGATAGAGCTGCTTGTTGTTATTGCTATTATTTCTATCCTCGCGGCAATCCTCTTTCCCGTCTTCGCCCGCGCGCGTGAAAATGCGCGGCGGACAAGTTGTCTGAGTAATATGAAACAAATTGGGCTGGGTTTCATGATGTATACCCAAGACTATGATGAACACCTGCCGAGCGGTTTTCTGGGAGAAAACGCCGGAGAACGATTCCCTTATCCCAACGGGCAAAGTACGGCGCCATTCGAACCCTGGTATTTTGCCATCTTCCCTTATGTCAAGGACTGGCATTTTCTCAATTGCTCCAGCGCGGATTCGGCCATCCAATATCAGGGCGGTTATAGCATTACAACTTTTCCCTATGCATATAATTATGTCGCGCCTGTCCCCGACGGATCATGCACAACCATCTATAACTGCGGCGTGAGTCTTGGCCCCAGCCAGGCGGCAGGAGCGAGCCTCGCCGCCATTGAAGATCCCTCCGGCACCATTGCTGTCACTGAAGGCAGCTCTGCTATCACACGTTTCTATAAAGGTAGTAAAATGCCCACCGAAACGGATTTAAAATCGAAGGGGGCCTGTCCCTACACTTACTACTATTCCAATTGCCTCAGAACACGGCATTTCGATACAATGAATACCCTGTTTGCCGACGGCCACGTCAAAGCAATGAACTGGAAAACTATCCTTGGCAGCGATACGGATCCCCATGTTATCCGCTATTGGACGACCGCATCCAATCCGCTGCGTTAATCATCCTCAAAAAGAGATCTACACATGAAAAACTACTTTACAAAAGTACTTTTAGCAGCCGCTCTGGGGAGTCTTCCTCTTGCAACCGTTTCTCTCGCCCAAACGCAGCCGTCAGGCGTCAATATTGCCTTGCATCAGAAAGTGCAAGTGGAGCCGCGCTCCAATTATGCCTTCACCAAAGACCGCGATCCGCAGCGGCTGACCGATGGCATCTATGCCAGCACCAAAGCGCAATGGGATGAAAAGCATCAGACATCTTCGCTCTGGGTACAGGACGGCGCGCTGAGCTGGGCCCACAAAAAACCGGTTATTGTGACCATCGATCTGGGCAAAGTGCAGCCGATTGCAGGATTAATTTACAGCACGGCAGCAGGCAAAGCAGGCGTGGTGTGGCCGGATCACGTGTATGCTGCCGCCAGCGACGACGGTAAAACGTGGCATTATATTGGCGATTTAGTGAAGCTCTCTCCCGCGCAGCCGCCCGCTGAAGGCTATGCGAACCTACGTTATATCGCGAGCAATCTCCAGACGCACGGGCGATATGTATCGCTGGGTGTTATGCAGGATGCCGTTATTACCATCGATGAAATAGAAGTGCTGCGCGGCAATGATAGCCTGTTAAATCAATCAGCCGGACGCGACATTCCGCCCATGCCGGAATTCGTGGCACACGAGACGATTACCTCCAAAGCACGCCGTCGCCAAAACGCCGATATTGCCGCCATTAGCGCCTTGATCAATCAAAGCTCCTTATCTGCCACGCAAAAAAGTACTTTTAAAACGCGGCTCGATAAAGATGCCACAGCGACAGAAAACATGGAGCCTCTGCCAGTGGATTTCAAAACGGTTCTTCCGCTGACTGATACGCATCGCGATATTTTAGCGGTGCACGGCGAAGCCATGGCGGCGCAGGGAATAAAGCCTTTAACCATCTGGAAAAAACCGCGCTATGCATGGTTGCCATTTATTCATCAACCTGACAATACCACGCCAACACTTGATTTCTCCATGCTCAAAAATCAATTTCGCACCGATGCCATCCTGCTGACGAACGCCAGCGCCAAACCGCTTACCGTGCAAATTACTCTGCAAAATGCACCCGCGAAAACACAGCCAGGCTGGCTGCAATTGGATTCCGCGATCTGGACCGATACCTATCAGGGCATTCCGGTGCAGGATGCATTGCTACCATTGAAATATCAAAACGGCATTTACACGATGGAAATTCCCGCCGGCATAACGGGCAAATTATGGGTAACGATGGATTCATCCAAAGTTCCTTCCGGCGTCCATAAAAGTACTTTTACGCTTAGCGGCGCGGGGCAAAAGATCACCGTCCCCTTAAATATCGATGTGTCGCAAATTGCCATGGGAACGCCGCGCATGTCGCTGACGATGTGGGATTATACCAATGGCAAAGGCATGTACGGCATTACGGAAAATAACCGCGCCGCCGCTATTAAATTAATGCGTTCACATTACGTGGATTCGCCTTTTGCCAGCGGGGCGGCGTTGCCATTTCCCAAAGAACAGGACTTTGATGCGAATAATAATCTCACCGCCGACCTCGATTTTTCCAATCTGGATCACTGGATTGCAATGTGGCCTGGCGCGCGGAATTACATGGTATTTCGCAATGTTCGGGAAAACGATACGTTCGCCGGAACCCAAATGGGCACGCCCGCTTTTAATGCCCGAGTGGGCAATTGGATGAAAGCTATTGCGGCGCATCTGCAATCCATCAATATCGATCCCACAAAACTGGTGATTTGTCCGGTGGACGAAGCGCGCAACGATGAACATGATGCACACCTGCTGGCCTGGGGCAAAGCCATCAAAGCGGGCGCACCGCAAGTGCGTCTTTTCTCTGATCCCATCTGGCGCGAACCAGCAAAAGCTCAAAGTCAGGAATCATTTTCACTGCCAGATATTTTATGCCCACATCCGGATTGGGCGGATAATTATTTCGTGAAAATCGCACATCGCAACAAACAGAATTTGTGGTTTTATAACGGTCTTGGTTTACGCCGTCTGGGCGATCCGCAACTGGGTTATCGCCAGATGGCATGGCGCGTATTTCGCGATGGCGGCGTGGGCGAAGGATTCTGGTCATTCGGTGATCTCAGCGGCGCGGCAACTTCCTGGAACGAATACAATGCAGCCCGTCCCACTTATGCACCAGCATTTATCGACACCGATACAGTTTATAATAGCATCCACTGGGACGCGGTGCGCGATGGTGTGACCGATTACGAAGAACTTGCCCTGCTGCGCGATGCCATCCAAAAATCATCCAATGCAGCCTTAAAAACGCAGGCGCAAAAAGTGTTAAATGATGCCGTTGCCGCGGCCACCACGCTGGCTTCCGAAGGTAGTGTCGATGATGATAAAGGCATTTACGATTGGAATAGAAATATCGATCCCACCGTCGTGGATGCACAGCTGCTCAAAGTGCGCGCGATGTTAGAGACAATGCGTTGAGGGGGGACTATTAAACTGTGCCCACAGAAAAGTACTTTTATATATCACATTTCATCCATGCAACTTCTGGAGTACATCCATCGCAGTTTCCGTATATAACTTTTCCCATTCAGGCGCCAACAAACATTCCGTCACTTCGTATCCGCCTTTATCATAATAGCTGGCGGGCGGGCCGTAATGCAAATAGCCATTGGTAAACGCCGCCATCAACGTACTTTTATGCGGAGATGCTTTTTTGATATTCAAACTAACCTCGGTAAGAATTTCAATGGGCGCGGTGATGAGCGCGCAATCGCCTACTTTCACACCCATCACTTCCGCCGCCGCGGTTGTTTCTCCCGATTGCTCATTGATTTCCTGGTGCTTGCGCAGCGTGGCAATATCATCTTGAATTAAGGCAAGTCGTTCCATCGCCGTGATATTACGCAGATATTTGGCAATCTTTTCGCCCACCATAATATCCATGGCACGCGGCGTTGCATCGTGTATTTGCTGCGCCTGCAAATAGCGATACGCATCATCCGCAGGAAAATCAGGGTTCAATTGTTGCTTCAAATAGAGCGGCAAAAAACTGCGAAAATGTAAACTGGTGTTTTGTAAAGACTGCAAAAGTACTTTTTGCTCCTGCAATAATTCTTCGATGCGTTGCGGGATATCGGTGCGCCGCGGTAACCGAATCGTTTGGGAAATGACTTGCAAATTCGCATCCTGCGTTTGTATCTTTTTAATTGCGCTCAGCACACTTAGCCCCAGCCGGTTTCCATAGGTTTCGATTTCGCGTGGTCTATTAAAATCCTTAAATCCCACATCGATAATATCGCCCGCCGCGCCCTGCAGGAAAAGCGCCAGCGCGCCATAACCCAGATTCTCTTCGATAATCCGGGAAGCCACGCCAGGAATCATCGCGGAAACGCTGCCCTGCGGATCGGCAAACAAAAGATGACAGGCGAAATTATAAACCACAGCCAGCGGTGTCCCATCCATCCGGTCAATGCAGATAACACCTATTTCTGGATCGATGGGGCCTACGCCCACAACTTCATCATCCGGCGGACAAGGATTGGCGTGGCGAATTGTCCAATGCTTGCCGTTTTTAAGTGTCAGATTACGATTCATCGTAATGCGATTTTCATAACCGGAACCGGAACCTATTTTCACCGGCACCAAATGCTGCAACGCTTCGCGAACCGCCTCAAAAGTACTTTTAATCACTTCCTCTTCATCACGCAAAATCTTTCCGGGCGGATGCGTATGGGAAGCATTTACCAAAACATGCTTTGCAGGAATATGCAATTCCTTTTCTATTCGCGCACGCAGCTCCGGCAGAAAAGCATCACTCAAATCGCCAATGCCGCCGATTGCCAACGCGTCCATGGCAATGATGGTAAGCTGTTTTTTTCCATCATCCAGCAAAAGTACTTTGACGTAAAGGGGGTCAAGAACACGCCGGTCTTGAGCTGTCGTAGTGATTTCGCGGCGCGCAACGCCGGCATGTAAAGGGACAAAACTCATATTCCTCCAAAACGGGTTGAACGTTTTCCCTCTTGATTATAATCGGTCTGGCGGGGAACAGGGAATTCGCTATTTCCGGGAACTGAGCACGCTGGTGGCCACACCGGCAAAATGGCTTTTGGAATGTTGCACCACAAAACCGCAGGACTCGAAAAGGGCGTCAATTTCTTTCTCGCTATAAAAACCATTAACGGACGCAGGCAAATAGCTATAAGCCTGTCCATGCCCGGAGATGATCCGGCCGATGACCGGCAGTATGCGGCGGAAGAAGATGCCAAATCCCCATTTGAGAAAAGCGCTTTCGGGGCGCAGAAACTCCAGCATCATCAAACGGCCGCCCGGCTTTAGCACGCGCGCTATTTCGATGAGGCCCGCTTTGGTATCGGTGAAATTCCGGACGCCAAAAGCCACCATCACCGCATCGAACTGATGATCTTCAAACGGCAAACAAAGCGCATCAGCCGCGGTAAATTGAATCGCAGAAGGATTTTTTTGCCGGGCTATTTGCAGCATGGGAATGGCGAAATCAGCGCCGGTCAAATGGCATTGCGGCTCGGCCTGTAAACATTGCGCGGCGAAATCACCGGTGCCGCAACATAGATCAAGAATGCGTTCTTCTGCACGCGGCTTGAGGATTTTAATGGCAGTGCGCCGCCACACTTTGTCCTGATTGGCGGAAAGCAGATGATTGAGCAAATCATAGCGCCCGGCAATATTAGAAAACATCTCACGCACGCGTGGTGCGGATTTATCGAGAGTGGGTGCGTTCATGCCTGCCACTCTCCGAATGCTTCTGCAAGGATCTTTAAAATGCGCGGCGGCGCCACCAATAACGGCGTGTATTCCGTGCCGGCATGCAATTCCGCCTGCCACTCGCGCCCATCAAATAACTTGACCTGGCATCCCACTTCCTGGCAAATGGCCATGCCGCCCGCCGCGTCATATAATTTGTGGCTGCGCGCTAATGCCGCACTGGCCGTGCCCGCCGCCGCCATTGCCAGGTGATAGGCAACGCTGCCGAAATTGCGCATGCTACATGGCACTTCGCTCCAGTTCATGGCCTGATCGGCTTCGGTGTTGCACATCACGATATCTTCATGCACCAGCTCATCCGCATCCTGCAATTGCAGGCGGGAAACCGCATCGCCATGTTTGCGCCATGCGCCCTGCCCTGGAACAGCCCAGTAAGTTTCATTTTGAGGTGGCACCGCAACAACGCCCAGCAACAGCTTGCCATCTTTGACCGCGCCCACGGAAATGCACCAGACCGGCAGGCCTCTGACAAAATTATTGGTGCCGTCGATGGGATCAAGCACCCAGCACGGCGCGTTGGGATCTCCGGTAAATCCGCCTTCTTCACCCAGAAACGACCAACCTGGAGCGAGCTTGCCCAAATGCTCACGCAGCAACAACTCCACTTTCTTATCAGCCTCGGTGACAAAGGTGGCGTCGGGTTTCACCTCCACGCGGCAATGCCCCTGTAATTCCAACGCCAATTGCGCCGCTTCTTCCACGGCCAAAAGTACTTTTGCGATATCAAACGGCAAATCCTGGTGGTGCTGATTCATGGATTATTCAGTGTATCAATTTATGCAAAAGTACTTTTGGTAAACCACTGCGAATGTAAAACGTCAGAAACAGCAATTGTCATATAGACTATCCACAAGCAGGAGGTTTTTCCGATGAAGCATCACACTCGCCGTTGTGTGATATTTATTCTCGCGTTCGGAGTTGGGACCGTGCTCAGCCCGCCTCAACTCACATCAACATCATCCATCGTTCTGGCAGCGCCAACCCGCTCACGGGTCACCACCGCGCTGGAACAATATCTGCGCAAGCGCATCAGTAGCCCGGGCGGAAAGCTGGAAATTAAAATCACCCCGACAGCCAAATCGGATCAAGGTTATTTTCAGGAAGTGCTCATTGCGGCACGGCCGGTGGAAATCAAAAAAATGCGATTTTCGTTATTGCGTTTGCGCGCCAAAAATCTGCATATTGATCCCAAAGCCCTGTTGTCGCAACACGACCTGAAAACCCTTTCCAGCACCACTACGCTCTACGCGGAAGTCACAGCGGATGAATTGACCAAGGCGCTTTCGCACGGCAAAGATTCCAGCGTGATGAATTTGCGGGTGCGTTTCGTGGGTCAGCAGGTGCAGGTTTCGGGGGACTATAATTGGGGCCTGTTTTCCGGCCCCTTCACCGCCACCGGCAAACTGCGGCTGGCCAGCGGCCATAAAATCGTCGCGGACATTCAATCGCTGAAAGTGAATGGGTTCGAAACGCCCGAATTCATCAAGAATAAATTCAGCGAACGCATTAACCCGCTCATTGATTACACCGATTTGCCGTTCAAGCCACCGTTCAAAAAACTGGTGATTAAAGGGAATAAAGCGATTGTGTATGCATAATTGGTGTTACGCTGCAAAAAGTACTTTTGTGGTTGGATGCTGGCCAAAAGTCCCCCTTTAAAATGGCGAACTGCGTAACGTGAGTATTTAAGTAAAACACCCATACAAAAGAGGGACTTCACAAATGTGAAATCCCTCTTCCATCGTTAAAAGTACTTTTTAACGATGTGTCGTCACCGTGGTGGTGCTTTCGGAATGTTTGGTGGTGTTCCCCAGATCAATGTTCCAGCCGCGGCGTCCATAGGAAATGCCGCCTCCACGATTGGTGGTGGTGCTGTGCGAATAAATGGTGCCTCCACCGCCGGCGGGGCCGGAATAATAGACGCTGTTCTGTGGCACCCAGACCGGATACGGACTTTGTCCCGGATACGGATACGGCGATCCGTAATAGGGATATGGATTATATGGCGAATAATATCCGTTGGACGGCAGAGTCGTAAGATAAGGCGGCACGACCGGTCCGGTGGGCGGGCCTCCCGCAGGGCCCATCGGATAGGAATAGCCGGGCTGCGGCGGCACGTAATAATAATAATTCGGAACCGGATAATACGTGCCGGAATAGAAGGTGGTGCGCGGCGGATCAGCCTTCGCGATCATCCAGATCGACATTAGCATAGTCGCGGCAGTCGCAATGACAAACAGGCGCAAAAAACGATGACGGGATGATTGAGATGTCGATGCCAGAGTGGCAACGCGTGTTTTGAGTGACATGGGATTCTCCTTAAGTTTCTCCTCAGAAACTATAACTTATGACGCTCGGGCAAAAAGCGAGTTCACTGTTTCTCCAGCAGGATGAGATTATCGCGATGGACGGCTTCGGTGAAATCGGCCCGGCCCAGCACGCCGGCAATTTTCGATGATTGCAGACCGGCAATGCTGCGCAAATCCTCTGCACTATAGTTTACCAATCCGCGTGCAAACTCTCCATGCTCATCCACAATCGCCACCAGCGCGCCCGCTCCAAAATTGCCCTGCACATCGATGATTCCCACCGGCAATAAGGAAGATCCGTGCTCGGTCAGCGCCGGGCGCGCTTTGGGATGAAGCATCAAAACGCCCTGGGGCTGACGGCCATATGCGATCCAGCGTTTTTTCCCGCGCAAGGTGTGATGGGCGGCAAAGCGTGTGCCAATTTCTTCGTTTTTGACAGCCTTCAAAATCACGTCTTCGGCACGTCCATGCGCAATCACTAGATCGATCCCGGCGCGCATAGCCGATCTGGCCGCTTCCACTTTGGTGCGCATGCCGCCGGTTCCCATGCGCGAGCCCGTCCCACCTGCGGCATCTTCGATTTCCTGGGTGATGCGCTCAATGCGGGGAACCGGCTTCTTTTGACCCGGCAAATAAAAACCATCCACATCGGAAAGCAAGATAACCAAATGCGCCTCGGCCACAAATGCCGTTAACGCCGCCAGCGTATCATTATCGCCGACCTTGATTTCCTCGGTTGAAACGGTGTCATTTTCATTGACAATCGGCACTACATCCCAGCGAAACAATTGCGCCATGGTGTGCCGCGCATTGAGAAAACGGCGGCGGTCGCCAATATCAGCGCGCGTCAACAACAACTGCGCCACTTGCAATTGATGGGGCGCCAAG
>Ga0182738_1008076_pt1 | contig 10515 bp, 9 predicted proteins | sample eDN5th30CBELigMG_FD_128876 | JGI IMG/M metagenome (GOLD analysis project Ga0182738, IMG submission 128876) | Enriched Miracle-Growth compost microbial communities from Emeryville, California, USA - eDNA 5th pass 30_C BE-Lig MG (version 2)... ... | reverse complement strand
CCATTCTGACTGTAACGATGATCAGGGCGTGGCCCGAATTTTTAGATTGCAGAGGCTTTCTGATGCAAAAATCCGACGTGCAGCTTTTCATAGGCGGTGAATGGCGCAAGACTGCCAATACGCTTCCCATTATCAATCCAGCCGACGAGACCGAAATCGGGCAGGTTGCGGTCGCGGAGCGCGAGGATCTGGAGGCAGCCCTTCAGGCTGCGTGGGACGGCTATCAGGTCTGGCGCAACACTGCGCCTGCGGACCGTGCCGCGATCATCATGAAAGCATCGGCGCTCATGCGCGAGCGGCAGGAAGAGATCGCACGCGCGATCACGCTGGAAAATGGGAAGCCGATCAGCGAAGCCCGGCTTGAGGTCATTCGCGGCTGTGAATTCTTCGAATGGGATGCTGGCGAGTGCATTCGTTTCTATGGCCGCGTCATTCCGAGCGCGCCCGGCATTCGCTACATCGTCGTGCACGAGCCTATTGGTCCGGTCGCAGCATTTGCACCGTGGAATTTCCCGATGAGCCAGCCAGCACGCAAGATTGCAGGCGCCTTGGCTGCCGGTTGCTCCATTATCCTGAAAGCTTCCGAGGAAACACCGACGGCGGTAACGCATATTGCACGCGCATTCGAGGATGCAGGACTGCCAGCCGGTGTGCTGAATCTGGTCTTCGGCGTTCCTGCCGATATTTCGCAGTTCCTCATCCCGCGCCCTGAAATCCGGGCGATTGCATTCACCGGATCGACTGCCGTCGGTAAACATCTGACCGAGATTGCTGCGCGCCATATGAAACCGGCTCTGATGGAACTTGGCGGCCACGCCCCCGTCATCGTTTGCGAGGATGCAGATCCGGTCGTCGCGGGTATCGCCTCGGCGCGTCGCAAATACCGTAATTCGGGTCAGGTCTGCACCTCGCCGACACGCTTCTTCGTTCATGAAAGCCATTATGAACGTTTTACTGCGGCGTTCATCGAAACGGCGCAATCGATCCGTGTAGGCAATGGCATGGATGAGGGCGTCCAGATGGGCCCTGTCGCCAATGATCGCCGCGTCATGGCGCTGGAAGAACTGGTCAGCGATGCCGAGGCGAAAGGTGCGAAACTGCTTTTCGGTGGTCGTCGCCTGAAGAACAATGGCTATTTCTTCCCGCCAACGGCCTTGGCTGAATTGCCGGACGATGCCCGCGCGATGTCGGAGGAGCCATTCGGTCCGCTGGCGCTCATCAATCCCGTTGCATCTCTCGATGCGGCCATTGAAAAGGCGAATTCGCTTCCGTTCGGTCTGGCGGCATATGGTTTCGCAAACTCAGCGGAAAATGTGGATCGTCTGATGACGGGGCTGGAGGCTGGAAACGTCTCGATCAATACGCTCGAAGCTTCCGTTGCCGAAACCCCGTTCGGCGGCGTCAAGGATAGCGGACTTGGCCGCGAAGGCGGAGCCGAAGGACTGCATCATTATACGGTTGTGAAAAACGTCTCGCACCGTCTGGTGAACAGCCTGTAGGCGACTTCATTTTAACGCTTCTTAGACCCGTCGCCGTCGATCACGGGCGGCGGGTTGATCCGCGTCAGCGGGATGTTAGGGCCAGCGTGCGGATGGCTTCCAGGTGAGCATGCATGGCGTGGTGAGCACGGTCGCTTTGCCGTGCCTCGATTGCATCGACGATTGCCAGATGCATCGCGCTTTGCTCGGTCGCATATTCGCGTTTACGGGCCTCCCGAAAGATCGCATCATGTCTGCGCTGCCATGTCGAACGTCCCCGGACCGAGGCGAGCGAAGTGAAGATCGCGGCTAGCAGCGCATTTCCGCTCGCGCGCGCAACCGCCTTGTGGAAGGCATCGTCCAAACGTTCATATTCCTGCCAGTCACGAGCCGTACCCGTCGCCAGCGCAAGCTTGCGCAAGGAGGCGAGGTCATCTTGCGTGGCGTATTGGGCCGCCGCTGCGGCAAGGGCGGGCTCATAGACCAGCCTTGCATCCATAAGATCCTGAGCGGATGCGGATTCGATGATCCGGTCCAGGGGCCGTTCGATGTTCGAGGCGGGCGGGCCCATGAAGGTGCCCTTGCCCTGATGACGCCACACCAGGCCTTCGATCTCAAGCTGCCGTAGCACCTTGCGCGTCGTTTCGCGGCTGCAGCCGAGTGTCGTCGACAAAGCCCGCTCGGGCGGGATCTTATCCTGCGGGCCGAAGTTCTTTTCCGCGAGCAGCTTCCGCATGTGCTGCATCGCTTCGGCGGTCGGCATGCGATTTGTCATTCGGCGGCGCTCCATACCAATTTGTAGACCAATCGCGCAGAGACCTATCCCCCATGCAACGGTCGGTCAAGTTGACGAATGGCCGACGAACCAATGGTGGATGAATAGATGCGCCTTGACCCTTTTTTGATTTTGATGATTGCCGCGGTTGTTCTGGCAACTCTCTTTCCGGCGACTGGCAATGCAGCAGACGTTGTCAGTACGCTGGGAACCATCGGCGTTGCCCTGCTGTTTTTCGGCCACGGAGCGGCTCTGTCTCACAAGGCGATCATTTCGGGTTTGAAGCAATGGCAATTGCATGGGTTTATTTTTGCGACGACATTCATCGTTTTCCCGTTGATCGTGCAGCCTTTGCGGCTCGTTCCCGAAAGCATCCTGCCGTCCGATCTGGTCCTTGGCTTCATCTATTTGGGTGTTCTGCCTTCGGCAATTTCTAGCTCTATTGCCTATACTGCCATGGCCAGGGGCAATGTGCCTGCTGCGGTCTGCAATTCGGCCGGGTCGAATGTCTTCGGATTGTTGCTGACGCCGCTTCTGATGACGATTTTCATGCGTTCATCCGGGTCTATCGATTTGGGGCAGGCCTTACGCGATGTGGTGATTGAATTGCTGCTGCCGTTCGGTCTTGGACAAGCCTGCCATCGTTGGCTTGGGTCATTCCTTTCGACGCGCAAGCATTGGCTGGAGAATTACGATCAGTCCGTGATTGTGCTGATCATATATTCGGCTTTCTCTCAATCGGTCACCGCCGGGCTCTGGCAGGTCTTGCCGCCGTCCGGGCTCATTATGGCAATTGTGCTTTGCGTTGTCCTTCTGGCAGGCGTGATTGGCTTTACGATGCTTGGTTCGCGCTGGCTGGGCTTTACCCGTGAAGATGAGATCGCGGCTGTGTTCTGTGGGTCCAAGAAGAGCCTGGCATCCGGGCTTCCACTTGCGCAGGTCCTGTTCGCTGGTCTGCCAGGCTTTGGCATGATCGTGTTACCCATCATGCTCTATAACCAGATTCAGATTCTGGTGGGCGCTGTTCTGGCGCGCCGCTATGCGATGCGGCTTTCCACAATCGACACCGCCACGCAGACGGGTTGAGCATGGCAAAAGACGAGATGGTACAAGATGGGCCAGCAGAATGGCTGCGCCCATTGGACAGGCAACCGCTCGTGATCCAGGTTGCGGAAAGCGTGCGGCTTGCGATCCTTGAAGGGCGATGGAGCAGAGGCGAGCGCCTGCCAAACGAGGCTGATCTGGCCGATGATCTCAAGGTTTCTCGCGCCACCTTGCGAGAGGCAATCGGCATGTTGGTTTTTGCCGGAATTGTCGTGCGCCGGCATGGATCAGGCACTTTTGTCAGGGACGAAGAGCGGTTCTGACGGCTCCGTTTTAACCGGAACCGCTCTGGTGGATTGAATTCGACGTCTGCTCGGCGCTCATATCCGAGGGATGCAAATGTCGGAATCAGACCACCAGAGCATGTATCCCGAAAGTGGGAACCGGTTTCGGGATAAAGACATGCGTAAAAACAAACGGATAGAGCATTTCCAATGATTCAATCAAAACAGGAAATGTTCTAGGAGCCGAGGACATCGACGACACTGGCAAGCTGCATGTCATGTTCGCCAGCCTCCATGGTGAGCCGGAGGACTTCAGACACGGTCGCAGCAGCACCGCGCGCTGCCTCGACCAGCGTGTTTCCTTGCGTAAGTTTAGCGGTCAGAAGGCCTGTGAAAAGATCACCGGTCCCGACCGGAACGATCAGCAGTCGCGGTGAGGTCAGCCGCGTGCAGGTTTCGTGGTCGAAGACAATATTTTCGAGCAAGCCGTCTGGCGTGTCCGCCAGATTGCAACCTGTCACGACCAGCCTTGCACCGCGAAGCGCCTGCACCTGAGCGGCTGCCGTCTCAAGCGCAGGCCAGGACATCACTTCGGTACGCGTAATAAGGCCCAGCTCGAACTGGTTGGGGGTCAAAAGATCGGCCAGCGGAACGAGCCTGTCGATGATGCATTCCACCACCTGATCGGCGACGAAAATGCCCAGATTCATATCGCCCATCACCGGATCGCAAATGTATTTGATGTCCGGATTGATCATGCGCGCGCGTTCGACGAACGCGGCGACAACATCCCCGTTTGCCTGAGAGCCGAGATAGCCCGAAACGATATAGCGGCTTGTTTCAATCAGTCCGCGTTCTTCCACGCCGCGCAGGAGATCGCCGACGAGTTCAGATTCGAGAACGCGCCCGCGCATGGTTTCGAAATGCGGGTTATTTGACAGCAAAGTCGTCGGAACCGCAGCGACATTCAACCCATGGGCCTGTATGGGCAGAACCGCAGCGCTGTTGCCGACATGCCCGTGCACGACCTGGCTCTGGATTGAAATGACGGAGGTGGTCATTCCCTTGATTTCTGTAGTCATTTCGGGGCTCCTTCGCTCACGCTCAATTCGGCCCGTTCACGGTGCGGCAGGCGACCGTTGAGAACGATATAGGCAACAAGTCCGATTATCAGTCCCCAGAACGCGCCGCCGATACCGAAGAGATTGATGTTCGCGGCGGACGCCAGAAAGGTGATCAGCGCTGCCTCGCGATGCGTGGGGTCAGACATTGCGCCAGCCAGACTGCTGCCTATCGTCCCCAGCAGGGCCAGACCTGCGAGCGTTGTGATAAAGCTTGCCGGAAAGGCCATGAAGACAGCGGCGAGCGTCACACCGAATATGCCGACGAGAATGTAGAACACGCCCGCCGCAATACCGGCGATCCAGCGCTTGGATGGATCCTCGTGTGCTTCGGGGCCGGTCGCGATTGCCGCCGTGATTGCCGCAATGTTGAAAGCATGCGATCCCAAGGGGGCCATGATGAGCGAACCGAGACCTGTTGCGGTGACAATTGGATTGGCGCTGGTCTTGAAGCCGTCATTGCGTAGAACCAGCATCCCCGGCATGTACTGCCCCGTCAATGTGATGAGGAACAATGGCAGCGCGACGGACAGCAGGGCATTGAGAGAAAATTCGGGCACGGTGAAAACCGGAGCTGCAAATTCCAGCCGCAGTCCAGACAGATCGACCCGGTTTTGCAGAAGCAGAAAAGCCAGCCCGAGCACGAGAATGCCGACGACAGCATAGCGAGCGGATAGTCGTTTCAAAACGACATAGGCAACAATCAGCAGTCCGACCAGCAACGGATCAATAGTGGCGCCGCCGAAGGCTCCGATTCCGAATTGCAGAAGGATGCCAGCAAGCAGGCCTGCAGCAATGCCCGATGGTATCAGCTTGATGACTTTCTCGAAATAGCCCGACACGCCGAGGATAATGAAGGCGAAAGCCGAAATCATGTAGGCACCGATCGCCTCGGCATAGGATGTGGTGGCAAGCGCTGTGACAAGAAAGGCAGCGGCTGGGGTCGACCAGGCGGTAATAATCGGCTCGCGATAGTGCCAGCTAAGGTAAAGACCGGTCAGGCCGACGCCGATAGAAACTGACCAGACCCAGGAGGCCGTCAGTTCCGGGCTCAGTCCCGCGACCTTTGCAGCCTGAAAAACAAGAATGAATGTGCCGCCGTAGTTGACGATGACGGAGATCAGCCCGGCCACGATGGGATGGGTAAGATCGCTCAGGCGGATTTTTGATGTTGATGCACGGGATGAAACCATCCTGGGAAACCTCCTGGGAATCGAGGCGCATGGCCGACAAGATGTCTTGACAATTAGTCGTTTAATGGCCTGATATTCCCATCCATTTTTCCATTTAGGACCAGACCATTTGTTCAAGCACTCCCAACTTGAATCTGTGAAGGCGTGGATTGCCCATCCCGCCCATGCGGTCATGCCGCTCCACGCCCGCATTCAACGATCAATCAGGCAATTGATCGTTGATGGGGTCCTTGGGCCGGGAAAGGCGCTTCCGGCTTCGCGTGGTCTCGCCAAATCGCTGGGCGTGTCCCGAGACACGATTGAGGCGGCCTATGCGCAGCTGCATGCGGAGGGCTTCATCGACCGCAGGGTGGGCAGCGGCAGCTTTGTGGCGCAGATAACAGAATTCACGCCTGGACACAGCGTGTCCCAGCGCGATGCACTTTTGCGCAATCAGGCGCCCAATCTGAGCAAGCGCGGCGCGATCATGTTTCGTAGCGGTGGTGTGCGCGAGCTGCTGGCGCCACGGCCTTTCGCTCATGGTGTTCCCGAAACCCGAAACTTCCCGCTTCCGCTGTGGGAGCGTCTGGAGCGGCAGGTGTTGAAGGAAATCGGTACGCAGGCTTTGCTCCATGGCCATCCGCAGGGAACCGAGCCCTTGCGACGCGCCGTCGCCGAATACATGAACCTGGAACGCGGCGGCCGTGCGACGCCGGACAGGGTGCTGATCCTGACCAGCTCGCAACAGGCGCTGACTTTATGCGCAAACATGCTGTTCGATCCCGGTGACCGCATCTTCATCGAAGACCCGGCCTATTACGGTGCACGCAAGGCGTTCGACGCTGCAGGTCTCGAATCTGTCCCGGTCGGTGTGGACGATCAGGGCATTGTGATTGAGCGGATGGTAAGCGAAACGAACAAGGCCAAGGCGGTGTTTCTCACGCCTTCGCACCAGTTTCCAACTGGTGCGACCCTGTCGCTAGATCGCCGTCTGGCACTGATCGAATGGGCCGCCCGCCAGCAGGCATGGATTATCGAGGATGATTATGACAGCGAGTTTCACTACGCTGGCAAACCGACGGCCTGCGTGCAGGGCCTCGACCGGCATGACCGGACAATCTATATCGGCACTTTCACCAAATCACTCTTTCCGGGCCTGCGTATCGGCTACATGGTCCTGCCGCCGCAACTGGTCAGAGCGATGACCGTTGCGCGCACCCTGCTCGACGGGCATTCCGCACCGATTGCGCAGTTGACGCTTGCCCGGTTCATGGAGGGCGGACATTTTGGCGCCCATGTCCGGGCCATGCGCGGCATTTATGCCGAACGACGCGACCTACTGGCCGGACTGATCGAAAAACATCTGGCGGATTTTGTTGAGCCACAAGTACCTGCCGGAGGGTTGCAAATGTCTTGCCTGCTCACCGGCGCTCTATCGGAGCGTAATGCTGTTGCTGCTGCCCAGCGTGTCGGCATTGAACTCCTCGGCCTGTCCGGGCTTTACGCCGCCGGGGATGGAAAAGCCGGTTTTCTGATGGGATTTGCGGCCTATACGACAACAGAAATCGAAATCGCGGTCAAAAAGCTGGCAGGGGCTTTTCAGGCGGCCGTGAAACCGTAATTTTTCCAGCAGACACCGCATTTGCCAGCCTCGTGAAACTCCAATAACCTCAGAAGACTTAATAATATTATGATTATCAGTTGGTGCGATATTCTGTCTGAACAGCCACTGATACCGGGATGCAATTTATGAACCTCCACACCAGAAGCATCCGATCTGCGGCGCTCCCGATCCTCATGTGGTTGCTGTTCAATATTCTGGCGATAGGTGGCCTTGTCGTCTATCAGCGTGCCGCGTTGTTGTCCGAACTTCAGGCCGCCAGCTTTACATTGCATCGTGAGGCTTCACAACGTGCTGACCAGCACGATGCCCATTTGACAGCGCTTTCGACGATTGCTCAATCCAAGGCGCGAACGGCCGATCTCTCGCAGGACGATGTTTTCGTCGAAGTGGCGGCAACGATCACGCGTTTCTATCCGCGCATAGATGAAATTCAATTGGTGCCGATGGAGCCAACTGTCCCAGTGACCGGTACCAGAAAACTGGAACCGGAACTGGCCGACGCCATACGGGCGGCGGCTCGCTCATCCCGTGGCGTTCCCGAACTGTTGGCACCGGCAGAACGGCCCGGACATTATTTGATCGTAAAACGCAGCCCGAATACGGATAATCCGCATGACGGCCTGGCGCTGGCGATCAATGCTGGCAGCCTGATTACCTCTGACGACGCATTCTGGAGCCGTAAAGGCGTTGCCCGACGCCTCGTCATGCCCGACGGAACTGTTCTGTTCAGTAGCCCGGCCTCGTTCGGCGAAGCGCGCTTTTCCAAGAAATTGGGCAGTGCCACACAGCCGCTTCTTTTCCAGACGGCTCTCGCCATGGGGTGGACCGATCTGTTGCCATTCGACCAGTTGATTGCGATTCTCACCCTCACGAATCTGCTGTTCTTCGGCGGGCTGGTTATTGTTCGCCAGACACAACGCACACGCCATGCGGAACGTCGGGCGGAACTGAGCGGCCTTGAGGCCCGGCTGGCTCACGCCTCGCGTGTCAACACGATGGGCGAAATGGCAAGCGGCATGGCGCATGAACTGACACAGCCCCTAACGGCAATTCTCGCTGGCGCGCAGGCGGGGCGCCGCTTGTTGGTCCGCAACAATACGGAGGCTCTCGCTGGAGCGCTGGATGATATGGTGGATCAGGCGCGCCGTGCATCGGCTATTCTGGATCGGCTGCGCAACTGGTCTCGTCCGCAGCGGCGACAGACGGCGCCTGCCGATTTGCGCCTGTCGCTTCAAAACGTGCAGACCTTGCTGGCCTCGGAAGCTGCCCGGCAGAATGTCAAAGTTGAGCTTGTGATGCCGGAAAAACCTTTGATGGCTGCAGTTGATCCGGTGGAAATGGAGCAGGTGATGTTCAACCTCCTGCGCAACGCGATTGAATCTTTTCATGACGACGATCAGGACCGGCGGGTAAATGCATCCCTGAAAGCTGACGGATCGGTCGCCATTCTGGAAATTGCGGACAATGGCCCCGGTGTTGCGCCTGAACTCTTGCCGCGCCTCTTTACCCCCTTTACCACAAGCCGTCCGGAAGGAACCGGTCTCGGTCTTGCGCTCAGCCAGCGACTGGTGGAGCGCTTTGGCGGCGAGATTTCCTATATTCCACAGGAGCGCGGCGCGCTGTTTCGCGTTGTGCTCCCAATTGCTGAAGACGCGGGAAGTTAAGAGGATGGTTCAGCCGGTCTACCTCGTCGATGACGATGAAGCAGTACGAAAGTCGCTTGGCCTTCTTTTGTCGACCATAGACATCGAGGTCAGAAGTTTTGCCGATCCTTCTGCATTTCTGGCCCAACTGCCACGGTTGAAACCGGGATGTATGATTTTTGACATCCGCATGCCGGTCATGACGGGTCTGAAACTTCAGGAGCTGTTAGCCGGACAGGAAATTGACTGGCCGGTGATCATCATCTCTGGCCATGGCGATATCGAAGCCTGCCGTCGCGCCTTTCGAAATGGCGCGGTGGATTATCTTTCCAAGCCGGTCGATGAGCAGGATTTGATCGATGCAATCCAGAAGGCGCAGCAATTGCTTGAACACAGGCTGGGGAGCAAGGCGCTGAGAGCCGAAACGCTGGCACTGCTGGATACGCTGACAACACGTGAACGCGAGGTTCTTGACCGTATCGCGCAAGGATTTACCACCCGGCAAATTGCTGATGGTCTTGAACTGTCGCCGCGCACGATTGACAGCCACCGTGCGGCCATCGGCGCGAAACTGGGCACAACCTCGCAAGCAGAAATGACCCGTTTGTGGCTGGAGGGCCAGCCAAATCCGTAGAACTACCGATAAGATCGTAAATGCTACGGATTTCGCTGGATGCTGGCGGCAACTAAATGTTCCTCATCACAAACGAGGAACGACCATGATCCGTAAACTTGCAATAATCGCTCTGTCGATGGCTCCGGCTACTGCTTTCGCTCAAGCGCTTCCCACCACGCCTTATCTGCCGCTTAATCTCGCAACGAAGGCTGCACAGGCTGCGCTGGATGCCTGCGTTGCCAAGGGCAATAATGTGAGCGTCGCAGTCGTGGCCCGCGATGGATCGACCAAGGTTCTGCTCAAGGCCGACCTTTCCGGCCCGCATACCGGCAATAGCGCTGAAGGAAAGGCGTTCACGTCGGCAGCTCTGGGGCGCGATTCCGGTGAACTTGCAGAGTTTATCGCGTCGAAGCCAGCCAATAATGGCATGCGGGATATGGATTCTCGGTTCGTCATTCAGGCGGGCGGACTGCCAATCAAGATCGGCGACGCGCTGGTCGGTGGCATCGGCGTCGGCGGCGCACCATCAGGTGCAACCGATGCGGAATGTGCTCTGGCCGGTCTTCAGGCTATCGAAGCAAAATAAGAACGAACAAGCGGGGCTGGACATTGTTCAGCCCCGTCTCTTTGCGCGTCCTTCTAATACCAAAACTCGATGAGTTTGGCTCATCGAGTTTTGGTTAAGCCTGTGCGGCGATTGAGCATTTTCAGGGCGTGATGCGTTAGCATCTCAGCGCCCTGGTATAAAGGACGCTGTT